>Ga0190272_10000459_pt1 | contig 21611 bp, 27 predicted proteins | sample Popmic504T_FD_133746 | JGI IMG/M metagenome (GOLD analysis project Ga0190272, IMG submission 133746) | Populus adjacent soil microbial communities from riparian zone of Shoshone River, Wyoming, USA - 504 T | ecosystem: Environmental > Terrestrial > Soil > Riparian zone | place: USA: Wyoming... | reverse complement strand
TCGCCGGCCAGCGGCCGCTTCTCCAGCGCCTTCTCCGGCAGCACCTCGCCGCCGGCGAGGAGCTGGTCGATCGCGGTCTTCGCCTCCGCCGCCTCGAGCGGTCCGAAGTAGCGCTCGTCGATCGAGGCCATCGGCGCGATGTCGCAGGCGCCCAGGCACTCGAAGCCGGTGACGAAGAGGTCGTCCTCGCCCTCGGCGGCGGCGCGGAAGGCGTCGAGCAGCTCGTCGCCGCCGCGCATCCAGCAGCTGATGTTGGTGCAGACCTCGACCCGGTGGGTCCCGACCGGTTCGGTGTGGAGCAGGTCGTAGAAGCTCGCCACCGACTCCAGCTCGGCGGGCGTGAAGCGCATCACCGCGGCGATCTGGCGGATCCCCTCCGGGGTGCACCAGCCGTAGCGCTCCTGGACCGCCCAGAGCGCCGGGATCGAGGCCGAGCGGCGGTCGGGGTAGCGGGCCATCAGCGCCTCGACCTTCTCGCGCAGCTCCGGCGGGCAGTCGACCTCGTGCAGCTCCGGGATCTCCTCGTGGCGGCGCTCCGGGACGCGCCCCCCGACCAGGGCCGGATCGACCGGCAGGCTGTTGGCCGGCTCCGGGCTCACCGGTCCACCCCACCGAGGATCGGGTCGAGCATGCCGAGGCTGCAGATCATGTCGGCGACGTAGGTGTCGACCGCCATGTCGCGGAAGGACTGCAGGTTGACGAAGGAGGGGTCGCGGAAGTGGACCCGGGCCGGCTTCGCGGAGCCGTCGGCGAGCACGAAGCAGCCCAGCTCCCCGCGCGGCGACTCGATCCCGTAGTAGACCTCGCCGGGCGCCACCCGGAAGCCCTCGGTGACGAGCTTGAAGTGGTGGATCAGCGACTCCATCGAGGTCGAGAGCTCCGAGCGCGGCGGCAGCACGTACTTGCGGTCCTCGGCGATGTGCGGGCCCTCGGGCAGCGCGTCGAGCGCCTGCTCGACGATCCGGGTCGACTCGACCATCTCCGCCACCCGCACCCGGTAGCGGTCGTAGTTGTCGCCGACCGTACCGACCGGGATCTTGAAGTCCATCTCCGGGTAGGCGAGGTAGTCGAAGGCCTTGCGCAGGTCCCAGGGCTCGCCGGCGGCGCGCAGCAGCGGCCCGGTCACACCCAGCTCCAGGAGCCGCTCGCGATCGACGATCCCGACCCCTTTGGTGCGCTGCAGGAAGACCTCGTTGCGGTCGAGCAGGGCCTGGTACTGGCCGACCCGGACCGGCATGTCGGCGACGAAGGAGCGCAGCTTCTCCTCGAACCCAAGCGGGATGTCCTCGATCACGCCGCCGACCTGGAAGTAGCGGGTGTGCATCCGCTGCCCGGCAGCCATCTCGAACAGGTCGAGGATCCGGTCGCGCTCGCGGAAGCAGTACCAGAGCATCGAGATCGCACCCAGGTCGAGCGCCGTCGTCCCCAGCCAGACCAGGTGGGAGTGGATCCGGTTCAGCTCCAGGAAGATCGTCCGCAGGTACTTGGCGCGGGGCGGGATCTCCAGCCCGATCAGCCGCTCGACGGCGCCGCAGTAGGCCTCCATCTGGAAGAAGTAGGAGACGTAATCCATCCGCTCGACGAAGGGGATGACCTTCCAGTAGCTCTTGTCCTCGCAGGACTTTTCGATCCCGGTGTGGACGTAGCCGATCACCGGCCTGCACTCGCGCACCATCTCGCCTTCGAGGTCGGTGACGAGGCGCAGGACGCCGTGCGTGGCCGGGTGGTGCGGCCCAATGTTGACCGTCATCACCTCGGTGGTGCGGTCCTCGGTCAGCACCGTCCCGTGCGCCGGCTCAACCATGGGCGCGCTCGTTGTAGGTGAAGACGACCGGCTCGCCACCGACCGGGAAGTCGCGCCGCTGCGGCCAGCCGACGTAGTCGTCGGGCAGCAGGATCCGGGTCAAATCGGGATGCCCCTTGAAGACGATCCCGAAGAAGTCGAAGACTTCGCGCTCCTGGAAGTTGGCGGTCGGGAAGAGCGAGACACACGAATCGATCTGGGGGAGATCCGGCTGTGGGTCCTGCCCCGGGGGGGAAGCCTGCGGGCGGGCAGGTGTGTCCGTTCTCGGCTTCCCCCCCGGGCCACCCACAGCCGGATCTCCCAGCATCGTTTTGACTCTGACGCGCTCGACCCTGTCGCGATTGAGCAGCTCGTAGTGGATGCCGAAGCGGGGTTCCGCGGGGTAGTAGTCCGCCGCGTGCAGCGAGGACAGGAAGCGGTAGCGGTGGGCCGGCGCCTCGCGGAGCCAGGTGAGGACGGCAATGATCTGGGCCGGGTCGGCGATCAGGGCCGGCTGGCCGCGGTCGAAGGAGGTGTCGAGGACGGCGCCGGGGTGGTCGCGCTCGATCTCCCCCCGCAGCAGCTCGAGGCCGGGGGCGTCAGGCACCGACCGGCTCCGTGGTCGGCGGTTCTTCGACCGTGCGCCGCGCCTCTTCGTAGGCCTCCAGTTCGATCGCGCTCGGTTCGCTGCGGGGGCCGCCGCGCGCCCACTCCTCGGTGCCGGCGGCGTTGTAGCGCTGGCGCCAGCCCGGGTCGGGGTTGCCCATGATCTTGCGCTGCAGCTTGGTGAAGCCATAGAGGACCGCCTCCGGCCGCGGCGGGCAGCCGGGGATGTGGAGGTCGATCGGCATGAACTTGTCGGCGCCCTGGACCACGGCGTAGTTGGAGAACATGCCGCCGCTGGAGGAGCAGGCGCCCATCGAGATCGCCCACTTCGGCTCCAGCATCTGGTCGTAGAGGCGGCGGACGACCGGCGCCATCTTGATCGAGACCCGGCCCGAGAGGATGATCAGGTCGGCCTGGCGGGGCGAGGCACGCAACGCCTCGGCGCCGAAGCGGGCCAGGTCGTAGCGGGCGGTGACGACCGAGATCGGCGCCTCGATCGCGCAGCAGGCGAGGCCGAAGGTGAGGGGGAAGATCGAGTTGGCCCGGGCCCAGTTCTGCAGGTCCTTGAGTTTCGTCGTGACGACGCGCTCTTCGACGTAGCGATCGAGGTCATCGCCCTCGAGGTCGCCGCGCAGCATCTGGCGGGCGGTGAGCTGCTTGGAGCGGAGGTCGCCGGGGGCGGCCGGGGTGCGGCGCTCTACTTCCAATTCAGGGCTCCCTTGCGCCAGACGTAGACGAAGGCGACCATCAGCAGGACCACGAAGGTGATCAGCTCGGCCAGCACGAAGACGCTGTCGGCGCCGTTGAGGATGACCCCGACGGGGTAGAGGAAGACCACCTCGATGTCGAAGAGGATGAAGAGCATCGCGATCAGGTAGAAGCTGACCCCGAAGCGGAAGTTCTTGTGCGCCTCGACCGGGATGCCCGACTCGTACGGCTCTCCCTGGCGGATGCTGGCGCTGGTCTCGCCCTCGGTCCGCTGCTTCGGCCCGATCAGGTGGTTGAGCATCATGAAGACGCCGCCGACGGTGAGTCCGAGCACCGCGAAGACGAGGATGGGGAGGTAGCTCTTCAGCACTGGGTGGTGGGAGTCGAGACGGGGCCGGGCGGGAGGCTCTCCTGCCGCCCGTAGCCGCTGTTATACAACCACATTGTGACAACTTGCTACATAGTGATTTTCCGCATCAGTAAGCCGAATCCCGACCCTTTTGGGCGGATATCGGCGGGCAGGGGATCGAGATGAGGAGCGTGGCCTGATGGTCGCGGTCCACCTCGTCGTCGGCTGCGCGGTGATCGCGCTCAACCTCGCAGCCTTCGGCGTCGGCGGCGTCGCCTGGCTCCGTGCCCAGCCCTCGGTGCGGTTCTGGTACCTGCTCCGCGCCGCCCAGGTCTCGGTCTTCGTCCAGGCCCTGCTCGGGGTCCTGCTGCTGATGGCCGGGCACGAACAGCCCGACGAGCTCCACTACCTGTACGGCGGCCTGCCCCTGCTGGTCTCCTTCCTCGCCGAGGGCGCCCGCGCCGGCGCCGCCCAGCGCGAGCTCGGCGAAGTCGACTTCGAGTCCCTCCCCGCCGAGACCCAGGAAGAGGTCGCCCTGGCGATCGTCCGGCGCGAGATGGGGATCATGGCCGTCAGCTGCGGCGTAATTCTCTTCCTCGCCCTGCGCGCCGCCGGCACCAGCGGCGCCTTTTAGGCCACCCCACCCGAACTGCATCAAATTCTCTACCCAGCAGAGGGAGAATTTGATGCAGTTCGGTCGAGGGAGACCTGGATTGCGGCGACAGTGGCGAACAGGGCGCCGGTGACGAGGTGGAAGATCGCGTCGGAGGTGTTGTTGGGGAAGGTGAAGACGTACGCGGGCTGGGTCTCGAACAGCGCCCAGATCCCGGTCGCGATCAGCGCCACCGCGGCGTAGGCCGCGTAGTACAGCGCCCACTTCGGCCGCAGCGCAAAGTAGAAGGCGGGGCCGAACAGGAGCAGCCCGGCGAGCGCGTGGTAGCCGTTGAAGTCGACCCCCAGTACCCGCTCGGTCGGCGCGTCCTCGCCCAGCGAGAAGTTCGGTTCGGCGACGAACCCGGCCAGCGCCCAGGCCAGTTGGGTCGCCGCCAGCACCACGATCGCCCACTGGGCGAAGGTCCAGCGCCGCCCCGATGCCGTGGCCGCCTCCACGCCTCCAAGGCTACCTCGCCGGTTAGGCTGTGCCCCATGCTCGACCACGTCGCCATCGAGGTCGCAGATTTCGACCGCAGCAAGGCCTTCTACGAAGCGTCCCTGGAGCCGCTCGGGATACGCCTGCTGATGGAGGTCGAGGGCAACGCTGGGTTCGGCAAGGAGACCGAGCACGGCCCCAAGCCCTTCTTCTGGATCGACGCCGGCGACCGCGCCGCCGCCGGCACCCACGTCGCCTTCGGCGTCCGCACCACCGAGCAGGTCGACGCCTTCCACGCCGCCGCCCTCGCCGCCGGCGCCACCGACAACGGCGCCCCCGGCCTGCGCCCTCAATACCACCCCGGCTACTACGGCGCCTTCGTGCTCGACCTCGACGGCAACAACATCGAGGCCGTCTGCCACCAGGCTCCCCAGTAGCGAAACCCAGCGGGGGGAGAGAAGGCGAGGCTGGCGACTTAAGCGCTCATGGCTGTCGCCGAGAGACCATTGGCTACCATATGGCCCATGGCCAGAATCCAGACGCTGGTCCAACTCAGCGAGGCGCTGCTGCGGCGGCTGGACGAGCGGGCCGCAAAGGAAGGGCGGTCGCGCTCGGCGCTGATCCGCGACGCGATCGAGGAGTACATGCACGACGAGGAGAGGGACGAGATCACTCGCCGGATCATCGAGGGCTACGAACGCATCCCGACCACCGAGGAGGAGCTGGCCTGGGCGGAGGCCAGCGCGCGCGAAATGGTCGAAGAAGAGCCGTGGTGACACGCGGCGACATTTGCTGGACGGAGCTTCCAGAGGGCGGTCGGCGTCCGGTCCTGGTGCTGACGCGGGCGGAGGCCATCCCTGTCCTTCGTCAGGTGATCGTCGCTCCCCTGACGAAGACGATCCGAGGCATTCCGACCGAGGTTCGTCTCGGGAAGGACGACGGCATGCCGGCCGAGTGCGTGATCAGCTTCGACAACGTGCAGGCAACCTCTCGCCGCCTATTGGGCAACCCGATTGTCTCCCTCTCCGGCGCTCGCATGCACGAGGTCTGCCGAGCGCTCGCCATCGCGACCGGCTGCGACTGACCCTCCCGCCGTCAGCCCAGCGGCCGGTACTCGCCGTCATGGAAGACCAGCGGGTCGCCCTCGCCGCTCTCCAGGTCGCGGACTTCGCCAGTGACGATCACGTGGTCGCCGGCCGCGATCACGTCGCGCAGGTCGCAGGCGAGCCAGAGCAGGGCGTCGTCGATCGCGGGGATACCGCCTCGCTCGCTCCAGGGGATGCCGGTCCACTTCTCCGCCACCGGCGCCTTGGTGGCAAAGGCCCGCGCGATCGGCTCCTGACCGGCGTGCAGGACGCTGATGCCGAAGCGATCGGCGGCCTGAACGGCACGCAAAGTGCGGGAGCCGCGGTCGAGGCAGGCGAGCATCAGCATCGGCTCGATCGAGAGCGAGGAGACCGCGTTGGCGGTCGCCCCGGCCGGTCCGTCGGCGCCACTGGCGGAGACGATCGTGACCCCCGTCGGCAGGGCCGACATCGCGTCGCGGAAACGGGCTGGGTCGGGCGGCGGCATCGTCAGAAGATCGGGATCGGCGCCAGACAATATGATGCCCGCCGCGTGCGCCCAGTACTGATCATCGCCATGTTCGCCGCCGCGGCACTCGGGCTTTCGGCCTGTGGCTTCGGCGAGGAGAGCGTCTCGGTCTCCAAGGACAGCCCCCGGCACGAGGGGGCCGTTCTGTTCTCCACCCACTGCGCCGGCTGCCACACGCTCAGCGCCGCCGGCACCCAAGGCAGCGGCAACCGCTCCGATCGCGTGCAGGGGCCGAACCTCGATCAGCGAACCGAGACCTATGACGATGCCCTCTTCGCGATCCAGAACGGCGGCTTCTCGGGGGCGATCATGCCGGCGAACATCGTCGTCGGCGAGGAGGCCGAAGCGGTCGCCCGCTTCGTCGCCGAGTACGCCGGCCAAGAAGCCGAATCCTCGCCGCGCCCCGGCGAAGAGACCTCGCCCTAGCGCGGACGCGACATGCTCGACCTGAAGCTGATCCGCTCCGAACCTGAGCGGGTCAAGACCGCGCTCGCCCGCCGCGGCGCGGCCGAGCAGGTCGACGAGTTGCTCGGGCTCGACGCCCGCCGCCGCCAACTGCTGCCCGAGGTCGAGAACGCCCAGGCCGAGCGCAAGACGCTCTCCAAGCAGATCGGCGAGGCGAAGCAGGCCGGTGGCGACGCCGAGGCGTTGATGGCGACCGTGCAGGAGCTGAAGGAGAGGATCGAGTCCGGCAAGGCCGAGTTGGAGAAGGTCGAGGCCAACCTCGACCGCATCGCCGTCTCCCTCCCCAACCTGCCCGACCCCGACGCCCCGGAAGGGGTCAGCGAGGAGGACGCGGTCACCCTGCGCGAGGTCGGCGAGCGACCCGAGTTCGACTTCGAGCCCCGCGACCACCTCGAGATCGGCACCGAGCTGGGCCTGATCGACATGGAGGCCGGCGCCCGCCTCTCCGGCTCCCGCTTCGCCTACCTGAAGGGCGACCTGGTGCTGCTCGAGCTGGCCCTGGTCCGCTTCGCGATCGAGCTGGTCCGCGAGCAGGGCCACGAGCCGGTCGTGCCGCCGGTGCTGGTCCGCGAGGAGGCGCTGGTCGGGACCGGGTTCCTACCCGAGGCGCGCGAGCAGATCTACGAGATCCCCAAGGACGAGCTCTTCCTCACCGGCACCTCCGAGGTGGCGCTGGCGGGGCTGCACGCCGGCCAGATCCTCGATCCCGGCGCGCTGCCGATCCGCTACTGCGGCTTCTCCACCTGCTTCCGCCGCGAGGCCGGGGCGGCCGGCCGCGACACCCGCGGCATCTTCCGCGTCCACCAGTTCGACAAGGTGGAGATGTTCTCGTTCGTCGAGCCGTCGGCCTCGGCGGAGGAGCACGAGCGGCTGCTGGCGATCGAGGAGAGCATCCTGACCGCGCTGGAGATCCCCTACCGCGTCGTCAACGTCGCCGCCGGCGACCTCGGCGCCCCGGCGGCCAAGAAGTACGACTGCGAGGCCTGGATCCCGAGCCAGCAGCGCTACCGCGAGCTCACCTCCTGCTCCAACACGACCGACTACCAGGCGCGCCGCCTCGGCTGCCGGTACCGGCCCGCCGAGGGCGAGGCGCCCCAGGTCGTCCACACCCTGAACGGCACCGCGGTGGCCGTCGGGCGAACGATCATCGCCCTGATTGAGAACCGCCAAGAGCGGGAAGGAGGATTCTCCCTACCGAATATTTTGCATCAGTACGGGTCTCCTGAGAGAATTTTGCCTAGCCCATGACGAGAATATTGCCGAGGCCCCGATGACCACCGGTGTTCGCGAGGCCAGAAGGGTCGTCCTCTGCGACGACCACGAGATCGTTCGCGAGGCGATCAAGGCCCGGATGGCGAGCTCCAGCATCGTCGAGATCGTCGGCGAGGCGGGCAATGGCCGCGACGTGGTCGACGTCGTCAAAGAACTCGAACCCGACGTCCTGATCATCGACGTCGAGCTGCCCAAGCGCGACGGGATCGAGGCCACCAAGGAGGTCCTCAAGGCGCGGCCGCGGACCAAGGTGATCATCTTCACCGCCCACGCCCAGCCAGACCTGCTGGCGCTGGCCCTGCGCGCCGGGGCCTCCGGCTACGTGCTCAAGTCGGCGCCGGCCGAGGACATCGCCCGGGCCGTCAAAGCGGTCACCGGCGGCGGCACCTTCCTCGGCGGCGACTTCGCCGGCGGCAAGCCCTCCGAGGTCGAGAAGCTGCTCGACCTCTCGCCGCGCGAGCGCCAGATCCTCGAGCTGCTGGCCGAGGGTCTGCGGGTCAAAGAGATCGCCGAGCGGCTCCAGCTCAGCCCGGCGACCGTGCACACGCACGTGCGCAACGCGATCGCCAAGCTCGAGGTGGACACCCGGACCGAGGCCGTCGCCCTCGCCGTGAAGTTCAGCTATCTGGGTGCTGGGGGGAAGGCTTGAGCTCCAGCGCGCAGCCGTTGATGCAGTAGCGCTGTCCGTTCGGCCCGGGCCCGTCGTCGAAGACGTGGCCGAGGTGGGCGTCGCAGTGCCTGCAGACGACCTCGGTTCGCCGCATCAGGAGGCTGTTGTCGGGGCGCAGCTCGACGTGCTCCAGGTTCGTCGGCTCGGTGAAGCTGGGCCAGCCGGTGCCCGAGTCGAACTTGGTGCCGGAGGAGAACAGCTCGGTGCCGCAGCAGACGCAGCGGTAGGTCCCCTCGCTCTTCTCGTCCCAGTAGGGACCGCTGAAGGCCCGCTCCGTACCGGCCTTGCGGGTCACCTCGTACTGCTCCGGGGTGAGCTCCTCGCGCCACTCCTGCTCTGACTTCTGGACCTTCGCGCTCATCTCAGGAGAGGCCTTCGCGGGCCTCGCGGACCAGCGTCACGGCCTCGGGGAAGAGGACGCGAATCGCGTCGCGGACCTGCATCGCCTGCTGGTCGGCGCTGCCGGTGAGGTCGAGCCGGCCGATCGAGGCGACGGTCATCTCGACCGCCAGCTTGATCGCGTTGTCGGCCCAGGCGACGCGCTGGGATGACTGCATCTGCTCGGAGAGCTCCTCCATGCGGGCGCGAAACTCGTCCGGATCTCCGAAGAGGTTGAAGGGGCTGCCCTCCATCGACCACATGTAATCAGACGGCACACCTCGGGCACCAAGTCTCGACACGGTGCGCGCCACTCGTGCGCCCCGCCGCCCTAGCGTCGGCGCATGCGTCATCGGGAAGGCCCGGAGAGGGGATCGGCCAGCGTCGAGCAGGCGGGACTGGCGGCGCTGGTCGGGCTGCTGATGCTGGCCGGGATCGCCGCGGTCGCCGCCGGCGGCAAGGTCGACGCCGGCCGCGACCTGGCGGCGACGATCGGCCGCCGGATCGCCTGCGCGCCCCGCCTCCCGGACGCCTGCGATCACCACCCGCTGGTGCCCGCCTACGGCTGGCCGCTGGCGCGGCTGGCGCGGGCGCTCGCGCCGGCCCCGGTGGCGCTGCCGGGGACCTCCGGGCTTCCTCTGGTCCCGGTCGACTTCCGCCGCTGCCGGCGCGAGAGCTGCGCCGTCTACGCCGGCCCCCACCTGACCGCCTCGAATCGCCGCACCACCGCATTCACCCAGGTAGTCGACCGGCGCCGCTCGCTCGGCTGGGTCGAGGTCGTCTACTGGCTCTACCGCCCCGCCATCGGCTGGCAGAGGCTCGCCCGCCGAGCAACCCAGGCCGATGTAGAAGCCGCTGCGGGCACCCGCCTCCTGCTCAAGGACGACCCCGCCCTGGTCCCACTCGAGACCCTCCCCGGCCGCGACCACTACGCCTTCCCCGCCACCGAGCGCCCGCCGTGGCAGGGACGGGTGGAGGCTCGCTACCCCGGCTGGTCGAGCTGACCTCGGATTCCTCGCCAACAGAATAGAGCTAATTAAGACAGAAAAAGGCTAATTTTGATCTTTATTAGCTTATTTATGTCATCATTAGATAAATATGAGGAGCTTCATCGATCTCGACAAGACCTTCGCTAACCAACCCCGGGATCTGGGTGTCATCCTCGCGCGGATCGACACGGGGCGCGGTCGCGAGCAGCTCTTCGAAGACCAGGCCCCCACCCTGCTCCAGCAGCTCGCCGAGAGCGCCCGCGTCGCCTCGATCACTGCGTCAAACGCGATCGAGGGCGTGGTGGTCGCGGGCGAGACGGCAGAGAGAATCGCCGAGGGCTCGAGCCGCTTTCGAAATAGGAACGAGAGGGAGTTCGCCGGCTACCGCGATGCAACGGACTCGCTGATGCATAGCGATGAGCGCGAGTCGCTGACGGTGCCCCTCGTCCTCCACCTCCATCGCCTGCTGTTTCAGCACACCAATGCCAGGGGTGGCTACCTGAAGACCGATCAGAACCTGATCGTTTCCTACGAAGCCGGCCGGCGCGAGGTTATCTTCACCCCATCCCCGCCCGAGGAAACGGCGTTCCTGCTGACGGAGCTCCTATCCCGCTACGCAGTGGCGAAGGAGGAAGGCAGTACCCACCCATTACTGCTGATCGCGGCGCTCATCCTCGACTTCCTGGCGATTCATCCGGTTGCCGACGGCAACGGGAGGCTCGCTCGTCTGCTCACCCTGCATGAGCTGCTGGCGTGTGGCTATGGCGTCGCCCACTACATCAGCGTCGAGCAGCTGATCTTCGAATCGAAGCACAGCTACTACCAGAGCCTCTACGAATCCCAGCGCGGGTGGCACGAGGGTGAGCAGCAGGTCTGGCCGTGGATGATGTACTTCGCCCGCATTCTGGAGGGCGCCTATCGTGCTTTCGAGGACCGAGTCGCCGCTGTCGCTCCGCAGGGCAACAAACAGCAGAGAGTCCGCGAGTACGTGCTCTCCCAAGGACCACCGGAGTTCAGGCGCCGCGACGTCGAAAGAGCGCTGCCGGACATCAGCGACGCGACCGTGAGGCTCGTTCTCAACGAACTCCGCCTGGAAGGCCTGATCGAGTCCGAGGGACCGGGCCGCGGCGCGCGGTGGCGTCGTCTGCGCGCCCACGCTTCACGGGGCTGAGGCGCTCCACCCCTCCCCTTCGCTGACCCGCTCGAAGCCGAGCCAGAGGGAGTTCATGGCGGTGGCGACGACGCGCTCGCGGGGGACCTCGGGGTGGTCGTACCACCAGATCGCCAGGCCCTGGAGGACGCCGCGGAGGACGATCCAGGCCATTTCCAGCCCCTCGCCGTCGAGCGAGCCGGTCAGTCCCTCGGCGCCGGGCTCGGCGGCGAAGAGAGGGAGGATCGCGGCGCGGCTCTGAGCGGCGACCTCGGCGTGCATCGCCTCGACCTGGGGGTCGCCGCTGGTCTGGCGGAAGAGCATCCGGCCGGCGAAGGGGTGGCTCTCTATATAGGCGAACCAGGCGTCGAAGGAGCGGGCGAACCGCTGCCGCGGCGGGTCGTCGCCGGGCAGGTGCCGGCGCCAGACCTCGCGCAGCTCGGCGAAGTGGCGCTCGAGCAGGCGCCGGTAGAGGTCGCTCTTGGAGGCGAAGTGGTCGTAGACGACCGGCGGCGTCACCCCCGAGCGGCGGGCGATCTCGCCGATCGAGGCGCCCTGGTAACCGCGCTCGGCGAAGACCTCGGTCGCCGCCAGCTCGATCACCTCGCGGCGCGCCGCCGCGCTCAGTCGCTTGCGTGGAACCGCTTTCCGCTCGGCCTTCGTTGACAACCTAACGCTCCCTAGGTACGGTTCGCGGCACTTCCTAATCGTCACTAGGTTAGCCCGGCGGGCGGATCGGAGAGCCAGATGATCGTCTCAGTGCACATCGCCGACGTCGGCGCCCGCGGCGTCCCCCGCACGCTCCGCGGCCGTCCCAGCCCGGCCCGCGTCCCGGGCCTGCGCTACGCCGAGACGGCGGTGACGGCGCCGCTCGGCCCCCGCCTCCTGCCGACGCCCAGCAGCGGCGGGGTCGGTCTGATCGCCTCCTGGGAGGACGACGCCGCGCTCGACGCCTTCGAAGCGGGGCACCCGCTGGCCAAGCGCTTCGCCGGCGGCTGGCGCGCCCGGCTGCGGCCGCTGCGGGTCTATGGCGAGTGGCCGGAGATGGCGGGGCTGCCCGAGAAGGAACTCCCGGTCGAGGACTCCGAGCCGGTCGCCGTACTCACCCTGGGCAGGCTGCGGCTGACCAGGGTGGTGCCGTTCCTGCGCGCCAGCGCGGCCGCCGAGGGCGAGGTGCTGGAGGCGCCCGGCTCGCTGGCGACGATCGGGTTGGCGCGGCCGCCGCGCTTCGTCGCCACCTTCTCGCTCTGGCGCAGCAACGCCGAGATGCTCGGCTACGCCCGGCGCCAGGGCGGCGCCCACCCGGCGGCGACCCGCTCCCACGCCGAACGCCCCTTCCACCACCAGTCCGCCTTCGTCCGCTTCCGCCCCTACGCCTCGAGCGGCAACTGGGACGGCCGCAACCCGCTGGCCTAGGAGGGCGCCTTCGCCCCCGCCTTTTCCTGCCCGGCCTCATCCTGAGCGTCGCGGATCAGGCCACGCCAATCCGTGGTCCGGAAGACCAGCAGGATCGCGGCGAAGCCGAGCACGACCGACCAGGCCGCCATCGCGATCTGGGTGCCGACCGAGTAGGACAGCACCGCGGTCCGCGTCGGCCCGGTCAGGGTCGCCAGCAGCAGCGCCTGCTGGGCGCCGGCGCCGCCGGGCGTGAAGGGGACGATGTTGGCGATCGCCTGCACGCTCATCACCAGCAGCACGTTGCCGAACGAGCCGCCGATCCCGAAGGCCTCGAGGAAGAACCAGAAGGCGGCGAAGCGGCAGAGCCAGCCGAACCCCTGCCAGGCGGCGACCTCGCGCAGGTAGCGGCGCGGCTGGGTGAGGATCACGACTCCCTGCCGGACCCGGGCCCAGAAGCGCCGCACCCGGTGGGCGAGCAGGTAGATCCCGACCGCGATCGCCACCAAAAGGACGCCAAGGGCGATGAAGAAGACGTCGGGATTTTCGGCCCAGAAGGAGATCTCGAAGGCCGGCAGGTTGGGGATCCGCGGCAGCGGCGGCAGCAGGCCCTGGGTGATCGCGTAGGCCAGCACCAGCACCCCGACGCTGGTGTCGAAGACGGTCTGGACCAGGAAGGAGGAGGTAACCGCGGGGTAGGAGGAGCTGGGGATCTGGTGTTTGACCAGGAAGACCTTGGTGACGTCGCCGGCGTGGGCGGGCAGGATCGCGTTGATCCCGGCGCCGGCCAGGTAGGCGGCGCTGAGCGGCAGGAAGGGGATCGGCTCGCTCGGGTAGGCCGCCCGCAGCACGTTGCGCCAGGCCCGCGCCCGGGCGAGCTGCATCGCCAGCAGGCAGAGCAGGGCGATCCCGAACGGGGTCCACTCGACCTGCGAGAGGTTGCGGAAGAATTCCGCGGTCAGTTCGAAGAAGCGGTCGAAGCTGGATGCGAAGTCCGCCAGTGGCATCGCAGCTACACTAGCCCGCTCGTGCCGGACGCCGACACGCATACGCCACCTCTCCGCGCCGCTCCAGACCCCGCCGACGAGGCGATGTGCGCGCGTGCCCGCGAGCGCTACACGGCCGACCGCAAGAGCCGCTTCCGGCGCCGCCGCAAACGCCACGCGGAACTGCCGAACTTCATCATCATCGGCGGGCTGAAGTGCGGCACGACCAGCATCCACCACTACCTCGGCCTGCATCCGGAAATCCAGATGTCGAAGCCGAAGGAGCTCAACTTCTTCGTCGAGGAGCTCAACTGGGACCTCGGCCTGGACTGGTACGCGAGCCGCTTCGACAGCCGCTTCAAGGTGCGCGGCGAGTCGTCGCCGCACTACACCAACCAGCCCCGCTTCGACGGGGTCGCCGAGCGGATCCACCAGCACTGCCCGGACGCGAAGCTGCTCTACATGGTGCGCGACCCGATTAAGCGGATCCTCTCGCACTGGGTCCATGCCACCGGCGCCGGCTACGAGACGCGCGAGATGGCCGCCACCCTCTCGGAGCCCGACAGCTCCTACATCACCCGCTCGATGTTCTGGATGCAGCTGCAGCCCTACCTGGAGCGCTTCGACCGCGCCCAGATCGAGATCGTCACCCAGGAGGAGCTGCAGCGCGAACGCGAGGAGACGATGCGCAGGGCCTTCGCCTTCGCCGGCGTCGACGAGACCTTCACCTCAGAGCAGTTCGACCGCGAGTGGGAGAAGTCGAGCGCCAAGCACGGCGACAAATACCAGCTCATGGAGAAGCTGATCAAGCTGCCGGGCTTCCGCTCCTTCGACCGCAACTTCGACCGCCTGCCGGAGTCGATGCGCTGGATCGTCGAGAAGGTCGTCCACGACCCCGACAAGCCGCCCGCCGAGAAGCCGAAGCTGCCCGACGACCTCTTCGAGACGATCCGCGGCCGCTTCACCGAGGACGTGGCCGGACTGCAGAAGTTCGCCGGCCGCGAGTTCGCCGGCTGGCACGACTACTCATAGCGACTCCGTTCGTCGCTTATCGGGGCTATGCCCGAGAAGCGACGAACGGAAGGCGGCTAGCCTCATCTCATGCGCCGACTTCTCCCTGACCCCGGCCCGACCACGGTCGCCGAGCAACTCGACGGGTACCGGCCCTGGGAGCATCCCCACGAGGAGCGGCCCTTTCTGGCGGTCAACTTCGCCACCACCCTGGACGGGCGGGCGACGATCGGCGGCGTCTCCGGGCCGATCGGCTCCGACGCCGACACGGCGATGCTGGCGGGGCTGCGCGGCCGCTTCGACGCGGTGATGATCGGGGCGGGGACGATGCGGGCCGAGCGCTACGGGCGGCTGGGCGCCAAGCCCGAGACGCGCGAGCGCCGCGAGCAACTCGGCCTCCCCCCCGAGCCGCTGACGGTGCTGATCAGTGGCCGGCTCGACCTGCCCTGGGACGCGGCGCTGTTCACCGACGGCGGCCGGGTGCTGATCTTCACCGCCTCGGAGGCGGAGCCGCCGGAGACGGCCGCCAGCCTGACGGTCGTCCGCCACGAGGGCCGGGTGGACCTGGTCGAGGCGCTGCGCCACCTGCGCGCCGAGTGCGACGTCCGCGCCCTGCTCTGCGAGGGCGGCCCGCGCCTGCACGCCCAGCTGCAGGCGGCCGGGCTGGTCGACGAGCTGTTCCTGACCACCGCCCCGAAGCTGAACGGCGGCGACGGGCCGCCGAGCCTGGTCGAGGGCGAGCTGCCCGCGGTCGTCGACCTCGAGCTGGCCTGGCTACTGGAGCAGGACGGAGAGCTGCTGGCGCGCTACGTCCGCAACTCCCGATCCCAATTTGTATGAAGTTAAATCCCAATTTGTAGAGGGATTATTCCCAATCTGTCAGACTCATACTCCCAATCTGTATGAGCCTGATCGAACGACAGATCCGACCCCACCTGGTGGACGCGCTCGCGGAGGCCCGCGTAGCCTGCCTGCTTGGAGCTCGGCAGACGGGCAAGAGCACGCTGGTCCGGGCGATGGCGGCCGGCGAGCATCCCGCTCGCTATCTGACGCTCGACGACCCGGCAACCCTCGAACTCGCACGGGAAGATCCAGCGGGGTTCGTCGCGGGAGAGGAACGCCTGGTGATCGACGAGATCCAGCGCGCCCCCGACTTGATGCTGGCGATCAAGCGGGTCGTCGACACCGATCCGACCCGCGGGCGCTTCCTCTTGACCGGCTCGGCGAACATAGTCACCCACCCACGTGTCGCCGACGCCCTGCCCGGGCGCGTCGACTACCTGACTCTCTGGCCCTTCTCACAGGCAGAGCTGGCGGGGCACCGATCGAAGTTTCTGGTCGACGCCTTCTCCGGGCAGCCTCCCGAGGTCGAGCAGGCGCCTGTTGGAAGGCATGGGTACGCAGAGGCGATTTCGCGAGGCGGATTTCCCGAGGCGAGGGAATCCAGCGCGACGCGGCGGCAGCGCTTTTTCGCGGGCTACGCCGGCTCGATCCTGGGCCGCGAGATCGATGAGCTGGGGTCCGTCCGCGACTCGGAGGCAACCGCCCGCGTGCTGCGCTTGGCAGCCGCCCGCTCCGCAACGCTCACGAATCTCTCCTCGATCGCCAGGGAGATCGGCATCGACCACAAGACCGTCGGCAACCACCTGCACAGCCTGGAACAGCTGTTCCTGATCGTGCGCCTACCTGCCTGGCACGCAAACCTCGGGCACCGGGTGGTTCGCAGCTCCAAGCTGCACATCGCCGACACGGGCCTACTTTGCTCCCTGATCGGGGTCGATGCCAACCGGCTGGCAGAAGATGGCGCCATTGCCGGCAGCGTCTTCGAGACCTTCGTGGTGACCGAGGCGATCCGCCTCGCCAGTGCCAGCGCACTTGCTCCGCAGCTCCGCTTCCACCACTACCGCGACCAACCCGGCAACGAGGTCGACCTCGTGATCGAACAGGCGAACGGCGATGTGATCGGCATCGAGGTCAAGGCATCGGCGACGCCACGCTCGCGCGATGCCTCCGGCCTCAGGCTTCTGCGCGACCGGCTCGGGAAGCGGTTCCGCCTCGGCCTCCTCCTGCACGCGGGACCAGACACGCTTCCGCTGGGAGATCGCATCTGGGCAGGTCCGATCGCCGGTCTATGGGATTGAGCCCCGCTCCGCGTCCCAGACCTCGCCGTCGAGCGAGCGCAGCTCCTCCTTCATCACCTTGCCGGTCTCGGCCCGCGGCAGCGCCGCGACGACCTCGATGTAGCGGGGGACCATGAAGGCGGCGATCCGCTCCCGGCACCACTCCCACAACTCGCGCGGCTCGAGGGTCGCTCCCGGCGCCGCCACGACCGCGACCTTGACGTCTTCTTCGCCGAGCGGCGAGGGGACGCCGACGGCGCTGCACTCGGCGACGCCGGGGGCGGCCGCGATCGCCGTCTCCAGCTCCCAGGAGGAGACGTTCTCGCCGCGGCGGCGGATCGAGTGGCTGGCCCGGTCGGCGAAATAGACGAAGCCCTCGGCGTCGCGGCGGCCGAGGTCGCCGCTGTGGAACCAGCCACCGGCGGTCGCCTCCGCGGTGGCCTCCGGGTCACCCTCGTAGCCGGCCGTGAGCACGTTCGGGATCAGCGGCCTGACCGCGATCTCGCCGACCCGGCCGGGGTCGAGGGGCTCGCCGGCGCTGTCGAGGATCGCCAGCTCCAGGTCGGGTCGCGGCCGCCCGCACGATCCCGGCGGGGTCCGCTCACCGGGGCGGGGCAGCGCCATCGGCTCGCCCTCGGTCATCCCGTAGACGTCGTGCAAGCGGACGCCAAAGCGGCGCTCGAACTCGACGCTGAGCTCGGCCGGCATCGCGCCGGTGACCCCGGCCCGCAGCGTCGTCCCGGCGTCGTCCTCGCGCCGCGGCAGCGAGCAGAGCAGCTGGGCGATGTTGGAGAAGCCGATGAAGAGGGTCGAACCGGACTCGCGCACCTGATCCCAGAAGCCGGAGCGGGAGAAGGTCGGGTAGAGCGCCACCGAGCCGCCGGCGACGATCGCCGGCAGCACCGTGTCGGCCTGGCCGGCGATGTGGAAGAGCGGCAGCCAGGCGTGGAAGACGTCCTCCTCCGTCATCTCCAGCGACCAGGCGACCCAGCCGGCGCCGCGGCAGAGCTGCTCGTGGCTGAGCTGGACCGCCTTCGAGCGGCCGGTCGTCCCCGACGTGTACATCAGCTCGGCCAGCTCGCCGGGGGCCGGGGGCGCCGGTTCGGCCGGGTCGAGCGCCCGCACCTCGTCCCACTCCTCGGCGAGCAGGACAGTCTCGACGCTGCTGCCGGAGAGGTCAGGCAGGTCGCGCCGGCCCTCGGCGTCGGTGACCAGCACGCGGGCGCCGGAGCGGGCGATCATGTCGGCGAGGATCTCGCCCCGGTGGGCGCGGTTGAGCGGCACATAGGTGGCACCGGCGGCGAGGCTGCCGAACCAGGCCCAGAGCGTCTCCGGCCGGTTGGGCAGGAAGGAGGCGACGCGGGCGCCCGGCCTGGCGCCGCTCGCCCGCGCCCAGGCCGCGAAGCGGAGGGTCTCCTCCCAGACCTCGCGGTAGCTCCAGCGCTCGTCCCCCCAGCGCAGGAAGGGCCGCTCGGGACTGCGCCGGGCCCGCTCGGCGAAAAGAGCGGGCACGCTCAACCGCTCGGCGCCGACCAGGTCGAGGACGGGGTTGTCGCCGGGACCGGCGCCGCTCATCGCGCTCAGCCCCCGAAGGAGTCCGCCAGCCGCCGCTCCACCTCGGCGCAGACCGCGGCCGCCCATACCGCCAGCGCCTCCTCCCGCTCCTCCAGGTGCCAGGCGAAGGACATCGGCGTGGCGGAGACGTGGCCGGCGGCGAGGGCCGCGAAGTCGGTGCCCGGCTCGTCCTCGTAGGGCGGCGGCGGCCCGCCCCGTTCGCCGTAGGTGAGGAGGCCGTGGACGCCGTCGCGCTCGGCCTCGATCAGCGAGTCGCCCGGATAGAAGCGGCGGCCGAGCCGGGTCAGCTCAACTCGCCGCTCGCACACGGTGGCGGGCACGTTGACGTTGAGCACCGCCCGCTCCGGCGCCTCGCTCTCCAGGATCGCGACCGCGAACAGGGCGGCGATCTCGGCGGTGGTCTCGTAGACCGGCGTGGTCGGGTCGAAGGAGTCGAGGATGTGGAAGTGGCCGTCGAAGTGCTGCTGGGAGACGGCCAGCCCGGTGCCGCCGAGCAGCGCCCCCTCGATCGCGGCCCCGACCGTGCCCGAGTTGAGCGTGTCGTCGCCGAGGTTGGGGCCGTGGTTGATGCCGGAGACGACCAGCTCGGCCTCGGGGCCGAGCGCGCCCAGCATCCCGACCCGCACGCAGTCGACCGGCATCCCCTGGCAGGAGTAGTGCGGGATCCCACCCGCTTCGGCGAGCTGCTCGATCGCTACCGGCCGCCCGTAGGAGGCGTTGCGGCTGACCCCGCTGCGGTTCTCCGACGGAGCGAGGACGACCGCCGGCACCCCGGTCGCGGCGAGGCCGCGGGTGAGCGCGTGCAGCCCCTCGGCGGCGATGCCGTCGTCGTTGGTGACGATCAGCCGCGGCCCGCTCATCGCAGGCCCGGCCGGTCCGGCAGCCAGGCCGTCGCGCCGGGCAGGCTGCGCGGCTCGCCGTGGACCGCCCACTCGGCGGCGAGCGGGCCGACCGAGACGGCGGCGGTCAGGCCTTGGCCGCCGAAGCCGCCGCAAGCGATCACGGTCGGGTCGTCCTCGTAGGGCCCGACCAGGTACTCGCCGTCGGCGCCGATCGGGTAGAGGCCGGTCCAGCCGGTGGCGAAGCCGAGGCCCTCGACCTGAAGGCGGTTGCTGACCTGCTCGGCGACCGCCTCCCAGGTGTCCCAGGTGACGGTCCTCTGGTAGGTCTCGGGGTCGGCCGAGCCGAGCTTCTCGAGCGCCGCATAGGTGTGCATCCCCGCGATCATGCTCGATGGGCCGTCCTGGCGGAAGTAGACGGCCTCCTCCTCGCCGGGGATGTATTCCTGCACCATCGGCACGGTGTAGTCGACCGCCGGCGGCAGCTGCACCTTGATCACCTCGTGCACCTGGTTGACCAGCGGGAAGGGCTGGCCGATCAGCTCGCCTAGCTCCATCGCCCAGGGCCCGGCCGCGTTGACGACGATGTCGGCGTCGACCGCGCCCGCAGTGGTGAGCAGGCGGTGGCGGCCGGCGGCGCGCTCGTGGCCGGTGACCCGGGTGTGGTGCAGGACCACGGCGCCGGCCGCTTCGGCGCGCTCGGCGAGCACGCCGCAGAGCAGCGGCCCGTCCATGTGGCCGTCGAGCGGGTTGTGGATCGCGGCGACGACGTCGTCGACCCGTAGGTGGGGGACGATCTCCCTCGCCCCGGCCGGGTCGACGATCCGCGAGGGCTCGACCCCGAGCTCGCGCTGCAGCGCGATGACCTGCTCGAAGAGCGCCACGTGGGACTCGTTGCGGGCGAGCCGCAGGTAGCCGATCCGGGAGAGGTGCAGGCCGTTCTCGGCCTCGAAGCGGTCGAGCAGGGCGCGGGTCTGGACCCGGACCTCGACCTGGAGCGGCTCGGTGCTGTTGATGTTGAAGATCCCGGCCGAGAGCCCCGAGGAACCGGCGGCCGGGTGCTCGCGCTCGATCACGGTCACCTCGCAGCCCAGCTCGGCGGCGCGCAGGGCAGTGCTCAGCCCGGCGACGCCGGCGCCGACGACGGCGAGGGAGGGACCGCTCACCCGCTCTCCTGCTCGCCGCCGCCCTCCAGGGTCGGCAGGATGTAGAGGTCGGCGATCGTGCCGCAGTCGACGACCAGGTCGGTGCCGGTGATCCCCGAGGCTTCCTCGCTGGCCAGGAAGCAGACCGCGGCGGCGACCTCCTCCGGCAGCACCATGCGCTTCATCGGCACCCGCCGGAAGTCGGTCTTCATCGTCTTCAGTTCCTCGGCGTCGGTGGCCGCCTCGACCATCGGGGTCAGCGCCCAGCCGGGGCTGACGGTGTTGGCGCGCACGCCCCGGGCGCCCAGCTCGACGGCGATGTTCTTGGTCAGCTGCATCAGCCCCGCCTTCGCCACCGAGTAGCTGGTGAAGGGGCCGTCGGCGTCGTGGCCGTCGATCGAGGAGAGGCTGACGATCGCGCCGCCGCCGTTCTCGACCATCGACCTGGCGACCCGCTGGGAGAGCAGAAAAGGCGCCTTCAGCATCACGTCGAGGACGAAGTCCCACTTCTCCTCCTCGATCTCCAGGAAGGCGGCTTCGTCGAAGACGCCGGCGTTGTTGACCAGCACGTCGACCCGGCCCCAGCGCTCCAGCGCCGCGTCGATCAAGGAGGCGCATACACGCGGGTCGGCGACGTCGCCGGAGAAGGACCAGGCGACGGCGCCCTCGGCCTCCAGCTCGGCGACCGCCCGGGCCAGGTCCTCCTCGTTGCGGCCGGTGACCAGCACCTCGGCGCCCTCGGCGGCGAGCCGGCCGGCGATCGTCCTGCCCAGCCCCTTGCTGCCCCCGGTGACGACGGCGGTCCTGCCCTCGAAGCGTTCCATCTGGCCCCCTATTGGCTGGTGATCTTGAGAAGGTCGCGAATGCGGATCTTCTCGCCCTGGGCGCCATTTTCAAGCCGGTAGGCCCCGAGCGACCCGGTGCCGCGGCTGCAGCGGCCGAGCGCGGGGAAGAACTCGGCCGGCCCCAGGCACTCGGGGGCGATCACGCCGGGGGCGTCGGGGCCGCCCTCCAGCATCAGCACGATCCCGGCCGCGGCGGGCACCCCGGTCGACTCCTCCATGCCGATCTTGTCGGCGGAGGAGAAGCGGATCCCGTCCTCGCCGCGCCAGACGTCGACGACGAGGCCCCCGCCGAGATACTCGGTCGGCTCGCGGGTCTTCAGGTAGCGCTCGTAGAGCGCCGCGGCGACGGCGGGGATGCCGGCCTGCGAGCCGCCGAGCTCGATCTCGGCCCCCTCGCCGCCGACGGCGCCGAGCCGGGCCAGCGACCAGTTGACGACCAGCGTGTCTTCGGGGGCGATGCAGCCGTAGTTGCGGACCAGGTCGACGTCGAGGAAGCGCGGCACCGTGATCGGCTCGGGGTGGGAGAGCTCGACCACGAGCCGCTCGCCGAGCGGGGCCGGAAACTCCGCGGTGCGCAGGTTGAGCTCGTCCCAGGCTGGCACCGGCCCGTGGCTGCCGTCGGCGTCGACCGGCGAGAAGATG
>Ga0190272_10000458_pt1 | contig 21647 bp, 25 predicted proteins | sample Popmic504T_FD_133746 | JGI IMG/M metagenome (GOLD analysis project Ga0190272, IMG submission 133746) | Populus adjacent soil microbial communities from riparian zone of Shoshone River, Wyoming, USA - 504 T | ecosystem: Environmental > Terrestrial > Soil > Riparian zone | place: USA: Wyoming... | reverse complement strand
GTTATTGCTCCAAAAATAACAATGAAACTGTACGTAGGTAATCTCTCTTTTGAGACCACTGAAAATGATCTTCAGGATCTTTTTGAACAACATGGCAAAGTCACTGACGTCGCCCTAATGATGGATCGCACCACCGGCCGCTCACGCGGCTTTGCGTTCGTCTCCATGGCCGATACGACTGAAGCCAACGCGGCTGTTGCCGCCCTGAACGGAAAAGAAGTGCAAGGCCGCACTCTCACCGTAAACGAAGCGCGCGCTCGCGAAGAGCGTCCGCGCCAATCGGCCGGAAATCGCTACTAATCCAGCGTTTTTGATTCTGCGGACCGGCGCCCTGTAACGGGCGCCGGTTCTGCAACTCTCCATGGATTCCAAAAAAGCAATCGAACTCGAGGGGAAAATCATTTCCGTCCTCGCCGGCACCATGTTTCGGGTGCAGCTCGCCAACGAACATCTGGTCCTGGCGCATATCTCCGGCAAGATGCGCAAACGTTTCATTCGCCTTACAACCGGCGATCGGGTAAAACTTCAGATGTCCCCTTACGACATCGACAAAGCACGAATCGTTTACCGGCTCGGCTAAACCAACTTTATGACTATTCCAGCGGCGAACGAGAAAAAAACACCCATGATCAAACGAATACTAGTCCGATGCCCGGCCACAGCGAAGCTCACTGCGACGGGCCTCACGATCGATGAAGATCTCTACGCGGACACGCCGCTCAAGAATCACAAGCTGACCTGTCCGCATTGTCAGCAAGTCCACGCCTGGACAAAAAAAGACGTCGTCCTCGCGCGGTAGTTTCCACTTTTTTTTGCGCGCTGAAGACGCAGCGCGCTGTAGCCACGCCGCTCAGTCCGCGTGCAACGACATAGCCTCCGCGCGCCGAAACGCGGCGATACCGCGAAGGTGGGGTCGCGGCTCCAGCGTTGACATTCGGCCCTACCACCAGCTACCACTCGCTGCGTGAAATCGCCTCCCGCCAGCCGCAGCGAGCTGGATGAGGTTATCGTCAACATCGAGCTGACGCTCGCCAGCATTGTCCAGGGCCTGGCCCTTTCCTTCCTGGCCGACAACGCCAGTGCCGTCCTCTCGAAAGGACCGCCAACCGCCTGGCCGTACGTGGGTGCGGCTTTTCTGATCATCCTGCTCTTTTGGTCGCGCGCGCTCATCCACACCCTCACCCTTATCCGATGGCCGCTGGAGTTCGTGCACAACTTTTTCTATTTCGTCTGCGCCCTGGTGGAAGTGCTGGCCTTCAAGAATCTCCACGATCCATTCATGTGGTTTGTGCTGAACGCCGTTTTCGCCGCGCTCGTCTGGGGTTTGTTCGTGCACGATCTGCGCCTTATCCGTCTGCGGGCCAAAGACAGCGTGGGACCAAGCAGTTTCCGGCTTTATGCGATCGTCGAGGCAGATCAACGACTGAACATTCGTTTAATCATGCCCTTCATCTTTCTTTTCACCCTCGGGTCAGCCTTCGCGATCAAACTGGCTCCGGACTTTTTTCTCGCGCGCCAAGGCCACCTCTTGCTGGTCGCCTGCCAGGGCGTGGGACTCCTGGTCTACCTTGCCTGTGTCATCCGGTCCTTCACCGCCATAACGCCGTTGATTTCCGCCACGCGCGCCGAGTGGCGCGATGACGTGGACGAGGGCATCTGACAACGCCTTTAAAGACCGGCGGGATGCGCAACAGCATCGCCCATTACTCTGAATTGATTTCTGCCCGGCCTCGCCTGTCCGAGCGCGCCCTTGCGTCGTAATAAAGCACGACGAAGGCAACGGCGAGGAGAGGCCGCAAGAGCAGATTGATCGCGGCGCTGGCAATATCGGCCGCCATCATCAGTGCATCCGGCGTCTGCGATTGGGCCATCTCTTGTATGAGCGCCGCCGTCTGCTCTGGATTCTCGACCCCGGCAAGGCGCACGAGCAAGAACGGCAATTGCACCCCAAAAGTCAGCACCAGAAGGAGAAGCAACCAGACTGACGCAACGATCGCGCCGCGGAAAAGCGGGCGATCGAGTCGGGGTGCTTCGGGAACGCTGCGGGCGAGGTCCTTGCTTTCGCGCAGAGCAGTCAGACTGCTGGTGGAGCCGCCCAGCACTGTGGTCTGTTGCCAGAAGAGGAAGTTAATGAACAGCCGCGCATTGATGTAAACCATGAATCCGCCGATCAGGAGGACGAGGAGCGCGGCGAGGGCTGAAACCTGGCCGCTCCCCACCAACGCCAACATTCCGGTAAGGGGCACGAAGAACCAAAAAAAATAGCTCCCATACACCAATAGGGCTGAGACCAGCATGCGGCCCCAGCAACCCAGCGCCGCAGTAAATTGAGCGCCTAGCGAGCGTGGTTCACCGCGTAGACTGTCGTCGGCCACGATTTGAAGGCCGGCGGCCGAAACCGGCCAGACCAAGAGCACCACTGCGAGCATGGCCACGGAAATCGGAGATAATGTCTGCGACGGAATCGTGTACGAGCCGGAACTCAGATCCGGGAAGGAAATCTTCGGGAACGTCCACTGCAGGACGAACATCGGCACTGACGTGAGAAGCCCAAAAACCAGGAACCGACTCAGGCCGCTGCGATAAATTCGAAAGGTGTCCGCGACAATTTGCCTCCAGGGTTTTGTTCGGGCGACGTCCTGGGGCAGCGGAGGGGGCACCGCCGGTTCCGCGTCGGCGAAGATCTCGACCAGTTCGCCGGCCAAGATCCAGCGTTCCTCGCCCTGACGGCGAATTTCGTTCTCCCGAATCAACCGGCCCTCGCGCCTCCATTCACGGAGGGCGTCGACCTCGACGGGCCCATATTCCTTTCCTTCCACCCGAACGAACCATTCTTCTGACACCTCGCTTTATTAAGCGTGATTTCCTCCAAACACTAGCCTCGCAAAAGAGAAGATTGAAAAACCATGAAGAGCCTCGGCAATTCCGCTAGGTTCCAGGCGTGAAGTTGCTCTTAATCGACGGACACTACTACGTTTACCGATCTTTCTTCGCGATTCAGAATCTCTCGAATTCCCGGGGCGAACCGACCAACGCGGTCTTTGGCTTCACCAAAACGCTTCGGCTCATGGTGAAACATTTGCAGCCCGAGCTGGGCGCGGTTTTCTGGGACGAAGGACTGCCCGAGAAGCGCATGATTCTGCAACCGGCCTACAAGGAGACGCGCAAAGAAATGCCCCAACCGATGGTGCCGCAGCTCGATTTCATCCAGAGCGAACTGACCGCGCTGCTCGGCTTCAAAAACATTTCGCTGCCGAACACGGAAGCGGACGATCTCATGGGCTGCTACACGCTCGCTGCCTGCAAACGAAATATCGAAGTAATCCTCGCGACCAATGACAAGGACCTTTACCAGCTCGTGGGGCCGTGTGTGAAGGTTTACACGACCGCCAAGGCCGATCTCCTTTCGCCCAGAGACTCGTTCGCACTCCTCGGCGAGCCGGAAGTGACCACGAAATGGGGTGTCCCGCCGAATTTGATTGGAGACGTTCTTGCGATTTCGGGCGATTCCGTGGACAACATTCCAGGCGTCGGCATTGGGCGGAAAAGCGCCGCCAACCTGTTGCTCGAACACGGAGGACTCGGTGCCCTGATGGCCAACATCGACAAGGTCAAAAGCGCGCGGAGCCGCGAGAAACTGCTGGCTGGCCGGGACCAAATTGAGCAAAACCGCAAAATGGTGGAGTTGGATTGCGACACGCAATTGCCCGTGCCGATCGATGAGCTACGGATTAGGCCCGATTATCCGGCCCTGATCGCCGCGCTGGAAAAGTGCGAGTTCAAATCGCTGCTCCAGGAAGTCCATGACGAAGCGGGCAAGGTGGGAACGGCCCAGCAGACGGAATTGCTCCTGTAATGGTAGGGCGAGACCGCTGGCGAGCCTGGCGCACCAGCGGGAACATCGCATCACGCCTCAAACAGAGTCTCGCTCTACCGACTGCGCAAATCGGAGGTGCCTTCGGCAGACTCAGCGCGAGGCCGTCACTCCAGAAATCTCAAAAAATATGGCATTTCAGCGAAAATATTTCGAACGGGGAACCAGGTTGGCTGTCCAATTAAACAGGTTAAGGCGATTCGGGTGGCCGCACGTTTCTCGTATTTGTTGTTTCTCCGCGTGCGCCGCCCGAATCCTTTTTTTGGGCATCTCCCGCTCGCCCCGCGGCTGAATTTCTCGTAGGTGTCCCCCTGTCATGCAATCGGACCCTGGCCCGTTTGGAATCCGCGGCTTCCTAATTGACGCTCCCGACTTCGGTTCTGTCCGCAGCCGCCGCAATGGCGCAATCATTGTCGAAGACGGGCGCATCTCGGAGATCGGCGACTACGATGACTTGCGCAAACGCCAGCGTGCCGCACCGATTCGGTGGATCGACCGTGGAACGGTGGGGGTTTTCCCTGGCCTGATCGATTGCCACACTCACCTTCCCCAGTATTCGGCAGTGGCACGCGGCGAAAGTCAGCTGCTGCCCTGGCTCCGCGAAAATATTTTCCCGGTCGAGCGCGAATTCACCGGCCCGAAGGCGAGGGAGGAAGCGCCGCTATTCTTCCACGAGCTGGCGCGCAATGGCACGACGACTGCCATGGTTTACGCGGCTATTTACGAGGACAGCTGCGATATCGGGTTCGAAGCAGCGGAGCAAAGCGGTCTCCGCGTGATTTTAGGCAAGATGATGATGGACCTCGGGTCCTACGGCCAGCTTCAACCCAAAAAAATCCTGTCGGTTTCACTCATCGAAAGCGAGCGGCTTTGCCGAAAATGGCACGGCGCTGACAACGGCCGGCTGGAGTATGCGTTCAGTCCGCGTTTCGCGGTCACCTGCTCGGAGAAACTGATGCGGAGCGCGGCCGAGCTGGCCACGAGATTTGATGCTTACCTCCAGACCCATCTCGCGGAGAATCGCGAAGAGATTGAAAAGGTGCATAACCTTAATATGTGGGCCCGCGATTACACCGAGGTTTACGAGAAATGCGGCCTGCTGACGCCAAAAACCATGCTGGGCCATTGCCTCCATTTGAGCGCCCGAGAGATCGACGCCATCGCGGCGGCGCAATCCAGCGTTGCGCATTGCCCAACTTCGAATCTTTATCTTGGAAGCGGGCTGCTCAAACTCGATCAGCTCCGGAAGGCAGGTCTCGCGATCGGTCTCGGCTCCGACGTCGCAGCCGGACCCGAGCTGAACATGTGGCAGGTCATGCGCGGCGCGCTCGATGTTCAAAAGGCCAGGAGCATGTTTGAGCCGAACCTGCCACGCCTCCGTCCGAGTGAGGCGTTTCATCTGGCAACAAGCGGCGGCGCGCGCGCGCTCGGCAAATCGGCCACCATCGGCTCGTTCGACGTCGGCAAGGAAGCGGACCTGATCGTCGTCGATCTCGCGGCCCTTCTCCCCTACAGCAAACAAGGGCGGTGCGTCGACGACTTGACGCCTGAGGACATTCTGGCGCTGTGCATTTATCGCGGTGGGCCGCAGGCGAACCTGGAAACCTACGTGCGGGGGAAATGCGTTTATCGCGCACCGGAGACGACCGCCTACGCATGAAAGAAACTGTCTCAGACCCCATCGCGATCGCGTTGCGAGAAGACATCGGCGCCGGCGACATCACGACCGATTTTTTTGTTCCCGACGGGCTGCACGCCCTTGGTCGAATCATCGCCCGGGAGCGTGCCGTGGTCGCGGGTGGAGAGACCGCCGCGGAAGTTTTCCGGCGCGTAAACCCTAAATTGAATGTCGACATCCTCCAGCCGGACGGATCGGCGCTTACCGGCGGGGAAACGATTCTGGAAGTTCGCGGGCCGGCCCGCTCGATTCTCACCGCGGAGCGCGTTGCGCTGAATTTCCTTCAGCGCCTGAGCGGGATCGCGACGTTGACGCGACAATTCGTCGACGCCATTGGCCAGTCACGCGTAAAAGTTCTCGATACCCGAAAAACTACGCCGGGCTTGCGCGCGTTGGAAAAGGCCGCGGTGGTGGCGGGTGGTGGCGCGAACCACCGCTTCAACCTCAATGACATGGTCCTGGTGAAGGACAACCACTTGAGCGTGGGTGCCGGCTTCGCTGGATTCGCCAGCACGATCCAGCGCCTGCGCCAGGAACACCCGGAAATTCGTATCGAAGTGGAAGCCGATCGCCTCGAGCAAGTGCGTTCGTTTCTCGAAATTGAAGGCATCGACGTCATTCTCCTGGACAATATGAAGCCATCCGAGTTGCGCGAGGCGGTCGCACTCGGCCGGCAAAAGGTAAAATTTGAGGCCAGCGGCGGAGTGACCCTGAAAAGTGTCCGGCAAATCGCGGCAACTGGCGTTGACTACATTTCGGTGGGCGCACTTACGCATTCCGCCCGAGCGATCGATCTGGCCCTGGAACTGACGCATGTCGGAGGCTGATCCCAGCGACCGATTGGTCGCTAACGTTCTTCGCGCCGATTTGGGAGGTTCCCGGGTGGGACATCAAATCGTGGTCGTTGAAGAGGCCCCGTCCACCAACGACCTGGCCTGGGAGGCCGCCGGGCGCGGCGCAGCCGAAGGATTCGTAGTGTTCGCGGAGAGGCAAACGGCCGGCCGCGGCCAATACGGCCGGCGGTGGGAGTCTGCCCCTTACAAGGGTCTTTGGTTCTCGGTTCTGCTGCGTCCGGCGATCACTCTCGCGCAATCACCCGAGCTAACTCCGCTTCTGGCCGGAGTTGTTGCGGCGACGATCAAACAGGAAACCGGCATCGCAGCCGGCATCAAACTACCTAACGACATCTACCTCGCCGGACGAAAAGTCGCGGGGATCCTCATAGAAGGCCGGACCGCGAGCGATGGAAGCTACATGGCAGTCGCTGGCATCGGAGTAAATGTGAATCACGCGATCGAGGATTTCCCTGAGGAGTTGCGAGCCACAGCCGGATCGTTGGCCATGGCCGGCGGCCGGCGGCTCCAGCGCGGGCTTCTGGCGGTGGCGTTGCTCCGAAGGCTGGAGACCGAGTATCGCGCCTTCACGCGGGCGTAGTCGCGCGGAACCGCTGAAACCCGCGCAATTTTTCCAGGGCGCGCCCGCTATCGATTTGTTCCCGCGCCAATCCGATTCCCTCGCTCATATCGCGGGCGAGTCCGGCCACGACAAAGCCGCCGGCCGCGTTGACCAGGGTCAAATCTCGTTTCGCGCCCTGGACCTCGCCCGATAGGATTCCTTCCAGGCAGGCGGCATTCTGCGCGGCATCCCCTCCTCGCAAATCGTCCAAAGCGCCCGCTGGAATATTGAGCCACCGCGAGTCGATCACACCTGACGTCACCTTGCCTTGCAAGAGTTCGGCCAGGATCGTTGCTCCGCTCGTCGAGATATCGTCCATACCGTCATTCGTCTCCGTGAGACCGTGCACCACCCACGCTCGTTCCCGTCCAAGACGGCGAAGGACCTCCGCGAAAACGCCCGTGAGACGTGGAGCAAACACCCCGATAAGCTGACGCGCCGGACGCGCCGGATTCAGCAAGGGACCCAGGAGATTAAAAACGGTGCGGGTATTTTCGCGGGCCAGGCGCTGGCGCATTCCGGCGATGGCGCGGTAGGCCGGGTGATATTGCCGCGCGAAAATAAAGCAGAGCCCGAGGCGTTCCACGCATTCCCTCAAGTGCGCGGGCGGCAAGTCGATGGGAACTCCCAACGCTTCGAGCACGTCGGCGCTTCCGCAGCACGAAGTTACCCGGCGGTTGCCATGCTTGACCACGACTGCGCCACCGGCCGCGAGGACAAACATGATCGTTGTCGAAACATTAAAAAGATCGTACCCGTCCCCGCCCGTTCCGCAGACGTCGATCATTGGTCCGGATAAGTTTTTGGGATCGATCAATGGATCAATCGCTCGATCGATCAATTGCTGAACAAAGCCCAGGATTTCGTCCACGGTTTCACCCTTGCGATGCAGGGCGGTCAGAAAATCCGCCTTGAGCGAATCGTCCGTCGCGTCGGAAAAAATCGCTGCGACCGCGAGGCTGATGTCGCCGGCGTTCAAATCCTGGCCGGCTTTCAGTCTTTTAATGAGCGCCTTCATCGTGAGAGCGTGCCGCCCCCTCCATCTCCCGCAGCCAATTGCGATAGACTTCAGGCGAAATTTCCGACGGCTTAATCTCACTGCGTCCGCCCCAGAAAACATTGGTATAGGAAACTGGGATTCCACACGAGGCCAGGTGCCGGTCGATCGCCTGTTTGTGCTCGAGGAGCAGTGGTTTATCGGTGCCGTGCGCCACCGCCATGATGTTGACGTTGCGAAATTCCTCACCCGCCTCCCGCCAATAGCAGTGCGTCAGGATGTGGTGGCGACCGACTTCGCCCCCGGCTTCAATTTCGCGCCCAGCCGGCACGGCCCAATGGAAAAGGGCATTGAAACGTGTGACCCGAACACCGCCCGCGGACGGTTTGACGTGCTCAAGAAAAGTGGAGAAACGCCCGATAATCTTCCGCGTGTTGAGCGCTTCGGCGATCCGATAGAATTCCTCCGGATCAAGGCCAGCTTCTCGCGCGCGCGGTCCCCAGGGCGACGGCGCGATCTCCTCCGGTGTAAATTCCCTCTTCAACGCAATTAGGACCTTCCACTCCAGCTCGCTGACTTCCGCCGCGTGCACTGGCGCCATGGTCGCGGGCTTGTCCGCCATACTGCCGGGTTCGATCGCCTTCCGGCGAACATGACCCACGCCGAGAGTGAAAATTCCCTTCGCGGGCATTAGCCGGAAATGATCCGCGCCGAGCTTTTCCGCGAGCAATTCACCATGATGGTGGAGCGAGAACCCGCGCGGAACCTTTAAGGTCGTCCAAAGTTTGTATTCGGAGCCGGGCGTGACCGCGTCGGTCGAGCGCAGAACCACATGGCCGGAGAACGGATCGCACTGCGACATGTACTCAAAAGCCGCGTCGATTTTCTCCGGCGCGACCTTCCAGGCGACTAGCGCACCGTCGGCGAGATTAGTGGCGAGTAATGTTTGCCGGACCCGGCGGACCGTTCCCGCTCGCAACATCGCGGCGATCCGCGCCATTACCGTCTCGACCGGGACACCCGAGCGCCGGGAAATTTCCTCGAAGGGCTCGCGCACAAAGCCTTCGATCTTGTCCTCCGAAATGGCGAGGATTGTCGCGTTGATCGGGTCGTTGTGTTCAACAGGAAGCATCGCAGCAATGAAACACGGCCCAGACGGCCCTGGCTATAACGGAGTGCAGCGCGTGCTCAAGCCACGCAGGAAAAAACCGCGCAAAAATGGCAGGTCGTGCCGGCGAGCACAAAGAGATGCCACACGAAATGATTGTAGCGGACGCGCTCGTTCATAAAAAAAAGGGTGCCCGCGGTATAGGCTACCCCGCCTGCGAAAAGCCAGATCACGGCCTCCAGCGGAACCGCCTGCACAAAGGGCCGGAAGGCAAACAGAATCATCCAACCCATGCCGAGATAAAGAGCGAGTGATAGTTTCTTCCAATGCAGCCCGCGCCGCAGTTTCAGAAACACGCCGAGGATTGCGAGAAACCAAACGACCCCGAAAATCGTCCAGCCCCAGATGCCCCGCATCGGTCCGAGCGCGAAAGGCGAGTAAGTCCCGGCGATCAGGAGAAAAATCGCGGAGTGATCGATCACCTGCAGGACGCACTTGAGACGCGTTTGCGGCCAGGCGTGGTAGAGCGTTGAAGAGAGATAAAGGAGCCACATCGTGGCAATGAAAATGATCGTGCCAATGAGGAACGCCGGATTTTCCTGCCGTGCGGCGGCCGCGCAAAGGAAGGGCGCGGCGATCAGCGCGGCGACGAGTCCCAAACCGTGGCTGACGCTATTGGCGACTTCCTCGCCGAGGGATTGCGTCCATTTCGGCGCACTAAACAGCTCGTCGATCACTTTCATGAGGCGGTTCGAGGAAACATCAGACTCTCATAATATGCCGGTCTGGACGCGAAAAGCGAAAAGCGGGAGGCTACGGGCGTCGGCCAACCAGATCTGCGATGCTTAAGACCATCTTTTTCGACGCAGCGGGCACGCTGATCCACCTGCCCAAGAGCGTAGGACACCATTACGCGCTGGTCGGCAGACGGGTTGGTCTGGCGCTTGACGCTCCGGCCCTCGACCAGGCCTTCGTCGCGTGCTGGAAGCAAATGCCGGCGCGTCCGGCCATCGAAGGTCCGCGCGAAGATAACGACAAAGGCTGGTGGCGGGAATTGGTCGATCGGGTCATCGATCAAGTCGCACCGGCCACGAGCGAACTGGATCGAGATACGTTCTTCGAAGTGGCCTACTCGCATTTTGCCGAAGCAGGAGTGTGGGAACTTTATCCCGACGTGCTCGAAGTTCTCGAAGCCCTCCGATCACGTTTCGATCTCGCAGTTGTTTCAAACTTCGACGGCCGATTGCGGATGATCCTGGAACATCTCGGCGTCTCCCAATTTTTCTCGCATGTCTTCCTTTCGAGTGAACTCGGCGCGGACAAGCCCGATTCGGAAATTTTCCGCCGCGCCTTGCAGCTGAGCCGCGCCCGGCCCACCGAAACTCTGCACGTCGGCGACGATCCAGTGCGCGACTGGCAGGGCGCGGAGGGGGCTGGACTGTCCGTCTTCCGCCTCGATCGCCCCCGGAATTCTCTCCGCGATTTGCTTGCCTTCCTGTAGCGGCGGTCTATGACCGTCGACGTTTGGATTCGGCGCTCCCAGGGCGCCCGCCCTACAAACCTTGCAGCGACCGGTGAACTGGATTACAAACGTTCTCCCCCGGCGCGGGTTGGTAGCTCAATGGTAGAGCAGCGCCCTTTTAAGGCGTTGGTTGCGGGTTCGAGTCCCGCCCAACCCAATTCTCTCCGACTTTGAAAGCCAGGCAGCCCCGAACGCTTTAGAGCAGAGAGGTATGAGTGCGACCGTGTGTTTCATTTCAAATTCTCCTTGTTGGACCCGGGCTCGCCTTCTCCGTCCGGCTCAAACCGGAGAATGTCGCCAGGCTGGCACGAGAGCGCCCCGCAGATTGCATTGAGCGTCGAAAAGCGGATCGCGCGCGCCTTGCCGGTCTTGAGGATCGAGAGGTTGGCCAGCGTCAGGTCGACCCGATCCGCGAGCTCGGTCAACGTCATCCGCCGATCGTGAAGTATGTCGTCGAGCTTGATGGAGATGGCCATGTCACACGGTCCCTTTGAGGTCTTCGCGCATGAGCGTTCCTTCCGCGAACACGCGGGCCAGCAGGAACGTGAGGAGGACGGCGAGCCAGCCGTTGATCGAAAAGCCGGCATCGAGATGGAGCGGATGCGCCGGCGTCGAGACAGACTTGGCGATCGCGCCGATGACGAGGCTGAACAGCTGCAGGGTGAACAGCGTCCAGGCGATCGTCTGCAAACGGACCGCGTTGGCGGCGACGAACGGGTCGCCCTCACGAACGGTCTCAACGATCGCGAGCAGCCGTTTGAGCACGACGTAGTTCAAGGGGATTGTGGCGAGGCCGAGGACGGCGATTACGCGCAGTCCCATGACCAGCCGGTCTGCGTCAGGCGAAGGAGAAAGTTTGAACGCGCTCATGATCCACTGCTCGTTGGGCATGACGACGAGAAGGGCGAGGATTGCCGCGGCCATCAGCCAGTTCAAGACGATGAGGATTCGTAATAGCATATGCGCAATGGGTAGCGCGGTCGATAATTTATTCATTGAATATCAATAAACTCTTTATCGATTACCGTCAATTTATTTATTGATAATCGATGTATTAAGCGAACTTTCCCTCTGCGCCGACCTTAGCGTAGATATATTTGAGTAAATGATCGTTCACCTCATCGACGGCACCTACGAGCTCTTCCGTCACTTTTACGGGCTGCGCCGGTTCAACAAAGGCGTGGACCGCCCTTACGGTGCCGTCGTCGGCGTGCTGCAGGGTGTGCTCCAGATGATCGAGAGCGGCGACAGGTACCTCGGAGTCGCCACCGACCACGTGATCGAGTCGTTTCGCAATCGGCTTTGGGTCGACTACAAGACCGGCGCCGGCATCGAGCGGGCGCTGCTCGCGCAGTTCCATCCGCTCGAGAAGGCGCTCGCGGCGATGGGCGTTGCGGTGTGGCCGATGGTCGAGCTCGAAGCCGATGATGCGCTCGCCTCGGCCGCGCATCTCGCGTCCAAGAACAAGAAGGTCCAGAAAGTCGCCATCTGGACGCCCGACAAGGATCTGGCGCAATGCGTGCGGGAGACGCGCGTGGTGCAGATCGACGGCCGGCGCAAAATTATTCGCGATGCCGCCGGGATACGGGAAAAGTTCGGTGTCGATCCGCCGCTCATTCCGGACCTGCTCGCGCTCGTGGGAGATGCGGCCGATGGCTACCCCGGCATCCCCGGCCTCGGCGCCAAGACCGCGGCCAGGCTTTTGAACCTCCACGGACCGATCGAAAGCTTTCCGCCGGACGTTCTCCGCGAACAGCGCGCTCTCGCGCTGCTTTTCAAGAAACTCGCGACACTGCGCACCGACGCGCCCCTCTTCAAGACTGTCGAGACGCTGCGCTGGCGCGGTGCGACGCCGGCGTTCGCGGCGTGGGCCGAGCGGATGGAGGCGCCGCGGCTGCTCGAGCGGTGCGAAAAGGCCGCGGGCCGATGACGGCGCGCTCCTAACGTTGGATTGCGTTACCGCGGGGGTCGAGAACTGCGCGGGCCAAGATACCTGGCTACGAGTTTGGAAACAAAGGTGATCGCCACCATCCGAATAATCCAGCGGAACATCTCACTGAATCGTGCACGGTAACGTCGATGGATGGGCCATGGCGACACCGCCTCAATGGCCGATCACAACAGATCCCGTTTCTGTGAGCGAAATCCGTCCTGGTTGCGCAGCCTCGCCTCACACTCATTAGCCACGTGGGAGTGTCCCGGTCGTGGTAGATTACGCACGTTGAAACGCACGCTTCTTGCCTACCGGATCAGTCTGGGCCTCTTTATCGCCGCGCTGGTCCTAAGTGGCCTGACGGCGTTTCCGTTGCTCCACGAGCTTTCCCTTCTTTGCCGCTGGCTCGGCATCAACGACTCCGCTGCCTATGAAACCCTTTCGGGATTTCGGGGGTGGATTGCATTCGTGTTCTTTGGTCTGGAAAAAACCTACGCCGCATTTCCGTTCGTCGGTTACGGCACCGACTGGCTTGCGTTCGGCCTTTTGATCATCGCGTTATTTTTCATTGGTCCCTTTCGGGAGCCAGTTCGTAACGCCTGGGTGCTGCGTTGCGGGTTGATTTCATGCGGCGGCGCCGTCATTCCTCTCGCTCTGCTTTGCGGACACGTCCGTCAGATTCCGATCGTGAGGCGCTTACTCAATTGTTCGTTCGGAATCTTGGGCGCAATCCCTCTCCTTTATTGCCTCCATTTGACGAAAAGGCTTTGCCGCGAGACGTGAAACCAGGAGAACGAAAACCATTGATCCGGTGGCGCGTCGTCCTGGTGATGGCAGTTTTATATTTTGCGATGATTGCCTTCGCTCCTATTGCAGACCGGCTGGTCTTGTTCCCGACCACGCACCGCCTTGAGGCCGGCGCGGCCATTCGAAAGCCGATTCCATTTGAGGGCGGCGAATTGGAGATTTGGACGGCGGCTTCCAAGCTGGCTCAACAACGCGGACAACCTCGGCTCTACATATTGCGATTCTACGGCAATGCCGATCGCGCAGACCGCTGGGTCGCGGCCGAAGCGGAGATGTGGAATGACCGGGCAGTCGAAGTTTGGGGGATGAATTATCCCGGCTTCGGCGGCAGTACGGGACCGGCGCGGCTCGCTCGGTTGGGGCTGGCCGCGCTCGCTGCATTCGACGCCATGAAGCGCACCGCCGGAGATCGTCCCACAATTGTCTTTGGCGCGAGCCTGGGCACCACCACGGCATTGCATGTTGCCGCGCATCGTCCGGTTACCGGCCTGATCCTGCACAACCCGCCGCCCTTGCGGGAGATTATCCTGCGCCAGTTTGGCTGGTGGAACCTATGGTTGCTGGCTGGTCCGCTCGCCCAGAAGCTGCCGGCCGATCTGGATAGCATCGCCAACGCCAGGGCCGTTCGCGTGCCCGCAATTTTCTTACTCGCGGAAAACGATGAAGTCGTTGCGCCGAGGTTCCAGCGCCTGGTCGTCGACGCCTATGCGGGAGAGAAACGCGTCATCCCGCTCGTTGGATCGGACCACAATTCTCCGGTGGAAGGCGCGGAGCTCATGAAATTTCACGAGGCGCTCGATTGGCTGTCTCCGAGAGAATAGCGACGGGTAGACCCGCCAGGCCTAAGCATTTTCCATCAGCACATAGGGAATCACGGCTTGCTTCCATTTGTCGCCGTGAAAGCGACGAGCGAGATCGACCGCCAGGCTGATAAAACCCTTCCATTGGTCGGGATGGATTGTTTGGCAACCAAGGCTGGAGGTGCCGTGGAAGCTGCCGCAATGAATGTTGATCCCGAACTCGCCCGTGTCCTTGTAGCTCTCCTTCTTACCATCGCGAGTGACTGTTACTTTCCCTGCCCGCTGGCAGAGCGCGAGGTATTTGCCGTTATGGATGTCGAAGCGATGAACGAACCATGCCCCGGGCTCAAGCGACGCGATGCCTTTCGTTGCCTCCGAAAAACCTTCGCCAGGCCGAAATTTCGAGGGATCGGTGTTTCCGTTGAACGCGATAAAGTTCTCTGCGGCATCGATGAAAATGGCGTCGTCGTAGATTCCGCGATCATTAACCCCCGGAGCGCCCATCGTGTCGCGGTAATAGCCCCGGATGCCCACGACAATCAATGGGTGCTTGGTGCGATCCAGCCCGTAAGGCTCCAGTTTCGCGGCGAGCCCGTCTCGCGAGAGTTGCGGCCGCGAGCCAGGCATCTCGCCGCCTCGCGTACGGGTTTTTCCCCCACGCATGAAGCGGGTCATTAATACAAGGCTCTCCGGCTGCGGGCGGCGGGGTTTGCGGGGCGCCGCCGTAGCGCGCGTTCTGCCGCGGGTCCGGGGAGCCGCCATCGAATCAATTTCCTCCTGGGCCGCCGGGGCGAATTCCTTCACGTTGTCCCGGTAATTCCGCGCGGCTTGACCGGTGCCGTTATAAGCGCGCACGGCCTCCCAAAGATTCCCACCGTTGCGGGCATAAATGGAGGTAAGCTCTTTCATCACCCGTTTCAGGCAGACTTCGAAGTCGTGCCACTGCTTGAAGCGGAAGTACCCCTCATCCTCTACGACGAACTGGAGGTCGTATTGGAAGATACCGTATCCCTTGTAAACCCACTCTTTGGGGCCGAAGCCGCGAAGCGCGCGAGTGGCATTGGCTTCATCCACGAGCATGTCGGCGAAAGCGCGGTCATATTTTGCCCGAAAGGCTGCGGTATTCCTGGGAAAAGCACTGCGTGGCGCCTTGGGGGCATCGCCCGAGGCATCGAGCACACACCGCGCGACGACTTCGTCCGGCGTTATCGTGCTCCCGGCTTTGGTGATGAGAGGCAGCCAGAAATAAGCTGTTTCCTGGCAGGCGATACCGCACAGCACGGCAGAACTAAACGGAGTGCCATCCGTAGCGGAGCGAATGCTTCCTCCAAAGTTGGTCATGAGCCAGTTCGTGGCTTTGCGGGCGCTATTCAGCGAGATGGGTAATTCTCTGGACATGGGATTTAGTTAGTTTGGTGCCGGGGCGATTCTGTCTGGAACCGGACGGAGATTACCTCCGCGTCGCCTTAATCGTGAACGGTTGCTCGTTCTCGAACGCCTTGTTCGGTGCTCCGATCAGAAAATAATTGGGGATTTGGTCTGCGGACATTCTCGCGGCGATCGAATCCCGAAAGAACTGATAGCCGCCTTGAAAAGCTCCATCGTTCCAAACCGTTTTCAGCGTTCCGGTGAAGGCACCGTTCAGGTCGCCATCCCTGGAAAACTGGCGATCCTGGCACCCGGAAATCAGGAGAACGGTAGCCTTTACCTCCTGCTCCTCAGAGCCGGATACCCGATCTTGGATGGCATCGTAGAGTTTTTTGTTCTTCTCATAAACCGCCTTGGCTTGGGCAGGCGGCAACAGGCGGGCCCGGCCCCGCGGAACTCGCTCTACTCTCCGGATCACCGTGCCGCTGTGACAACTGTCCGACAGAACCAGAATGCGGACGCCAGCCTTGAACTTTGCGTAAAGGGCGGCCAGTTCGTCGTCCACTAACTCGCGGTCGTAGAGGCACCAGGTTTCGTCCTGCTGGTCACGAGTATCGCCAACAGCGGCGCCGGATTTTCCCTCATCGCCATTTAGATCGGGAACCTGCCCGCCGTGACCGGAATAAGTCAGAAAAAACGTGTCCCCTTTTTTCAAGGCTCGCGCGGCTTTTAAAATCGAACCCGTCACCGCCTTGGCAGTCACTTGCTTGCGGATAAGGGTCTGCGTCTTAAATCCTCGGGACTTCGCGAGCGCCGTCATATCCCTGGCGTCAGCTTCGCAAGCAAACAGCTCGCCGTCCCAGCCACCGTAATGTTTCGGATCTACGTAATTAAGACCGAGGTGAAGAGAGATACCTTTTTTCATAGGAGCGAATCTTGGGGGTGGATGGGTTGAGGGGCGGAGGGAGGAAAGGAAGGGGGTCAACAATTTCTACCGAACCGGCAAAACCACGGCAAGGCAATAATTCCTGATTTCTGAAGGGCCCAATCGTCCGCGTTCCCGCGATTTATCTGGCGAGTTCCGCGATCGTCTTCTCCAGTCCGCTGACCACGAGGGCAAAGCGATCGTAATCGAGTTTGTCCGGCGTATCGGTGTCGGCATGATAGTGAGGGTACCGAAACGGAGCGGTGTCTGTGATCATGATGCCCGGATAACCGTGTTGCCAAAAAGCCCAATGATCGGACCAACCGACGCCTGCGATGAATGAGGGCAAGGCCGCCCCTTCCGAGGGAAGTTTTCCCTGCGCCCGAAACAGGGCGATGGCGCGCCGTAACAATGCACGCGAGCGAACGTTTCCGACGAACCCGATGAAGTTCCCCGTGCTGGGATAAAACGGACTGAGTCCGGGCGCGGGATAAGTCTGTGAATGCGGTGCATCAGAGAAATACCCGATCGTTTCCAAGCTGATCATGCCGGAAATCTGATCTCCTCGGGCCTTGCACCGGCTGGCGTAAACGAAACTTCCCATCTGCTCACTCTGGAAATAGAACGGTTCTTCATTCACGAAGGCAACGAAGCGCAACGTTTGCCCGGCCGGTTTCCCGGCGAAACGGCGGGCGAGCGCAAGCAGGGCGGCAACCCCGCTGCCGTTGTCATTGGCCCCGGGTGAGCCGAAGACCGAGTCGTAGTGTGCGCCGATAACCAAGATCTCCGGACGCTCCCCGCGAATTTCCGCCTCGATGTTGTGGCAGGCTTGGCCGTTCAAGTCATAGCTGTCCCGCCGGGGCTGAAATCCGGCTCGCTGAAAAGAAGCTTCGATGAAATCGGCCGCCGCATTGAGTTGCTGGTAGCGTTGCATATTCCGCTCGCCGATCTCGCCGGCGAGTTTTTGCACGTCTGCGGCCAGTTCCGCGCGCAACACAATCTCGTCGGCGGAGAGTGGCGCCGCAGTCGAAATGTTCCTTCCCGGCATCCTCATTCCAAACCACCAGAGTAAGAAAAAGAAAGCGCCAACGGCGAGCGCTATGCGAAAACCGCTTCGACCCAATCGCCCAAAAAGACTGAGGTCACGCGTCTTCAAATCACCCAATCTTCTTGCGGAACCGCAGCGAGCAGACACAGAAAAGACAGACCGCCATTACCGACATGATGGCGAGAGACTGCCAGTATTCGAAAAAGTGCGCGCCGCGCAGGATGATGGCACGCATGAGATCGATGAAATAGGTGGTCGGGAGAAGGGCGCCGATCGCATAGAAAATCCCGGGCATCGTTTCTCGCGGGAAAATGAAGCCAGAGAAGAAGACGCTCGGTAGAATGAACGCCATGGACATTTGCAGCGCCTGCATTTGGTTTTCCGCTTTTGTCCCCACGAGCAGACCGATGCTGAGGAGCGCAAAAACGTAGATAAAGGTCGAGGCCGTCATGGCCACGACGCTGCCCGCGATCGGCACGAAGAAGACGAAGCGCATGATCGCGAAGAGCAGGAAGGCCATGAGCATTCCGATGCAGAGGTAGGGTACGAGTTTGCCCAGCATGAGGCCCCAGCGGCTAAGGGGACTAACGAGCAGTTGCTCCAGCGTCCCGCGCTCACGCTCGCGCACGACGGCCATGGCGGTGGCAAAGGTTGTTCCGATCTGCAGGACAATGCCGATGACGCCGGGCACAAAAAAGTTCGGGCTGCGCATCGTCGGGTTGTAAAGGATTTGCGGCCGGACTTCGATCGGCACCGTGCGCCGACCGCTCTCGCGCATCATCATTTCCATGGATTGGGTCAGGGCGACCGCGAGCGCGGTGTTCAGCGCCTGGAGCGCGATGGTGGAGCTTGAGCCGTCGATCAACATTTGCACCTGCGCCGGCTGCCCAGTCCGGAGGTCGCGGGTGAAATGGGGCGGAATCTGCAGTCCGACATAGGCCCGGCCCCGGCGAATCTCGCTCGCGAGCTGTTCGACGTTTTGCACTTCGCCGACAATCCGAAAAGTTTCCGTGTTTACGAAGCGGTCGAGGAATTGCCGGCTTTCGACCGTCCGATCCTCGTTCAGGATCGCCATGGCCATGTGCTTTACGTCGTTATCGAGCGCATAACCGAACGCGATCATCTCAATGAGCGGCGGGAAGAGCATGAAGAACAGGGTCAGCGGATCCCGCAGAACCGTGATGAACTCCTTGAACAGAATCGCCTCAAGGCCGCGAAAGGGAGCGCGCTTCATGTGACGCCCTGTAGCCGGTTCGCTATGCGAAGCGAAAGACGGCGCGAGGCTGAAACCAACCAATGATTCGTTGTGAATGAGGGGATTAGCCTGTTGCGTCGAGGGACGCCGCCCACAGGGCGGCTACAGGTTTCTCCATTCACTTTCATTCAGGCTGCCTCGCCGCGCTGATTTTCGCCTGCATGCTTCGCTGTGAGCGAAACAAAAACGTCCTCGAGCGAGGGACCGATCTCGTGAATTTGCGGACTCGCGATCCCCACCCCGCGCAGCTTTTCGTCAATCTCCGCCCGCTGCACCCGTTCATCGACGAGCAGATGCATCGATTGTCCAAAAACCGTGGCACTGAGCACGCCGCGCACTTCTCGCATCGCCCGCAATGCGACGGTGACGTGGTCGCACGTCACATCCAGGCGCCGCGTCCCCGGCGGACTGACTTCCGGCATCTGTTTCAAATCGTCCGGCTCACCGCACACGATCAATCTCCCCATATAGATATAGCCGACATGGGAGCAGCGTTCGGCTTCGTCCATGTAATGGGTGGTGACAAAGAGCGTCATCCCCTGCCCCGCGAATTCGAAAAGCAAATCCCACAGCTCGCGCCGGGCGACGGGATCGATGCCCGCGGTCGGTTCGTCGAGAAACAGGACCGTGGGATGGTGCATGAGCGCACAAGCCATGGCGAGACGTTGGCGCCAGCCGCCGGAGAGAAGCGAGGCGCGCCGGTCGAGATAAGGCTCGAGATGAGTAATGGCTATCAGCTCGTCGCGGCGCTGCTTTAGCTCTTTCTCCGGCAGGCTGTAGAGCTTGCCGGAGAAAATCAGGTTCTCATTTACGGTCAGTTCGTCGTAGAGGGAAAACTTCTGCGACATGTAACCGATCATCTCCTTTACGGCGTCCCCCTCGCGCGTGATGTCATGCCCGGCGATTCTCGCCGTGCCCGCGGTGGGCTCGAGAATGCCGCAGAGCATTCGAATGACGGTCGATTTTCCCGAGCCGTTCGGCCCGAGAAATCCGAAGATCGAGCCGCGCGCAACGGAAAAACTGACGTCATCGACGGCCGTAAACGTGCCGAAGCGTTTCGTCAGGCCTTCGCACTCGATCATTACGTCGCTCATGCCTGGGAATCGATCCGGATTATCAAGGAGCAGCGCGACCCAGCTCTCCGGTCGTCTGCGGTGTAGCGGCGGCCGTGCCGGCCGCAGCGCCATCGCCTGCGCGCGACACGCGCGCCTCTACCTCGGCTTGTTGTTCGGCGATCTGGCTGCAACGGACGCGAAGCGACGGCCAGGCTTTCAAACCGCCGCTCCCTGAGGCTTTCATTGTTTTTCGACGTTCGGGAAAACAGCATCGGCATACATCCCAGCACGCAGTTTGTCCTCCTTGTTGTCCAATCGAATTTTCACTCCGAAAACCTGACGGATTCGGTCTTCGACTGTCTGCACATTCCGCGGGGTAAATTCGGCGTGACGATTCACCTGCTCGACGGCGCCTTCGAAGTCCTTCCCAGGGAACGAATCCACCCGGATCCGAACAGAATCCCCGATCTTTATCAATCCGAGCCACGGCTCCGGCACAAAAACGCGAACCCATAAGTGCTGGGGGAGAATCAACGTGGCGACCTCGCGGTTCGGCGCCAGGACATCACCCACCTTGACGCTCAAGACTTCGAGGATCGAATCGGTTGGAGCTTTGACTTGCATCTCAGCCAATTGGGCGTCGATGTCGGCCAGTTGAGCCCTCGCCTGGGCCACGCGCATCCGTGCCGCTTCCACGAGCTTTTCCTGCGCTCTTGCAATGCTGCCGGCCCGCTCCGCGTCACTCGGAGAAACAACGTTCCGTTTGCGCAAGTCCTGCTGACGGACCGCATCATCGCGCATGAACTCGAGCTGCGCGGTTTGGGCCTCGGTGTCGTGAATGGCGCTGTTGATCTGGGCCTCGGCGAGTTCCCGCCGTGCGTTCAACTCGGCGGCGTCGAGCTCCACAATAGTCTGCCCGGCCGTCAGCCTATCGCCTTCCTGTGCGAATATTTTTCCAACTCGTCCGCCCATCCGCGGCCCCACGTGCACCTCGTCCACCTCAATCGTACCGGAGACGGTGTTATTGTTGCGTTGACAGGCGGTCGCGAGCAACAGCACCGAACAGAGGCCAAGTGCGCGAAGACAATTAGAGTGCATTAGCGTGACTGGCAGTCGCAGTAGGAAACGGGATGTCAGTCTAAATCGCAAGCGCGCAGGGGAACCGATTGGAAAACCGACGGCTGCTTTACTCCCAGTCCCGGGAAACCTTATGCTGAGGCATGGCTGGTTACTCCGGCACGCCGCTGACGCAAAAGCTCGGAATCAAGCCGGGACAGAAGGTCGTGACCATCGGTGCCCCTCCGGGGTACCGGAAGCTACTCTCTCCCTTGCCCGACGCTGTCTCGCTTGCGACGAACGTCGAACCCCACGCGGCCTTCATTCACCTTTTCGTCGTGAAGCGCGCCACCCTGGCGACAGAACTAAAGCGCCTTCGGAAACTGATCGCGGACACTGGCGTACTCTGGGTGTCGTGGCCGAAGAAATCTTCCGGCGTGAAGTCGGACATCACGGAGGACGTCATCCGCGAGGTCTGCCTGCCGCTCGGCCTTGTTGATATTAAAGTTTGCGCTGTGGACGAGACGTGGTCGGGCTTGAAGCTGATTCTCCGGCGCGAAAGTCGCCGCTGACGTGTCGCTCAAGTCGTGAAAGAATGACGCATATGAGCAGACGTCTCTTCGATCACATCGACCTCCGGGTAAAGAACCGAAAAACCGCGCAGGAGTTTTATTCCCAAATACTGCCCGCGATTGGTTTTGGCATCGACAAGAGCGGCGAGGAATGCGGTCAGTTTCAGCCCGCGGGGAAAACGCCGGTCGAATTT
>Ga0190272_10000457_pt1 | contig 21673 bp, 19 predicted proteins | sample Popmic504T_FD_133746 | JGI IMG/M metagenome (GOLD analysis project Ga0190272, IMG submission 133746) | Populus adjacent soil microbial communities from riparian zone of Shoshone River, Wyoming, USA - 504 T | ecosystem: Environmental > Terrestrial > Soil > Riparian zone | place: USA: Wyoming... | reverse complement strand
GCTCCGCCCGGAAGGGCCACGCGAGGAGGGCTTCGTCCACGCCGGCCCGGTCGGCGCCGGCCACTTCGCGAAGATGGTCCACAACGGCATCGAGTACGGCCTCATGCAGGCCTACGCCGAGGGATACGAGCTGCTCGCGGCCGCCGACGTGGTCACCGACGTCCCCGCCGTCCTCAAGGCGTGGAGCCGTGGCACCGTCGTCCGCTCCTGGCTGTTGGACCTGCTGGTCCGCGCGCTGGAGGCCGACCCGGAGCTGGCCGCCATCCGCGGCTACGTCGAGGACTCCGGCGAGGGCAGGTGGACCGTCGAGGAGGCGATCAACCACCGGGTGCCCGCGCCGGTGATCTCGGCCGCGCTGTTCGCCAGGTTCAGCTCCCGGCAGGAGGACTCGCCCGCGATGAAGGCCGTCGCGGCCCTGCGCAACCAGTTCGGCGGCCACGCCGTCACCGAGGCCGGCCCCACCTCCGGCACCGGCGAAGTGCAGTAAGACGGACCAGCGCAGTAGACAGACCCGTCCGTCACACGCCACCCCGGCGGCACCGCCGAACCGCACCCGACTCCGCCGCATGAACGCGACACCAGTCTGGTTCCGACCCGCGAAAACCCGACTGTCGTCGCGTTCATGCGGGCTGGTCCGGGGGTACCGTGAACGCCCGCTCGAGCTGGAAGGACGCCGTGTACGTCAGCCAGTTGCAGGTGACCGACTTCCGCTCGTGGGAGTCGGCGCAGCTCGACCTCACCCCTGGGGTCAGCGTGCTGGTCGGCGCGAACGGGCAGGGCAAGACGAACCTCGTCGAGGCGCTGGGCTACCTGTCGACGCTGGGCTCGCACCGGGTGGCCACGGACGCGGCGCTCGTACGGCGCGGCACCGAGCGGTCGGTCATCCGCGCCATGGTGGTCAACGCCGGCCGGCAGCTGCTGGTCGAGCTGGAGCTCAACCCCGGCAAGGCCAACCGAGCCAGGATCAACCGCGCCCCGGCGAAACGGCCGCGGGAGCTGCTGGGCATCCTCCGCACGGTCCTGTTCGCGCCGGAGGACCTGGCGCTGGTGCGCGGCGACCCCGGTGAACGCCGCCGCTTCCTCGATGACCTGCTGGTGTCGCGGTTCCCGCGGTACGCCGGGGTCCGTGCCGACTACGAGCGCATTCTCAGACAGCGGTCCGCGCTGCTGAAGACCGCAGGGGCGGGACGGCGCGGCCGCGGCGGGGACGCGCCCGACCTGCGGACCCTGGACGTGTGGGACGGGCACCTGGCCGGCACCGGCGCGCAGCTGCTGGCCGGCCGCCTCGACCTGGTGGCCGACCTCGCGCCGCACCTCGCGTCCGGGTACGCCTCGGTGGCGCCGGAGTCCCCGCCGGCCGCGCTGCGGTACCGGGGCTCGGCCGGTGCGCTGCCCGACGGGTACGGCGTGCCGGGCGGCGAGCGGGCCGACGTGGAGCTGCTGGAAGCGGCGCTGCTGGCCGAGCTCACAGCCGCGAGGCAGTCCGAGCTGGACCGTGGGGTGTGCCTGGTCGGCCCGCACCGCGACGAGCTGGAGCTGCTCCTTGGCGGCGAGGTGGCCCGCGGGTACGCGAGCCACGGGGAGTCGTGGTCGTTCGCCCTGGCCCTGCGGCTGGCGAGCTTCGAGCTGTTGCGCACCGACGCCGACGGCACCGACCCGGTGCTCATCCTGGACGACGTGTTCGCCGAGCTGGACCGCCGGCGCCGTTCCCGGTTGGCGAAGCTCGCGGGCGACGCCGAGCAGGTGCTGGTGACGGCGGCCGTCGCGGAGGACATCCCCGACGAGCTCGACGGCGAGCGGTTCGACGTCCACGAGGGGCAGGTCCGCCATGTCCGGTGATCACGGAGCGTGGACACCGGCCGGTAACGGTTCGGCCGCAATGAAACGACAAACCGGTAAGAACTCACGATCGGGTGCACCGCAAGCCCCCAAGGGGGCAGATCTGGGGCCCAACCCTGGGGACAAGCCTGTGGATAATGTGGACAACTCGGTCCGACCATCACCCGACACGCGGTCCGACGTGGGTGGCGCCGATCGGACGGATGGATCACCGAAAGTAACCGGGCTGGCCGGGCCGGATCTTGCCCGGGCTGCCCTGGACGCCGCGAAGAAGGCTGCAAAGGCCCGCGGGCGGATGCCGGCGAAGCGACGCTCGGTGATCGGAAAGGGACGGCGCTCCGGGTGGTCAGGGGCGCGCCCCGACGATCGGGATCCCCAGCAGCTCGGTCGGCTCGCGTCCCGGATCGCGGCCGACCGCGGGTGGACGACGCACCTGTCCGGTGGCGCGGTGTTCGGCCGGTGGGCCGAGCTGGTCGGCGCCGAGGTCGCCGAGCACGCCACCCCGGTGTCGCTGCGGGACGGCGAGCTGACCGTCCAGGCGGTGTCGACGGCGTGGGCGACGCAGCTGCGGTTGCTGCAGCGCGACCTGCTGGCGAAGATCGCGGCCGGCGCCGGCCGCGGGGTCGTCGTGCGGCTGCGGGTGCACGGCCCGTCGGCCCCGACCTGGAAGCACGGCAACCGCAGCGTGCGGGGTCGCGGGCCCCGCGACACGTACGGCTGAGACCAGCGGAGAGCGACGCCCGGCCACGCGGACCTTTCCCGGCGTGATTTCGTGGCCCAGGCGGCACGTCAGGGGTGTCCTTGGCGCCATTCAGTCCGCGTGGACCGGTAAGATGGAGGAGACTGCGCAGTGGCGCCGGGTCCATCCCGATGCGCGTACCGGCGTGGAGATCATCTCTCGGAGGAGACAGCAGGCCTGTGGCTGCCAAGAAGAACGAGTACAACGCCCAGTCGATCACCGTTCTCGAGGGTCTCGACGCGGTGCGCAAGCGCCCCGGCATGTACATCGGCTCGACCGGTGAGCGCGGCCTGCACCACCTCGTCCAGGAGGTCGTGGACAACGCCGTGGACGAGGCGATGGCCGGCCACGCCACCAGGGTGGACGTGACGCTGCTCGCCGACGGCGGCGTGCGGGTCAAGGACGACGGCCGCGGCATCCCCGTGGACATGCACCCCATCGAGAAGCGGCCGGCCGTCGAGGTCGTCCTCACCACCCTGCACTCCGGCGGCAAGTTCGACGGCGAGTCCTACGCGGTGTCCGGCGGCCTGCACGGCGTCGGCGTCTCGGTGGTCAACGCGTTGTCGACCGCGCTGGAGGTGGAGATCCACAAGAACGGCACGGTGTACCGCCAGCGCTACGAGAACACCAAGCCCGGCCCACTGCGCAAGGGCGAGCGCACCAACCGCAGCGGCACCACGGTCACCTACTGGGCCGACGGCACGATCTTCGAGACCCTCGTCTACAACGCCGAGACGATCTCGCGCCGGCTGCAGGAGATGGCCTTCCTCAACAAGGGCCTGACGATCGTGATGCGCGACGAGCGCAACGGCCACAGCGGCGCCACCGACGACGCCGCCACCGAGGAGGAGACGGGGCGCATCAAGGAGCGCACCTTCTGCTACCCCGGCGGTCTCGAGGACTTCGTCAAGCACATCAACGCCTCCAAGGAGGCCATCCACAAGAAGGTGCTGTCCTTCGAGGCGAAGGGTGACGGCCTCGAGGTCGAGGTCGCGATGCAGTGGAACTCGACGTACGCCGAGTCGGTGTACACGTTCGCCAACACCATCAACACCCACGAGGGCGGCACCCACGAGGAGGGTTTCCGGTCCGCGCTGACCAGGGTCGTCAACGACTACGCGCGCGAGAAGAAGATCCTCAAGGAGAAGGACACCAACCTCACCGGTGAGGACGTCCGCGAGGGCCTGGCCGCGATCATCAGCGTCAAGCTCAAGGAGCCCCAGTTCGAGGGGCAGACCAAGACGAAGCTGGGCAACACCGAGGCGAAGTCGTTCGTGCAGAAGGCGTGCAACGAGTGGCTGGCCGACTGGTTCGAGCGCAACCCGGCCGAGACGAAGGTCATCATCAACAAGTCGGTGTCGTCCGCGCAGGCCCGGATGGCTGCCCGCAAGGCCAAGGAGCTGGTGCGGCGCAAGAGCGCGCTGGAGATCGGCGGCCTGCCGGGCAAGCTCAAGGACTGCCGCTCCACCAACCCGGCGGAGTGCGAGCTGTACATCGTCGAGGGTGACTCGGCCGGCGGCTCCGCCAAGGAAGGCCGCGAGTCGGAGTTCCAGGCGATCCTGCCGATCCGCGGCAAGATCATCAACGTGGAGAAGGCGCGCATCGACCGGGTGCTGCGCAACACCGAGGTGCAGAGCCTGATCACCGCGCTCGGCACCGGCATCCACGACGAGTTCGACGTGGCCAAGCTGCGGTACCACAAGATCGTGCTGATGGCCGACGCCGACGTCGACGGCCAGCACATCCGCACGCTGCTGCTGACGCTGCTGTTCCGCTTCATGCGGCCGCTCATCGAGTACGGCCACGTGTTCCTCGCCTGCCCACCGCTCTACAAGATCAAGTGGCCGCGCCTCGACGCCGAGTACGCCTACACCGAGCGGGAGAAGGACGCCCTCATCGAGGCCGGCGTCGCCGCCGGGCGCAAGCTCTCCAAGGACGACGGCATCCAGCGGTACAAGGGTCTCGGCGAGATGAACGCCGACGAGCTGTGGGACACCACGATGGACCCGGCGCAGCGGCTGCTGCTGCGGGTGACGATGGACGACGCCGCGACGGCCGACCAGCTGTTCTCCGTCCTCATGGGCGAGGACGTCGAGGCCCGCCGCAGCTTCATCACCCGCAACGCCAAGGACGTCCGCTTCCTGGACGTGTGACGACCGTCAGAACCGGTACACCGCCGACAGGTTCGACACGACGCCCTCCGTCGTGATCGAGGCCTTCTCCTGGATGCGGTAGTCCACGCTGAACCTGAGCTCCAGGTTGCGCAGCCGTGTGTTCTCCAGATGGAACCGCAGCTGCGCACCCTGGGTCAGGTCCCAGTTCTGCTGGTCGACGTAGTTCACCGCGCCGCGCAGCACCACCTCGCTCATCAGCGGGCCGAGCGCGGGCATCTTCCAGTGCAGGTAGTTCAGGCTCAGCGCCGCCTGGATGGGGCTCGGCGCGCCGATCACGTACTTGATGTCGAAGTCGCCGCCCAGCACGCTGAGCTGGCCGAGCCGGTCGGTGACCTCGCCGAGCTTGACCCCGTCGAGGCTGAGCTTCACGTTCGCGGTGAACTCGCCGGTGATGCTGCGGGTCATGCCGGCCGTGACGCTGCCGACGCCGGGTGTCTGTGGAGTGGTCATCAGGCCAAGGCCTCCCCGGTGTCGGCCGCGCTGTGGTCGACGCCCTCGATGCCGTGCGGCAGCGTCAGCTCGGCCGCCCACGCCAACACCTCGTGGTCGACGGCGATCTCCTCCCACGAGTCGATGCCGTGCTCCAGGGTGTGGAGATCCTCCACCGTGAACTCCTCGACCGGGATCTGAAGACCGTCCTCCACTGCGCACCACCATGGACGAAGGAATGCGGACGTCACCGAACGTAGCAACGTGGAGGCGGTGGGTTCCGGCGTCGATCCGCCGACGATCTCGCACCGTCCACGGCCGGATCAGGCAACCGGATCGCGCACGACGGAAACCGGCTGCGCTCACGGCGGCCGGTGGCGCATCATGACGCTCGACACCGGGGCTCCCTACCGAAACGGAAGGAGGTGAGGGCGATGTTCGGCCACTCGTTCCACGCTCATACCTCCTGGAGGGTTCGTGTCTGATCCGACCTACCGCTCGCTCGTCGCTGGCGAGTTCCACCTGTTCAACCGCTATGTCCCGACGTCCACCTCCGGGGTCGGGGCGCGCAGTCGCACGTTCGACGAGTACGTCGCCGCCGGCCACTACCGGCACGACTGGGTCTGGGTGGCCCAACGGAGCGACGAGGTGCTGGCCCGCGTCGCGTTCTGGGCGCCGCCGGAGTACGCGCAGCCGTTCAGCGTCGACTTCTTCGACCCCGGCACCGACCTCGACGTCGGCGCCGAGCTGTTGCGGGCCGCGTACGCCGCGCTCGTCACCGAGCCGTACGACATGCCGACCGGCAACGACCGGCCCGACTACCACCTGTTCCTGCCGGCCGACTGGCGCGACCACCCGGACGCGATGGCCGACGCGAACGACCGGATCACCGCCGCCGAGAAGGCCGGGCTGCGCTTCTTCGTCGAGCGCGTCAACCTGCGCTGGACACCGGAGCGCGGGCTGCCGGCGCGCTCCACGCGGCTGCGGTTCGGGCCGGCCACCGACGACGAGCTCGTGGTCGACGTGCTCATGCGGCTGTGCGAGAACAGCCTGGACTCCTACGCCGCGCGCGACGTCGAGCGGTACGGGCCGCGCAGGGCCGCCGAGGTCACCATCGAGGAGACCCTGGAGATGGGCGGCCGCGACTGGTGGCGGCTCGCCTACGACGGCGACGGCTCGGTGGTCGGCATCACGTTGCCGGTGCGGGCCACCGACTTCGCCACCCACGCCTATGTCGGGGTCGTGCCAGAACACCGCGGCCACCACTACAGCGAGGACCTGGTGGTCGAGACGCTGCACATCTTCACCGAGGCCGGCGAATCGTCGGTGCACGACGCCACCGACGTGGCCAACGCGCCGATGGCCGCGGCCTTCGAGCGCGTCGGCTACGAGATCACCGGCCGCCGCGTCGTCATGCTCTGACCCCACCGGCCGCGGCTCCACCACGCCGCGGCGCCCCGCCCGCCCGCGGCCGCCGCGCCGCGGCCGTCCGCCCACGACCGCGATACGCCCGCGTATCGCGGTCGTGGGGCGCGTGGATCGCGCGATACGCGGGCTTATCGCGAGGGGGCGGCCGCCGGGAGCACCGAGTCGAAGCCGGCGTGCGCCTCCGGGTGGGCGTGCCACCACCGACGGAACGTGGGGCAGGACTCGATGAGCGTCAGGTAGCCGAGCACAGCGCACCGGAACGCCTCGTCCGCCCACCGCGCGTGCGGTCCGTCGGAGTGCCACACCAGCGCGATCCGCTGGGTGAGCGGGGTGCCGACGAGCGGGCGGATCACCACCCCCTGCCCCTCGGTGGCGACCGCGCTGGCCAGGCACACCGCGCCGCGCTCGACCAGGTTGCGGGCCGTCAGCCCGTCGGTCACCTGGTGGCGGATGTGCGGGGTGAACCCGGCCGTGGTGCAGGCCCTGGCGAACGCCAGCTGCTCGGCGCTCGCGTGCAGCGGCGGCGCCACCCAGTCCTCCTCGGCGAGGTCCGCGAGCTCGATCTCCTCACGCTCGGCCAGCGGGTGCGCCTCCGGCAGTCCGACGAACTCCGGCTCGACGAGCAGCAGGCGCGACTCCAACCGCGCCGGCAACGACGGGGTGAGACCGGGTGCACCCTCCAGCATCAGGAAGTCGATGCGCTGCTGAGCCACCCGCCGCACCAGGTCGTCGGTGTCGATGGACACCTCGATCGGCACCTCGGAGCCGATCGACGCCGCGGTGATCTGCGCGGCCCACGCCGGCACCCGTGGCCCCGGCGGTCCGCCGATCCGCACCACGTCGAGGCTCGTCGAGCGCACCCGCTGGACGACTCCCTCGGCGAACCGGTCCGCCTCGCCGAGCACGATCCGGCCGGCCCGCACCACGTAGTTGCCGAGGTCGGTGAGCCGGACCCCGTCGTTGCCCCTGCTGAACAGGATTCCGCCGAGGCGACGCTCGATCCGCTGCAGCTGCGCGCTGAGCGCCGGCTGCGAAACGCCCAGCTGGGCCGCCGCCCTGGACAGGCTGCCGACGTCGGCCACGACGCACACCACCCGCAGGTGCCGCAGCTCCAGTTCACGCACACCCGAGTGTGGTCCGTGCTCGTCGTGCAGGCAACCGGCCGGGAGTATGACGCGGCGCCGACCGGTGGAAGGGCCCGGTCGGCGCCGCGCGGATGCCGTGCCGGCGCAGGGTTACCGGCAGGGTCCATCCCGCACACAATGGCTCGGACTGATCCCCTGACCTGCGACTATGACCTGTCGATCACCCCGCGCGCACATCCCGCTTCGCCATAACAAACGCGTTGCGCCACAACCCGGCCACAGGTCGTGAGTGGCGTTTGGTGTTGGGGCACCAGACGCCACTCACGAGCCGGACAGGGCGCCCCCAGCGGCCCGACCCGCGTTAGCCGGCCCGACCGGCCGGCCGCCGCCGCCGGAAGGGTGCTCGACAAGCTCGGATAGTGAGGTCAGGCCGACCGTTCGGCGCTACGGAGCGCGCCGTGGTGAGCGCGTCCGACCTGGCCGGATAAACTTGGTCGTTGCTCGCGGGCCCGTAGGCCGGGCATCCGTACCGCGCGAGCGTAGGAAGGAAATCCAAGGCTGTGACCGAGACCATCTTGCCGCCGGAAGGCGACCGTATCGAGCCGGTCGACATCCAGCAGGAGATGCAGCGCTCCTACATCGACTACGCCATGAGCGTGATCGTCGGGCGGGCCCTGCCGGACGTGCGGGACGGCCTCAAGCCGGTGCACCGCAGGGTGTTGTACTCGATGTTCGACTCCGGCTTCCGACCGGACCGTGGGTACGTCAAGTGCTCCCGCGTCGTCGGCGACGTGATGGGCAACTACCACCCGCACGGCGACAGCGCGATCTACGACACCCTGGTCCGGCTCGCCCAGCCGTGGTCGATGCGCCATCCCCTCATCGACGGCCAGGGCAACTTCGGCTCGCCCGGCAACGATCCGGCCGCCGCCATGAGGTACTGCACCACCGGCGACACGCTGGTGCGGCTGGCTGACGGCCCGTCGGTGCGGATCGCGGACGTCGTTCCCGGTGCCGAGCCGAACAGTGACAACCCGATCGACCTCAAGGTCCTCGACCGCGCCGGCAACCCGGTGCGCGCCGAGATGCTGTTCCACTCCGGCGAGCACCCGACCTTGAAGGTCGCCACTGCCGAGGGCTACCAGCTCACCGGGACGCACAACCACCCGGTGCTGTGCCTGGTGAGCGTGCTGGGCGTGCCGACGTTGCTGTGGAAGCTCCTCGACGAGGTGCGGCCGGGCGACCGGGTGGCCCTGCAGCGCACGCCGCGCGAGGACTGGGGCGCGCCGTCCTGGTCGGAGGCCGCGGCGGCACTCGTGCTCGGCGCGTTCGTCGGCGAAGGGTTCGTCTCGGCCGACCGCGCCGGCTTCAACAACGTCGACGAGGACTTCTTCGGCCTGGTCCGCGAGGCATACGACACCGCGGTCGGCGGGCCGCGGTACTGCTACTCCCGCCGGATCGCCTCCGGGGCGATGGTGCACGAGCTGGACGTCCAGGACCTGTCGGCGCTGCGGCGCAGCGTGCTCGGCGAGCTGGTCGGGCAGCGCAGCGCGGACAAGCGGGTGCCTGAGTTCGTCTGGGCCGGTTCCACCGCGGGCAAGCGGATGTCCCTGCAGGCGCTGTTCACCGGCGACGGTTCGGCGTCGGCGCTGCCCCGCGGAACCGTTCAGGTCTCCTACTCGACGCGCAGCGAGCAGCTCGCGATCGACGTGCAGCAGCTGTTGCTCGAGTTCGGTGTGGTGACCCGTCGGTACCGGCACGCCACCGGCGAGCACAAGGTCGTGATCACCAACCGGCGGGACGCGCTGCTGTTCGCCACCCGCGTCGGTTTCCTGGGCGCCAAGCAGGCCAAGCTCACCGAGATCGTCCAGGCGCTGCCGCATGGCACCCGCTCGCTGAGCGGTGACCACGTGCCCTTCGTCGCGGACTACGTCCGGGCGAACGGGGCCGATCGGTGGACCGAGCGCGACTGGCTGCGCAGGCACAACGTCGACCGGATCGAGCGGTGGGACGACAACCGCGACGAGATCACGGCGCGGATCACCAACCGCGAGGTGCTGGACGTCGTCGAACCGCTGGTCGACGGTCGCTTCTACTACGCCGAGGTCCGTTCGGTCACCGACGGCGGCGTCGAGCCGGTCTACAGCCTCCGGGTGGACACCGACGACCACGCGTTCGTCACCAATGGCTTCGTCAGCCACAACACGGAATCCCGGTTGATGCCGTTGGCGATGGAGATGCTCGCCGACATCACCGAGGACACCGTCGACTTCGGCCCGAACTACGACGGACGGACCGAGGAACCGCTGGTCCTGCCGGCGCGCATTCCGAACCTGCTGGTCAACGGCGGTTCCGGCATTGCCGTCGGGATGGCGACGAACATCCCGCCGCACAACCTGCGCGAAGTGTCGTCGGGTGTGGTGTGGGCGCTGGAGAACCCGGACGCGACCGACGACGAGCTGCTCGCCGCGCTCCTCATGCGGATCAAGGGGCCGGACTTCCCGACCAAGGGCCTCATCGTCGGCATCGCCGGCATCGAGGAGGCGTACCGCACCGGCCGCGGGTCGATCCGGATGCGGGCCGTCGTCGAGATCGACGAGGACGTCAAGGGCCGCACCATCCTCGTGGTCACCGAGCTGCCGTACCAGGCGAACCCGGACAACCTCGTCCAGGGCATCGCCGACCTGGTGCGCGACGGCAAGCTCACCGGCATCTCCAACATCGCCGACGAGTCGAACTCGCGCCGCGGCATGCGGATCGTGGTGACCCTCAAGCGCGACGCGGTCGCCAAGGTGGTGCTGAACAACCTCTACAAGCACACCTCGCTGCAGACCACGTTCGGCGTCAACATGCTGGCGCTGGTCGACGGGGTGCCGCGCACCCTGCGCCTCGACCAGGTGGTGCGCTACTACGTCAAGCACCAGCTCGAGGTCATCCTCCGGCGCACGAAGTACCGGCTGCGCAAGGCCGAGGAGCGCGCCCACATCCTGCGCGGGCTGGTCAAGGCGCTCGACGCGCTCGACGAGGTCATCGCGCTCATCCGCCGGTCGCAGACCGTCGACATCGCGCGTGCCGGCCTGATCGAGCTGCTCGACATCGACGAGCTGCAGGCCAACGCGATCCTCGAGATGCAGCTGCGCCGCCTCGCGGCACTGGAGCGGCAGAAGATCATCGACGAGCTGGCCGTCATCGAGGCCGAGATCGCCGACCTCAAGGACATCATCGACAAGCCGGAGCGTCAGCGGGCCATCATCCGCGACGAGCTGCAGGCGATCGTCGACAAGCACGGTGACGAGCGGCGCACCAGGATCATCCCGTTCGACGGCGAGGTGTCCGTCGAGGACCTGATCGCGGTCGAGGACGTGGTGGTGACCATCACCCGCACCGGCTATGCGAAGCGCACCAAGACCGACCTCTACCGGGCGCAGAAGCGCGGCGGCAAGGGCGTGCAGGGCGCCGCCCTCAAGCAGGACGACATCGTGGCGCACTTCTTCGTGTCGTCCACCCATGACTGGATCCTGTTCTTCACCAACAAGGGCAGGGTGTACCGGGCGAAGGCGTTCGAGCTGCCTGAGGCGAACCGCAACGCCCGCGGGCAGCACGTGGCGAACCTGCTGGCCTTCCAGCCGGACGAGCACATCGCCCAGGTCATCCAGATCACCAACTACGAGGTCTCGCCGTACCTGGTGCTCGCCACGAAGAACGGCCTGGTCAAGAAGACCAAGCTCACCGACTTCGACTCCAACCGCGCCGGCGGGCTGATCGCGGTCAACCTCCGCGAGGACGACGAGCTGGTCGGCGCCGTGCTGTGCTCCGGCGACGACGACCTGCTGCTGGTGTCGGCCAACGGCCAGTCGATCCGGTTCAGCGCCACCGACGACGCGCTGCGCCCGATGGGCCGGGCCACCTCCGGTGTCTTCGGTATGCGCTTCAACGCCGGCGACGAGCTGCTGAGCATCGGCGTCGTGCAGGAGGGCAAGTTCGTGCTGGTCGCGACGGACGGCGGCTATGCCAAGCGCACCCCCATCGATGACTACCCGGTGCAGGGCCGAGGTGGTAAGGGAGTGCTCACCGTTCAGTACGACCGCAGGCGTGGGAGGCTGGTAGGCGCGCTCATCGTCGACCTGGACGACGAGCTGTACGCGATCACCTCCGCCGGAGGGGTGATCCGGACCGACGCGAAGCAGGTCCGAAAGGCCGGCCGGCAGACCAAGGGAGTGCGCCTGATGAACCTGGGTGACAACTCCAGCCTGATCGCGGTCGCCCGCAACGCAGAGCAGGAACCGCCGGCCGCCGACGAGCCGGCCAACGGTTCCGCCGGCTCACCCCCCGGCACTGGTGGGGCCGGCACCTGACGAGAGGCCAGCACGTGAGCGAGCGAGCCAACAGCGGCCAGCGTGGTTCCGACCAGCCCGGCGCCGACTCGGCACGGCCCGGTGACGAGACCACGTCGGTCTTCAGCGAGCCGCCGCGCGAGACGACCCAGATAGACCGGCCGAACGTGCCGGTCGGGTCGTCGGCGCCTCCGTGGCAGCGGGGCAACCCGGCGCCTGGTTCCGGTTCGCCGGTTTCCGGTTCGGGTTCGTCGTCGCCGTCGGGTCCGTCCGGTCCGTCCGGTCCGTCCGGTCCGTCGGGTCCGTCCGGCTCGGGCCGCTCTGGTTCGGGTCCGTCGGGTCCGTCCGGCTCGGGCCGCTCTGGTTCGGGTCCGTCGGGTCCGTCCGGCTCGGGCTCGGGTCATTCGGCCTCGGGCCTTGGCTCCGGTTCGGGCCCTGGTTCTGGCCCTGGCCCGCAGGGTTCGGGTCCGTCGGGTTCCGGCTCGCCGGGGTCGCCGGCCGACCAGGAGACGTTCCGGCCGGCCTCGGTGGCGACCGACCAGCGGCAGAAGCAGTCAGAGCACCCCCACTCCGGCCAGCCGGCCGGCCCGTCGTACGGCCAGCAGTCGTCCAACGGCTCGCAGGCGGTCAACCCGTTCCTGGGTGGCGGCGGCCTGGGTGGCAGTGGCCACGGCGGCAGCGGTGGTGGCAGCGGGCACGGCGGTAGTGGTGGTGGGCACGGTGGCCCCGGTAGCTCCGGCGGTCCTGGGGGTCCTGGGGGCGGCAAGCAGGGTGGACAGCAGGTGTCCGACGGTCCGCCGCCCGCGTCGCCCGGCGTCGCCCTGCCGTTGGGCCCGCCCGGCGTGGCCATCCCGATCGGTGGTCCCGGCCTGCCCGGCGGTGGCCCTGGGCTGGGCGGCCACCCCGGCGGCGGTCCCGGTGGCTCTGGTGGCCCCGGCGGACTCGGTGGTCTCGGCGGCGTTCCTGGTGGCAGTGGCCAAGCCGGCCCCGGCCCCGGTCAGGGCGGCCTGGCGCAGCAGCAGCGGCAGCAGCCCAACCAGCCCAACCAGCCCGGCCAGCAGGGCCAGCCCAACCAGCAGGGCCAACGCCCGTCCGCCCGGCCGGGCAACCCGCTCCGCGGACGCACGGCACGCGCCCCCCGCAAGGCCAGCCTGCAGATCCGCCGGTTCGACCCGTGGTCGGTGCTGAAGCTGTCGCTCGTGCTGTCCGTCGCGATGTTCCTGATGTGGCTCGTCGCGGTCGGGGTGCTGTACGGGGTGCTCGACGGCATGGGCGTGTGGGACAAGCTCAACGGTGCGTACTCCGACCTGGCGTCCGTCAACGAGGGCGGTGACAGCGGTGAGTCGCTGATCAGTGCCGGCCGGGTGTTCGGGGTGTCCGCCGTGATCGGAGCGGTGAACATCGTCCTGTTCACGGCGTTCGCGACCGTGTCGGCGTTCGTCTACAACGTGTCGGCCGACCTGGCCGGCGGCGTCGAGATCACCCTCTCCGAGCGCGACTGACCTCGCGCACGCCCGCCGCCCGTGCCGGTACGCCCGCCACCGAAACATCGCGTGTCCGCCATCTCAGTAGCGCGTGTCCGTCGTTTCGACAGTCCGTGTCCGGCGTTCCAGTAGCGCGTGTCCGCCAACTCGGTAGCGCGTGTCCTTCGTTTCGGTCGAGTGTGTCCGGCGTTCGGGTAGACGGCGGCGGGTCAGCGGCGTTGTGCGACGGCCCGTCCGACGTTGCCGGCGACGATGATCGCGACCCCGACGAAGAACACCCCGAAACCGGGCAGTGCAGTGCCGAGGGTCGGGGTGTCGCCCGGCGCGGGATCCTTGCCGAGCGCGGTGGACATCGAGCCGATGACGCCGATCAGGCCGACCAGCGCCATCGCGAAGCCGACCAGGCACACCAGGACGCCGGCGACCACCAGCGCGCGAATCCACCGCGGCGCCGTCGGTCCGTCCACGATGCTCGGGGTGACGGCGTCCGGGGTTGCGTCATCGGTCGTGGGGATGGTGGCGGGCAGCAGGGCGTCGATCAACTGGCGGCCCACCTTGCGGTCGAGCTCGTCCTGCAGGCTGACGAACTCCCTGGCCAGCTGCGGATCCGTCCTCGCGACGGCGTCGATGCCGCGTCCCAGGCGGAGCCGCCGGTCGGTGTCGCCGGGATGCAGCTCGACGTCGGCGACCGCGCGCCCGCCGAGGCGCTCCTCGACCCGTTTGGACAGCCGGTCGAGCAGCGCGTCCACGTCCTCGTCGAACACCCTGCCGGTCGTCCTGGTTGCGGCGACCGCGAGATAGCCGGCCAGCACAACGCCATCGATCATCGCCACCCGGTCCCTCCGTGATGTTATGACGAGCACAACGCGCGGGCGACAGATACGTTTCTCCTGGTCGGTCGCCGGTGTGGATCCGAGTTGGGAGCCGGGCGGGGACTGCGGTAACCTCTGCTCCCGCACGGGCCTATAGCTCAGTCGGTTAGAGCGCATCGCTGATAACGATGAGGCCGGAGGTTCAAGTCCTCCTAGGCCCACCCGCACGAACGGCCCGCCCCCCGGTCAGGGAGCGGGCCGTTCGATGTTCCGGCCCAACTTCAGTCGAACAGGTGTTCGATTCTGTCGGTGTCCGCTGGTATCCTTGGGGTGTTCCCGGAAGCAGGAAACAGCAGGTCAGGGGGTTGACCAGTCGTGTCGAGCGTGAACGTCGGGCTGCCGGTCTTCATGGACTACGCGAACACCCACGGGTTCGGCCGGATGTCGCTCGTCCGCCGGCAGCGGCGACGGATCCAGGACCCGGGCCGGCCGGCCTTCATCTACTACGGCGCCGCGGTCGGGGCGCTCTCCCGGTCGCTGGCGTCGACCGACCCCGAGGCCGAGCTCGACCGCATGGTCGCGGGGGCCACCGCGAACCAGACCAGGCACTACGCCGAGCTCAGGGACGGGATGCTTGCCTTCCTCGGTCAGCGACGCGTCAGCCGGGTGCCGGTGGCCGGTCGCTGCGTCTGGAGCACGGACGGTCTGCGGGTCACGGTGCGCCAGCACGTCGGCCTGCGCCTGCGCAACGGCCAGCAGCACGTCGTCCTCCTCTATCTCAAGGAGGCGCCGCTGACTCCCAGCGCGGCCGACGCGGCGCTGCGCATCATGGAGACGGTCGCGCCCACGCTGCTCCCGGAGGCCACGCCGCGGGTGCTCGATGTGCGGCGTGGGCGCATGCTCGCGCTGCGCGCCAACGCCAGCCGTCAGTACCTCGACGGTTGGCTCCGCGGCGAGGCGCTCGGGTACATGGCCCTCTGGGACGCCGCCGCGTAGCCCGCAGTCGCGTGGCCCGCCGGCTGTCGAGCGGGAGTCCGGTGGGCATTGGGAGACTGTCGGACCATGACGACGACCCACCTCCGCCCCGAACTCGTCGAGGTCACCGCCGGGGTGTACGCCTACGTCCAGCCCGACGGCAGCTGGATGATCAACAACACCGGCGTGATCACCGGCGCGGACGGCCAGTACGTGCTCGTGGACACGACGTCGACCGAGAGCCGCAACCGCGCGCTGCTCGCCGCCGTCGAGCGGGTGAGCGCGGCCACGCCCCAGGCGCTGGTGAACACCCACCACCACGGCGACCACACCTACGGCAACTGGCTCATGCCGGCCGGCACCCCGATCATCGGGCACGTCCTGTGTCGTGAGGACGTGCTGCACGCGGGCCTCATCGCCGCGGAGATCCTCACCGGCCCGGACTACGGGCACGTCGAGGTGCGGCCGCCGGACGTCACGTTCACCGGGTCGATGACGCTGCACCTGGCCGAGCGGCTGGTGGAACTGCACTACGTCGGCCCCGCGCACACCCGCGGCGACGTCGTGGTGTGGCTGCCGGCCGAGCGAACCCTCTTCGCCGGCGACATCGCCTTCGCCGGCGGGCAGCCGTTCCTCGTCGAGGGCAGCGTCGCCGGCTATCCCACGGCGCTGGCCTCGATCCGCGCGCTCGAACCGGAGGTGCTGGTGCCGGGGCACGGCCCGGTGCGCCGCGGCGACGAGGTGACCCGCCTGCTCGACGACCTCGACGAGTACGCCAGCTTCGTCGACACGATCGCCCGGGAGGGCCACGCCGCCGGCCGCACCCCGCTGGAGGTCGCCACCGCGGCCGCCGACAACCCGTTCGCGTCCTGGCAGGAGAGCGAGCGGCTGGTCGGCAACCTCCACCGCGCCTACCTGGAGCTCGACGGGAACGGCGACGCCCGGCTCAACCTGGCGCAGCCGTGGGGCGACATGGTGGCGTTCCACGGCGGCCCCATCGGCTGCATTGCCTAGCAGCTCACACACCCACCCGCCGGCTCGCCGGCGCGCGACCGGATGTCCTCGATCACCGAGGTCTTCGCGTCGGCGTAGTTCTGCATGTACTTCCACACCTGGCCGGCCAGCTCGCGCTTGGTGCGCTCGTACAGCTCCCGGTCGTCGTCGTGCTCGCGCAGCCACTGGCGGAAAAGGACGTCGCGCTCGCCCTGCACGCAGCCATCGCGGTACACGTGCAGGTTGACGCTCTCGTCGTCGCCGTCGGCACGACGCTTCACCAGCGCACGGTGCTCGTGCCAGTCCGGCTCCCGGATCTGCAGCCGGAACCCCACGCCCTCCAACGCCGGCACGTAGGTCGACTCGTCCCTCGTGTCCGGCACCACCAGCATGATGTCGATGATCGGCTTGGCCGCGAGGCCGGGCACCGACGTCGACCCGATGTGCTCGATCCGCAGCGCCCGGCCGCCCAGCGCACGGGCGATCCCGGCCCGCTGGACCTCGAAGTACCGAGGCCACAGCGGGTCGTACTCCTCCAGCTCGACCGTGGTGCCGAGCACCCTCGGTTGGCCGCCGATCGTGTAGGCCGCGATCTGCTCGTCGGACGCCGCGACGGTGCGCTCTCTGGCTGACATCGAAGATCATCCCTCCTGAAGGCAGTCGACCAGGATAACGGCCGACCGTTCAGGGAGCAGCCGCGTTTCAGATGCCTCGGCAGTTCACGTACGCACCGTTGCGGTAGCCGGCCCAGAGCATGGCCTTGCGCAGCTGCGGGTCGTACCAGCCGTTGACCGCCTGCTGGTGGAAGGCCTGCACGTTGGCCACGGCCCAGCGGGTGACCGGCCCGTAGATGCCGTCCTCGGAGATGCCCTGCCCGTAGCAGACGTTCAGCGTGCGCTGCAGCGCCTTCACGCCGCCGCCGCGCTGGCCCTCCCGCATGGCGCAGTAGGTGTTGCCGCTGCCGGAGCCGGTGGTCGGGAGGTGCCGGACGATCGCGGGGAGCGTGCCGGGCTGCGCGATCCCGGTCTCACCGGCGCACACCGGCCCGGCCAGCGCGGACGGGGCGGTGGCCACTGCGGCCATGGTGCTGCCGAACAGCAGCGCGGCGATGGTGACGACCCTGGCGAGACGCATGTGTTCCTCCTGGTACGGGGCGCCCGACCTGCCGGGCGCGGTGCAGCGGACCCTGACAGCCGGGTCGCGGCACGATCCGCGTTTCGGGCGGCCCGTCCGCGTTTCGTAAGAACTGGCCTGTCCGGTTCACTCCGTCACACACCAGCCGGGTCCGGCGCCTGCGGTACTCTCGCGGCCACACACCCCATATCGCCGTAGGAGGCGAAGCCACCGTGAAGAAGCTTCTCGCTCTCGCCGCAGTCGCCGGTGCCGCGCTGTTCTTCGTGCGCCGTCAGCGCGCGTCCAAGGCCGAGGCCGACCTCTGGCGTGAGGCCACCGCGCCCGAGTCGTGAACACCCTCCGGTGCCCGTCTGACGGGTGCCGTTAGGGGACGTAGCTCAACTGGCAGAGCACCGCCTTTGCAAGGCGGGGGTTGAGGGTTCAAGTCCCTTCGTCTCCACTCGAACGACCTGTGGGAGCCGTGGTCCTGCGGTCCGCGATGGTCCGTGCAGCGCGTCCGGTGCCCACCCGAACCGGTGACAATCCTCAACCCCAGGCTGCCAGCAGTCGTTGGTAGGAGGGTAGGACCGGATGGCGTGACCTGACCCCACGACCGGCGTAGCTCTTGTTCTGCCATCGGATGTAACACGCCGTCGGCCAGGTCGACATGACAGAAGGAACCGCATGTCAAGAGGTAACAAATAGAAGATCAGATGGCATAATTTCGGGTGCCAGGATTATTTGATCAACGTCGGGGACCTGATCAAGATACTACTGGAGGTTGGGTTGAGACAGCACGTCGTGGTCGAGGTTGCCGTATGATTCCTTACTCCGGAGCCAGGACCGTGGTGATCTGTGGGTCGATGAAGAACCTCGACCTCATGTCCAGGATCGGCGATTTTCTCCGTTCGATGGGGCTGAGGGCGGTGGAGCCTGCCCCGGACGAGACGATGGCGAACAGCACGATAGAGGCATCCATGCGGTCCAAGCGCGCCGCGTCTCGGCGGCACATGGACCATATTCGTGCTGATGACACCGCCGCGGTCCTGGTCGTCAATGTCGACCGGCCTGGCGCACAGCACTATGTCGGACCGAATGCCTTCGCCGAGATTGGCGTGGCCTTCTCCGATGATCGGCAGGTGTTTCTGCTTCATGGCATGCCGGACGCCTATGCGGAGGAGTTGGGGGCCTGGGACGTGACGTGCCTCAACGGTGACATAGAGCCCCTGTTGGAAGCCCTTGCTGTACCGAACCAGGTCAATTTGTCAGCGTGGAGGGAGACGGTTCAGAGCGCGCCGGCGTGACACCGGTCGACGCCGTGTCAGCAATGGCAAGGTTCGCTTCCTGTCCGTCGGTGGTGGTCGATGTAGCCAGGCTGCAGACGATAGCTGCAGCGATGTCATGGTGGTGACGCATTTCGATCAACCGTTCCGGTCGGGCGCCCAGTACGAGATCGAGTACGCCTCTAGAGGTGAACTCGCGAAGTAGGAAGCGGAAGGGTAGGTCCACCGACTGCGAACTGCCGCTGTGTGGGCCGTGCAGGTACGTCAGATCGGTGACGAGCCCCGCGCTCAACTCGGCTGTGTAACTCTTGAAGTATTCGCTGTTCACCTGCGAACCGGCCCGTCGCGCAACGATCAGCTCGGGGCCGCACGTCGGCGCCGGATCGAACAACCCCCGTATGACGTACTCCGGCGTGAAAGCTCGCTCACCCAGCCATTGCGGTACGTCGGCCCATCTGGACTCGAAGTTCGTGAAGTCGGTGGTGGGCAGACCCTCGAGAAGATCCGATAGGTCGTCCAGACGGCGTAGCCAGGCGGACTTGATGTCCTGGGTGGCCGAGCGCGTGCGGGACCGGAACGGTGGTGTGACTGCGGAGGAGGACAGGACCGCCTCGTATTTTCTGAACCGTTCGCTGCCCGGCTCGTACTGCAGCAGTTTGGCCGTGGCGAAGTCGACCATGTTCGCCTCGCCGCCGACCAGGACTATCTGGCCGGTGTCGAAGAGGCCTCGATACTCATTGATCGTCTCCGCGCACAGGCTGGACTCGATGTAGCTGGCGGCCGGTACGAACACCGTCTCGGCTGCCAACACCGCCGCACGTGTCGCCCGCCGCGCTTCCACCGACACGAGTTCCTGGTTGCGGCCACGGGCGATCTCGTCGAGAAAGTGTGGGTCGAAGAAGTGCAGGAACAGCCGGTAGATGGGTGCGATGGTCAGCGGGGCACCGGCGGGTCGTCCTGCCGACCGCTGTCGCGGAACATCCGCCAGGCCGGTCGACCGAAGTGGCGCGGACAGGGCACGCCGAGCGGGAAGATGAGGTGGCGGGCCGAGTGGAGGCTGGATGTCGCCAGGCTGCCCGGTGAGCAACCTCAGCAGATCTTCCGCTCCGGCAATTGTGAAGTCGTCAACATAATAGTGAGATGTTGTTGTCGGACCGAGCCAAGTGGGAAGATCGCCAGTGGATCGTCCCGGCAACATCACCGGAATGATCCTCTGCAGCGCATCCGGCCGGTTGGCATAGATCTCTTCCCTGATGAGCGCGGCCTCCCATTGCACACCACGCCCTTCGTCGAGATCGGCTTCTCCGTCTCCACGCTTCCGGTACTCAGGAGACGCGATGACCAGGACGAACTGTGCGGTGCGGACGTGGTGGAGCATCCATAGTGCCCAGTCCTGGCGTCGTTCGGTTGCCGGCAGATCCAGTGAGGCATTGATTCCGTTGGCACGTAGAAAGATCCATAGTGCTCTGACTTGAGCCTGGTGATCGTCATTCTCGTGTGCGTACGAAATGAAGACCACAGGTGGATGGCGCGGCTCGGTAGTAGGGCTCGGTGTGAGATCGTCGCTACCCAACATCATCTACGACCTCGGAGCTAGGTGGGATCACTCAGCGAAGCACACCGAGTACGGATTGTGCCAGCATGACGGGGTCGTGTGGACTGAAGACGTCAATGACGGTTTCCTGCTGCGGTGCGTCGTGGGGTCCACAGAGATCGGGTTCAGAGATCCAGGTAGTCGCCGACGCACAGCCGGCGTTCCCATTCGGCGTACTCGCCGGCCGTGCCATGGAAGACCGGCGCCGCTTCGCACGTGGCGAACCGGCGGACGACTTCGTCAGGGCTTGCGATGGAACCTTCGGGAACCGCGAACGGAAGATCCATCGGTTGGGCGCTGAAGTAGACTGGTCGTTGCGCCTGCAGCACCCGCCCCAGTTCGTATGAGGTGGTCCGGCCGATGTATCCGCTCGGCGCGACCACGTACGTGAGATCGGCCCGTAGGATCCGATGAAGCGCCACGGTCTGCACTGTTGGGTCGTCCCACGTGGGATCGTCCGACTCGAACCGTACGAACGGGATGCCCTGCTCGATGATCGGAGTGCCCAAGGGGCTCGTGATGATCCATGTCGCGCCGTGGAAGACGGTCCATGCCGACAGGACATCGCGGTAGTGCTGGCGAAAGCTGCCGATGATCGCCACCGTTCGTCCGGCCGGCGTCGGACCTCGGTGAGGCTGCACTATTCGAGCGTAGCCGCGTGGCAGTTGCCCTAATAATCCCATCATCCGACGAATGGGTGAATGAGTCATGGGTGAATAGGTGGACGTGATGCTCCCTGTGGCGTGCAGTTCCCTTCGCCGCAGCAGTTGTCGTCGAATCCGCATGGCACGGCGAACTTCCGCATGGACCTGGGTTGGGGCCAGGTCGCGGCCGGCCAGACGTGCATCAGGTACCAGCTGTTCAAGCCGGACGCCTATCCGTCGCCGATCATCTGGTCGGTGCCGTGGCAGGTGCGCTGTGACAACAACACGGCGGGCGCCGGGCCCAACAGCTCGCCGCTGACCCGGTTGACCGACGAGGGGTTGCAGGAGCTCAACCGGACGTTCGCGTGCCTCGACTCGTATCCGCGTCCGCCCGGGAAGAGCCGCGACGAGTACCCGTTCGCGTCGACGTGGCAGGGTGCCTACACGAGCGGATCGACGACGGCGGCGCGCACCAGGGACTGGTGCCAGGTCGCGGAGCCGATCTTGTCCGGACCGTACGGATGGAGCGTCTGCATGGTCGACGAGTGGCAGAACAGCGCGGGCGGCAGCGCGTTGGGCGCCTGGTACCTGGCGAACCGCGTCATCAGCGGCGACCAGTGCTAGGTCCACATCACCTGACGCCATCCGGTGTGGCTGCACCACATTGACGGGCCGGATCGGCGGCGGAGAAGGTGCGGAGGAAGGCGCCGAACCGGTACGAGGAGGAACGATGCGGTTCCTGGTGAT
>Ga0190272_10000456_pt1 | contig 21739 bp, 17 predicted proteins | sample Popmic504T_FD_133746 | JGI IMG/M metagenome (GOLD analysis project Ga0190272, IMG submission 133746) | Populus adjacent soil microbial communities from riparian zone of Shoshone River, Wyoming, USA - 504 T | ecosystem: Environmental > Terrestrial > Soil > Riparian zone | place: USA: Wyoming... | reverse complement strand
GCTGCGATTTTCCATGCCGGGCGAGCCGACGCCTGAAAAGGTTGGCTTGGACAATCCGAAAAGCTACTGGAAACTTAAATATGAACTTGTGCTTTCGGATTCCTTTACACTCGAGAAGATCGGGCGGTGCGGGCGTAACCTTCCGGATCCAAAGCTTTACTGCCCTTTGAATAAGGATGGGACGATGAGCAAAAAAATGAAAAAGGGGACGATCCCGATCGCCAGGGGCGAATTCATCCGGCGGGGCCCGATGTCAGAAGCGGACCTTGACGTCATGATACCGGTACAGCTAACGCCGGAGGTGATCGGGATATTCAACAGATCGGTCGGGGTTGACGGCGTTAACCCGACATTTATCCTTTTCGTAAAAACGAAGGCGTCGACCCGAACCGCGGACAAAGTAAAATTCAAGAAAAAACTGACGACCGAAGGCATTCACCCGCTTAAATTCTATCAAACGGACATGAAATTCTCCGATTACTGGAATATCACGAAAATAGGCCTTTCGCTGGGACTTACACGCAGCGAGGACGGATCGATACTCGGGTTTCATATCTACAGGTTCTGAAGGTGCGTTTGTGTCAGTAGCCCGCGCGTAAGCAAGGGCTTACTAATATCTAAGCCCGCGCTAACGCTTGGGCTACTGACACGCTTGTGTCCTTGTTATAATCAAAATCATGAACGTCACTCATCTCGAATGCGCGCTCTGCCATAAGCGGCATGAAGCGGGAACCATACAGAATCTGTGCACCGATTGTCATAAGCCTTTGCTCGTCCGCTACGATCTCGACGCGGCCGCCCAAACCCTGACAAAAGACGCGTTGAAGTCGCGCGAGGCCTCGCTCTGGCGCTACCGGGAAGTGCTGCCGGTCGAGGATGAGGCAAACATTGTCAGTCTCGGCGAGGGCTGGACCCCGCTATTTAAGGCAGAAAGACTGGCCGAAACCCTTCCCCTCAAGCTCGATCTGTATATCAAGGACGAATCGGTCAACCCGACCCAGAGCTTTAAGGCGCGGGGGATGACGGCCGCGGTTTCGATGGCAAAGGAACTCGGTGTGACCAAAACGGCCGCTCCTTCGGCCGGAAACGCCGCGGGCGCTCTGGCCGCCTATGCCGCCCGGGCCGGTATGGAAACGCATCTCTTTATGCCGCACGACACGCCGCGGGCCAATATCGTCGAGTGCGAGCAGCTGGGCGCCCACGTTACGCTGGTCGACGGCCTGATCACCGATTGCGGCAAGATCGTTGCCGAACGTAAAGACGCTGAGGGGTGGTACGACGTCTCGACGCTCAAGGAGCCGTACCGCATCGAGGGCAAAAAGACGATGGGCTATGAGCTGGCCGAGCAGTTCGATTGGACCCTGCCCGACATTATCCTTTACCCCACGGGCGGCGGGACGGGGCTGATCGGTATGTGGAAGGCGTTCGACGAGATGGAGCAGATGGGCTGGATCGATTCTAAGCGTCCGCGGATGGTCTCGGTCCAATCCATCGGCTGCGCGCCGATAGTCCGGGCTTTTCACGAGGGCGAGCGCTTTGCCGACGAGTTTCCGAATGCCGCGACGGTCGCCTCGGGCCTGCGCGTGCCGAAAGCGATCGGCGATTTTCTTATTCTCGACGCAATTCGCGCCTCGCACGGAACCGCCGTCGCCGTCAGCGATGAGGAACTCGTCCATGCGGTAAAAGAGATCGGCGCCGCGACCGGGATATTCGCCGCCCCCGAGGGCGCCGCCTGCCTCCCGGCCCTGAGAAATTTGATCGAACAGGGACTGGTAAACGAGGGTGAGAAGGTGGTCATTTTCAATACCGGGTCGGGGATCAAATACCTCGAGGCGTTTGAGCGTTAAGAGCGTTTATAGCCTTCATAGAGTTTATAGCGTTCTGACACGCGGCTCCGCCGCTCGATTTTGCGGAAAAGCTCCGCTTTTCCGTCGCAATTCTCAATAACTTCCTGGAGGCTGCGCCTCCGGGCTTTTCCCTTTTAACACGCCGATATCTTTTCTATGGCCCGCCCGCTCTATTTTTCGACGAAAATTTAATTTTTTTTAATTTTACACCGAGTGGTTTTGTGATATTTATTAGAGTTAAAACGGAACATCTTCCCGGACCAAGGAGCTGCTTATGAAAACGTTGACTTTTCCACGGATCGTTTTTTCGATTCTCGCCGTTTCCATCTGTGTAAATATCGCAAGCGCCGCCAATTGCCGCGTAAACAAGACCGCCGATACCAACGACGGCGTCTGCGACGGCGCCGATTGCAGTTTGCGCGAGGCCGTCGCCGAGCCCGCGTGCAGCACGATCGATTTTTCGCTCGACCTGGCCGGGCACCCGGTGGGGCTCACTCTGGGCGAGATAGCGATAAACCGCTCGCTTTCCATCACCGGTTTGGGGGCCGACGCCTTTGCGATATCGGGTAATAATCTGAGCCGAATATTTTTTATACCCGCGGATAAGACTGTCAATATCTCGGGCCTGACGCTTAAGGCGGGGAATGGCGTGGGCGCCGCGTTTCCTAATGAGGGCGGGGCGATCCTTAGCCTCGGAGCGATCAATTTGAATGGCGTCGTGCTAACCCAAAACTCCGTCTGCGCGAGCTGTCACGGCGCGGCCGTCGCTATCAAAAACCCGGCAACGACCAGTATTATTCGCAATTCGACCGTCCAAAACAATCCCGCGGGGCCTTCCACGGCGGCCGCGATATCGATGGACGGCGGAGGCCCGCTCGGCGTTTATAACTCTACACTCACCTTTAATCCGGGGCCTGCAATAGAACTCCTCGGCGCGCAGGTAAAGGTCATCCAGTCTACCGTGGTTTCAAACGGCATGGGAGTATTTCTCAACGGCCTTGGGAGCCTGACGGCCGCCGATTCGATAGTCATGGACGTCTGCCGCTGCCATCTGCTCAGCGGCTTCTCGAGCGAGGGCTTTAACATTGTCCGCACCACCCAGGGATCAAACCAGATAAGCTTTCAAAAGTCGGACCTGGTCGATGTCGACCCGCTTCTCGGGCCGCTGGACCGCCACGGCGGGCTTACATTTTCTTACTCGCTGCTGCCCGGAAGCCCGGCCCTCGATGGCGGCAGCAACAGCTTGGCAGCGTTCTATTCCCTGACCACGGACCAGCGCGGATTTGTCCGTATCTTTGACGGAGACGGTGACGGCACTGCCACCGTGGACATAGGCTCATTCGAGTCTAATTCGCCCGCCCCGGCGCAGGTCGTCGTTGCCGGCCGGGTACTGACGGCCGCGGGCAGCCCGGTCAGAGGCGTCGCGGTCTATCTCACCGACTTTCAGGGCAGCAGCGCGCGCTACGCGGTTTCCAGCTCGTTGGGGTGGTTCTACTTCGATCAGCTCCCGGCCGGCCGGGTCTATAAGGTCAGGATCGCTTCGAAACGTCAGCCCTCGCAGGAGCGAAACGTCTTCGCCGACCACGATCTAACCGACGTTGATATAACCGTTCCGTAAATTAGGAAGAAAGAGGAGAAGGGAAGAAGAGGAGACAAGGAAAGAATACCGAAGCGCCTTTCGGCAAGACGTCGCATTAGCGACGTTTTGATTTTAGCCGTGCCCTAAAGAGGCCGTGTCAAAACTCACTTGCGTGTTCAATGTTCAAGGGATAAAAGTTAACGTACTGATTTCCGATCAAGCCTAAATCATGTAAAAGCAACGACTTAGATATATGGCCCATGTTCTGTGAAACATTGAGCGCTTATATTTCTTATAAATCGTAAAAGTAGTCAAAAATTAACGATTTTTAAGAAATGAAACCACGAACCAACAAGAATCAAAAAACACGAACGGCGCATTTATGTGATATTCCGCTTTATTTATGGGCCCTTTTGTGTTGTGCCGGGTTTGCGGACGATTTTTTCAAAGATCAGAGTCGGAGGACTCGCAGCGCGTAGGATAGCCGAAAGCCGCGATTGAATACAGTGTAATTTTTTCAATGCGGGGTGAATTATCGATTTTCGATAATTTCGCTCGGATTCGAAGCGTTCAATTTGGATTGAACATCTCATTTTCAGTCTGAAGCGAGCTGGGGTAAAGGCGAGATAAATAGATATTTAGGTCTGAGTTCTCCCGGTTTAACGTCCGTTCGCAAACCGGGACGCGGCCGTTTCGAACGGACGTTAAACCGGGAGCATCGTTGTGCGAACGCATTATCACACCGTAAACGGCGTGGCTAATGGCCGCACGAAGCGTGCGGAAAGACGGCTGAAGCCGCCTCAGGAAATCGGTTGCGAATGCTTGGAAAAGCAGAGCTTCCCCGCAAATCCGGGGGCGGAGCCGCAAGTCGATAATATGATGGTTGATTCACCCGTCGCTAACGCGACGCGGTCGTTTTCCGGCCTTACCGTGGGTTGAAACCCACGGCTAAAATCAATGGTCGCTACGCGACCACGAATCGCGCGGGCTTCTGCACCTTGGGCCGAACTGCGCCTTCCAATTCGCAAAAACTTCAAAAATTTGTTAAATTAGATGGGTTGTAGTGTGTCCATACAACCATAAAAACTTATGTTTAGTGATAATTTCAGACGCGGTGAAGGCAAAGGGAAGGGAACGACCGGCTCGAAAGCGGCATCGAAGCTCGCGGATATCGGCTGGAAGGCTTTCCAGGCCGTGAACAAGGCGATTCCCGAGAGCGAGGCGATCACCCCGAAATGGGCCGCCGAACCGCTCCTCAAGTCTTATGAGCGCACGGCTCCGCCGCTCGGATTCCCGCGCGAGACCGACAGCCTTTGCCCGACCTGTGTAAAACAGGTGCGCGAAGGTGTGATCGACAAGAGCATTCCGCTGGAGATCCTGATGAATTCGCACCCCGGTGAGATCAAGGCCCAGATCGTCGAGGAAAACGGCCAGGTCGTGATGCGCAAGACGTGCCCGACCCACGGCGAATTCGTCGACGTAATGGCCACCGATCCCGCGTTTCTCGAGCGCATCGAATCACTCTTTTACGGCCGTGATTTCAAAGCCGCCGAGGACAAGCACGTCCATCATCACGGAACATCGGACATCAAATTCGGACGCGGGGCGGTGCTTACGGTCGACCTGACCAACCGCTGCAACATGATGTGCAACCCGTGCTTTATGGACGCCAACCAGGTGGGCTACGTGCACGAGCCGACCTTTGAGGACACCAAGGCTATTCTGGACCGCGCTATTTCTTTCAAACCGCGCCGCCAGATCATCATCCTGTTTTCGGGCGGCGAGCCGACCATCGCGCCGCATTTTCTCGAATCCGTTGCATACGCCCGGAAGATCGGTTTTTACCGGATCCTGGCCGCGACCAACGGTATTCGCTACGCCGAGGACATCGAATTCTGCAAGGCCGCGAAAGAGGCCGGGCAGCACGGTGTTTACCTGCAGTTTGACGGGGTTTCAGAGGAAAAGAACAAGCACCGCGGCGTGGGTAACCTGTTTGACGTGAAGCTCAAAGCGATCGAGAATCTCGCTTCCGTCGGGATCAAGGTCACGCTTGTTACGACCATCGTCAACACCATCAATAACGACGCTATCGGCGACATCGTAAAATTTGCGGCGCAGAATATCGACAAGGTCCAGACCATCGCCTTCCAGCCGGTTTCGTTTACCGGCCGCGACGAGGATGTATCGGACGCCGACCGTATCGCCCAGCGCTATACGCTCGCCGGGATGACGCACGATCTCAAGGACCAGCTCGACGGCACTCTGCAGCCGCTGCGCGATTGGTTTCCGCTGTCGAGCTATTCGGCATTTACGAGCGTGATGGACATGCTCCAGGGCGCCGACGCCCCGTGGGGCTGGTCGTCCTGCAATTGCCACCCGAACTGCGGTATTTTCACGCTGCTGGTCGTCAACCGCCACACCGGCGCGATGACGTCGCTTTTCGATTTCTTTAACTACGAGCGGTTTATGAAGGACGTAGCGGTGATCACCGATACCGCCCGCGGCAAAAAGCTTACAATGGCGCAGCTCGGTATGGCCATTATGCGGAATTACGACGCCGGAAAGGCCCCCGAGGGGTTCCCGATCTCGCAGATCCTGAACCTCTTCCGTCCTTCATCGGCCGATTCCAACTCGGACCGCAACGACCGCATGAAAATGCGCGAGGACGACGATCCGTGGCGCGTTCTATGCGTCGAGGGAATGTGGTTCCAGGACCTCTTTAACTACGATTTCCGCCGCACCGAGATGTGCGTGATCCCCTACGGCACGCAGGAAGGCGAGGTAAGTTTTTGCGCCTACAATACCGGTGTCGGCTGGCGTCAGATCATCGAGGAAATGCACAAAACAGCATCGCTGTCGGAGTGGTACAAGGAACACGGCCGTCATGCTGTCTATGCCAAGGGCAAGGAAGTCCCGGATATCGGCAAGACCCGCAGTTTGAGCCTGCCGGTGATCGCCAAGATCATCGAGGAAGACCTGGACAAACCTGTGGTTACCCCTTATCTTCTCGAAGAGGATGAGAAAGAGCTCGAGAGCATCGGGGTCTAAAGCTAATTAAAATAGATGGAAGGAAAGCGATTGTTTGGAAAAACAGTCGCTTTTCATTTTGTTTTGTAGGGCATTCTTTTAAATTGCCGTTGGCTTTAGCCAACGGTTAAGGGCACATAGAGATAGGGGCTTTAGCCAAGTTCGGCTAAAACCGGGGTTTTGTAATTATTTCTCTTTGACCCTTACTCCAAATTTTCCTTCGACGGCATTTGGCATGTTGCTTGCGGTTATTCGAACGTCGATATCAAAGGATTTAACCCTCTCCGGACTATCAAAAGTAATATAAAACGGCTCAAAGATTTTATGATGTCCGTGTTTAAGTTTGTTGATTGTTGAATGAACGATAAACACATCACCATCTCTCACAATTTCCTGCCCCTTAAGAGTCGAGAGAAGTTCATAGTTGGGGGCCAAATGAAAAGCGTTTAAGTAACTCTCGCCTCCAACTGTCCGATAGAGGGACCTCAGTTCGGGATAAGATGGAGGTTGCGGTTGTTCCGGATAAATAAAGGCTTCATCATCATCCATAACATTTATGTGTTTAGGGAAACGTAGGAAAACGTCTATGTCCTCTGCCGGAGAATTTCCTTCATTGATAAGTTTAAGATTAGAGATCATTGTGCGTTCGCGAATTTGGTCGACTTCGTTTCGTTCTTCGAAAAACATACGGGAATCGTCGAAATACTTTGAAAGCGCCGCATTATATTCTCGCAGCTGTCCGGAGGTCATTTTTCTCTTTTCTCCATTTGGCAGAAGTATTTCTTGAACATAACTATCGGACATTCCTTGAGCTGTCGCTGCTAAGGCGCTCGCGAGGTCCATGCCGATAAGATTGGCCGTCGGTGTACTAAGAAAAGGGAAATCTTTTCTTAGGTTTTCTATTTCAAGATCAATATCGAGAGATTTACTGCTCAATTTAGCCAAATGAAGAAAGGTCAGGTAGGTTTCGTTTTCCAAAGTTGTAATCTTAAGAGCGGAAAACCGGTCTTTAAGGCTTGATATTTCGGCCTTAAGTTTTGCAATTTCTTTTTTGAAGGATCTTCCTCGTATTGGATTCGATAACTTTCAGGTAATACAACATGATTTACATTTAATTGATGCGCTTTAACTCTCAGGGACAAGTCATCTGTTATTAATGTTGCAATCTCTTGATTTTTTTGAAACGCTAGAACACTAGCAATAAGATGATCGTCCTGCGAATCCCTGCTTAGGCTAAATTCTTCGAATTCCCCTTGCGGTTCTTTTCGCTCAAATTGGATATGAACGCCCGGTCGAACTTCTGCATTTGTGGTAAGCAATTCCGCAAACCTTTTCGTAACTTTTCCAGCCCTTTTCCTTAATCTTTCAGAGCTTTGATTATATTTATGTCTATCTAACTCCTTCATCACAACTGGAGCTATTACCAGCGTAACCAATTTAGCACTGACTATTTTTCGCCAATCGATCTCCGTAAAAAAATTAAAATGAAGAAAGATGTTTGTGTCAGGAAAGATATAAACGTACGGTTTCGTCATAAATCTATTTTATTATTGAAGTCAAGGATAAAAAAGCGGTCGAATGACGTGTTAAAAGCGATTGTTTGGAAAAACAGTCGCTTTTTTTCTTTATTAGTTCAAGGTTCCGGGTCCAAAGTTCGAATTCGGTCATAAAAATCATATAACTTTTCGAACCGGTGGTGATTCTTAAAAATAGTAGTTTTATGGTTAGACAACACGGGGTAATATTGAGCGGCGACCGGGCTTACAGGTCAGAACCGGAGCATAGCGGTCCGGAGTTAAACGAGCTTCTTTAAATTGCCGTTGGCTTTAGCCAACGGTGTAAGAATTATCACGGTCCGGGCTTCAGCCCAAATCAAGAAGATTGCGGTTTCTCCCTATTGGACCAAAATTTGAACCTTGAACACCGAAATTGGAACTTTGAACACCGAAATTGGAACTTTGAACACCAAAATTGGAACTTTGAACACCAAAATCGGAACCTTGAGCGCCAAAATTGGAACCTTTAACACCATTTTTTGAACTGGCGAAAGCTGATGGAAAGGCGTAAACGTAAGCAAATACAAGATTTAGATGAAAATGCATAATCAAAGCACCATAAAAAAGACGTTTTCTGCCATCGCACCCACGATAATCGCGGCATTTACGCTCCTTCTCCTGGCCACATCCACCTTCGCCCAGAAGCGGTTTTACATCGCGCCGGACGATCACACGGACTATTACTGGCTGGCCGATGCCGATACCTACCGCCAGTCGTTCCTGACGATGATCGATTACTACCTCAACAAGATGGACCAGACCGCCGGGAACCCGTCCGACCACCAGATGCGCTGGGAATGCGACGGCAGCCTGTGGATGTGGGAGTACGAGCGCAATCGAACGCCGGCGGAGTTCAACCGGTTTATTAGCCGTATACAGGACGGCCATATGAGTGTCCCGCTGAATCCGCTGGTCCTTGTCAACGGGGGCGCTCCGGCCGAGGCCGTCCTGCGTGGGATGTATTACCCCGGACTGATCGAGCGCCGGCATAACGTGCGCTTTCCTATGGCGATCGCCATGGAAAACCAGACCCAGCCTTACGGCCTCTCGTCGCTGTGGGCGGGCGCTGGTGCAAAGTATAGCTGGAAGGGAGTTTGCGGCTGTGCGACACAAGTGACACAGCTTAATAACCGCGACCGCGAGATCTATTATTGCGGTGGGCGTGACGGCAGCAAGGTGCTGATGAAATGGAACTCGCTGTTTGTCAGCAATCAGAGCTTTGGCGGATATTCCGAAGCTTTCATCCCGATGACCTCGATCACCTTTGCCGAAACCAATTCCACCTTCCAGGCAAAATACCCGTACGCGGCGGTCGGCATCTTTGGCCGCGGGTGGGACGACCTTCAGTATACGAGCGACGAGTTCATCACCATCGCGCAGCAAAACACGACGCCGAACCGGCGGATCATCGTCTCGAACCAGGAAGACTTTTTCCGGGATTTCGAGCAGAATTTCGGGGCAGGGTTGGAGACATTTGCGGCCGCTTACGGCAATGAGTGGGATGCGCTGGTCGCTTCGATGGCCGAGGTTTCGGCGCGAATAAAACGGAGCACCGAGAAGCTCCGCGCCGCCGAGGCGATGGCCACACTGGTTACGCTCAACAATCCGACGTTTATGGATTCGCGGATAGCCGCCCGCGATAAGGCGATGCTTAATCTGGGACTATATTTCGAGCACGATTGGACCGCCGACGGGCCCGTCAGCCAGACGGCGCGAGCAAACTGGAGCCGGCAGGTCGAGCAGGAAGTGACGTCGTATGTGGACAAGCTCTACGAGGACGCCCGTATCGAGCTGGGCAAGCAGGTTTCGCGCGCCGGCAGCCAGCAGCGCTTTTTCGTCTTTAACCCGCTGAGCTGGGCGCGGACCGATTATGCGGATATCCCCTTCAAATACAACTTTAAGCCGCGCGTAACCGACGTCTCGACCGGGTTGGAGGCGCCGTCCCAGGTGCTGCATTTCGGCAGCCGGAAAATACTGCGCGTTCTGGCGGAAAACGTGCCCTCGGCCGGCTACAAGGTGTTCGAGATCCAGCCGGGCGCGCCGACAAATCTGGCGGACGCGGCCACCGTCACCGGCAATATTCTCGAAAACAGCTTCTATCGCCTGACCCTTGCAAACGACGGTGCGATCACCAGCCTGATCGATAAAACGCGCGCGAATCGCGAAACCGTTAGAAACATCGGCGGCAAGGTGCTCAACGATCTCGGTGGCAACCGAAGCGGCAGGGTAGTGGTCGAGAATGCGGGGCCGGTAAGCGTAACGCTTCGCGCGGAATCCTTAAGCCCGCTCGATCACGTGACCAAGGTAACCATGTACCGCAATTCGAACCGGGTCGATATAAGCAACGAGATCCGCCAGAATTTCGGCGATCTCAAGACCTGGAGCTATTCGTTCGACATAAATTCGCCGGATGTGTGGCATGAAGAGGTGGGCGCTGTGATCCGCGGAAAACTGCTGGCGAACGGCGGGCATTATTCGCCGAAAAATGCGCGCTACGACTGGCTGACGATGAACCATTTCGCCGACATGACCGACGGCGCGGCAAACAACTTCGGCGTAACGCTCTCAAACGCCGATGCGTTTTTTATGAAACTGGGCTCGAGCGGAGTTTCATCGCTGGACACCGCGACGCCGCAGATCAATGTCTTGAGCGGCGGAAGGGTCGACGGCCCCGGGCTGGGGATCGCCAACCAGGGCGGCGACAGCCTGTTTACGCAGCGCTTCGCTTTGCAGACACACGGTGCGTTTAACCAGACCGCGGCGCTGAAATTCTCGCTCGAGCATCAGAACCCGTTTGTTGCGGGATTGATCGACGGGACGGGAACGCAGGTTCGGGCATACCCGGCGAACAGTTTCTCGTTCGTCCAGATATCTGACCCCAACATCCTGTTGTGGGCGCTGAAACCGGCCGAGGACGGTATCGGCCGCGGGATAGTAGCGCGGGTTTGGAACCAGGGAAACTCGGCGGTTGGTTACACTTTAGGTCTATCGAGGCCGGTCTTATCGGCGGAAAAATTGACTCATATCGAGACAACAATCGAACCCGCTACGGTAAATAGCGGGCAGCTAAACGCCAACATCAACCAGCAACAGATCCAGACACATTTATTGAAGGTGAACTAAATAAGGTCTAAAGAAGCTTGATCAACCTCTTCAATCCCTCTTTCACATCCGTACCCAAATGGACTCGGAGCGCCCGGCGACCACGGTCTATCAATACCTGAAAATCGCCCCGCGCCTGCGCGGCCTTGACCACTCCGAACGTGTATTTCTGTCCCGGTACGGCGAAGTCGGCCTCGTCATCGGACGTGATCTGCAGGAACACCCCCGAATTCGGCCCACCTTTGTATGCCTGGCCGGTCGAATGCAGAAAACGGGGCCCGAAGCCCAGACAGGTCGCCGCGGGGTTGGATTCCAGAACCTTTTCGCGTATCGCCTGCAGCAGCATCTCGTTCTCTTCGTTCATCTCGATATACCCGAGCACGGCAAAATAATCATTTTCCTCGAGATGTAATAAATGTGCTTCGAGATAAGCCGCCAGGCTTTTTTCTTCCACGCTGCCGGTCAACTCGGCCGCGTATTCCTCGCCGGAAAAAAGCTTGACGCCGTCCTCCTCATAAAACGGCGTCTCGGGCGGAAGCTCGCCTTTTTCCTCGTACTCGTCGGTCAGTTTTCGCGCCTCGATCTTCGCCGCCTCGACGTCCGGCTGGTTAAACGGGTGGATGCCCATGATCGACCCGGCGACCGCGGTCGCGAATTCCCACCGGAAAAATTCCTGGCCGAGGTCGTAAAGGGTATTGAGCGTAATAATTACAATCGGATGCCCGATCGTCCGAAGGTGCTCGAATTCATACATCATTTCCTCATCCGGTTCACTGCCGGCGAGTTTCATATATACGAACAGGCGGTCGTTCCCATAGGCGTGAGCGGATTGAATAGGCTCGCGGTCGACCGGAATGATCGCCTTGCCCTCCTTGCCCGTGGATTCGGCGATAAGCTGCTCGAGCCACGCGCCGAGATCGTAAATTTCGGGCGAGGTGAAGACGGTCAGCTTGTCACGCCCGTGTTTATGGCTAACGCCGAGGATCTTGCCGAGAAGGGCCCCGGGATTACTCCGGTAAAAATTATTACATGCGCCGACCATCTCGGAAGCGCTTTCAACAATTTGACTGACATCCAGATTCATCGCCGCCGCAGCGACCAGCCCGAAGGCCGAAAGCGCCGAAAACCGCCCGCCTATTTCGGGGTCGCCAAAAAAGATATGCCGGAAGCCGTCAGCCTCGGCTGCCTGCTGCATTTTCGAGCCCGGATCGGTGATCGCGATAAACTGCTTACCGGCATTTTCGCGGCCCACGCTCTGCGAGAGACGGTGGAAAAAATATTGCTTGAAGCAGTTCGGCTCGAGCGTCGATCCGCTCTTGCTGGCGACGATAAACAAAGTGCTTTCCAGGTCGATCCGGCTTTCGATCGCTTTTATTTGCGACGGCACGGTCGAATCGAGTACGTGAAAGTTCTTTTTTCCGAAGGTGATCGAGAGCACCTCGGGGCAGAGCGACGAGCCGCCCATGCCCATCAACAAAACATCGGTAAACCCGCCGCTTTGGATATCGGCCTGCAGGTCGCGGTATTTTTGAAGGTCGGCGCTTTCGCGCTCTACAATATCGAGCCAGCCGAGCCAATTGGCCTCGTCGCCGCCGGTCCAGACGCTGGCGTCCTTTGCCCAAATTCGCGCGACCCTGTCATCCTTGATCCAGTCGGCAAATGCCTGCTCGAGATCATCTTCGAGCTCGAAGGGAAGTGAATATTCTATCTGATTCAGCATAGGCTTAATTTAACATATGGACTTGTTACGCCAGAACTTCGATTAACTAAAAAGTGCCCATTCGGAATAGATCATAACTGATAGATTACAGATTATAGATAGAACCAAATCTTTCATCCATCATCTCTTATCTTTAATCTATTCCGAGAATATTTTGAACGGAGGAACCATACTTCTGCTAGAATCGCGCTATGTGTAAAGCCCTGATCGCCGCTACTTTTATACTGCTTTTTGATCTGACGGGCCTCGCTCAAAACTGTGTGGATACGGCTAAGGTGGTTAAGCTCCATTTATCCGCTAAAACTGCAATGACGTACGAAGGTAACTATGATGAGGCACTTATTCAATACGGTTTGACGCCGGACGATCCGAACGCCCTGATATGGCTCGGAAGGCGCCTGGCTTACCTGGGCAATTATAAAGCGGCGATAAAGGGTTTTACCGTCGGGAGGGCAACATTACCGAAAGACGCGAGATTTTACCGTCATCGGGGCCACCGGTATGTAACGCTGCGGTGCATTGACGATGCTATTGCCGATCTTGAAAAGGCGGCAAAGCTGACCAAGGGCAGGCCCGATGAGATAGAGCCCGACGGCATTCCGAACGCGCGCAATATCCCGACCAGCACTTTGCAGTCTAATATCTGGTATCACCTCGGTCTGGCTTATTATCTGAAAGGCAATTTCAAAAAGGCGCTAAAGGCTTACAATGAGTGTGTAAAGGTCTCTAAAAACCCGGACATGCTTGTTGCCACCGTGCACTGGCTTTACATGACGCTGCGCCGGCTGGGAGAAGAGAAAAAAGCGGCGAAAGCACTGCGGCTGGTCGCCGGGGAACAGGACATTATCGAAAATGCCGACTATTACAAACTGGTTAAGCTGTACCAGGGGAAAACGGCTGCCGGGGACTTGGCAAAAGAGCTCAACGGCGGGGCAAGTACGATCGGCAGCGCCTCGCTCGGTTACGGGCTCGGGAATTGGTACATGTATAACGGGCGGCGCGACGAAGCGGTAAATGTCTTCAAAACGATCGCTGCCGGCGACCAATGGGCAAGCTTTGGCTTTATCGCCGCCGAGGCGGAACTGGCGCGGTTGAAACCGTAATGCGCATGCGTACGAAATATATCTTATGAGCCTTCGAAACTCGCTGGCAAAGATCTACGTGCGTCTCGTCTTTCGCGACGAGGGGCCCTTTGATGCGCTCAAGACCCAACGCCAGTTTAACAGGCCCGAGCCGCCGCGCGGGTTAGCTAAACGCTGCCGCAAAATCGAGATAGATGGCGTCACCTCTTTCTGGATAGACGAGGCGAATAAGGCCAACGGCGTACTGGTTTACCTGCACGGCGGGGCGTTTTATTTCGGGCCGGTAAAGGAGCATTGGGATTACTTCGGGCAGATAACAAAACGGACAGGGATGGCCGGACTAATGGTGAATTACCGCCTGGCCCCGCAGCACGCCTACCCGGCGGCGCTCGACGATATTGTAAATGCGGTCGTCAAAACCGATCTGCCCGAGAGATGGTTTTTTATGGGCGATAGCTCGGGCGGCGGAAAGGCGGCGGCCGCGGCCTTTCGACTTATGGATCAAGGCAAGCCGGGGCCCAAAAAGATTATAATGATGTCGCCCTGGATAGACGCCACGCTGACGAACCCGGCGATCAAGATGAACGAGCATGAAGATGTAATGATGACGGTAAAGCGGCTCTCCAGCGCGGCCGCGGCTTACGGGGCCGGCCATGACCTGACGGACCCGGAAATATCGCCGATGTTTCGAAGCATGAAAGGGCTGCCGCCGGTGCTTATTCAGATGGGTACGGCCGATCTGCTCTTGTGGGACGCCCGCAAATTTTATCTGAAATGCCTGGACGAGGGCGTCGACGTCACATACCAGGAGACGCCGGGAGTGTTTCACGATTTTATGATGCTGCCGTTTCTGCCGGAAGCGAAAAAGGCCATCGACGCGCAGGTAAAATTCCTGACCGGATAATTCCTGGAATATTACGCCGCTCACGCGGCATCTAATGTTTCAAGGTTTATAATATTTATAAAGGGGAATCATTTATGTTGAAATATTTTATGTTGGGCATCTCGGTAACTTTGATCGGCGCGGCGCTGGCCTGCAGCTCGATCAATTCCTCGGCGACCACGACCGCGCCGGATGCGGCGCCCGAGGGTACGCCGAAACCGGCCGTTAAATTAAAGCCCGAGGATATGAAGGGCAAACAGACGGCGGTTTTTGCGGGCGGGTGTTTCTGGGGTGTCGAGGCGGTTTTCGAGCATGTAAAGGGTGTCGTGGACGTTAAATCGGGCTACTCGGGCGGGGCGGCCAAGACCGCTAAATACGATGCGGTAGGCTCAGGCGAAACCGGGCACGCCGAAGCAGTGGAGGTCGTTTTCGATCCGGCGGTAGTTTCATACAAGGACCTGCTCAAGGTATTTTTCGCCGTGGCGCATGACCCGACCGAATTGAACCGGCAGGGGCCTGACGAGGGCACGCAGTACCGCTCGGCCATCTTTTATGCCAATGACGAGCAGAAACTTGCCGCGAAGAGCTATATCGACGAGCTGACGGCTGCCAAGACCTATTCGGGGCCGATCGTTACGCAGTTGACCGCGCTCGAGGCATTTTACCCGGCCGAAGCTTACCACCAGGACTACCTCGTGCTGCACCCGAACGAGGCGTATATACGGATCAACGACATCCCGAAGGTCAAAGACCTGAAAACGCAATTCCCGGATATGTATGTTGAGCGGGAAGGGCAGTACAAGGTGAAATGATTTTGGATTTTAGATTTTGGATTGGGCGGTCTGCGGACCGCTTTTTTTGCGCGTCAAAAGCGGTTTTTCTGTCACAAATTAAGCTTGGTTGGTGTTTAATAAATAGAAGAAACTATCGACAATAAAAGTAACCTATGATCCACCTGCATTCGATTCAATGGGCGGGAAATTTCCGCATTCGGTTCCCTTTGTTATTTCCGATACTGCTGTTAATAGTTATTTCGACCGTTGACGCAAGTTCTCAGGCCTCTCTTCGCCTAAAATCCTGCCAGGTAACGGGTATAAAGGAGCAGGTTCAGTGCGGGACCTATGAAGTCTACGAAAACCGAAAAACAAAAAAAGGAAGAAAGATACCACTCAATATAGTCGTACTGCCGGCATTGAGCGCGAACCCGGCGACTGACCCGTTATTTGCGCTCGCCGGTGGACCGGGCAGGCCGCAACCGACGGGGCGGCTGGTGATGCGCGCAGGTTTGCCGATATCCGGCGCGACCGCGATATCGTGCTTGTGGACCAGCGAGGGACGGGCCGCTCGAACAAGCTCTCTTGCGAATTGGGCAGCCTGAACGACATAGTGCAGGGTTTTGTCGGAGGTGAAATTTCGCTCGAAAAAATGAGGGCGTGCAAGGCGGAACTTGAAAAACACGCCGATCTCAGACTTTACACGACCCCAATCGCGATGGACGACCTTGACGAGGTGCGTGAATGGCTCGGCTATAAGCAGATCAACGTTTACGGGGGGTCGTATGGCGCGAATGCTGCGTTTGTGTACTTACAGCGGCATCCGAACAGTGTTCGCACGATCAGCTTGCGGGCCATCTCTTCGCTGAATTTGATCGACAGCTCGAGATAGGGCCAACAGACGCTGGATAAGCTATTTGAGGACTGCGCAAAAGAAACGGCGTGCGCCAAAGCTTATCCCAATTCGCGCGCCGATCTTAACACCGTTCTCGACCGCCTGGCCAAAACGCCGGTAAAAATACAGGCGAAAGACCCGCGGACCGGGGCGGCTGTCGAGGTCGTGGTGACGCGCAGCCTGTTTGCCGGGGCGATTAACCGGTTTCTAAGCGACGGCAGCGCCCAGCGGGGAATCCCATCGGGCATCCAGCGTGCGCTGGGAGGCGATTTTAGCTTTATGGGAAATTTCGCCCCAAATGGCGGGGATAACCGACATTTTTAGCTTGGGGATGAATCTCTCGATCACCTGCCCCGAGGGCGCAAGCCGGTTCTCGGAAAAAGACATTGCCGGCGCGGCTAAGGACACTTTTCGCGGCGACACCTTGATTCGAAGTGTGTACGGTATTTGTCGGGAATGGCCCCGCGGCGAGCTGCCTCGGGACTATTTTAAACAGGTTAGATCGAATGTGCCGGTGCTGATCTTCTCGGGAGCGATCGACCCGGGCAACCCGGCCGCCGAGGGTGACAGGATCGCGAAATACCTGCCGAACAGTCTGCATTTGAAGATGAACGGCATAGCTCACGATTTTCCGCCCTGTGGTTTGAAGGTGATGTCTCAATTCATACCGGCGGGAAGCGTACAGAATCTCGATACGTCGTGTATTAACGAGCTAAAACGCCAGTCCTTCATTGTTCCGAGCGGAAATTAAAACAGGTTACCTGCGACTAGGTGATTGTTGAACGCGAGTGTTCGGCTGTGCCTGTAAGAGGGCTTAAAGAAAAAACTTCCGAAGATTTGCACAAGATGCATTATTATCGGGTAGTCATGAGCCAAATCCACGAAAAGATCAAGACAAGCAAGGAGGCGAAAAAGGCCGGCCTGAAAAGAATCGAAAGGCGTCATCTCGCAAAGAAAGGAAGTGCAAAACTATCAGACTGCAAAGTGCGGATAACTATAAATCTGGACGCGGATATTCTTGGGTATTTTAAGGACCGGGCCGATGCTTCCGATGCAGTTCCATACCAAACGCAAATCAATAATGAGCTAAGACGCGTGAAGAAAAGCGGAAAGAAATAGGTTACGGCAACGCCTCCCTGGCGGTCGGGCTGCTGACACGAATTTGAACGCTGATGCGTTCAAGCGTGGGCGGGTCGCCCACGCAACAGCCGCCGAGTCGGCGGCGCTACTCACTCGCGAGCCACTTCCACAACATCTCTTCCTGCCGGTGAAACGCGTGCTCGGGGATATCGTTCGCGCCTTTAGTCATCGGGAGCTTGAAAAAGACCGATAACTGCTCTTGCACTCCCCCGGAGCCTCGTCTTTTAGCAAGGTCAAGGCAGCGGGCGATCTCGATCGCCAGCGGGGCCGCCAGAATCGAATCCTTACACAAAAAATTGACCTTGATCTGCATCGGCTGGCCTAAGAAGCCGGTGATGTCGATATTGTCCCAGGCCTCCTTGTTATCGCCGCGCGGCCGGTAATAGCGGATGTCGACGATGTGGTCCTCGACCTCGTAACCGAGTATGTCGTCCAGTACCGAGCCCTTCGTTTTTACCTTCGAAGCGAGCGATTCGGCGTTGCTCAGGGCTAGGCCGTCGCGGTTGCCGAGGATGTTGGTCGAGAACCAGCCCTTGACGCGCAAGGCACGGCTCTTGAACGCTGGCGCGAGCACGGTTTTGATAAAAGTCTGGCCTGTCTTGCCGTCCTTGCCCGCGAGGGGGACCTGCTGTTTTACGGCAAACTCTACAAGCGCCGGGATATCGGCAGATACAGACGGGGTGAAATTACCGTACGGCACACCCTCGGCGATGGCCGCGTAGGCGTAGAGTATGGCGGGAGAAACTTCGAGGGAATTGTCATCCAGGGCTTTTTCGAGGTCGGCAAAGGAGTTGAAGATCTCGTTACCCTCATCGGCCAGTTTCTCGGTCGAACCGAGGTTGATGACCACGGCCTCGTCACAGGACTTTTGAAAAACGCGCAGGTCGCGGCGGAGCTTTTCGATGGTCTCGCGATGCGTTTCGGCGGCGATATTGTTCTCGCCCTCGATATTTTCGAGGAAATTCTTGTTTCCAACCGCCCGCCAGGGTTTGATTTTTCGAAGCTCTTCCTCGACCGCAACGAACTGCTTGTGAGTGAGAACGTCATGCTCTTCGGCCGCGCGCGCAAGGTGTTCGCCGAAAAGGTCCCAACCGCCGAAAACGATGTCCTGATAGGCGCTGAGGTCTTTGATCAGGTCTTCGGGCAGATCGGCGAGAGGCAGCCCCTCGGTGCCGATAAGCCCTTTTTTTAGAAGCTCGATACCGGCAACCATCGTCGTGCCGACGGCGCCTCCGAGTCCCACGACCGCTATGCCCAGTTTGTGTCCGCTCATACGAAAGGGTCAATTTTACAACAAAACGGGGAATTCAGATAGGAACGCGACACGGAGCCGCGAAAAACGCGAAAGCAATGTGGAACCACTGATGGACGCAGATAAACCCGGATAGGAATATAAGGGATAGGTGCGAGTTTAAAAGAGGTCAGTCCTTGCCCTCGGAGGTTGGTTTCTGGTCGATCTTGTTTTCCCATTTCCGGATCACCGCCAGCACGATGAACGCCGTGATTGTCGACAGGATCGCCACGCCCAGCATGCCCAGGCCGACGGCAACGCCGATCGCGGCCGTCATCCAGATACCGGCCGAGGTGGTCAGGCCCTTAATGTCGCGCTGGTCGTTTAATTTGAGAATAGTGCCGGCGCCGAGAAAGCCCAGGCCGGTAACGATACCCTGGATCACACGCGAAAGGCCATCGGAGCTCATCCCGAAACCCGCGCACGCCACAACGAAAACGCATGTGCCGAGCGATACGAGAATATGCGTGCGAAGGCCCGCGGCCTTGCCGGCCTTCTCGCGCTCGAAGCCGATCACCGAGCCGAGGACCGCGGCGGCCAGCAGCCGGACGATCACCTGTACTATGTGCTCCCAATCAGTCAGCCCGGAAGTTAGCTCGCGCCAGAGAATGTCCATGTGGATAGTTTAAGGTCCGCGGCGCAAAGCCGCAAGAAAAGGAGAAAGGGAGAAAAGGAGAAGGTTGTTTCCTTAATCGATCTTTATCTTCAAATTAACGCCGATGACGTTCAGGTTGCGGGGGCTGCCGGTTTTGTTTACCTGCCAGAGATAAAAGACATCGGCGGAGATATTTGGAGTCAGTTTCCGGGTGACGCCGAACGATAACTCGTTGCGCGAGAATGCTTTGGCACGAAAATCATAAAAGACCTCGTCGGCCGCGAATGGTGCGAAAAGCTCCTTGTCATTCTTTTTTACCGGGTAGACGACCCTGAGCCTGTTGCGGTAGCGGACCGAGTCGGCGCTGTTGTTTCGGAATCGGTACTCGACGAGATTCCGGTCGTCGACCGCGAACTTTTTCCAGCGGTTTTCGAGCCCGACGGCGAACCGCAGCCGCGACTCGAAAAGCTTTCGGCCGGGCGCGGGCTGCTGGGCGATATAGATATAGCTCGGGGTAAAAGTGAGATATTTGTTTTGCCGGTAGGTGAACCCGAACCCGGCGCGCTCGTCGATAAAGCGGCTTATGTTTTGCCCAAAACGGAGATTGCCGTTGACGAAGAAAGAGAGCTTTTCGGTAGTTTTGCCTGACGCCTCCTTCTTTTTTATTACAGGAAAGCTGATTTGTGTTTCGTTCCAGAATTGATTGTCCGTCGTGTCCGCGGCAGGGGCTTGGGCGATTGCCTCGACCACGCAGATGAGAGCGATAAATAAAACTGAAAATATTCTCTTCATTGAGGACTTGTGTTACAAGGATGTTACAAGAATGTTACATACAAGTCCAAAAGGATGGGTAGAGGAGGCAAAACAGTAAGGAAGTTGGGAGATGATGCTCAACCGAGATATTCTTAAGGCATGAAAGAGTTTATGCGAGAGGCAAAAAACGCCGTTTTGATCATTCTCGGCATTCTGTCGGCAGCGATGGGGTTGAAAGGATTCCTCCTTTCGAGCCGGTTTATTGACGGTGGTGTGACCGGAATCTCGATGCTCCTTTCGGATGTGCTCCATTATCCGCTCGCCATTCTTATCCTGGTTATCAATCTGCCTTTTATCGCGCTCGGGTACCGGCAGATAGGCAAAAGGTTTGCGATCAAGAGCGCTCTCGCGATCACGGGCTTGTCGATCTGCCTTTTGGTGATGAAATTCCCGGATGTTACGCCGGATAAATTGCTAACGGCAGTTTTTGGCGGATTGTTTATCGGCGCTGGTATCGGGCTTGCCATTCGCGGCGGCGCCGTGCTGGACGGGACCGAGATCGCGGCCCTGCTGGTGAGCCGGAACAGTCACCTGCTCCGGGTTGGCGATGTAATTCTCATACTCAATATATTTATTTTCCTCGCGGCCGCCTTTTTGCTCGGGGTCGAGTCGGCGCTGTATTCGATCCTGACGTATATCGCCGCCTCGAAAACGATCGATTTTCTTATCCATGGAATAGAGGAATTCACCGCGATCACCATCATTTCGCCCAAAAATGATGAGATCCGGGAAATCATAACCGGGCGGCTGCACCGCGGCGTGACGGCCTACAAGGGCAGCGGAGGCATGGGCAGCACCGGGGCGACCGACTCGGAGGTGCCTATTTTATACTGCGTGGTGACGCGGCTTGAGATAGGGAGCGTTAAACAAGTCGTCGAGGAGATCGACCCGGCGGCGTTCGTCACAACCCATGCCCTTTCGGATGTTCAGGGCGGGCTGATCAAGCGGCCGATGCTACATTAGTTCAAGATCTCAAGTCCAAAGTCCAAAGTCCAAAGTCCAAGGCTGGAAGTCGGAAGGCAGAACGAAGCTCATTTATTTACGTAGAGCGCCGAAAGTTCGCGCTTGAGGAGTTTACCGGTCGGCCCCTTTGGGATGTCGGCGACGAAATGGATCTTCTTTGGGCACTTGTAATCCGCTAGAGACTTTTGGCAGAAGGCAATGATATCGTCCGCGCTTACGGTTTCTCCTTCTTTTAATACGACAAAAGCAGCTACTTCTTCGCCGTAGAGCTCATCGGGCACGCCGATGACCGCGGCTGCGGAGACAGCCGGGTGAGTGTACAGAAGCTCGTCGATCTCGCGCGGGTATATGTTCTCGCCGCCGCGGATGATCATGTCGGACTTGCGGTCGGCGATATAGAAAAAGCCGTCGGCGTCGCGGTAACCGATGTCGCCGGTATGAAACCACCCCCCGCGAAATGCCTTAGTCGTCGC
>Ga0190272_10000455_pt1 | contig 21762 bp, 21 predicted proteins | sample Popmic504T_FD_133746 | JGI IMG/M metagenome (GOLD analysis project Ga0190272, IMG submission 133746) | Populus adjacent soil microbial communities from riparian zone of Shoshone River, Wyoming, USA - 504 T | ecosystem: Environmental > Terrestrial > Soil > Riparian zone | place: USA: Wyoming... | reverse complement strand
CTCGATCATCGCCGCGGTCGCGTCGTCGTCGAGGCAGCGGACCGGCGACTCGTCGACGGCCGCGAACGACTCGGGCGTCAGGTCGTCGCGCAGCGGCGCGGTTACGGAGCCGATCCGCAGGACGTGGCTGCGGATCTCGACGCCGAAGGCGCGCAGGTAGACCTTCGCGAGCGCTCCAGCCGCGACGCGCGCCGTCGTCTCCCGCGCGCTGGCACGCTCGAGCACGTTGCGAACGTCGCTAAAGCCGTACTTCTGGACGCCGGGCAGGTCGGCGTGGCCGGGCCGCGGCAGGTGAACCTCCGCGACCTCCGCGTCGACCGGCCACGGGTTCATCCGCTCTTCCCAGTTCTTGTAGTCGCGGTTGGCGATCCGCAGCGAGATCGGGCTGCCGAGCGTGCGGCCGTGGCGGATGCCCGAGGTGACCTCGGCGCGATCCTTCTCGATCTTCATCCGCCCGCCGCGACCGTGGCCCAGCTGGCGTCGCGCCAAGTCGCCGTCGATGTCCTCCGGCGTCAGCTCGATGCCCGCCGGCAGGCCCTCCACGACGGCGGTGAGGCCCGGCCCGTGGGACTCGCCGGCGGTGGTGAAGCGGATCGACATGCGGCCCGACACCCTACCGGTGGGCGCCGAGCGCCCCCGGGCTCATCCGCCGGGAGTGGTGGGGCGGCTGTCCGGGTAGCCGGGCGGCGTGTCGGGCCCGATCGGCGGCATGTCGTCGCCGTCGTAGTACCCGAACGGCGGATGCTCGTGGCAGCGCTCGGAGTTGAATGGCTTGCATGGGTTGAACGGGTTCACGTAGGCCCACGGGTTGGCGGCCGCCGGGAAGCCGACGATCGCGTCGGCGACCCAGTCGTCGGGCCGGCGGATCTCGAACTGGTTCGGCAGGCCGTCGTGGTCCTGGTCGTCGGCGCCGTCCAGGACGCCATCCCCGTCGATGTCCGCAACGACGTGGGCGTCGCCGCCCGGCAGGTCGTCGTTGTCGAGGAAGTTGCCGAATCCGGATGGGTACTTCGACTCCTTGGGATCGTCGAGCGCGGCGACCCACCACGCCTCGGTGAAGCGGCCGCGGATCTCATCCCAGTTGCCGAGTCCGTCGGCGTCGGCGTCACGCTCGCCGTCGGAGAGCACGCCGTCGCCGGCCTGATCGAGGACCCAGTTCGACAACGGATCGGTGGGCGCCGCGGGCGCGGGGTCGAGCGACTTCTGGAGCCCGTCGCTGTAGACCATCCGCTGTCCCGGGTCGAGCGGGATCGAAGCCGTCGGCCGCCCGGAGCGCTTGGCCCCGTCAGCCGAGTAGTCACGCCAGAGCAGGTACTCCTCGTGTAACTCGAGGCCGTCGCCGTCGTAGTCGTCCTGGGCGTCGCTCGCATCGAGCGCGTTCGGGTACGGCCGCTTGCCCGGGTAGGGCAGTGGCGGCGTGGCCGGGTAGTGGTTGATGTCGATCGCCGCCTGGACCTCGTAGCCGTCCTCCACGCCGTCGCCATCGCTGTCGCGCAGGCAGGGGTTGGTGTCGAGAGCTATCTCGAGCGCGTTCGACAGCAGGTCGCCGTCGTGGTCGGAGCCGCTCTTGCAGAGCTCCGCCGGTGTCCCTCCACCGGGGCCGTCACCGCCGAAGCCGAAGACGACCGGCGACAGCCGCCGTGGGGTGAACGCGCTGAACCTGCCCGCGAGGACGCGCAGCTTGATCCTCGTCGGTCGCTGCTTGCCGTCGTTGAGGACGAGCAGGCGCGACACGCTCGCCGGGACGCGGACGACCAGCTTGCGCCGCGTGGCGCGACGTGGCTTGGCGAACGCCGTGCGTCCGTTCGCGCCGCGGAAGACGATGGTGTTCTGGCGCTTCCTGGCCTTGAAGTCGCGACCGCGGATCGTGAGCAGCTCGCCGACCTCGACCCGCATCGGCGTCACGCGGAGGATCTTCGGCTTGACGGCCGTCGCGCGCGGCGCGGCGTCCGCGGCTGGAGCCCCGAAGACGGCGACCGCGAGCGCAACCGCGACCGGCGTGACGATCGGTGCATTGAGGCGGTGCATCTCCATCCCTATCGACCGTTCCCCGCGTCGCTTGAGCCGCTCGCGCTGGTCGTCGTACTGCTGATCTCGACGAGGTCGGTCAGCGATGGGAGCTGGAAGCGCCGCACCGCCGCGCCCTCGCCCGTCGACTTGCTGGCGCTCGGATTGGCCGACGCGCCGGCGCCCCGCGTGCGCACGCGACGGATCTCGTCGACGCGCAGACGGTACGAGTCGCCGGACTCGGTGGTGAAGATCTGCTCGGAGCCGGGGCCGATGTGAACGTAGGCGCAGTTGGCGCGATCGGGCACGCAGTGGCCCTCGCCTGTCGTCTTCAGCGTCGAGTCGACTAGGAAGACCGCGTTGCCGCCCTGCGCGGAGGTGCCCATGAAGATCAGCACCGGCGCGCTCTGGTTGGGCAGCATGTCGAGCTTGCGCAGTCCGCGCACGTTCCGGCGGCGGTCGCCGCTCCAGAACGTGACGTCGGCGACGTACTCGTACTCGGTCGTCTCGGTCCGAGTCGTGGGCGCCTGCGTGGGCGGCGGCGCGTCGCCCGTCGAGGGCGGCGTCGATCCGCCGCCGCCGATGTCGCCATCTGGCCCGGCGTCGCTGGGACCAGCGGTGCTGGCGCCGGCGCCAGCACCGGAGTCCGCGTTGGCGATACGCCCGGGCGGGGTGAACGGATCGCCCTGCTCGAACTCGTCGAGTGCCGACCCGGTCGCGCTCGAAGCCGCGTCGCTGTCGTCGCGGCTCACCGCGACGCGGGTGTCAGCCTGCCGCTCGGCGATGCTCGCGGAGTCGCTGGCGGGCGGCTGAGCGGCCGACTTCGTCAACAGGGCGGGGATCGCGACGAGCGCCAACAGCAGCACCACGGCCAGCGGCCACAGACGCTTCTCGCGGAGGTCCTGCCAGACGTCTTGGAAGAGATTGCTCATGTCAGCGCAGGCCGTTGGTCGGGGTCGATGTCGCCAGCGGTGGGGCCGCGCCGTCGTTGGAGATCGGCGTGGCGCCCGGACCGCCCGGCGTGGCGCCCGCGGTCGCGCCCTCGATCTCCGGCGCGAGATAGACGGTCGCGGTCAACTTGGCGCGGACCCGCGGGAAGATGTCGGGCTCACTCTCGAACGCGACGCCGTCGACGGTCAGCAGACGGCCGCGCACGTCGAGCTGGTTCTCGTCGAGCTCGACATAGCGCTTGATCCGGTGGAAGAAATCCGACAGGTCGAGGAAGTCGCCGGTGAACTCCATCTCCAAGGTCACGGTGTCGAGTCCCGGCACGGCCGCCGGCGCGGCGGTCTCCCCGCCCGTGGCCGCGGCTCCACCGCCAACCGGCAGGGACCCGTCGTTGGCCGGCTGCGAGGTCTGGGCGTCGCTCGGCGCGACACCGGACTCGGCCGCGCTGCTCGAGGCGTTCGCGGACGTGACGGCGTTTCCGGCCGCCTCTCCCGCGGCGCCTGGCGCGCTCTGGGCGGGCGCGCCGCCGGTGCTGGCGGGAGTCGACGCGCTGGCGTCGGTGCCCGGCGCGGGCGTGGCGGGAGCGACCGCGGCGACCCGCTCCTGAGCGGTGATGCGCATGAACTTGATGTCGGTCCCCTCAGCCGCGTCCTCGAGCTGGACCAGCACGGTCGGCATGTCGACGGACGTCGGCACCGCCTTGCCAAGGCCGACCAGCTCGGCGTAGTCCGCCGCGAAGTCGGTGCGCGCGTTGGTCAGGCTGGTCGCGCGCAGCTGGGCGTCGTCGCGGCGCAGCTCCTGCGCCGCGAGCTCCTGGCCCGCGGTCGCCGCCTCGTCACGCTTGGGCGACACCAGGAGGAACCAGTACGCCGCGAAGATGACCGCGGGAACGATCAGCAGCAGCAGCTTGCGGTCGCGATCGGTGAGGCTCACGATCCGCCTCCGAGCGCAGCCGGTACGCGTCGCTCGCCGTCCGGCGCCTCTTCGGGCGAGGCCGCGGCGAAGGTCACGTCGATGTCGAACTTGTAGTAGCGGCCACAGGCGTCGATCGAAGGCGCGCCCTTCTCGTCCTCCAGGACGGACTCCGAGAGCGCGACGTCCTCGACACGGTGCATGCGACGCAGCCGCAGCATCAGGTCGGCGACGTCGCTTTGACGCGGCAGGCAGCCGACAAGGTTGGCCATCGGACTGCCGGCCGCCTCGTCGCCGCCGCTGGAGCCACCCTCGCCGAGCTCGCCGGTGACGGACGCGTCAGCGGCCTGCAGCCAGCCGTCGGCGGGAAGCACCCGCGCCAGCTCGAGCATCAGGCGCTCCCAGTCGAAGCGCGCGCTCGCTATCTGACGCACGGAGGCGACACGCGTCTCCTTGACCTGCGCGAAGTTGCCGAAGGCGCCGAGGTTGGCGACCTGCGCCTCGAGCCGGTCCGCCTCGGCAGCCGCCTCGGCGGCCTCGGCCGAACGCGTGGTCACCTGATTCGACGTGAGCACGTAGAAGCCGGTCATCAGCACGAGCAGGCCGAGCACTCCGAGGACGGCATAGGCGCTCTTGCCGTCGCTGGTCGCGCGGCTGCGCTGCGCCTCGGGCATCAGGTTCACGGGCTTCATGCGGCAGCTCCGAGTGCGAGGCCGGCGGCCACGGTGTAGCGATGCGGATCGTCGTCGTCGGCGACAGCGGTCGCGTCCAGCGCACCGAGCGGGCTCGAAGCGACGACGGGAAGGCCGAGCCGAGTGCCGACGTCGCCGATCAGGGCGTCGTCGTGAGCGCCGGCGCCGGAGATCACGACGTCGCCGACCGGCAGCGCCGCCGGCTGGGCCATGTAGTAGTCGATCGACATCCGGATCTCGTCGGCGAGTCGTGCACCGGCCTCGTCGTCGTCGAAGCGAGTCGCGAGCGTGCGGCAGAAGAAGCAGGAGCTTCCCAACGCGATCGCGAGGTTCGAGACGCCGCCCAGGTGGCAGAAGACTCGCGCCGACTGCCCTGGCTCGGCGGCAGCGGCATCGAGCGCGGGCGCGTCGAGCGCCCCGTCCGCGGAGCGAGCGAGCATGCGCACGAGCGCGAAGGCGTCGAGGTCGATCCCCTCTGCCTTCAAGCCGGCGTCCTTGATCGCCTCCAGGTACTCGTCGATCATCGAGCGGCGGGCCGCCACGACGACGACCTGCATCCGCTCGCCGGCATCGCCGTTGCTGTAGCCGGCGATCTGGTGGTCGAGCACAGCCTCGTCGAGCGGCATCGCAATCGCCTCGGAGGCCTGGAAGCGCAGCGCGGCGTCGCGCTCGGCCGGATCGTCGATGCGCGGCATGTCGAGCACGCGCACGACGATCTGCTGGTTGGAGACGCCGAGTCGGACGCGGCGCGGGAGCTTGTTGGCGGCTGCGAAGTCCTTCAGCGCCGCCGTCAGGGCCGAGCGGTCGATCACCTCGCCGTCGGCGAGCACTCCGGCGGGCAGATCGGCGCTCGCGACCGATGTCAGGCGGCCGTCGCGGACCTGCGCGGCCGCGAGGAAGCGGCCGTCGATGTCGAGGCCGAAGGAACCGCTGTCTGAGCTTCTACGTAGTGAGATCGCCATGGGAAGGAGTTCGGGTCTCCTCCCCTATCGGCAGCCGCGGCGGCGGCTTGAACGTTGGTTGCGAGCTACAGGAAGCGATCCGTGTAGAGCGAGATCAGCTCCTGGCCCGCCAACAGGCCTACGAGACCGCCCAGGGCCAGGAATGGAGCGAACGGGACCCCTTTCCTGCGCGCGTCGGCGCCCTCCCGCAGGACGATCGCGATTCCGACGATCGATCCCGCGAGGAACGCCACGAGCAGCGCCGGGACGACCGACAAGCCGAGGTAGAGGCCCATCACCCCCGCCAGCTTGACGTCGCCCATTCCCATCCCCGCCGGATAGGCGAGCGCGGCCAGCAACAGGAAGGCGAAGGCCCCCGCCCCCGTGGCAAGCGCCTCGGGCAGGAAGCCGAGGTCTACGACCGCCCACGCGGCGACCGCCCAGACAGCCGCCGGCGTCAGCAGCCGGTTCGGCACGATCCGGTGCTCGAGGTCGATCGCCGCGACGGCGATCAGCAGCGCGGTGAACGGCAGGTAGAGGACCAGCTCAGGCTCGATCCCCGCGACCGCGGCGACGGCGGCGAAGGTCGCGCCGGTGAACGCCTCGACGAGCGGGTAGCGCGCCGCGATCTCGTTGCCGCAGTCGCGACAGCGCCCGCGCAACAGCAGCCATGAGAGCACCGGGACGTTGTCGCGCGAGCGCACCGGCGTGCCGCAGGACGGGCAGCGCGAGCGGGGCGTGACGATCGACTCGCCGCGCGGCACTCGGTAGACGACGACGTTGAGGAAGCTGCCGACGAGCAGTCCCAGGACTCCCAGCGATGCGATGGCCGCGGCGGTCGACATCGGCGGGAAGCTAGCCGGCGGGGCGGCCGTCAAGCCCGCGGCGCCGGTCAGTTGTCGTCCGGTATCTCGCGCCAGGTGTTCTGAACGACGCCGGCCGTGCCGGCGGTGCGGACGTTGTCGAACGCGTTGGGCGTGAACTGGATGTTCAGGCCGCTCGATCCCGAGAGGATCCCGCCAGGCCCGTCGACGATCACCCCGCCCTTGATCAGCGACGTGCCCTGGGTCGTGACGACGATTCCGCTGGAGCACCAGCCGCCGCTGGAATTGACGTTCGGTACGTAGACGAGGCCGTTGAACTCGATGTTGCCGCCGAGCGAGACGCTGCCGCACTTGACGATCAGCAGGCCCGGCTTGGCGAGGGTGTTGCAGCACTTCGAAGCGCCGGGCGCGGCCGGCGCGCTGTTGTTGTAGGAGCAGTTGCCGCTCTCGACGACCACCACCTGTCCGTTCGGATCGCTCGGACAGGTCGCGTAGTAGGTGCCGCTCGCTTTCGCGTGGTCCTCCAGCGCGCGCAGCTCGTCGGCGAGGATCCCCGGCGTGCTGGGGTAGTTGAGCTGGTACGCGCCGGCCGGCTCGAGCTGGCCCTTGCTCGGCTGATAGTCGAGGCAGGTCGACGACTGCGGCGGCAGCGCACAACGGACCCCCACGCCGAACGAGCCGGTGCCGTCGACGATCACCTTGCGGCCGTTGTTCGATGTCCTGAACCAGCCGCCGGCTATCGCGTAGCGCGGGAAGTTGACCGGCCGGAACTCGACGCTGATCAGCGCGACGATCTCGCGCTCACGGTCGCGCGCGTCGGCGTGCGCGCGCACCCACAGCTGGTTGTCGCCGTTGGCGTCGTAGCGCGCGGCGGCGTCGACGGTGGCCGCGTTGTAGAACGTCCCGCTCGGGTTGTCGCGCACCGTGGTCGTCCATGTCGCGTCCGCGTAGTCGCTCTGGGCCGTCGCGTCGTAGCTGCGCTCGATCTGCTCGTCGTCGGGGCAGAGCGCGACGCTGGAGCTGTCGGTGCACTGGACCGGGAACTGCGTCGTGGCGCTGCCCGTCCCCAGCCGCGCGAGGACGAACGTCTGGGCGTTGAGCACCCCCTCGGCGAGGTTGAAGCTCGACTCGTGGCGGCGCTCCTTCAACACGACGTTCGTCTGGGTGTCCACGGTCGACAGCGCGGCGCCGCCGAGACCGAGCATCAACGTCATCATCGTGATGGCTATGACCAGCACGTTGCCGTCCTCGCGGCGCAGGCGGGCGCGCATCAGCAGCTCACCCCCGCTCCTGGCACGCAGACGGTCTGCGCGGAGGCATCGTCGGTCAGGCCCGCGGGATCGCGCACGACGAGCGACAGGGTCCTGTTGCCGGCCGGCGGCGCGTAGTTGAAGACGATTCCGGTGCCGACGCAACCGGTCTGCGGCACCTCGGCCGGCAGCGGCTCGCAGAGATTGCCGGCCTCGGCGACGTCGTACCAGTAGAAGTCGAGCGCCTTGCCCTCGGGATCGGCCGAGTCCGAGCCGTTGAGCACGACGCTCGTCCCGACCGTCGCTGTGAACGCCGCCGCCGGCTGGCGGTTCTGATTGCGCAGGAAGACCGACGTCTGCAGGGACGTCTCGGCCGGCTTCGCGTCGATGTCGGTGTCGACCCAGAGCGACGCGCCGATCTCGGTTATCGCCGTCAGCGTCGCCGAGTTGTAGGTGAAGACGGGACGATCGTCGTTGACGACGTTCTCGACCGACGCGCGCTGGGATCCCCACGCGACGTCGGGGCAGGAGCTCGGCGTCGGATCGCTGAACGGCGCGAACTGGACCTGGCGCCAGAGCCGGCGCGAATCGGCGTCGAGGCAGTAGCGGACCCGCCGCGTCGCGGAGCTGCTGACCGACTGGAAGACCAGGTCGGCCGGTGCGGCTCGCGCGACGGCCCAAGGCAGGGCGTCGGTCGGGCTCGCGAGGTTGCGCAGCTCTCGCGCCAGCCCGGAGAGGCCGGTGCGCACCTGGTCCTGGGCGTCGTTGTGGCGCTGGTTGGTGGCGGTCGTCTGCTCGAACTGGGCGAAGGTCGAGTAGGTGGCGCCCATGACGATCAGGCTGAGCGTCAGCACGACCAGCATCTCGACGAGCGTCACCCCGTCCTCTCGCGTCATCGCGGCGCAGCTCATGGCCACGTCACCGGTCCTGTCGGAGCGGACTCGCCGAACAGGCCGTCGACGGCGCTGACGTAGTAGCTGTGCGCACCCTCGGCGATCGCGTCGATGAACACCGGCGGCTTGTCCGGCACCTCGAACAGCACGTCGAGCCGGTCCGCGTAGGTCGCTCCGTCGCGATAGACGCGGTAGAAGGCGATGCCGTCGGGGTCGCTGGACTCGTTCCAGGACAGGACCGGCAGGCCGGTCGGCGCCGGGTTGCCGTCGATGTCGTTGCAGCCCGTCGTGCCGCCGGTGCACACCGTCAACACGCTCGGCGCGGGCGGCGCCCCGCCGTTGGCCGTCTCTGGAGGAACCTCCAGGACCGCGCCGCGGTCGCCTTCCGGATCGCGTCCGGCCGGCGGATCGTCGAAGGCGACCACCTGGTAGTAGAGCGTGGCGTCGCTCGGCGCCGTCTCGTCGACGCAGGCGGTCGGCTCCGACTTGTCGGTCTCGCAGACCTCGGTGGATATCGACCCGGGATCGCTGCCCCGGTAGACGCGGTAGCCCTGGACGTCGCACTCGCGGTTCGGATCCCACTGGAGGTCGACACGAGCTTGGTTGAGGTTGCGCCCACCGTCGAAGTGCGGGGGCGCGAACGGCGCGCGCCTGTCGAGCTCGACGGTCAGCGCCTTGGCGGCGCCGGCGCGACCCTTGTCGTCGAAGGCCTCTGCCTGCACGACATACACGCAATCGACGAAGCCCGGATCGTCGGCCGGGCCGAGATCCCATTCGAAGCCCCAGTTCGTGCCCGACCCCGTCCCCTCACCGAGCCGCGCGCCATCGACCGACCAGGTGACGCTCGCCGGAACGGCCGACGTCGTCAGGTCGTAGCCGGCGGTCTCGACGGCGTGGCTGAAGACCTCGGTGGTCGACGGGACATCCGGCGTCAGGCTCGTGACCGACGGTCCGAGCCCGCCGACCGGATTCGCGACGACGGCGGTCTGGGTGACGCTGTCGGCCGGGGCGGTCGCGACGTCCCATTGCAGGCGCACGACCACCCGGCGATAGTCGTCGGCGTTGCGATCGAAGGCCTGCTGACCTTGCGGCAGGCTGTCCGAGTCAGCGCAGAAGGGCTCCTCGTCGTGGTCGCCGATCCCGTCGATCGGATCGTCGGTGACGCATACCTGTGCGACGACGGTGTAGTCGAAGCCGCCGCTCGCGACCTGATGGCCGGGTACGCCCAGCAGCGCGTCGTCCAACCCCTCGCGCCCGGCCAGCTCGGCAAGCAGTCGATCCGAGCTCAGCTCGCGGTAGGGGACGCCGCGCGAGATCTCCAGGATCGATCGCGCGAGCGCCGTCGCTCCCTGGCGCGCCTCGGTCCGCAGCGTCGTCGCGTTGCCCGTGTCGATCATCGTCACCGTGCCGAGCACGCCGATCAGCAGCACGGAGATCGCGACCATCACCTCGACCAGCGTGAAGCCCGTCTGGGAATCGATTCGAGGACGACGCATCGCCTCGCCATCGACACCCGGGACGGACACTTGATGGCGTCGTCGGAAGCGCTATCGGTCGCGCAATCGCCTTCGCCTTTTTGGCCAGATTCGTGCAGTCGGAAACGCAGAGGGCGGGCCAGCTGGCCCGCCCTCGACTCACGTTGCCTGTGCCGGCGGGCCTACCAGCTGGAGCCATCGCAGCCGCCGGACTTGGCTGAGCCGTCCTGGCCCTTGCATGCCGCCTCCGTTCTCTCTCCGAACGCACGGAGGCGGGCCGCAGCCCGCCTCCGCAACGTCTGGCTTTCGCGATCCGCTCTACCAGCTGGAGCCGTCGCAGCCGCCGTTGTCGGTCCCGTCGTTGATGTCGCAGGAACGGGTCAGAGTGCCGGTGTCGGCGCTCTTGGTGATGGTGAAGGTGTTGCCGGACTGCGACGTCGCGGTGACCGCGTAGCCGTCCGCGTCGGTGGACGCGGCAGATACCTCGCCGCCGGCGTCGCCGTAGGTCAGGCCGGTGTCGCCGAGGTCGTCCTCGCCGACGCACTCCTGGTAGTCCTGCGACTGCGTGTAGCACGACTCGACCTGGGAGACCATGTTTCGGGCGTTGCTCTTGGCCTCGCCGTCCTGGCCCTTGGCGCGTTGACCGAGGAACGCCGGCAGGGCGATCGCGGCCAGGATGCCGATGATGAGGATCACGACGAGGAGCTCGATGAGCGTGAAGCCCTTCTCCTCGTTGTGAAGCCTGTTGCTGAGCTTCCGCAGCATGTGAGTCTTCCTCCTTGTGAGGGGTGACTGGGTTTGTCTGGGTTGCCAGTCACCGCGGAAGGCCCGTGGTGGTCCGGCTAGGTCCCCTCATCGGTGCGGCGGTCGGGTTCCTTTAGCGGTTGGATCGCTCCTCGACTCGGATATCCGTCCAGCCTGTGACAGCTGGCGGTGGCGATTCCGATACCGCCCGCCGACTTGCGCGCCTAAAGGGAGCGCCGCGCGCCGCCGATCCCCCCTCCATGCGGCGTGCGCTCATCGCCTTGCTCGTGCTCGCGGCGGCCGCGCTGTCGCTGCGTGCCGGCGCCTCGATGGAGGCGGGCCTCGACTACTTCTCCGACGCCAGCGCCGCGATCGACGCACTCGTGCGCGGCGACGCGAACGGGTTCTTCTCAAGCCAGCCGCTGATGGGGAGCTTCTCGTTGCTGCTGCGTGCGCCGTTCGTCGCGACGGTCTTCCACTCGAGCCTCGAGACCGTCTACTTCGCCGGCGCGCTGCCGTGCCTGCTCGCGACGGTCGTGCTCGGCCTCGCGCTCGCGCGCGTCGTCGCCGACCGCGGCCAACCGGCTGCCGTCCAGGGTCTCGTCGCCGGCCTCGCGGTGATCAATCCGATCACCTTTCGCGCCCTGCACTGGGGTCATCCCGAGGAGCTGCTCTGCGCGGCCCTCTGCGTCGGCGCGGTCCTAGCCGCGCTGCGCGAGCGCGAGCTGCTCGCGGGGGCTCTGCTCGGCCTGGCGATCGCGACCAAGCAGTGGGCGCTGATCGCCATCCTGCCCGCACTCCTCGCGGCACCGCGACGGCAGCTCGCCCTGCTGGCGATCGCCGGCGCCGTTGCCGTCGCCTTCTACCTTCCCGGGCTGATCGTCGACGCCGATCGCTTCGGAGCCGCGACCGAGGCGGCCGCCGGTCAGGCCGCCGCCGGGGCGTCGACGACGCCCTGGAGCCTCTGGTGGCCGTTGGCGGGAATCGCCGATTCGCCGCTCGGCGAGCGCTACATGGCGCCGGCATGGGTCGGGGTGGTCTCGCACCCTCTGATCGTCCTGCTGCCGATCCCGCTCGCCGCCCTGCTCTGGCGCCGCCGTGACCGCCGCCCCGACGACGCGCTGCTGCTGCTCGCCCTGCTCTTCCTGCTGCGCTGCCTGCTCGACACGTGGAACAACGACTACTACCACGCGCCGTTCTTCCTCTCGCTGCTCGCCTGGGAGACGGTCCGGCGGCCCGGTGTCCCGCTCCTCTCGCTGTCGGTGGCGGTCCTGCTCGGCGTCAGCTTCTGGCCCGACCAGACCCAGATCTTCGCCGGCTCGCTGGCCGACGCTCCGCTGCTGTTCGCCTTCTACACCGCCTGGGCGGTCCCCCTGGCGGCATTGCTGGCGACGGCCCTCTACCGGCCTGACGTGCCGCGTCAATACCATCGGCGGCGTGGAGTTCCGGCGCGCCCTGCTGCTGTTCGCGATCGTCCTCGGCTTGGCGGCGATCGCAAGCACGATCGCGCGCCCGCCTGAGCGGGGCGGCGGCGACACGACGGCAGAGACCGGCGCGACCGCGCCGCCGACCACCGAGAAGGCCTCCGCGCCGAGCGCCAGGACGCCCCAGCCGACGACGATCGAGTTCCGCAACGCGGCAAAGCCCCAGACGCACGAGCTCGAGCTGGGTCGACCGGCGACGGTCCTGGTCGACGTCGAGACGCCCGGCCAGGTCGACATCCCCAGCCTCGGCCTGACCGATACCGGCGAGCCGTTGACCCCGGCGATGTTCGAGATCCTCGAGACGACGCCCGGCAGCCACCCGATCATGGTCCAGCCGGCGGCGTCGGAGACGCTGCCCTCGAAGATCGGCACGCTGAAGATCGTGCCGGCCCGGCGGCCCTCCTGAGCCCGCCGCAAGCGGTCTGACCGAACCGTCGGCATAGACGCAATCGGTCGCTAACCTCGAAGGAGCACCCGGCGCTGTGGCCCCCTGCGGCGTCGGGTGTGTTTCAGCAGCGGCAAGCGCATCCGCGTCAGGCAAAGCGGCCAGCGCGTCTCGATCAGCCGCCGCGGCGAGCGCGCCAACTCGGCGCGGTCCGGCCGACACCCGGCAGGAAGCGGCCGACGCGCGCGGCGTAGGCCGCGTAGGCGGAACCGTGAACGCGCCGCAGGTACGGCTCCTCGACGACCCGGACCTGCAGCTCCAGCGCGACGATCAGCGCCCCCAGGCCGGCCAGCGCCACGACGCTCGGAACCATCAGCGCCAGCCCCGTCGAGGCCGGCAGCATCGCCGCGAAGATCGGGTTGCGAACGATCGCAAACGCGCCGTCGACGACCATCTCGGTCGTGACGTCCTCGTCGACGCCGATCCGCCAGGACTCGCCCATCGAGATCTGGGCGGCGAGCGTCCCGGCGAGGCCCACCGCGAACAGGACGATGCCCACCACGTGGACCGCCGTCGTGTCGACTGCGCCGATCGGCTCGACCACCGACGTCAGCGCCAGCAGCGGCGCCGCGAAGCCGACGGCGATCGCGACGACGAACAGCGCGCCGGCCAGCCACTCGGCCGAGCCTGGACGGCCGCTGATTCCCTCGAAGCCGGACGATCCCGTCCGTCGGAGCTGGATGGCGGTGCGCAGCCCGAAGGCGAGCGCCATGTAGAGGGCGTAGGCGAGCAGCGCGACGGCGGCCATCTTCACGCCGTGCCCCGCGGCACATGGATCGCCCCATGGCCGCCGCCAGAGTCGTGTCCGGCCGGCTCGTCCTCGTCGAACGCCTCCGCGACCAGCACTGTCGTTCCGAAGACGGCCGCTGCCGCCGCGATCGTGGCGACCAGCCAGGTCGGAGCGCCGCCGTGGATACCGGTCTCGTGCAAGACGGCATGACCCTTGCCGCGCTGGATCAGCCAGCGGTTGACGGGAAAGGCGACGACGCCCGCGACCACCAGCGCCACTGACAGCGCGCCCCAGAACAGGACGTCTCCGACACCGGCGTCCATGGCGCCCGGGACGGCGATCATGATCGCGTTGTCGACGATCTCCATCGTCGCGATGCTGAAGGTGTCGGTGGCAAGCGCGATCGGGATGACGGTCGCCAAGGCGATGCCCGCGCGCATCAGTGGCAGGCTGGTCAGCGTGTAGCCGAACAGGAAGGCGAGCGCGACCGACAGTCCCACCGTGCCCCACTGCGAGAAGCCGAGCGCCGTTCCGATCACCATGCCCGTGATCTCGCCGATCGCGCAGCCGGTGAGACAGTGCAGCGTCGCGCTGAAGGAGACGCGATCAAGGGCGCGACCAGATGTCGGCAGCGGCTCGTGACAGGGGTGATCGTGGTCCATGCCACCCACCGTAGCATACCCCCAGGGGGTATTGATAGACTGGGTTCATGGCACATGGATACAGCTCCGACAAGGACAAGCTCACCGGCCGCCTGCGGCGCATCGAGGGACAGGTGCGCGGCGTCGAGAGGATGGTCGAGGAGGACCGCTACTGCATCGACGTCGTCACGCAGATCTCGGCGATCCAAGCCGCGCTCGACAAGGTCGCGCTCGGACTGCTCGACGACCACGCACGCCACTGCGTCGTCGGGGGCCGCGCCTCAGGCAGCCCGGACGAGCTGACCGACGAGCTGATGGCCGCGGTCGGGCGGCTCGTGCGCCGCTAGGCGCTCAGTGGGGGTTGCCGCCCCCGTTGCCGTTCCCCTGGCCGCCCCCGTTCCCCTGGCCGCCGCCATTGCCCTGTCCCCCACCGCCGGCGTTGCCACCGCCGTTGCCTTGACCGCCACCATTGCCGTTGCCCTGATTGCCGCCGCCAGGCTCTCCGGCAGCCGGCGATCCCTGCCCCTGCCCACCGCCGCCGTTCGCGGCTCCACCGCCGTTGCTGCCCTTCGCCGGACCTCCGCCGCCCGGCGGTCCCTTCGGAGGCTTGCCGGACTTGCCCGGCGCGGCGCCGTCGCGCTTCGCCAGGCCCGGGGGCAGCTCCTCCCGCTTGGCGAGGCCCGGCGGGAGCTCGTCCTTCTTGGCCAAGCCCGGGGGCAGTCCGCTGGGCCCGTCTCCGTCCGTCGCCGGCGCGTCGCTTTCGCCTCGATCCGGTCCGTCGCCGCCCGCGCCCGCCAGACCGCCATCGGTCGTGTCGGCGCCAGGCTCCTTCCTCTCGACGCTCGCGGGCTCGAGTCGGTCGCCGCCGGCCGTCTCGTCGCGCCCCGGCGCTGACGGCGACCGCCTGTCGCCAAGTGGGGAATGCAGCTCGCCGACCGGTGCTCCCTGCGCTCCCGGCCCGCTCGGAGCGCCTTCGCCGCTCGCCTCGCGCCACGGGCTCGCGTCCCCGACCTTCGCCGGCAGGTCGGCGGCGAGCGCCCCGGCGGCGCTCGTCCCGGCGATGGCCACCACGACTGCCAGCTTCAGCGCGCCGCCGGCGCCGAGCGCCGCCAGCGTTCCCGCCAGGCCAGCGCCCGCGCCACCGCTCGCGACCGCGGCCCCACCGGCCGATGCCGCGGTGGCGGCCTCGCGCCCGAGCGCTCCGCCGAGCATCGCCTGGCCGAGACCGGCGGACGGCGCGACCGGCAGCAGGATGCCGAGGTCGGTGCGCTGACGCATGACGGCGACCTCGAAGTCGCGACAGCCGTCGCACTGACCGACGTGACGGCGCAGCAGGCGCCGACGCAGCGCCGGACCGCGAGCGGTGGCGATCTCCCGCCGGATCTCGAAGCACGGCGCCTCGCGCGCCTCGCGCGTCGACGCCAACGAGCTGCGCGCCTGGAAGACGAGTGCCTTGACCTTCTCCGACGTGACGCCGAGCACCGCACCGATCTCGCGGTAGCTGAGGGCGTCGAGCTGCGACAGGACGAGCGCCGCGCGCTGCGGCTCCGGCAGCCGACCCATGTCCCGCAGCAGGTCACGCAGCTCCTGCCGCCGCTCGACCTCGATCGCCAGTCCGTCGAAGGTCGTCGCGACGTCCGGATCGCCAAGCGAGCGTTCACCCCGGCGAGCGCGCAGCAACGTCAGGCAGCGGTTGCGCGCCACGGTGAACAGCCAGGGCCGCCACTCGAGCGTCTCCGTCGGCTCGACGATCCGGCGATACGCCGCCAGGAAGGTGTGCTGGACCGCGTCCTCGGCGTCCTCGCGATTCCCCGTCAGGTGACGGCAGAAGGCGAGGATCGCCGGTTGGTGACGTGCGTGGAGCCGCTCGAACTCAGCATCGTCGCCGTGCCGCGCCCGGTCGATCGGACGGGCGTCGTGGGACAGGGCCATCGGCCCATTATCCACCCCACGACGGCGCGACCGCCGTCGTGACCGCTACCGCAGCGCGGCAGGTCGAGGAACGTCTGCTTCCTCGCCCGGTATGCCCTGCTCGCGCCTCACGCCCGCGCCATATGCCACTCGGAACAGAGCCGCGTCGCGGACGTACTGCGCCACGCTGACCTGCTCGCGTTCGGCCTCACGTTGCAGCAGGGCCCAGAGCTCCGGTGTGAATCTGATCGTCGTCGCGCGCATCTACACCTACGACGCGCGGACCGCCCGAAGGTTGGAAGGTCACTTCGTCGCCGGCACCTGCTCGTTCTGGCGCGCGACGCGCCAGGCCGACTGGACGGGGTCGAGGAAGAACGGCGGCTCGCGGAACTTCAGCCGGTCGTTGTAGCGGTAGTCCTTGATGTAGCCGTGATCGGCGCTCGAGCCGCCGACCCCCTGACCGACCGGCCCGCGGTAGCGCTGGGCGATCGCGCCGTCGACGGTCAGCGTCCCGAGGCCGTCGCCGCAGTACCAGTTGTCGACGATGAACGAGTGGTTGAGGGAGAGGATCGCGGCGTCGATCTCGGGGTTGCTCAGCGAGCCGATCCTGTTGCCCTCGGAGTTGTCGCACTCGTCGTGGTCGACCGGGTGGAAGACACGCACGAAGTTGTTCGCGATCAGCCCGAAGAGGAGGTTGTCCTCGTTGCGCTGCAGGTTGCCGTAGACGATCACGTCGTTGTCGGCGGCGACCGTGACCTCCGACGAGTAGTCCCCCTTCAACCAGACGTTGCCGCACGCCGACGACGCCGGATCGTTCTGGATCGCGTCGGTCTGCTGGTTGTAGGTGTAGGTCTGCGTGTAGGCATAGCCGACGCTGCAGTTGCCGTCGTTCTGGACGTAGATCAGGCCGTTCGGCGGCAGCGGCAGCGTCACGGTGGTGTTGTCCTTGCGCGTCACCGTCATCGACTCGTCGTCGAAGATGATCTTCGTGCGGCCCTTGAACAGATAGGCCGGGTCGACGATGTCGAGCAGCTCCTGATTCGAAGGCGGCAGCGCCATCTGACCGGACGGGTAGTGCAGGTCCCCCTTGATGTCCGGCGTCGGATTGCAGGATCCGATCTTCAGGTAGCCGGGCGCCTCGCCATTCAGCTCGATCGCGTCCTTCTCAGTACGGCCGAAGGTCGCGCCGCCGCAGACCCAGATGCTGTCGTTGGTGTGCATCGGCCCGCTGACGACGTCGCCCGGGGCGAACTGGATCTCGGTGCAGCTCCCGTAGGTCTGGCTGTACTCCTCCTCGCGATCCTCGCGGAACTGGTTGCAACGCGTCGATGCCCAGTTGCGCTTGCCCGACGACGAGTAGGCGAGCGGGTCGAGCGTCTCGAGGTGGGTGAAGTAGATGAAATCGATGAAGTTGCGCCGCCGCAGCGTGACGATGATGCTGCGCGTCTGGCCGCGCGAGCGTCCGGTGACCCGCAGCCGCATGTTGCCGCTGGGATCGATCATCGAGTACTGATCGTCGGGATCGCACTCGTCGTAGCCGGGGGCCGGCAGCAGCTCGACGGTGTACTGCGCCTCGTCGTCCCCGGGCAGATAGCGCCAGATGCGGGGATCGGCGCCGACCCCGTCCCACCTCGGGTTGACCGGCGCCTCCTCCGTCGCGTTCGGGTCGAGCACGTCGGTGCACTGCGTGTAGTAGGTGTTGTCGCGCGACAGGCTGCTGAGGTACCACTGCACGCCACCGTCCGCGCCGCCATAGGCCTGCTTGTAGTCCTGGTCGGCGCGCGACAGCTGGATGTCCGGCTGGACGGCGGCGAAGCCGCCCGCGACGAGCAGGCTGCCGACCGCGAAGGCCCCCATCAGCGTGACCGTCGTGAAGCCGGGTTGCGGGCGCAGGCGCGCGACGATCGCAAGGATCAGATGCATCGCGGACCCTCCAGCGGCCGGGTCGGATCGGCGATCCGAACGTAGATGTTGTCCTGCAGCGTCAGCGAGTCGAGGTCCCGCGGCCGCTCGCGGTCAGGCAGCGTCATGAAGGCGACGTGGACCATGATCGTGCGCGACGCGTCGGCGGCGCTGAGCGGCACCGGCAGCTGCTGGAGATCGCCGGTCGGGCTGCCGGGCTGGAACGCGTAGTAGCTGAAGACCGGCGCCGGCTGCCCGCCGACCGTGGTCCGAGCGGCGCCGCCAAGCAGGGCGCGCGAGCTGTCGGCGGCGTCGGGGAACGTCAGATCGGGATAGACGCCGACGCCGAAGCGGACGTCCTCGACGATCCGACCCGGCGCCTCTCCCGCGGGCGGCACGAAGGTCAACGTGCGTCGCGCGACGGGCTGGCTGCCGTCGCTGAGGTCGGCGTAGAAGCTGACGGTCTCGGCGTCGCCGTAGGTGATCGGCTCAGCGCTCTCGCCGAGGCAGACCTGCGACCGCAATTGCCGCGTGATCGTCTCCATCGCGAGCCGCCCGCGCTGCACCGCCTCCTGACGATCGGCGATCTCCCGCGAAGCCGTCGTGGCCCGCCCCAGCACGGCGAAGCTCGCGAACGTCACCACCAGCCCGATCGACAGGCCGACCATCAGCTCGATCAGGGTCATGCCCGACTCGTCGCGAAAACGACTCATCACGGCACCTGCGTGCAGCTGTTGCCGTTCGAGCCGCCGTTGGTATCGAGGGTCGGCGAAGCCGACGTCGCGGTGCGCAGGTTGACGTGCTGATATGTGCCCGACGTCGCGGTGACGCGCGACCGCCAGGTAGATCCGAGCCGCGTCGCGCCGCAGACCTGATAGCGGCCGAACGGCAGCGGGATCGTCAAGGCCGGCGGGTCCGTGACCGCGGGTGAGACGGTGACGATCCCCGAGTTGTAGACGACGGAGTCGCAGTCATAGGTCGTGTCGACCTGCTTGACGTAGACCTGGATCGCGTCGGTGCTCGAGCCGGTTCGCTTGACCATCAAGGAAAGCTGCGGAACGACGACCTGAACGGTCTCGAGCAGGTCGCCTGGATCGAGCTGGACGAACCCGTAGCCCGAGGTCTCGAAGTAGTCGCTGTCCCAGACCGCGGGGTTGTTGGCCTCGCAGGTGCCGGCGAAGACGCCGTAGCCGTCGTGGAATGGGAACAGGCTGCCGGCGTCCTTGCTGGCGGCCATCGCGCCGACCTGGAACGACTTGTAGCCGTTCGGCAGCTTCGCGTTGGCGACGCTGATCGCGTTCCACTGCGTCGCGACGCCAGCGGACGTGACGAAGTGGGCGCGCAGCGAGCCGGGATCGTCGAGCTCGATCTGCGTCAGGCTCGTCTTGCCGGCGGCAACGGTCACCTCGGACTCAGCCGGGCTCTCGCCGTTCCAGGTGACGAGGTCGGCGTCGACGCTGGCGGTCCACTCGCCGGCGTCGATGAAGGCGAAGATCGCGCAGCCGACGTCGTTGGTCGTCGCCGAGAGCGACGCGGGCCCGTCGAGGTCTACGGTGACGCCCGCCCACGGGTTGCCGTCGCGATCGGTGAGCTTGACGGCGGCGGTGCCGCTCTCGTCGTCGAAGGCTCCCGGCGGCGGCGTCAGCAGGCTCGTCTCGGTCACCGGGCGGTCCGGGCTTGCCGGCGCGGTCACCGTCGAGCTGAGGCGAATGTACTCGGCCTCGGTGTCGTCGGTGGTGCAGCTGACGAGCCCGCTCGCGTCGCGCACCCAGCTCGCCCGCGAGACGACGGTGTAGCCGACTCCGGCGAGGGTGACGGTACGCGTCTGGTCGAGGTTGACGAGCACCGACGGGGGTATCGAGCGCATCCGCTCGATGTCCTGCTGGGCGAGCGTCGCCGCGCTCGAGCGGTTGCGATTCTCGAGGCCCGTCTTCTGCGCTCCGTCGAGGCCGTCGAGCACCGCGGCGGTGGTCAAGGCCAGCAGGATCGTGCCGACCAGCACCTCGATCAAGATCGAGCCGCTCTCGGCGCGCAGCCTGCTGAGGATTGCCGACATCGCAAGAGATATCGGCTGCGACGTCGGATGCCTTGAGGGCTACCGGATCTGGTCGTAGACCTGGAACATCGGCAGGTACATCGAGATCACGATGAACCCGACGATCGCGCCGACCATCATGATCATGATCGGCTCGAGGATCGAGGTCAGCGCCTTCAGCGACGCCGCGACCTGGTCCTCGTAGAAGTCGGCGATCTTCGACAGCATCTGCTCGAGCGCGCCCGTCTCCTCGCCGACGCCGATCATCTGCACGACCATCACGGGGAACGCCTCCGGCGCGGCACGCATCGGAGCGGACAGGGTGCCGCCCTTCTTGACCGACTTCTCGACCTCGTCCATCGCCATCTCGACGACCTTGTTGCCGGACGTGCGGCCGGTGATGTCGATCGCCTCGAGCATCGGCACGCCGGCCGCAACGAGCCCGGAGAAGGTGCGCGAGAAGCGGGCCAGAGCGACCTTCTGGACGATGTCGCCGATCTTCATCGGCGTCTTCAGCTTGAGCTTGTCCCACTGGATCCGGCCGCGCTCGGAGCTCTTCCACTTGCGGAAGGTCCAGACGACCGCGAAGACGACCGCGATCATCACGTACCAGCGCTGCGTGAACATGTGCGACAGCCAGACGGTGAACTTGGTGATCGGCGGCAGCTCGCCGCCGAAGTCGGTGAAGATCTTCTCGAACACCGGGACGAGGAAGCTGACGAGCGCGATCAGGACGATGCCGGCGAAGCTCGCGATCAGACCCGGGTAGATCATCGCGGCCTTGATCTGACGGCGCAGCGCGTCGTCCTTCTCGAGCTGGTCGGCGACTCGCAGCAGCGTCGACTCGAGGATCCCGCCGCTCTCGCCGGCGGTCACCATCGCGACGTAGAGGTCGTTGAAGACGTCGGGGTGGCGACCGAGCGCCGCCGACAGCGACAGTCCGGCCTCGACGTCCTTGCGGACGGCCGTGAAGGTGTCGCGCAGCTTGTCGTTCTCGGTCTGCTCCTCGAGCACGTAGAACGCGCGCAGCAGCGTCATGCCCGAAGAGACCATCGTCGAGAGCTGGCGCGTGGCGATCGTCAGGTCCTCGGCCTTGACCTTCCTGAAGCGCGCGAAGATGTCGCCGACGTCGGTCGCCTTGCGCTCCTCGATGTCGAGGACCGTCAGCCCACGCGAGCGCAGCTGCGAGACGACGATCTGCTTGTCGTCGGCGTCGACCTCGCCGCGCGTCGGGATTCCCGCGACGTCGAGAGCTTTGAAGGCGAAGGTTCCCATCAGCCGGGAACGCCCGGCTCTGCCGGGTGTGATCGGGATCGCATCATCATGCCGCCTGGACCGTTCCCATCAGACGACGCAGCTCCTCCGGCGACGTCGAGCGCGACTCGGCCAGCTCGCGGGTGATCTTGCCCTTGCGGACGAGGTCGACCAGCGAGGCGTCCATCGTCTGCATGCCGTGGGTTGCGCCGGTCTGCAGCGCCGAGTGGATCTGGTGCGTCTTGCCCTCGCGGATCAGGTTGCGCACCGCGTTGGTCGGCACGAGCACCTCGCTCGCGCAGACCCGCGACAGCCCGTCGGCGGTCGGCAGCAGCTGCTGGGTGACGATCCCCTGCAGGGCGACCGAGAGCTGCATCCGCACCTGGTGCTGCTGCGCGGGGGGGAAGACGTCGACGATGCGGTCGATCGTCTGGGCGGTGTCCTGGGTGTGCAGCGTCGCGAAGACGAGGTGTCCGGTCTCGGCGGCGGTCAGCGCCGTGGAGATCGTGTCGAGGTCGCGCATCTCGCCGACGAGGATCACGTCGGGGTCCTGGCGCAGCGCGGCCTTCAGCGCAAGCGAGAACGTCTGAGCGTCGGCGCCGATCTCGCGCTGGTTGACGATGCAGCGCTTGTGCTTGTGGAGGAACTCGATCGGATCCTCGATGGTCATGATG
>Ga0190272_10000454_pt1 | contig 21776 bp, 13 predicted proteins | sample Popmic504T_FD_133746 | JGI IMG/M metagenome (GOLD analysis project Ga0190272, IMG submission 133746) | Populus adjacent soil microbial communities from riparian zone of Shoshone River, Wyoming, USA - 504 T | ecosystem: Environmental > Terrestrial > Soil > Riparian zone | place: USA: Wyoming... | reverse complement strand
TGTACACGTTGTGGATATTTCACATCCGAATTTTGAGGAACAGATCTCTGTTGTTAATGATACGCTGCTTGAGCTTGGAGCTGCAGACAAGGAAGTGCTTCTCGTATTCAACAAGATCGATGCCTATACGTATATTGAAAAAGAGGAGGACGATCTGACTCCGGAGACAAAGCAAAATCTCAGCCTGGCGGAACTCAAAAAATCCTGGATGGCCAAGGAGAATCATCCGTGCATTTTTATTTCAGCAGCAAAAAAAGAGAACCTGGATGAGCTGCGAAAGGCTTTGGTTGAGTTGGTTAGAACGGTACATACCAGGCGATACCCGAATTTGCCGGTTACCGGCTGACAGTAACAAAAAACCCTTCCCGGTGAAGGGAAGGGCTTTCCAAAATGGAACTGCTATTTTTTACAGCAGGACGTGCAGCAACCGGGGACACAATCTTCCGGCTCGCATAATGTCACATCGCAGGATGTTGCATCCGTTGACGATTTATCACTTGCTGCAGCAGTGCACGAAGCTTGTTCGGTCGCCTGCTTTTTCTCATCCATATTGGTTGCAGCATAGGCAACCAGGCTTGCGGTGAGAAGTATGCCGCAGGCCATTGCTATTAATTTTTTCATTTTTCATTTGATTTAATGTTTAACTGAATCAAAATTAACAATCATGCATTCCTGCATGACAGGTAAATAAAACTGTTAAATCAGTTCAGGAGGGTGAAAAAAATCAGATATAACGGTTATCGTACTGATAGGATGATTAGAAAATAAAACTTCCGAGCATGCAAAATACACATCAATCTTACCCGGGGAAGTTACCAGGTAGCAACATGCTGTACAGCAATTTTTCATTGTCATTTTCTTTGGAGCGCCATCCTCCGGGACTTCATTGCCGGCAGGCGCTTCACATGACGATGAACAGCAGGCCGAACAGTCTGCAGAATTCATGAATGATAAAACAGTAGAATGCAACTCACACTGCATGAGCACAAAAGAAAGCAGGAGAGCGACGGAGAATCTCATAATTCAAATATACGTAAATGGTTCTGCAAAAGATTACATTTATGATAAAATTAACATTTGACAGAGGCTAAGCACATAAGGGCATGTTAATTTTATGGTCAGATAATTTTACGGTTTACATTCAAACTCATTACCTATGAAAATGCTACAATTACCTTCAGGCCGCCAGGTTCCGCAATTCGGCCAGGGCACCTGGGAAATGGCTCACCAGGCTTCCAACCGGCAGCAGGAGATAGAGGCCTTACGTCTTGGCCTCGATCTGGGCATGACGCTGATCGATACAGCTGAGATGTACGGGGAAGGAGAGGCAGAGAAGCTGGTTGGCGAAGCGATTGAAGGCAGAAGAGACGAAGTGTTCGTCGTTAGCAAGGTTTATCCGCATAACGGCACGAAAAGGGGAGTAATAGAGGCCTGTAACCGTAGCCTCCGGCGGCTTAAAACGGACCGTATAGACCTGTACCTGCTGCACTGGCGGGGTTCGGTGCCGCTGAAGGAAACACTTGATGGATTCTCCATGCTAAAAAGAGAAGGTAAAATCCTGGAATATGGTGTAAGCAATTTTGACCTCGGCGATATGGAAGAAGCCATGGCCCTGGAAGGTGGTAATGAGATCGCATCAAACCAGGTTCTGTACAACCTCGTCCACCGCGGCATTGAGTACGACCTGATGCCCTGGTCCAGGGAGCGCAGCATCCCGCTTATGGCATACTCGCCCATCGATAAGCCGAACGATAAGAAAAAAGGAATGCTGAACAATGAGGCTCTCAGGACGATTGCTGCAACCCATCATGCAACACCTGCCGTAATCGCCATTGCATGGCTGCTGCAGCAGGAAGTGATCGTAATTCCGAAAAGCGGAAACCCTGCCCACGTGAGGGAAAATCATGCAGCGGCGTCAATCGTGCTGACTGCCGGCGATATTAATATGCTGGACGAAGCATTCCCTCCACCAAAAAGGAAAACTTCGCTTGCCATGCGATGAATTTAATCGTACAAATGCCGTCGGTCAATTAAACAGGTGGCTTTGAGGGGGAAATAATCTTTTCGGGTTTGTATCCGTAACGGTTAGATTATTTATTTTTCATTTCTGAATCCCTGCTTTCCATGAAAAAATTTGCCATTGTTGACATAGAGACAACAGGCTCCTATTCCGCATCGCCCGGGATCACTGAAATTGCCATTGTAATACATGATGGCGAAAAGGTGGTTGACACTTTTGAAACCCTCCTGGATCCTGGAGGCAGTGTGCTTCCATTTGTTACAAAGCTAACCGGCATCACCAATGAAATGCTTCTGGATGCTCCCAAATTTGAGGAAGTGGCAAAACGAATCTGGGAGATGACCGAAGACGCCGTATTTGTGGCCCATTCGGTTAATTTTGATTTTTCATATATTCATAATGCTTTTAAAACGCTTGGCGCGGATTTCAGGCGGAAAAAACTTTGCACCGTCAGGCTGAGCCGCAAAATGTTCCCTGGCTATCCTTCCTACAGTCTGGGTAACATATGCACCAACCTGGGTATCAACTTTGGCAACCGTCACCGTGCAATGGGAGATGCAATTGCGACTACAAAATTATTTGAAAAATGCCTTGCAGCAGATACGGGGGATGTGATCATGCAGTCGCTGAAGAAAAATTCAATGGAAGCCATGTTGCCACCGAACCTGCCGGTGGAGGTTTTCCGGTCACTGCCGGAAGAAACAGGTGTATATTATTTTCATGATACAAAGGGGAAGATCATGTATGTGGGCAAGGCCATCAATATCAAAAAAAGGATTTACTCGCATTTTACGGCAAAAGGCTCGAAGCTTTCATTCCACACAGCCATCGGCAATATTACCTGGCAGCTTTGCGGCACGGAGCTCATCGCTTTGCTGCTCGAATCCGACGAGATCAAGCGCATTTACCCATTGTACAACCAGGCGCAGAAACACGACCGGGGAAATCACATCCTTACCGAATACACCGACCAGCGCGGCATACGCCACATCCACCTCGCTAAAAACCATCCTACTCTAAAGCCCGCAATCGCATTCCGGAGCTTTGATGCCGCACGGAGCTTTATGTTCCGCATGATTGAAGAATTTGAGCTTTGTCCCAAATATTGCGGCATGCAAACTTCGCCAGGCGCATGTTTCGACTACCAGGTAAAAAAATGCAAAGGGGTTTGCGCATCGGAAGAAAAAGTAGAACAATACAACCGCAGGGTAAACAACGCGCTGAAAAGCATTCGGAAAGAAAGTGAAACGAAGCTCATCATCGGGCGCGGAAGGAGCATTTCAGAAAAATCAGTGGTGCTTATTGAAAACGGAAATTACAAAGGGTTCGGATTTTTTGATGATAAGCAGAATGTTACAACCATCGAGCACGCCCGTACCATTATCCAGCCGTTCAGACATACGGGTGATGTGCAGCGGATATTGAATGGAGCTTATGAGACGGGGTGAGAGACTGCTATTATTAAATGTGCTGGAATCCGAGGAGAATAAAATGATCCTTCTAATCTGGTTAGTTGTATCTTGAGTTTTTTTGAAGCACGGTTTATTTACCGGATTCTCCTTTTAACTGAAACAAAAAACATTTAATGATGCGAAATTCATATTCAGCAAATAAATGCCTGCTTTCAATTATTGCAGGTATATTGATTTCTTTAAATGTAAATGCACAGGATGTAGCGGTAACGGATGCTTCTTCACCTGCCTCCGGCTGGCTTCTCGGAATAAGTGTATCTCCTGATTATGGGTTCCGGACCCTGAAGAATGAAGATGGCAGCAGCATATCCAAATTTATATTTGAATGGAGGGATAAAAACGAGGTGCCGGGATTTGGTTATACTGCCGGGCTAAATATTTGCAGGAAATTTTCAAGACGCCTGGGAATAGAAGCAGGCATCCAATATTCAAATAAATGTTTCAGTACCAGGAAGACCGATGCAATTTATGGAGATATGATTGATCCCAGGTATGGCTTTGTCTATCAAACAGTAAGCGTACCTCCTGCTGAAAATTATAAAACAAGGTACAACTACATTTATCTTGATATCCCGGTAAGGGCCCTTTATATTTTAGGAAAAAAAAGGCTTCATTTTATAACCGGGATTGGAGTTACTGCCAGTATTTTTCTTCAGGCCCGGCATACATTTATTTTGGAGTATTCCGACGGGGACATTTCCCGTAAATCTCAAAAACAGAAAGATAAATACAGGTCCGTTTGTTTTACTCCTTCGTTAAGCACCGGGATTGGATATGAGGTAAGAAAAAAGTTTTTACTCAGAGTAGAGCCTACATTCCGTTACGGCCTGACTAAAATAATCGATGCCCCGGTTACATCACGTTTGTGGAGTGTAGGTTTGAATGTATCCTGTTATTATAAACTTAAATAGGGGGAGATTTTTACTATATAAATTACCAACTTACCATGCAATATAAAATTCTCCTATTTATACTTTCTTTCGTAATTGCTGTAGATGTTCAGGCTCAGAATCAAAATAAAATTGATTCTTTAGAAACTCTTTTAAAAAGAGCTCAGGAAGATACAAATAAAATAGAAATTTTGAATTATCTATGCCATGAACTCCATAAAATTGGCGAATATTCTCAGGCATTACAATATGGAAAGGAGGCATTAAACCTTGCCGATATCCTGGAGCACAGCTCATTGGCCATGCAAAACTCTGCAATTAAAAGGGGGGCCCAAAAAGGCGCAGCAAAAGCATATACGAATATCGGAGTTATCTATGACAGCCAATCAGATTATGTCAAAGCTCTGGAATATTATTTTAAAAGTTTAAAAATCCAGGAAGCATTAGGAAGCCAGAAAGGGATTGCCTATGCTTATAATAATATTGGTATTATTTATAATAAACAGGCGGACAATATCAAAGCATTGGATTATTTCCTGAAAAGTTTAAAGATAAAAGAGGACCTTGGAGATAAAAAAGCAATATCCGGCAGCTACCGGAACCTTGGAGCGTTTTATCATCTTCAGTCAGATTATCTCAAAGCTCTCACATATTATTTTAAAAGTTTAAAAGTTGACGAAGAACGTGGCTACAAAAAGGGAATTGCTGATTCATACACCAATATAGGAGTTATTTACCATGACCAGAATGATTCTTTCAAAGCATTAGAATATTACTTTAAAGCGTTAAAGATTTATGAATTATTAAATGACAAAGAACAAATAGCTGATTCCTATAATAATATAGGGATTATTTACGACCTTCAGTCGGATAATTCCAAAGCGTTGGATTTTTATTTTAAAAGCTTAGTACTTAAAGAGGAATTGAGCGATAGCCAGGGGATGGCGAATACATACATTAACATCGGTGAGTTATTTGTAAAATGTTTTGAGAATGACAGTTCGCACACAGGGTTAAGGTTATTGTCAAGCGGTTTGTATATCAACCATGATGCATTGTTGGATTCAGCCCTTGTCCTGGAAAATAAAGCTTTGAATATTTGCAGGAAGTTAGGTTATAAAAGAGGTATGATTTACTGTCTATCCGCTATTGGAAATATATATTTCAATCAAAATAAATATAAAGAAGCAGTTCGACAGTTCCAGGAAGCCTATTATTTAGCCGATAGTATTATGGCGCTCAAAGAACAGATGGAAAGTGCAAAATACATTTCTATCAGCTATAAAAAAATGAAACAATATGAAAAGGGTTTAGGCTGGCATGAAACTTACTCACAGCTGAAAGATTCAGTATTTAATGATGAGAAAAATGAGGAGCTCACCAAAAAAGCCATGAATTACGAATTTGAAAAAAAGGAAACCATTGCTAAAGCTGAGCAGGAGAAAAAAAATGTAATTGCATTAAAGGAATTACAAAAGCAAAAACTGGTTCGAAACGGTTTTGTAGGAGGTTTTACAGTTGTTCTTCTTTTCGCAGGGGTATTTTTCACACAGCGAAATAAAATTTCAAAAGAAAAGAAACGGAGTGATGAATTGCTGCTGAATATTCTGCCGGCAGAAGTTGCCGAAGAGCTGAAAAATAAAGGAAGTGCTGAAGCAAGACAGTTTGATGATGTTACTGTTTTGTTTACCGACTTTAAAAACTTTACTCAAATTTCTGAAAATCTTTCTCCCTCTGAGCTGGTAGCGGAAATTCATACCTGCTTTAAAGCGTTTGATACTATTATGGGCATTCACAAAATTGAAAAAATAAAAACAATCGGTGACAGCTATATGGCTGCCGGAGGGTTGCCGGTTGCCAATAAGACCAATGCAACCGATGTAGTAACTGCCGCATTGGAAATTCAACAGTTTATGGAAGAGCACACACGGAATAAAAACAGAGAGGGCAAAGAAATATTTGAAATAAGAATTGGAATCCATACCGGGCCAGTAGTTGCAGGAATTGTAGGCATAAAAAAGTTTGCTTACGACATTTGGGGAGACACCGTAAACATTGCCTCACGCATGGAGACAAGCGGTGAAGCAGGTAAAGTAAATATCAGCGGAAGCACCTATGAACTGGTGAAAACTCAGTTCAATTGCATTCCCCGCGGAAAAATTCAGGCGAAGAACAAAGGAGAGATTGATATGTACTTTGTAGAAAGTATAAATAGTGCATGATTGAAGAAAGGGAAGGAAGCTTAACCAGTTATTATTATTTTTGAAGACAGATGTCAACACTGATTTCTACTAATGAAAATCCCATTTGCAACAAATTTTTTACAAGATTTGTTTTGGTTAGCGTTTTAGCGGATTTGAAGCTAAACAGTATCCTCCCGCTCAAATGTAGGTAGAAAGCAATACAGTTTGAACTACAGAGTCAACCGCACTAACGCAACCCCATGTTAATGTCTGCCATCCTATCTTGTTCGTTAGACTTCATCTGGCTTTTTTGTCTGTTCTTGTTGCCTGTCCGCTACAAAGAATGATGCTAAGAAGGCAGTAAAAGTTCCGAACAGTCCCACACCAACGGTCATTAAAGCTGATGCAATTATTCTTCCCTCTGTAGTAACAGGGAATTTGTCACCGTAGCCAACTGTCGTAATTGTAACGTAAGCCCACCAAATAGCATCTTCTGCTGTCTTGATGTTGCTGTTTGGGTCGTCCTCTACTTGCAGAATAGCAATGGCAGAAAAAATTACCATAATCACCGCAATAACTGAAACGGTCGTAAATGTGCCTTGTGTTTTGTTTTTGTAAATGTGATTTACTAAATGTTTTGTTGAACGAAACGCTCTTAAAACTCTCAGCAAACGAATTAGTCGTATCGCTCTGCCAGCCCTCAAAAATTCAAAAGTCGGTATACTTGAAATAAGGTCAATCCAGCCCCACCTCATGAATTTGAGTTTGTTGTCTGTTTTGTAGAGGCGTAAGCTAAACTCAAAAAGAAAAAACACACAGATGCAGTTATCTGCTAAGTCAAGAACTTTTGAAACTTCTGTAGGAAGTTTGAAAATGGTGTCAACCAATAGTGCAACAAGAACATAAACAGATAACACAACCACTATGATGTTAAGTGATGTGAATGAATTTTTGTCTTCTGTTGTCTGCCCTGACATTACTTTACTGTAGGTTTGTTGTAGATAGAATAGTTACAATTTATTCAGATGTTTTACAGTATGTTTTTTGCAGCTACTATTTTCTTTTTCTTTCGAAACTTTACATAATTAACGTCATCAAGTAGAATTGGTTCGTAGATTATTCGGTTGATTGCAGTTTCAATTTCTTCTTCGGTGAATTTGTGTCTGAACTTTTTGTTGAGTGCCCGTCTGATAAAATTGGTCTTTTTAACTTTTGTCAGCATTGCTATATATGGATTTAGTTGTCAAAATTAATTTCTTGGAATCAGTTTGTGTTTTCACAGTCGCCCAATAGTTGCCGTAAACATAAATATGCTTGTTCATTTGTCAGCCAACACTATTCTGTCGTTTTCTCTTTTCACTATGCCTTGTTTCTCTGCTGTGTCAATGACGTAACGCAATATTGTGTGAATCTGCTTTCCCACTTTGGCAAAACTAAAAGTCCGAGCTAAGTAACGAAGCAGTTCATCTTCCTTTATGCTCAAATTGTTTGCTACAACTTCCTGTAAAGCCACTAGAACTTCTTCGGGAGCAATGTCCTCCATATTTCGTTTTTCTATGTCGTTTCTCCGATAGTAGTCTAATGTAGTAATGTTACTCCAATAAAATGGCTGATGATGAATGGTCTGAACTAAATTCATCTCTTTGATAATTCCTTCCAAGAGCTTGTCTAACCTTGATCCTGCACGACTGGTATTCCACGCTTGCAAAACATTTTTAAACAATAAACTTTTGCTTATAGGAGCTTCTGTGTCCACTAATGATTGTATTTGTTGCTTAATAGTATTTCGGTTTTGAAACTCAAATATTGTTTCACTGTTGGCATTAGAAACAGAAGTTAAATCGTAAGAAGTATAAGAATTTTGTTTACTCGAAGCATTGATTGGTGGAACTTCTTCGGGCAATGCTTTAATCGGCTCAAATGTTGGTTTAACTACAGGTTCGGCAATACTTTCTGCTATAACTTCTGGTTGAGTTTGCAGTTGCTTTACTTTTTCAATTATTGAATCAATAATCTTTTCTGAGTTTTCATGCCAGTCCATTGTCCATATACGATGAATGTTCCAACCTAACGCTTTAAGCACTGAAGGCATTATCATTTCTCGGTCGTTGGTTGTGTGAGCATTATAGTAGTAATGACCGTCAACTAAAATTCCCAAAATATATTGTTTCGGTTTATCGGAGTGAACAATACCAATGTCCACTTTAAATCCCGAAGTGCCAATATTACACTTTACTTCTAAACCTCTTTCCTGTAATTTTTTGCTAATAGATGCTGATAGGTTTTGCTTGTTAAAGGTTTCTTGAACATCTTCGGGACGAACACTTAAATGTCCATTAACTGCAAATTGCAAAAAGGCTTTCAAACCCGCTACACCTTCCGCTGATGTGCGACTTAAATCTATTTGGTCTGCTTGCAACGTAGCGAAAATGTGCATTTCGTATCGGGCACGAGTTACCGCTACGTTCAATCTACGCCAGCCGCCATCACGATTTAACGGCCCAAAATTCATACTCATTTTACCATCTTCAGCGGGAGCGTAGCACACTGAAAACAGAATAACATCACGTTCATCACCCTGCACATTTTCTAAGTTTTTTACAAACAATGGTTCATTACTTTCATTGGCAAATACTTCCAATTTCGGGTCAGACATAAAGAGCTTTTGTAGCTTATCTTCTATTAGATTCTGTTGTGTTTGACTGAACGTAACAACCCCGACACTCAATTTCCGCTTTTGCGAATCGCTGTAATGTGATTTAATGTATTGTACAATTTCATCGGCTTCAAATTTATTAGTGCGTGTTTTTCCCTTATCGTAAAATCCGTTGATATGATGATATTTTACTTTACGGTTTAAATCATCAGATGAAGGGAAAGTAAGAAGTTTGTTTTCGTAATAATTTACATTGCTGAAAGCAATTAGACTTTCGTGTTTACTGCGATAGTGCCGTAACAGATATTTTGAAGGCACGGACAAGGATAAACAATCATCTAAAATGCTTTCTAAATCTTCCACATCCATATTTTCCTCGTCCAACTTTACGGTGCTGAAAAAAGAAGTAGGTGGCATTTGTTTCGGGTCACCTACAATAATAGATTGTTTAGCTCTTGCCAAAGCACTTACTGCTTCGCAAGTTGGTAACTGTGATGCCTCGTCAAAAATTAAAATGTCAAAATGTTTTGTATTCACATCAAAATACTGTGCTACTGAAATCGGGCTCATAAGCATACAAGGAGCAATGCGGGGAAGTAATGCAGGGATTTGGTCAAACAATTTTCTGATACTCAATCCCCTGCCTCTGTTTTTAATGGCTCGTTGTAAAATGCCAATTTCTGAACTTTGCATGGCTTCGGCTGTAGTGTTCGGCAATTGTGCAGCTAACTTCACTCGCAATTCCTGTATTGTGAGATATTGAAATTCCTTTGCGATTTTTTTATACTGTTCAATCTTACTTTCAAATAAGCCTACATTGAATAAACTTAAAGATTCGTGTTGCGAAATAATGCGTTGCGCAATGGAAGCGTGAACTGTGTAAATAAAGTAATCGGTGATGTTTTCAGCGTCGCACAATTGGTTTTCATAAGCGCATATCAGCCATTGCAAACTTAAACCCGCGCCTTGATTGCGAAGTTGAACATAGTTCATCCAATTTTTTAATTGAGGAAGATTTGCCTGTATATTTTGTAGTTGTGTTATGGTTTCATGTAGCCAGTTTTCTCTTTGTTGGAAATTAATTCCTGTAAGCGTTTCATAATTTTTCTTTTGCTCATTAAACGTTGTTGTTAATTGTATGTATTCTGTAATTACAGCAAAGTTGATTTGCTTGATTTCATCAGAATACTGAAAATTATTTTCTTGCCAAACCTGAACCCATTTGCCAAGTCCATTTCGCGTCCAATTGTTGGTTAAATTGCTTAAACGCTGAACCAATGCAGTTTTATTGTCAATGTCGGATAAATCTGTTTGTTCGCCTTTGAATAAATTTTTCAATGCTTGTTGCACAAAACCGTAGCGGCTTTGTTGCAACAGAGTTTGCGATTCTTGCAACTGATTGTTATAGGAAAAAAGCTGCTCTAATTCACTGTCATCATTAAAAGGAGTATGTCTATCAACGGCTAACTGCTTTTTGATCTTTCTTTTCTTTAACCATTTCAGTAAGAACCAACTTTGTTGTGCTTTTTTCCATTCTATTTCTATTGCTGAAATATTTGTGGATAAAATATTGCGATTGTGATTTTTTAAAATACTGTTTAAAATGGTCAGATATTGGCGATATGCTTTACTCCATTCTTCATACACATTGTAATTTTCTTTGTCTGATAAATAGCGTATTAGTTCCAAGGGAATGTCAGGCAAAATATGTAAGACATTTATTACTTGAACAAATTGTTCCCACTCTGTTTTAGATTGTATCGAAAAAGGAAAATGTATTGCCTTCGTCAACGATTGCGACATACTTTGCACATCGGGCAAAAGTTTCAATAGTTTTTGTGTTTGTGTTGTGATAACATCATTTACTGAAGGAGAATACTTCGGTAAATTCAAAGCAGTCAATGAATTTTCAGAGGGGTGAATGATTAGTTTTGATATGGATTGAAATTGGGGAAGCCAATCAGTCCATTGTTGCCAAAGTGTTGCGTTTAATCGTTGTAGAACGGTTTCGGAAATGAAATTTTTCTGAAAAAATTTATCGCTATAATTTCCTAAGGCGGTAATGCTGTCGTATAAGCTCCAACCAACTTGCTGCTTTTGGTGCAATACATTTACATAATTGCTGATAGATTTCTTAGCAATGTCCAACCGGTGCGCCTCTTGTTGAAAATCGGCTGTTCGTGCAAGTTTTGCTGTTTCAATTGATTTTGCCAATTGCTCCAACACATTGGACTTTTTAGATTTATTGGAGTGAAGCTCCAATGTAAACGGTGCAAGTCCGATTTGTTCCAATCGTCTATGCACAACATCCAGCGCTGCTTTCTTTGCTGCTACAAACAATACTCTTTTTCCACGATACAACGCATCTGCAATAATGTTGGTAATGGTTTGAGATTTTCCTGTACCGGGAGGTCCGTGCAAAACAAAGCTACGCCCTTGTTGTGCGGTAAGCACCGCCTCCATTTGCGAGACATCGGTTGGTATTGGCAGCACGACAGACTGTGAATGAACATTGTCAAAATCGTTCTCAGTATGCAGCTCGTGATTTTCATTGAAAACTAATTTGCCATCTACTAAACTACGCACCATATCGCTTTTTAGCAACTCTGCCTGATGCAATACAATGTCTTTCCACAGTATCAGCTTGCTGAATGAAAAATTACCTAAGACCAATTGTTCTTCTACGTCCCAACCTTTCAACTGCATAACGGCTCTGCGAAGTATGCTCATTACTTTAGCTACATCAACTCCTTTTTCGTCAGTAGGAAGTTGTTCCAATGCTCCCAAATTTAGTTCATACTCTTGCCGAAGAAATTCCACCAACGTAATGTTTATCATGGTTTCTTCTTCCCGACTTTTCAATATAAACTTGTTGTTTACAGACCTGCGGCTGATTTCTACAGGCAATAGCAGCACTGGTGCGTATCGTGGTTGTTCTGGAGTTTTTCTGTCATACCATTTAAGAAGTCCAACGGCAACATATAAAGTGCTTGAACCGTTTTCTTCAATAGCCTGCTTTGCATTTTTATGGATATAAGTGAGAATGTTATCTAAATCCTCCTGATGATAGTGTGTTAGTAAGCGATTATATTTTAATTCATCATTTGCCATTTGATATAATTGTGATGAATGATGAAGTGGCTTTGTGAACAAATTATATTTACGCAATACCTCTGCACTCGGATTAGGCATAATTGAAAAACTTTTCCCATCGGATAAAGTATCCTCTAAATGGCTGATGTCAATATCTACCAATTGTAGCATATTGCGGGTGATATGCAGGTTCACTAAATTGTTACGAAGCGATAAATCTAACAGTTTGCGCTCCCATATTTTTTGCTTAGTTTTTGGTTGCTTGCCTTGTAATATCTCGTCTTGATAAATTGTGCCAATCTCAAAACGATTTTCCATTGCAGTGGCTTCAGTTTGCTTTACCACTTCCTCATCTAATTGCGTTTCTGCAGCACTTGAAAGCAATGGCAATGGACGTATGCGTAACGTTCTTGCACGTTTTATATCCACAGATAACAAAAAATCTTCTTTTTGAACTAGCCGTGCTTCGCCTGCATTCAGTGCATCACTGAACTTAATGTTATTTCCCTTACACACACTTGTTGCTTCAACGGCTGCCATTTCACGTATACCTTTGGAAAGGCGTTTAGTAATTGCAGTTTTATCGTCATTGATGATTTCGGAAAATTTATCATCCTGCAACCAACAGCCAATAAAAGCATGACCACGAACAATAATTAGAATTGGATTTAGGTCAACTGCTTCTAAGCAAGCAGCAAACAACAAACTGATGTCAATGCAGTTTCCGAATTTTTCCTGCTGAATGGTATTAAGTAAACGTAACCTTTGTCCCGTTTCTTCATAACCTGGCGGTAAAGAACTGTAAATAATTTCCTCGTTTTGAATAGCGGAATAAATCGCGGACATGATTTGCAACACACGTTCGGGGTCATTACTCTGATAACCTTCAAAAGCCGTTTTTAATCCTTGCTTTTCTAATATTTCAACCGCTTTTCTTTTAATGTGATAAATGTAAGGATGATTGGGTGTAACATAAACTGCTATCAGTTCGGGTAATACCTGAAACCCGCCAAAATGTTCTAAAGGATGAATATTTATAGCAATCGTATCCTTGATTAGTGCAACTTCTTTTTCAATAACTTCTATATTGATGTTTGCTTTTTCAGTTTCGGACAGCTTGTTAAGAAAGTCGCGGTTGACTTTCAAATTCTCTAATGGGATTTTTACGTCTTTTTTGGCAGGGACGAATGCGATACTGAAATTAAATGGCTCAATGCAAGGAACGTCGGTAGTTATCTTTATTTCAAGTTGAGCGGAATCTGTCTCAGAAGTATTTTCAATCGTCAATAACTGAATGGGTTTAATATCATTCAGATACAATGAGATGTTTAAAAATGGCAGTGTCTGCTTGTTTATTATGAGAGTAGCTCGTTCTTGCATGAGTAACTTTATTCTATTTAAGCTCGTCAAATTTGGCTTTCATTGTGGGGTTGCCGTGAGTCAATTTCTTAATGGTTAAATCTTCAGCTTTTTGATTTGCAAGACGAAGATTGTTGTCAGATGAAAGTAAAGCGTCTTTAGTTTTTTGTAAGTGGTCAATGGTTTTGTCAATCTCTTCTATAGCAGTTTTGAATTTACGGCTCGCCAACTCATAATTTCTTGCAAATCCTTCTTTGAAATTGGTTATCTTTTCTTCGAAATTTGTAATGTCTATATTTTGATTTTTTACTAAAGCAAGTTCTGCTTTGTATTGCAACGAGTTCATTGCTGCATTACGAAGTAATGTAATAATAGGAATGAAAAATTGAGGTCGAATAACATACATTTTACTGTATTTATGTGAAACATCAACAATGCCTGAATTGTAATATTCACTTTCAGCTTCTAAACAGGAAATAAGAACAGCATATTCGCACTTTTTTTCGGTTCGGTCTTTATCTAGTTCTTTTAAAAAATCTTCGTTCCGCTTTTTAGTAGCTGTTTCGTCGCACTCATTCTTCATTTCAAACATTATTGAAATAATTTCATTTCCTGCTTCGTCAGTCTCTTTGTAAATGTAATCTCCTTTACTACCAGATTTTGAATCGTTGTCTTTTTCAAAGTAAGATTTCTGAAAAGCTGTTGCTCTTAGTTTGTTAAACTCAATCTCACAATGTTGTTCAAGAGATTCTCCTAACATTTTAGTTGAAAGTTTTAGCTTCATATCTCTTACACGAGCAATTTCATCGTCTTTGTATTTGATAATTGCATCCTTATTTTGCAATTCGGTTGAAAATTGATTTTTCAATGAACTTTCAAGATTTTGCTTTTCTAAATCTTTGGTCTTTAAGTCATTTACCAAGTCGTCTCGTTCTTTTACTATTTTTTGCACGGCTTCATTCACAGCGAGTTTTTTCTCGACTTCAACATTGTCAATTTTTGCTTTTAGTTGCGTTATTTCAGCTTCTTTTTTACTTACTTTCTCGGAAAGTGCTACCTCGCTTTGAGCTTTGAGCTCTGTAAGTTCTTGATCCTTTTTTGCAAGTTGTTCTTGCAAATAATTTCTAACATTTGCTTCAGCTAGTTTTACTGCACTTTCTTTTTCCTTGTCTGCAAGATTTAATCGGGCTTGCAATTCTTCTTCAAATTGGTGATCACGAACTTGTTTTAGCATGTCTGCAAAACCTGCTTCATCTACTTTAAAAGCTTTTTTACAATTTGGGCAAATGATTTCGTGCATGTCGTTAAAATTTTATTGTTGGTGTGTCGTCATGAAATGATCGATAAAGTATGCAGTTACATGGAACGGGATTTTTACCACAAAACTTGATTTGAAAAGTTAATGTTTGACTAACCACGAAACCGTCTTTGGTACCCCAAACCCAGCCTTTTGGGTAGGTGCTGTGTGTACCCTGAATCGCAAATATAGTTCTTTAAAAAGAATATCCGGAGAATGAAGTTCTTCAAAAGGCGAAGGTAACGCTTCGAAGTTAGCAAGCATTGTTTTTTAACAATGACCGCCCTAGAATGGCCAAAAGAGGGTACACGCGATCTTATTACTTAAAGGTGCCCCACTACCGGTAGCGATCGAGATTAATGAACCGCTGTATACGAGCCCCCCGAACCGAGCGTACCGAAAAAGCCCAATAGACATTTTTAGCGAACAAGCCAGGCTGCAGCGCAGGTAGTGGTGTGAGAGGCGCACTCTGCTGGGTTTCTGGCAGTGAGGCGTACTCGATTTGCGGCGGTCCTACTTTTCTGTCCGAAGTGTAATAGTTCATGCTTGCTGTCTGTCTGTCCAATAATGGATTATTTCTTCAAATTGCCAATGTCTGCAAAGTCGCCATTTACAAGTGCTTTGACTGAAAACCCTAAGAACTTTTCAATAACTCTGTCAAAGTCAAATTTGAAGTAATCTCTTTCGTTCTCCTTGTCTGTAAGTTTGAAATCATAATCTATACCCTGCAACTCTCCATTGTCTTTTACCCCAATAAAAAGAAGTCCACCCTTGGAATTAAGAAATGCGCAAATCGATTTCGCAATTTTTGCGTTCACGTCATGCTTGCTTTCCCAAGTTCTGTTTGTAAAATGATAACTCAATGTGGGCTTGAATTCTGTTGTTTCTCCTTCTCCGTTTGCAATGATATCAGCATAGTTCTTAGTAATTACTAACAGCAAGTCGGGATTGTAAGAATATGCAGAATTGCAATGCGCTGGATTTCCACCACAAAAGTTCTTTCGGAGAAACTGCACTTTCTTTAACTACAAAACTATCTGCGTAGCACGACCCCTTTCATTTCAAATGTGAAGTATGTGCCCTGAATGACAAATATAGTTCTTTAAAGAGAATATCCGGAGATTGAAAGTCTCTTAAACACGAAATTAACACTTTGCTGTTTTAGCAAAGCCTTCCCGAATTCCTGGGAGGTTTTCTGTGAGACTCACAAGCGAGCGAAGGACATATAATTAAGTTATTCCAAATGCTACATAAATAATTTCTCCTGAGTGGTGGCGAGGCCGATTGGAAAAAAGCAGCTTCATTTTATAGACAAACATTGGCGTTACTGCCCATATTTTAGTTGAACCCAGGAATGCATTCCAGTGAAATTATTTTATCATCTCACCATAATAATATTCTTTTGTATATTTGATTTCCGATCGCAGATAATCTCTAAACCGGAATGATTCAGATCATATTAAATCCTTAAATCTTATTAATTATGGAAACACCAACCAAAACTTCGATTACCATTGAATCTGTTGTGAATGCACCTGTTGAGCAGGTGTGGAAACACTGGACCGGGCCTGAGCATATTATGAAATGGAACAATGCTTCAGACGACTGGCATACGACCCATGCCGAAAATGATCTTCGGACAGGAGGAAAGTTTATGTCGCGGATGGAGGCGAAGGACGGCAGCTTCGGCTTTGACTTCGGCGGAGAATATGATGAAGTTACCCAGCATGCACGGATTGTCTATACGATGAGCGACGGCAGGAAGGTCACCGTTGATTTTACTCCGGCAGAAAAAGGCACCAAGGTGGTTGAAACTTTTGATGCTGAAACCACAAACCCGGTGGAAATGCAACGTACCGGCTGGCAGGCGATACTTGATAACTTTAAAAAATACACGGAAGGCATCCGTTAAAACAACATAGTCAAAAGTGAGTTTGTTTACATTACCTGCTAACTACTATTCTTATGGCCTGAAACCCACCGGCATTTGAAAAGGTTAGGAGGTAAAGTCCGGGCTGCCATTGTTGCACACCGATAGTTTCTGCATCAGCAGTGATTTTTTTCGTCATGACCAGCCTGCCCATGCTGTCGAAGCAGGTCAGCTCACTGCCTGCTGCATTCCTGATGGCTAATTGCTCATTTGCAGGATTGGGCCCCACGGTCACCAGCTCACCGTAACCAGGTACAACAATGTTTGTTGCCGCATCCACTTCTATGTAGCATTTCCTGGTCAGCGTATCCGATCCCGATGAATTTGAAACGATCAGGGTAACTTCATATGTGCCGGGAAGTGCATAGGATACAAATGCATTTTGTGTTGATGCTGTTGCAGGCGTGCCTCCCGGGAAAATCCATAGCCATGCTGTGGGTGAAAATGAGGACTGGTCATTTAATTCAATGCTGTCGCCGGTCGTCACCCAAGTCGTATCTGCGCTGAAATCTGCAACCGGGGCTATCGTAACGCTATCCTTATACGCTGTTATGGTAGTTCCAGCACCACAGATTATAAAAATTCCGTCTTTGGCAAGAACGGGTCCGGCATATGAATTCCCCGGGACCGTAAGTGACCATTTCACCGTTTGAAGGTCATGGCTGAGCGCGTAATACATCCCGTTTTCATCATTGATATACACTGTGGAATCGGCTCCAACCGTGATCCTGGCCTGTGGAAAAGTTATTAAAGATGAATCCATAACTGCACCGGTAGAACGGTGAAGCCGGATCAGCTTGTCGTTGTCGAGCATCAGAACATTGCCGCTGTTGTCAACGGAAAGTGTAGTGAAGCCAAACGGTAAATTTACAGGCGAATAACCCCAGAGCTGTGTAAAGCCGCTGCCATTGTCACGGAAAGCATATATGAGCCCTCCGTCGCGGAGAAAATATATGGTGCCGTCGGGCCCGATGCACAACGGGTTTTCCTGATCACCATCACCGGGAATATCAGCAGAATAGTATTTTGTTGCTCCCGTATTGATATCAATTGCATATAATCTTTTAGGAGTGGTGATAGTGCCGTCGATCCTGTACATGGTGCTGTCATTCATCGCAGCCACTGCGCTGGGCGTGACTGAAATAACATTGTCGTTTGTCCACATGGTGTCGCCGGTGATCCTGTTTACACGCATGGTGGAGGTAAACGGATCGGGACCGTTCATGACCAGGTCCCTTTCGCAGGTAAAAAAAATTCCATCCATCGGGGCATACGACATAGACGTTACAGGGCATGTCCATAAAATGCTGCCGTCGTCAGGACTTAGCGCATAAACACTATCTGTATCATAATCATGAGCATAAACTGCATGTTCATCAAACCCCAGGGCCAAAAGAATGGAGGTGGCACTGATAAAGGGAGATTCCCACAGCAGTGAACCTGTTTGAAGATTCCGGCACTCGATTTTTGCAATATACACAGGTGCGAACTGGGCCCTTGAGTTTACAAAACGGTCGTTGTATGTATAAATGTTTTCAGCAATGGTGGTCGGATTGGTGCTGGTAACATTCCAATAGGATGAAATAACAGAAGAGGGACCCGTTATGCTGCTGAGCCCATTCCTTTGGTTGTTCCCGCTAACGGATGGCCAGTTTTGAGCACTTGCGTTGAATGAAAGGATGCAGAGCAATAAGTTGAAAATGATTTTTTTCATGATAACAATATTGAATGGTAAAGGTAAATGAAATCATACTTGTAGAAAAGTCATGAGGCCTTTCATATGATAAATATGAATTTGCTCTCCCTAATTCTAGGTACTTGGATTTCATGGTGTTTATATATATTTGATGCCCTTAGTTAATAATTTCACAGGAGTATTTATTCCACAAACCTCAACAGATGAAAAAACCAGCATGCTATCATATCCTTTTACTAACACTTGCCGCATTATTATTTGCCGGTCAGCCGGTGAATGCTGCCACCGGTGATACAACCATCGTGCAGACTTTCCGTTACGACACCACGATGCGTGCGGGTGTATTCATGTTCCCGGATGACAGCACCAAAACCTACGAGAAAATAGTCATGCTTTACAGCATGCGTTGCAAGAACGGGCTTGTTTCCAACGGATCATTTCCAAACCAGGGATGCGGTGAATGGGACTATAACTGTTATACATACGTAGTTGACTCAGCACAGACGGATTCGTTAAAGTCGGTCCACAGCTCTCATGCCATCAGCAATCATTCGGATACTGTTTTTAACTATACAAATATCCCGGTATGGTCGTATACGTTATACAACCAGCAGGAAATTACATATACGAGTATTGTTTCGGAAGATTCAGCAGCGGTAGGTTCAGGAGCATCGGTGCTTGCCGAGCCTTTCAGCTCTCAGGCCATAAACCGTACGCAATATCTCTGGATAGCGGGTGAGCTAACAGGAGCGGGGCTTACAGCCGGCGACATAACCGGCATCAGGCTCAATACAGGCATTCCGGGAAGCCAGCTTAACAACCTTCGCATACGGATGCGACATACTACGGTGTTGTCGCTTGATGAAAACAACCCGTTCACAGATGGATTCACCGAAGTGTATTTCCTGAATACATTATTCAGCAGCAATGGAACCCAGCAGTTCAGGTTTCATTCGCCATTCAACTGGGACGGGGTATCGAACGTGGTTGTTGAATTCAGCCATACGAATGCCGCCACCGGCACGGCTACGGATGTAACAGGTGACAATACGGCATTCATTTCAAGCCTTACCTCCAGCCAGCCAGACTCATACCTGCAGGCAGACGGATCATTATCATGCATCAAAATCAACTCTTCTGTGCTTCCTTCCATCACCGATAAGATCACTATTTCATTCTGGGTTAATGGTGACCCGCTGGCACTGCCTGAAAACACTTCAATCATCGAAGGCACCGATAACCAGCCCACTCCTAACCGGCAGCTGAACATTCATCTTCCATGGAGCGATTCAAACATTTACTGGGATTGCGGAAATGACGGCACCGGCTACGACCGCATCAGCAAGGCCGCTACACCATCAGAAATTGCAGGCCGCTGGAACCACTGGGCATTTACAAAAAATGCCGTAACCGGTGTAATGAACATTTACCTGAACGGAACGCTGTGGCATACCGGAACAGGTCATACGCGGCTTATCGACATCACAAAAATGGTTGCGGGTATGGGAATAAACGGATCAAACTTTTACCGTGGAGGGATCGATGAGCTCACCTTCTGGAATGCGGATCTGAACGCAGGGGAAATCCAGCAGATCATGTTCAATGATATCAATGCCTCTCATCCGGCATACGGAAACCTTCTCGCATATTTCAAATTTAATGATGGCTCAGGCAATAGTGCAACTGATTCTTCCCCTAACCTTTTCGATTCGGAAATAATAAATCCTGCATGGCGCAACCACGCAGGACATACGGTTTTCAGGAATTTTACCGGTTCCATGCAACGGCCGGCTGTTGTTTTTGTGAAAGGCGTTTATACCACTTCCGTTCAGAACATCCAGGTGCTTGATTCTGTTCCGGTGCAGGCTACGTCTGTAATTTCATACAGCGTTTCAAACAATGACCTGAATGTGATCGATACCATTTTCGTATGGCCATCGGGTTATACATATATATATGATACAGCAGGTGCTATTATAGATTCCATAGCAATCCAATCGCAGAATACCATCAGCATCAGCCAGCTGAATTATTACCAGAAACGCCCCATGCGGATCGAGCTGATCAATTTCATCACACCTTATGGATTATTTCTTGACCTCGGCGGGCTGACTGGAAAAACATGGGAGTTTGATGTTACAGATTATGTCAATCTTTTAAAAGGCCCACGGTTTATGGCGATGGAAGACGGCAAATACCAGGAAGACAACGACATTAAGTTTGTATTTTATGAAGGCACACCACCCAGAGAGGTAAAATCCTTATCACAGATATGGCCCAGCGGCGCATGGGTTTCGCCCTCTTATGCCGACATCGCATCGAATAAATTTTTCGAGCCACGCGACATCCCTCTCGCGCCGGGAACCTTACAGTACAAAGTCATCTCTGCCATCAGCGGTCACCAGCAAAACGGCGAATTTGAGCCGCACAATCATACCATCACATTAAACAACAGCATCGGTTTTACAAGGTTGCTGACAAAGGAATGTGCAACCAACCCCATTTATCCGCAAGGCGGAACATGGATTTACGACAGGCAAGGATGGTGCCCGGGAACTGCAGTTGATACCAAGGAGTACGAGATCACATCAAATGTTACTCCAGGATCAACCATCACACTTGACTACAGCATACCCGTTCCTGTTAACGGCAGCTCAAATTTCCGCGTAAACAACCAGCTGGTCAGCTACGGTGCGGCGAACTTTACGCTTGATGCAGCAGTTGATCATATTAAAAGACCATCCAGCCGTACCGAATTCCTGAGGATCAACCCGGTATGCGATTCGCCGGTCATCACTATTAAGAACACGGGCTCCGCACAACTCACTTCTCTTGATATTACTTATGGCAGGGTAGGAGGCACGATGTCGGTTTACAACTGGACCGGGTCGCTTGCTTTTATGGCAACTGCCGAAGTAACACTTCCCGCGCCAAACTGGCTGGGCACGAATGTGAATGAATTTATCGCAGTGGTTAGCAACCCAAATAACGGAGCTGACCAATACGGCAGCAACGATACCATGTATTCGGCATTTGACATACCGGCGGTTTACCCTGCGGGTATTGTATTCGAGCTGCGCACCAATAATTTCGGAAGCCAGACAAACTATACTTTAAAAGATGCGCAGGGAAACTTTATTCTAAGCAAGCTAAATCTTTTTAATAATACGATATACAGGG
>Ga0190272_10000453_pt1 | contig 21798 bp, 18 predicted proteins | sample Popmic504T_FD_133746 | JGI IMG/M metagenome (GOLD analysis project Ga0190272, IMG submission 133746) | Populus adjacent soil microbial communities from riparian zone of Shoshone River, Wyoming, USA - 504 T | ecosystem: Environmental > Terrestrial > Soil > Riparian zone | place: USA: Wyoming... | reverse complement strand
CTCCCAGCGCCTCTCCAAGATCGAGACCGCGATCAGCCGCCGCAAGACGATCGAGTTCACCTATTACACGATGGAGCGGGGCGAGACTGAGAAGCGCAAGGTCGACCCCTTCCACCTGGTCTTCCGCGGCGGCCAGTTCTATTTGATCGGCCACTCGCACGAGCGCGACGCGGTCCGGGTCTTCCGGCTCTCGCGGATCCAGGGCAAGGTCGGCTACGCCTCCAAGGCCGAGCACGACTTCTCGCCCCCCGAGAACTTCGACCGCCGCGACTACGGCAGCCGCGCCGACTGGCAACTGGGCGAGGAGAAGGGGACGGCGAAGGTCTTCGTCCGCGACCGGATCGCCTGGCTGATCGAACGCGACTTCGGTTCCTACGGTGAGCTGCGGCCAGCGGTCAAGGCCGACGGCGCCCCCGGCAAGGGCTGCATCTTCGAGACCTCCTATGCCTCCGAGCGGGAGCTGATCGCCTGGGTGCTGCGCTGGCGCCAGAACGCCGCCGTGCTTGCCCCCGACGACCTCCGCGAGGAGGTCGAGACCCGCGTCGGCCTGCTGCGCGACCGCCACCTGAACGGCTTCGAGCCGGCCGAGATCGTCGACCGGCCGCTGCGCGAGACGCCGCGCCGCTCGCGCTCCGGCGGCCGCGGCGAGGCGGCGATCCGGCCCGAGCGCTTCGCCCGTCTCGTCACCCTCGCCGGGATGCTGATCGAAGCGGCGAAAAAGGGCGAGCGGCTGCACGTCGCCGAGCTGCGCCAGCGCTTCGAGCTCAGCGACGAGGAGCTCCGCGAGGACGTCGAGCTGCTCAACGTCGTCAACTTCGGCGGCGGTACCTACGTCCTCTTCGCCGAATACCAGGGCGACGAAATCGAGGTCGACTCGCAGCCCTACGGCGACAACTTCGCCCGCCCGGCCCGGTTGCTGCCGCTGGAGGCGAAGGCGCTGATCGCCGCCATCGACCTGTTCGGCGACCACCTGCCGCAGAGCGACCTGCAGAGCGCCCGCGGCAAAATCGTCGGGGCGCTCGGCCACGACCCCTCCGAGGAGGGGCTGGAGATCGCCTCCGCGGGCGGCGGCGACGCCAAGGTGGCGCGCACCGTCAACGACGCGATCGCCGCCCGCCGGGTGCTCGAGCTGAAGTACTACAAGGAGAACGAGGACCAGTTCACCGACCGCCGGGTCGAGCCCTACCGGCTCCAGAACGGGCACGAGGGCTGGTACGTCGCCTGCTACGACCCGGGCCGCGAGGGCATCCGCCACTTCAAGCTCGACCGGATCAAGGAGGCGACCGTCTCCGACGAAGGCTTCGAGCCGCGGCCAGAGGCCGAAGAGCTGGCCGGGGTCGAGGGCTGGATGACCCACGGCGAGGTGCCGACTGCCAATGTCGCCCGGGTCTGGGTCTCTCCCGACCGGGCCCGCTGGCTGCGCGAGGAGCGAACCGTGATCGAGGAGTTGGCCGACGGCGCCGTCGTCGTCGAGTTGCCCTACGCCGGCAAGTCCTGGCTGGTCCGGGAGATCCTGCGTGGCGCCGGCGACCTGGTCGTGCTCGAGCCCGAGGACGCTCGGGCTGCGATAGCGAAAGAGGTTGACGGCTGAGGGCGTCCCGGTAGGGGTTCCGCTTAACTTTTTCGAGTCGCGTCTGTGGTGAACGACGATGCGCGCTCGCGAAAAAGTGCAAGACGCTCCACCCCTACCGGGACGCCCTCAGACATGAATCTTGCGCCGGAACACCCCGAGATCGTCCGGATAGTTGCCCCTAATCCCGGGCCGATGACGCTGGAGGGGACGAATACGTATCTGTACGGGTCGGGGCCGTGTGCGGTTATCGACCCTGGGCCCGCTGATGAGGGCCATGCTGAGGCGATCCTCGCGGCGGCTGCGGAGCGGGGTGGGGTCGGGATCGTCCTGCTCACGCACTCCCACCGCGACCACAGCGAGGGAGCGGAGCGCCTGGGAGTTGAGGTGGTGCTGCCCGGCGATGGCGAGACCCACTTCGGCCTGCGCTCGCTCGCCACCCCCGGCCACGCGCCCGACCACGTCTGCTTCCTGAGCGGCGACGGCGTCTGCTTCAGCGGCGACCTCGTGCTCGGTGCCGGTTCGACGATCGTCCCGCCCGGCGACGGCTCGCTGGCTGCCTACATGCGCTCGTTGGCGTTGCTGCGGGCCGAGCGAATCGACCTGATCTGCCCCGGCCACGGCCCCTGGGTCACCGACCCGGCGGCGAAGCTGGCCGAGTACGTCGCGCACCGCGAGATGCGCGAGCGTCGCCTGCTCACCGCCCTCGACCGCGGCGAGCGCTCCAAGGCGGCCCTGCTCGACGAGGCCTGGGAGGACGTCCCGGCCGAGCTGCGCCCCGCCGCCGCCGCGGCGATGGACTCCCACCTCGAAAAGCTGGGAGAAGAGGGGCGGCTGCCGGACGGGCTCGCCGACTGAGGTTGCTCTCCCAGCGCGACTCAGCGTCCCAGTAGATAGCGGGCCAGGACTAATCCTCCCTTGGGAAGGGCGGCCGAACGGGCAACGCCGGCAACGACGAGGCGTCCCTTGGCGTCGATCGTCGCCTGGGGTCCGCCGAGGAGCGATCCCACCAGATTCACGATGCCGTGGGCAGGCGCAATCTCAGTGCGGGTGCCGAACCCGGTCCTGACTCTGCCTTCGTGGCCGAAGCCGCGATCGAGCTCGCCAGAGGCGCGCAGGCGGACGACGGAGAGGAACTCACGTGGACGGTCGTCACCCCGACGCCCCAACGCGCGGGTAACTCCGCTGCCGGCGAGCAACGCGCGACCCCCCGAGTCGACCGCGATCGAGCCGAAGGCTTCCCATCCGCCCGGTGCCCGCACGGTCGCGCTTCCGCGCCGGCCAAAGCCCCGGTCGACGCTGCCGTCGCCCCTCAGCCGCAGCACTTCGGTTCGTGGCCCATATCCCGCGAAGCTGAGCAGGCGGCCGAAGGGGTCGATGGCGGCCCCACTGCCGCCCCCTGGGACGGTCCGCATCCCGTCGGTGCCGTACGTCTCGACCGCGGTTCCATCGTCTCGCAGGCGAGTCACCTGCAGGACCTGCCGATCAGAAGCGGGGCTTCCCCAGGCGAGCAGCGAGGAATCGAGCGGGTCAATCGCCACGCCCCTGTTCCGGACGCTGCTCAGCAGGGCGACGCCGTCGCCTCCCCCGAAGCCCGGGTCGAGCTCTCCCGCCGCGGTGAGCCGAGCCACGGCGCGGGTCTGCCATCCCAGGTACGCGCGCACTTCGCCCTGGAGCATTTCCTCCAGGGCGGCGACCAGCACGGGCCTGTCCTCCCGGTCGACCTCGCCCGCCACGGTTCTGACGAGCGAGGTGGGTGTGGCGGTGTTTGGGAGCGGCCGCAGGCCGAGATCGGTGCGGACGACGCCGTCGCCTCCCCCGAAGCTCGGGTCAGGTCGGCCACTCGTGTCGTAGCGAAGCACCACCACGAAGGCCGGCCACGCGAAACCTCCCCCGTACTTGTTCACCCAGACCGAGGTGTCGGAGACCACGGTCCCGAAGGCGACGATGCGGTCCTCGTGGTCGACGGCGACGTCACCGAACTCGAAGGAGAGGCCATCGATCGCATCGACGGTCAGCCTGCCCCCCCGGCCGAAGTTGCGATCCAACTCGCCGCTGGGGAGGTAGCGGAGAAGCGCCGTGCCGCTGGCCACGACCACCGCACCGTCGGAGGAGGTCGCGATCTGAACCCTCGTGTCCTTCCAGCGCTCCTCGAGAGCGACCGTCGTCGCCACCCTGCCGTCCTCGCCGAAGGCCGGGTCGAGACGCCCGCCCTCTGCAGATGCGGACGCCGTGCCCAGCGACAAGACCGCGAGCGTCGCCGAGGTCGTCCAGGTTGCCCTGCGAATGCTCCCCCGCCGCCTCTTCACCGACACCGAAATCCCCCCGATCAGTTGACGAACTCGGATTACATGAACCGATATACGGCGGTGAGTTGCGCCGATGGGGTCGCGGGCGATCGCCGATGCGGACCTACTGGCTGCGTGGCCAGTCTGATACACAGTCGCTATGGGGCGCTTGAGCGTAGGGCCGACGGTCAGGGTGGGAATGTTGGCCGGGGCCGCGGGGATCGGCCTTGCCACGGCGGCGACTGCGGTCGCCTGGCACTGGCTGGCACGGCGGCCGCTGCCGAAGCAGCGCGGCACGATCGAGCTGGGCGGGCTGGACGGCAGGGTCGAGGTGCGGCGCGACCGCTGGGGCGTCCCGCACATCGAGGCCGCCGAGGAGCGCGACCTCTACTTCGCCCAGGGCTTCTGCCACGGCCAGGACCGGCTCTGGCAGATCGACTTCTACCGTCGCGTGGTCGAGGGGCGGGTATCTGAGGTCGCCGGCGAGGAGGGGCTGGCGATCGACCGGCTGCTGCGCACGCTGGGGATCCACCGCGCCGCCGAGCGCGAGGTGGCGGCCCTGGACCCCGAGATGCTCGCCCGCCTCGAGCGCTTCTGCGAGGGCGTCAACGCGGCCGCCGAGGAGGCGCCGGCGCCGCCCTTCGAGATGCAGTTGCTGCGGCTCGAGTTCGCCCCCTGGCGCCCGGCCGACATCCTCGGCATCGGCAAGCTGCTTGCCTTCGGGCTCTCGACCAACTGGGAGCGCGAGTTGCTGCGCGCTGACATGGTGCGGGCGCTGGGCCCGGCGCTGACCGCCAAGCTCGACCCTGGCTACCCCGCTGACAACCCGGTGGTCACCCAGGAACCGTGGTCGGGAGACGGCCTCGCGATCGTCGAGCAGATCGATGCGGTGCGCCGCTCGCTCGGCCTCGCGGTCGAGGCGAGTGGCTCCAACAACTGGGCCGTCAGCGGCTCGCTCAGCTCCACTGGTGGCCCGCTGATCGCCGGCGACCCGCACCTGCCCCGAGCATGCCGGGCATCTGGTACCAGTGCGGGATGAGCCACGGCGGGCGCTTCGTCTGCGGCGCCTCGCTGCCGGGCATGCCCGGCATCTACATGGGCCAGAACAACGACGTCTGCTGGACCTTCACCAACGTGATGGCCGATGTCCAGGACCTCTTCGTCGAGCAGGTCGAGGGCGACCGCTACCTGTTCGAAGACGAGTGGCGGCCGCTCGAAACCGTGCGCGAGGAGATCGCGGTCAAGGGCCGCGCCGAGCCGGTCGTCCTCGACGTCCGTCACACCCACCACGGCCCGATCGTCAACGAGGCGCTCGGCGCCGACGAGGCCGAGCCGCTCGCCCTGAGCTGGCAGACCCTGGCCGAACCGACCTGCTTCGCCGGCATGCTCGAACTGCTCGCGATCGACTCGGGGCCGGCGCTGGTCGCCAAGCTCGAGGGCCACACCTCGCCCGCCTCGAACCTGATCTGGGCCGACCGCTCCGGCTCGATCGGCTACAAGCTGATCGGCCGCCTGCCGCGCCGTCGCGGGGGCTGCCCCGACCTGCCGAAGCCGGGCTGGACCGGCGAGTTCGAGTGGGAGGGGACGGTGCCCTACGACGAGCTGCCCGAGGCGGTCGATCCCGAGAGCGGCTTCCTGGTCACCGCCAACAACCGGATCGTCGGCGATGCCTACCCGCACCACATCACCAGCGAGTGGCTCGACGGCTTCCGCGCCGAGCGGATCGAGCAGCTGTTGGGGGAGAGCGAGGAGCACGACCTCGAGGGCTTCGAGGCGATGCAGTCCGACAACCTCTCGATCCCCGGCCTGGAGGCGGCCCGCCGGCTCGGCAGGCTCAGCCCGCGCGGCCAGCGCGAGACCAGCGCCCTGGAGCGGCTGCGCAGCTGGGACGGCCGGCTCGACCCGGAGACGATCGCCGGCACGATCTACCAGGCCTTCCTGCTGCGGCTGGGGCGCGAAGTGGCCCGCGCCGCGATCGGCGACCGCGACCTCTGCCAGCGCTGGCTCGACCGCGCCGACAACGGCTTCACCGCCCACACCACTTCGCCCTGGCGCTGGCACTCGCACCTGATGAAGCTCTGGGAGGAGGCCGACGAGGAGCTGATCGGCCGGCCCTGGGACGATCTCGTGCTGGAGGCGCTGAGCGGCGCCCTCGACGATCTCGGCGACCGCTTCGGGCCCGACCCGGAGGGCTGGCGCTGGGGCCGCGTCCACGAGATGGAGTTCCCGCACCCGCTCGGCGACGCCAACCCGCTGCTGCGCCGGCTGCTCAACCGCCGCCTGCGCGCCGGCGGCGCCCAGGAGACGGTCAGCCAGATCGCTTACGACCCCAACGACCCTTACCGCGCCGTCTGGGCGCCGAGCTGGCGGATGGTCGCCGACCCGCGCGACCCTGATGCCTCGCGCTGGCAGATGTTCACCGGCCAGTCCGGCCATCCCGCCAGCCCCCACTACGACGACCTCCAGGTCGACTGGCTCGCCGGCCGCACCCAGCCGATGCGCGGCGAGGGGCCCTGGCGCGAGCTGGAGCTCGTTCCTGTGGGCGACTGAGCTGGGCGCACGGAACCCCGCGCATGGCGGTTTCGCGAGGGCGACGTTTGACCGCGAGCCCCTTAGTTTGATCTAGTTGAGCACTCAGTTGTGTTCCAATCAGGGAGGGGTCTTGAGATCAGGCAGGTGTCGTTGGCGCGTCATTGCGCTCACCGCGGTCATAGGAGTGCTAGTGGCGGTTCCATCCAGCCCGGCGGGTGCGTCCAGCACCTCGACCTCGACGGAGAGTGCGCCAGCGCGAGGGTTCGGCCAGTCTGGCCCGGTCGCCTTGGTCTCCGCAGCGCCTGCTGTTGGAGCGATTGAGTTCGACGAGTTCGGCTTGGGTACCACCATCACCGACGACTACGCTGCGCAGGGAGTGGTGTTCACTAGCCAGGTCTTTACCACCACCGATGGAGCGAATCCCACTTCACCCGTGCTTTCGGGCACGCCGAAGTTCTACGGAGACATCGTCGGGCACTTCACCGTGCCGGGTACGACGACGGCGACGACCGTTGACGGCTTCTCGCTCGATGTCGGTTTCATCAACGATCGAAACTCTGTGGAGATCGACTACTTCGATGCGGCCGGGACTCTCGTCGGCTCGACCCGCGCGCAGTCATACGGCATCAACGAGATCGCTATCTCCTATCGGGGGGTCGCCAGCTTTAAGGTGAGCGCGGTCGAATACGAGGAGGCGGGCTTCGCGATCGACAACCTCGCGGTTCAGCGGGGGGCGGTCGGCATCAAGCCGCTGCGAATGGCCCAGCTCGGCGACTCCTACAGCTCCGGAGAGGGCCTGGTGGGGGGAGACGGATCGAGGTACGACTGCGGGACTGACCTGCACGAGAGTATGTACCGCAAGGACACTACGGTGCCGGCCGGCTGGGTCTGGGAAAACGGCCGCAGCTGCCTTACCGCGACCGGTTCGATGAAGCAGCCGAAGGATCTCTACCGTCGCCCACTCGTGAAGTACAAGAACCTTTGCCACCGGAGTGGCCGCGCGTACCCGAATCAGATCCGGGAAAAGCTCCTGATCCCGCCCCAGAACGCGATCTTCACCGCCTGCAGCGGAGCTACGACGCTCAATATCGGGGCGCTCCCGACCGCCGGTGCGCAGTATGTTTCGTCGCCTTTCGGTGTGCACGGTGGGCAACCCCAGCTTCAGAATGTGGAGGAATTCACCACAGGCGGAGGCCCCCCCGAACTGATCACGATCGGCGTCGGCGGCAACGACGCGCGCTTCTCCGAGATCATCAAGCAGTGCCTGAGCTTCTTCAACTCGTGCATCGATGCCGATTTCCGAGAGCGCACCATCTCGACCATCAACGGCACGATGTACCGCAGCGTTGCTGACACCTTCTCCGCTCTTCGCAAGGCCTATCCGCCGGCGACGATCGTCGCCTTCGGCTACCCCAGCGTCATCGACGACCCGGCGAGCTCGTGCGCGGGGCTGGTCCGGATCGGCGTGGGTGAGCGAGTGTGGCTCAAGGAAACTGTCCTGCCGACGATCAACGAAGCGATCAAGGACGCCGCGGCGGAAGCGGGCGTCTCCTTCGTCGATATCACCCAGGTCACCGCCGGGTACGGTGTCTGTAGCAGCGATCCTTGGATCAACGGCCTGCGCTTCGGTGACGACAACTGGGTGGTCGGCAACGAGTCCTTCCATCCCAATCAGAGAGCGCATGACGCAATCGCCAAGCTCTTCATCGAGCACTACACCGACGGCGCCGGTCGTCTCCTGATGACCAACCCCGAGCCCTCCGGCCCGATCAGGCCGACCAGCGGCTCGGAGATTCGCATCGGCGGCATCGATTTGGGCGCGGGACGTGCGTGTGGGGTCGTTTGCCTGCAGCCGGCGGCCTGCATCCAGGCCTGCGCGGTGCACGTCTCCGGAAGCGGTTTCACGCCCGGGGTGGTGCTGAACGCGACCCTCCACTCCGATCCGGTTGCCCTCGGTCAGGTCACGGTCGACCCGGCCGGCGCGGTCGACGCCACCCTGAAGCTGCCTCGCGGCGTCCCGGCCGGGATCCACGGGCTCACTCTCGACGGCACCAGCGCGGACGGAGTTCGCCAGCGCGCCGGCGAAGCGTTCCACGTCTACAGGCGGATTCCGTCGAGAATCCGCCTGCGGTTCTCCCCGGCCGAGCGAGGCGTCCGGGTCGAGTCCCTGACCGTGAGGCGGGCCAGGGCAGGGATCAGGATCGACATCGCCTGCGCTCGTGGCGGCAGGGAGGCCGCCGAGGCCCTTGCCGGCGGCAAGGCGAAGGGTCGGAGCGGCTGCCCCTTCGGGCACCGGGCGTTCCGTCCCGGCAAGCGCAAGCTGCGCCAGATCGGGCGAGCCCTGACGGCGCCCTTCAAGAAGCCGCTGGCGCCGGGGACCGTGCTGAAGATCGCGATCAGTCAGAGCGGCGAAGGAGGCCGGGTGCTCGACGCAAGGGTGCGAAGGGGCAAACGACCAAAGCTTTCGTGGCGTTGCACCGATCCGGGCTCGGTGGTCTCGGTTCCCTGCGGATAGCGGCCTGATCCGACGACAAGTTTGGGGAAGGACCGCGACCCAGCCGGCGCGAAAGGGTTGGGGATGGGAATGGATCGCGAGAGCAGAGCCGTCGCAAGCTGGCGACCGCCGGCAGCCGTGCTGGCGCTGGCGGTGTGCCTGCTCGCGCTCACGCCTATGGCGGCGCGGGGGCAGGCCCAGCGGACCGTTCATTTCCGCGGCGAGACGGTGCGGGTGCCGACCTCCTGGCCGGTTTACCGGCTCGCCGAGCAGCCGCGGCTCTGCGTGCGGCTCGACCGCAGGGCGGTCTACCTCGGCACGCCGGGCGCCGAACAGCGTTGCCCGTCGGAGGCGATCGGGCGCCGCCGGGCGATCCTGGTCGACCCGGCCGCCCGTGACGGGAGCCCCGGCGATCGCGCCGCGGCCGCGCGAGCCCGGCCGACGGTCAACCTGGCCGACTCCGGCGAGTACACCGGCCTCGGCTTCGACGCCTGCGCCGCGCCCTCCTCGAAGGCGATGGCGGCCTGGGCGGACTCTCCCTACCGGGCGATCGGGGTCTACGTCGGCGGCCTCAACCGGGGCTGCTCGCAGCCCAACCTGACCGCCGGCTGGGTGCGCGAACAGATCGCCAGCGGCTGGTACCTGATCCCGACCTACGTCGGGCTGCAGGCGCCGACCAGCAGCTGCAGCTCCTGCGCCACGCTCAGCGCCGCCTCCGCCAGCCGCCAGGGCGTGGCGGAGGCCGAAGACGCGGTCGAGCAGATGCGGGCGCTCGGGATCGGCCCCGGCAACCCGATCTACTTCGACATGGAGAGTTACTCGCGCACCTCGAGCGCCAGCAGCGCCACCCTCAGCTTCCTCGCCGCCTGGACCACCGCCCTGCACGGAGCGGGCTACGAGTCCGGCGTCTACAGCAGCAGCGCCTCCGGGATCGCCGACCTGGCGAGCAAGGTGGGGACCTCCTACGCCGCCCCCGACGATCTCTGGATCGCCAACTGGAACGGTGAGCAGAACACCGACGATCCTTACGTCCCCGACACCGCCTGGAGCCAGCACCAGCGCATCCACCAGTACCGCGGCGGCCACGACGAGAGCTATGGCGGGACGACGATCAACATCGACAACAACTACGTCGAAGGCGCGACGGTGGGAGCGGTCGCGTCCGCCGTCGCCGAACCGCGCGGCCGCCTCGACTCGGCCAGCTCGCCGCTGCCGGGCCAGGTGCGGCTGACCGGCTGGGCCTTCGACCCGAGCCTGCCGACCGCGCCGCTGGCGATCCGCGCCTACCTGGGTGGGGCGGCGGGCAAGCCGGGAGTGAAGCTCTATGAACTGGGACAGGTCGCGGCGCTGGCGCGTCCGGACATCGCCGCCCGTCACCGCGCCGCCGGCGGCAACCACGGCTTCGACATCAGCTTCCCGGTGGTCGCCTCGCGGCGCCAGCGGGTCTGCGCCTACGCGGTCGGCGCCGGCTCGGAAACCAGCAAACTGCTCGGCTGCCGCACCGTTGGGATCAAGGTGCCGCTCAGCATCCTGCGGGTCAAGCACTTCCGCGGCGGGATGCGGCTGGCACTGCGCTGCGAGTGGCCGGCCGGGGTCCAGTGCCCGGGCCAGATCCTGATGCGGGCCAAGGTCAGGGTCGGCAAAGGCAAGCGCTCGCGGCTGGTGCGGGCCGTCGTCGCCCGCCGCTCCTTCGCCCTAACCGGTGGCCAGTGGCACCCCTTCCGGGTCGTGCTCAGCCGCCGCGGCCGCGAACTGGCCGGCGACCGCAGCAAGCTGCGCGCCCAGCTCGTGCTCGCGATCCCGGGCGGCAAAGTCGCGCGGACGGTCGCGCTACGGCCCTAGGCGTCGCTCCCGGGCTGCGCCGGGACCTCGCCGCCGAGCTCGACAGCGCGGACCAGCTCGACGATCTCGGGCGACGCCTTCTCAGGCGAGCCGGAGTCGAAGGGCGGCTGGGGGTCATACTCGATGCCGAGCTGGATCGCCTGCGCCACCTCCGGCCCGACCTCCCGGCCGACCAGGTGGAGCGCCATGTCGAGGCCGGCGGTGACGCCGGCCGCGGTCACGTACTTGCCGTCTTCGACGAAGCGTCCGCCGATCGCGTCGGCGCCCAGATCGCGCAGCTGGTCGAGGTAGAGCCAGTTCGAGGTCGCCCGTCTGCCGCTGAGTAGGCCGGCGGCGGCGAGCACGAGCGAGCCGGTGCAGACCGAGGTCGTCCACTTCGTGCCGCGGTCCACCTCGCGCAGCCAGGAGAGCACCTCCTCGTCCTCCAGCAGCGGCCGGTTGCCTTCGCCACCGGGGACGAGCACGAGGTCGGGCGCGGTCACCTCGTCGAGGGAGTAGTCGGCGATCAGGCCGAGGTAGCCGCTGTCGGTCCGGGTCTCGCCCTTGGCTTTGGCGACGAAGCGGACCTTCCAGCCCGGCACGTTGCGCAGTACCTCGTAGGGACCGATCGCGTCGAGGGCGGTGAGCTTGTCGAAGATCAAGATGGCTATTTCCATGCGGGCATCTTCGCCCGCGGCCACTTCGCTTGCCAGAGGCAGGAATGACAATGTTCGCTAGATTCCTGCCATGCACCGAGTAGTCGCGCTCTGCTTCGACGGCGTCGTCGCCTTCGACCTGACCGCGCCGGCGCAGGTCTTCGGCTCGGCGCTGGACGGCGATGGCAGGCCGCTGTACGAGTTCTCGGCCTGCTCGCCGGGTGGGGTGGAGGTGCGGACGACGAGCGGCTTCGGGGTCCGTCCCGAGGCCGGCCTGGAGGCCCTCGCCGGCGCCGACACGGTCGTCGTCCCGGGCTACTTCGCGATCTTCTCGCCGCCTCCGGCAACGGCCCTGGTCGCGCTCGAAGCGGCGGCCGCCAGCGGCGCTCGGGTGCTCTCGGTCTGCACCGGCGCCTTCGCGCTCGCCCATGCCGGGCTGCTCGACGGCCGCCGCGCCACCACCCACTGGCGCTGGGCCGAGGAGTTGGCCGAGCGCTTTCCCGCCGTCGCCGTCGACCCGGCGGCGCTCTACGTCGACGAAGGCGCGGTGATGACCTCGGCCGGGCTGAGCGCCGGCATCGACCTCTGCCTGCACGTGGTTCGCGAGGACTTCGGCGCCGCGGTCGGAGACCGCACCGCCCGCCAGATGGTCGCTGCCCCGCACCGCGAGGGCGGTCAGGCCCAGTTCGTCACGCGGGGTGGCGGAGAGGAGGGCGGCGGCTCATTGGAGCCGACCCGGCGCTGGGCCGCGGAGCGCCTCGCCGAGCCACTCGACGTCGCGGCGATGTCGCGCCACGCCGGCGTCAGCCCGCGCACCTTCGCCCGCCGCTTCCGCGAGGAGACCGGCACCACCCCGCACCGCTGGCTGCTGGCGCGCCGGGTGCTGGAGGCGCGCCGCCTGCTTGAGGAGTCGGCGTTGCCGGTCGAGCAGGTCGCCTGGCGCGCCGGCTTCGGCAGCGCCGCCTCCCTGCGCGACCACTTCCGCCGCGCTACCGCGACCACCCCGACCGCCTATCGGCAGGCGTTCAGTCCAGCGTTATCCGCTGGGCGCGGGTGACGCCGAGACTCAACCCGTAGCTAGGGCTGGAGCGAGGTCGGCGGCGCTTGCCTCGATCGTCTCCGGAACGGTTACCGCGAGTTGACCGTCGCGCTCGAGGATGGAGCGCGGGTTGATCATCGTCATCCCGACGATTCGCCTCGTGCCCGGCGAGAAGCGGATCATGTGACCCTCCGGCGTTTCCTCGCCCTCGCCCTCTGCTGGCTCACCGACATGAAGGTAGAGAACATCGTGCTCCGCGTCATAGTCGGCATGGTCAAAAGCAAGAGGGCCAATTCTGATGCTCACTCGCTCCATGACCGTGGGTCCTTTCTACTTCCGAACGCCGAGATGACTCGCGCTGGTGCCTGCTCGTAGCTTACGACCACCAGGAGCCAGCGACTCGGACCGATATCTCTGGCGAAGTATCGGGTTCGGTCGTTGCGTATCGGGTCGTCTTCAATGTGATCCGGAGCCCTGACCGCACTGAGCACGCTGTTTTGGTGATGACGTAACTCCGGGTGGCTCCTCACCACCTTGCCTCTCCATATTCGCCGGAGCAGTACGACGTGGTTGCCTTCCGGGTCGGCAGTGCGCCCGATGGTCTCTTCGTCTCGGTGTGAAGTGGCCCTCCGGTCTCGCTCCACGCGTTTGACGCTAATAGGGGGCGGATCATGAAACGCGCGCACGGTGAGCCAACTTGGACACGCTTTTGCGCCAGAACTCTGATGTCAGCTGCTTTTCGCCTCAGTCCCAGGTCGCCAGCGGCAGGTTCTCGAGGATCGCCCGGTCGGCGGTGACCAGGGGAACGCCAGCGACGATCGCGTGGGCAGCGATCAGGCGGTCGAAGGGGTCGCGGGTCCAGGTCAGCCCCTTGGCTGCATCAACCAGCTCGGCGAGCGAGATGTTGCTGACCTCGAGGCCGATGCTCCGGCGCAGGGCGCCGAGGGGGGCGGAGGCCGGTTCGGTCACCCGCCCGACTTCGTAGAGGTAGGTCAGCTCCAGTTCGACGATCGGCGAGACGGAGGGCTGCCGATCTGACAGCAACCCACGCGCCGTCTTGCCGAGTCGGCTCTCGGCTCCCTCGTAGAGCCAGCCGACGACGTGGGTGTCAAGCAGGATCAGGATCCCACTCCGAGGACCAGTCGATGTGGATCAGATCGTTGGGATCGCCGACTATGAAGCCCTCTCGTCGTGGCAGGCGATCCCAGATCGACTGCTCCTCCTTGGGTGCGACGACGAGAGTCTTGCCCCCGCGTTCGATCTCCAGGGGCTGCCCGGTCTCGAGCACCTGGTCGAGGAGGCGATAGACGTCTGCGCGCAGTTGGGTGGCGCTGATGGCCATGAGGTCTCCAAACGTACGTACGTTGATTGATCCAGAGGTACGTACGCTAGCAGGGAAGGCGGTGGGTGCCATGTGGGAGACGCTAGCGGCGGGGTTGTCATGGGTTGCGCGCGGTTCGCGCCAACTTCGTCGCGACTTCTTGCCGAGACAGTGGAATCGACCGGCTGGTCCCTACTAGAGTCCCGTCGGTGAGCCGCCGCGACCAGATCAAGCTCAGCGACGAGGAGTTGTTGGCTCTGCTCGGCGAGGAGCGGATCGCGGTCGTCTCCAGCCTCGGCCCGCGGGGCTGGCCGCACTCGATGCCGATGTGGTTCGTGCCCCGCGAGGGGGAGATCTGGATCTGGACCTATGCCAAGTCGCAGAAGGTCCGCAACCTCGAGCGCGACCCGCGGGCAACGGTCCTGATCGAGGCGGGCCACGAGTACGGCGAGTTGCGCGGCGCCTCGATCGAGGCCGAGGCCGAGATCCACAACGATTTCGAGACCGTGATCGGGTTCGCCGAGGAGCTGACCCTGCGCTACGCGGAGGGGATCGACTCGGTCGAGGGGGACGCCAAGGCGGCGCTGGAAGCGCAGGCGCCGAAGCGGGTGGCGATCCACTTCAAGCCGGTCCGGACCGCGACCTGGGACCACCGCAAGCTGGGCGGGACCTACTGAGCGAAACGTCGCGGCCGGCCCGCCGCGAGGACGTCAGCGGCGGAGTTCGCTACAACTGTCCGCCGGCCGTGTTGGAGAGAGACCGGCCGGCCGCCTACCGCCCGCCCGATACCGACCCATAGGGACCAATGAGACGACGACTCGCTGCCGCACTTCTTCTCGCCTGCCTATCCACCGCCCTCTTCGCCGGGGTGCAGGCCGGCTCCGCCAAGCCCGTTCCCTCCAGCCCCTCCGGCTTCTTCGGGATCGCCCCGCAGACGCCGCTGACGATCGAGGACGCCCGCTACATGAAGGCGGGCGGGATCGAAAGCATCCGGGTCTCGATGCCCTGGTCGGCGGTCGAGCCGACCCGCAAAGGCGGCTACGACTGGCGCGGGATCGACCCGACCATCTCGATCGCCGCCCGGGCCGGGCTGAAGATCCTCCCCTTCGTCTACAGCACCCCGCGCTGGGCGGCCGGTAAAGAAACCACCCTGCCGGTCGGCAGCCCGGTCCGGCAGGCGGCCTGGACCGCGTTCCTGCGCGCCGCCGTGCTGCGCTACGGCCCCGGCGGCACCTTCTGGAGCGAAAAAGCCCCCGGCGTCGTCCAGTACGAGCCGGCGATCCCGCGCCCGGCCCCGATCCGCACCTGGCAGATCTGGAACGAGGCCAACTTCTTCTACTTCGCCTACCCGGTCTCGCCCTCACGCTACGCGCAGTTGCTGACCCTCTCCAGCAAGGCGATTAAACGGGCCGACCCGAGCGCCAAAGTGGTGATGAGCGGCCTCTTCGGCGACCCGACCGCGGGTGGCAAGCGCGGCATGCCCGCCGCCGAGTTCCTGAGCGGGGTCTACCGCACGCCCGGGATCAAGAGCCGCTTCGACGGCATCGCCCTCCACCCCTACGCGGTCGACGCCGAAACGCTCGAAGAACTGGTCGAGGAACTGCACGAGGTGACGGTCGAAGAGCGCGACCGACCCGCCCTCCACATCACCGAGCTGGGCTGGGGATCGCAGCCCAACTTCAAGCAGGTGGCGTTCGAGCAGGGCCCGCAGGGCCAGGCGAAGCAGCTGCGCGAGTCCTACGGCTACATGCTGGAGAACCAGCGCCGGCTCAACCTGAAGAGCGCCTACTGGTTCTCCTGGAAGGACCTGCCCGGCTCCTGCGACTTCTGCGACTCGGTCGGCTTCTTCCGCGAGGGCCCGAAGTTCAAGCCGAAGCCCGCCTGGCATGCCTTCGTGGCGATCGCCGGGGGGCGAGCGCGGCCATGAGGCCAGGCGCTCCCGTCGTAGCGGCCGGTTGATAGCGTCGGCGCCTCCTTGATGCGCCTGCTGATCACCGGCGGGGCCGGGTTCGTCGGCTCCAACCTGGCCGTCTCGCTTGCCGCCAGGCACCCGGACTGGGAGCTGGTCGCGCTCGACAACCTCTACCGGCGCGGCTCCTCGCTCAACCTGCCGCGGCTGGAGGCGGCCGGGGTGGAGTTCGTCAAGGGCGACGTGCGCGAGCCCGCCGACCTGGAGCGGCTGCCGCGGTTCGACGCCCTGGTCGAGTGCTCGGCGGAGCCCTCGGTGATGAGCGGGGTCGACGGCGACACCGGCTACCTGGTCCACACCAACCTGACCGGCGCCTACAACTGCCTCGAGCTGGCCCGCCGCGACGGCGCCTTCCTGGTCTTCCTCTCGACCAGCCGGGTCTACCCGGTGGCGCCGCAGGCCGGGCTGGCCCTGGAGGAGGCGCCGACCAGGTTCGAGATCGCCGTCGAGCAGGCGGTGCCGGGGGTCTCTCCCGCCGGGATCTCGGAGGCGTTCCCGCTCGACGGCGCCCGCACCCTCTACGGCGCCACCAAGCTCGCCGCCGAGCTGCTGATCGAGGAGTACCGGGCCGGGCTCGGGGTGCCGGCCGTGATCGACCGCTGCGGCGTGATCGCCGGGCCCTGGCAGATGGGCAAGGTCGACCAGGGGGTCTTCACCCACTGGCTGCTCGCCCACCGCTTCCGGCAGCCGCTCAGCTACATCGGCTTCGGCGGCGAGGGCAAGCAGGTCCGCGACCTGCTCCACGTCGAGGACCTGGTCGACCTGGTCGAGCGCCAGCTGCTCGACCCCGAGGGCTGGGACGGGCGCACCGTCAACGTCGGCGGCGGCCGCGAGTGCAGCCTCTCGCTCGCCGAGACCACCGCGATCTGTCGCGGGCTGACCGGCACCGAGCTGCCGATCGGGGTGGTCGAGGAGACCCGTGCCGGCGACGTCCCCATATACATTTCCGACTGCGCGAGGCTGTTCGGGCTCGACGAGTGGCGCCCGCGGCGAAGCGCGGAGGACGTGCTCTCCGACATCAACGAGTGGATCGCCGCCGATCCCGAGCAGATCGCCCGCGCACTCGACATCGACGCCCCTGTGGGGGGAAGGGAGTAGGCGGGCAATGCCGGTCGCGATCATCACGGGCTCCGGGGGGCTGATCGGCTCCGAGGCGGTCGAGCACTTCGTCGCCGAGGGGTTCGACGTGGTCGGCATCGAGAACGACATGCGGGCCCGCTTCTTCGGCCCCGAGTCCTCGACCTCTCACGTCAGCGAGCGGCTCGCCGCCGAGCACCCCGAGTTCCGCTGGGAGAACGCCGACATCCGCGACGCCGACGCCGTCGACCGCGTCTTCCGGGAGCGGGCCGGGCAGATCGAGCTGGTCGTCCACACCGCCGCCCAGCCCTCCCACGACTGGGCCGCCAGCGACCCGCAGACCGACTTCGGCGTCAACGCCAACGGCACCCTCAACCTGCTCGAGGCGACCCGCGCCCACTGCCCCGACGCCCCCTTTGTCTTCTGCTCGACCAACAAGGTCTACGGCGACACCCCGAACCGGCTGCCGCTGGAGGAGCTGGAGCTGCGCCTGGAGCTGCCCGATTCCCACCCCTACCACCGGGGTATCGACACGACGATGTCGATCGACTCCTCGACCCACTCGCTGTTCGGGGTCTCCAAGGCGGCCGCCGACCTGCTCGTGCAGGAGTACGGCCGCTACTTCGGGATGCCCACCGTCGCCTTCCGGGGGGGGTGTCTGACCGGCCCCCAGCACGCCGGAGCCAAGCTGCACGGCTTCCTCGCCTACCTGATGAAGTGCACCGTGACCGGCACCCCGTACACGGTTTTCGGCTACGCCGGCAAGCAGGTCCGCGACAACATCCACAGCGCCGACCTGATCGCCGCCTTCGACGCCTTCCGCCGCACCCCCCGTGCCGCCGCCGTCTACAACATCGGCGGCGGTCGCCACAGCAACTGCTCGATGCTGGAGGCGATCGAGATCTGTGAGCGGGTCTCCGGCCGCGAGCTGAGCTGGGAGATGGGGGAGGAGCCGCGGATCGGCGACCACCGCTGGTGGATCTCCGACCTCGCCCCGTTCCAGGCCGACTACCCGGACTGGGAGCTGCGCTACGGGGTCGAGGAGATCCTCCGCGAGATGTACGAGCAGAACCTCGAGCGCTGGACGGCGACCCCGGCATGAAGCTCTCGGTGGTGATGCCGGCCCAGAACGAGGAGGGGTCGGTCGGGGCGACGGTCGAAGGGGTCGTCGCCTCGCTGGAGCGCGAGGGGATCGATTACGAGGTCGTCGTCGTCGACGACGACAGCGAGGACATGACCGCCGAGGTGGTGCGGGCGATCGGCGCCGCCAACCCGCGGGTGCGCTGCCACCGCTCCCACTACGAGCGCGGCTTCGGGATGGCGATCCGGGCCGGCCTCGACGTCTTCGAGGGCGACGCGGTGGCGATCGTGATGGCCGACGCCTCCGACGACCCCGAGGACCTGGTCCGCTACCACCAGTTGCTCGAGGAGGGCTGGGATTGCGCTTTCGGCTCGCGCTTCGTGCCGGGCGCCCAGGTCCACGACTACCCGCGCCTGAAGCTGACCATCAACCGGCTCGCCAACCAGTTCATCCGGATCCTCTTCCGCCACCGCTACAACGACACCACCAACGCCTTCAAGGCCTACCGGCGCGAGGTGATCGAGACGATCTCGCCGCTGCTCTCCAAGCACTTCAACCTGACCGTCGAGATGCCGCTGAAGGCGATCGTGCGGGGTCACAGCTACGCGGTGATCCCGACCAACTGGACCAACCGCACCACCGGCGTGCCGAAGCTGGCGATGAAGGAGATGGGCAGCCGCTACCTCTTCATTGTGCTCTACGTCTGGCTCGAGAACGCGCTCAGCCGCGGCGACTACCGGGTGCGGGAGGCGCAGCGCTCCCGGGCCGGCGCCCCCGAGTAGCCGGCTAGCTCTTGCGGCCGATCACCAGGAACTGCTTGCCGAGCAGCTTCCAGGCGAGCGGCAGCTTCAGGTAGGTCCGGGTCAGCGCCGGCGAGGGCGGCAGGATGCCGCGGAAGGAGTAAGGCAGGTAGCGGGGGATGATCCGCTCCGGCTCGAAGCCGGCCGCGTAGAGGTGCTCGCCGATCGCGACGTGGGTCAGCGCCACGTAGTGATCGGCGCAGTCCCAGTACTCGTCGGAGCAGTAGCGGTAGTTCGGCCCCATGATCGCGATCCGGCCGCCCGGCTCGATCGAGGCATGCATCTTTTCGAGGAAGGAGGCGATCGCCTCCTGGTCTTTGAGGTGCTCGAGGAAGTTGGAGACGTAGACGCCGTCGAAGTGGCCCTGGGGCAACTCGGCGTCCATGATCGAGGAGACGATCACCTTGGTGTCGGGCTTGTGGGTCGCCTCCGGGTAGGCGACCTCATCGACCGCCCAGGTCTCCTTGGCGGGTACCGCCCCGATGAACTCGCCGCGGCCGGCGGCGGGGTCGAGGACCTTCTGCGGACTCCCCATCAGGCCGTGGACGTGGGGGGCGATCTCGTTCCAGACGGCCGCTCGGCCGTCCTGGTCGATGTCGCGGAAGCGGTATGAGTAGAGACGCTCGTAGTTCATTGGGGCTCCTGGTTCGGGAGTCCGGCGGGGTTCTGGGCGAGCACGATAACCCAGTCTCCAGAGCCGGTATCGGTCGAGGGTTCGGCATCCGGCGCCACCGGGAAGCCGCGGCGCGGGCCAGGGAAGAGCCGCAGCAACTTCGGCGTCATGTAGCGGGCCGCGTACTCTTCGTTGACGATTGCCAGCCGGCTCTCCCGCAGGGCCGGGTCGACCGGTGCCTGCGGGACGTAGAGGGCGAAGTTGCAGCCCTTCAGGGTCGTCGCCAGGCCACGCCGTCCCTGGTCGTCGATCAGCACGTCGGCAAAGGCAAACGGGTCCTCGCGGGCCAGGGCGAGGAAGCCGAAGCTGTTGCTGTTGACGACCGGTTCGGACTGCAGCAGGCAGATCTGCTTCGGGACGTCGGGGGTCCCTTCACGCTCGCTCAGCTCCTCGATGTACTCGACTACCGGCGTCCCGTAGTCGTCGCCGGGGAGCTGCTCGTAGCCGATCGGCTGTTCCTTCAGCGGGATCGAGGCGTTGTAGGAGGAGGCCTGGACGCTGACGTCTTCCGGCAGGAAGGCCGGCGAGACCGGGGTGATCTTGCCCACGGTCAGGTAGAGCATCGCCACCGTGGTGACGCCGGCCAGCGCCAGGCGCGCGCCGCGGGGGCGGATCGCGCAGATCGCCCCGGCGGTAATCACAGCCATTCCCGGCATCGCCGGCGCCATCAGGCGCACGTCCTGGTTCTTGGCGAGCGCGACGGAGAGGAAGGGGATCGCCACCCAGGCGGCCAGGAAGGCCAGCTTCAGCAGCGGCTCGATCCGGGCCGGCTTGCGGAACAGCGCGACCAGCCTGGAGAAGTTGAAGGCGATCGCGATCAGGGCGGCGAGGGCGATCACCCAGGTCACGTTGGCGTTGACCACCCCGGTCGTGAAGGAGGTGACGGCGTCGAAGGTGAAGGGATCCTCGGGACCGGCGCCGGCGGCGAGCGGGCCGCTGGTGGTCGAGCTGACGTAGTCCCTGGTCTCCTGGAAGTTGGGGCCGTACCAGGGCAGGATCACGAGCAGGTAGACCCCCGCGGTGCCGGCCAGGTTGATCCCGAGCCGGCGCAGGTCGGTGGGGAAGGCGGGCCCGCCTTCCCGGTCGCGGGTCAGGCGCGAGGCGAGTGCCTGGGCGGCGATCACCAGCAGCGGGCCGACCATGAAGAGCGGGAAGGTGACCTTGGTCAGCGTTCCCAGTCCCATCGCCAGCCCGGCCCAGAGCGATATGCCGCGGCGCTGGAAGCGCTCGCTCATCAGCAGCAGCAAGATCGAGAGCGTCGCCATGCTGACCAGCAGGAAGTCCTGCAGGACGTTGTGGTAGAGCCCGACCATCAGCGGCATCGTCGCTACCAGCACGATCGCCAGCAGCCGCGCCCGCCAGTCGCGGAAGACGATCCAGGCGATCTGGCCAGCCGAGACGTAGAGGATCGGGGCCAGTACGAAGTTGAGCAGCAGCCCGCTCTGGGCCGAGGCGCCGAAGACCGAGAGGAAGGGCAGCATCGCGACCGTGAAGAGCGGCCCGTGCGAGGGGTCGGTGTTGAGGATCGCGCGGGCCAGGCCGACCACTCCGTCGGCCTCGAACCCGAGCTGGTACTGGAGGGTGGTCCGCAGGTAGTGCGACTGGTCCCAGGAGGCGGTCGAGTGGTCGAGCAGGATCCAGATCGCGTTGACGAGCGTGGCGAGCAGGGCGAGGATCAGCGCCGCGCGAAAGCCCGTCAGGTCCAGCCGTGAGACTCGGTTCACGGAAGGAAGACCGCTGCTTTGAGACGAGCGCTGGCGTGGAGCCGGTAGCGCAGCATCACCGCGAGCGTCTTGCAGCCGTAGACCACGCTCTGCTTGAGCGTGGTCGAGGATGCCTCGGGGAAGTACTTGGTCGAGACCGGCACCTCTTTGACCCGCTGCTCGAAGGCGATTGCCTGGGCGATCACCTGGGTGTCGAAGACGAAGTCGTTGGAGTTGCGCAGGAACGGGATCGTTTCGAGGAACTCGCGACTGTAGGCCCGGTAGCCGGTGTGCAGCTCGGAGAAGTGGGTGCCGAGCACGTAGTTCTCGACCGTGGTCAGGAAGCGGTTGGCGACGATCTTGTACTTCGGCATGCCGCCCGCCGACGGTCCGCCCGGGCGCAGGAACCTGGAGCCGAGCGTGATGTCGGCTTCGCCTTTGACGATCGGCTCGACCATCGAGGGCAGCAGCTCGGGGTCGTACTGGCCGTCGGGGTGGAGCATCACGACCACGTCGGCGCCGAGGCGCAGGGCCTCCATGTAGCAGGTCTTCTGGTTGCCGCCGTAGCCGACGTTGTGGGGGTGGGCGATCACGTCGACGTCCAGCTCCTTGGCTTTCTCGATCGTGTCGTCCTTCGAGTTGTCGTCGACCAGGACCACGCTGGAGACGAGGTCGCGGGGGATCGAGGCTTGGGTCTCGGCGAGGGTGAGCGCGGCGTTGTAGGCCGGCATCACGACCACGATCGACGGGTTGGCCTTCTCCTGCGGCTCGGCT
>Ga0190272_10000452_pt1 | contig 21800 bp, 16 predicted proteins | sample Popmic504T_FD_133746 | JGI IMG/M metagenome (GOLD analysis project Ga0190272, IMG submission 133746) | Populus adjacent soil microbial communities from riparian zone of Shoshone River, Wyoming, USA - 504 T | ecosystem: Environmental > Terrestrial > Soil > Riparian zone | place: USA: Wyoming... | reverse complement strand
TTGGCCCGTCAATCCAATCAATCGCTCAGCTATTCTCCCATGTCCGCCTTACTCTCGGAAATTCTCGATCCACGCCTGGTCGTCCTCGAACTGCGCGAGGGGACCGCGGCTGAGGGCATTGTGGAAATAGCCGAGCTGCTGCGGGACCACGGACATGTGCAGGATTACTATAAATTCGCCGATGCCGTTATGGAGCGGGAGGGGAGAAGTTCGACCAATACAGGCGATGGAGTCGCTTTTCCGCATGCGCGGACCAATCTCGTTGAGCGTCTTGCCCTGGGAATCGGGCGGAGTGCGGCTGGGATGCGATTCGGCCAGACCAAAGAGCTGGTGCATCTAATCTTCCTTTTTGGCGTTCCCAAACAGATGGTGACCGATTACCTGGTTTGCGTCGGGGCGGTCGCTCGCGTGGTGAAGGAAAAAACGAAACGAGAGGCCCTGATGGCGGCGGCGACGGCGGAGGAGTTCGTGGCTCAACTCCGTGAGGGGGCGCTCCTGGTGGAGTAATTAAGCAGGCCGTCATGCGTCACTCGCTCCCCATGTCATCTCCAAACGGTGCCGCGTCCTTCCGCTTTTCCGCGTCAGGACGATAGCAGTGCGCCGGGTTCTGGACGGGTTCCCGCAGCGCGATAATACCAGCGATGGAGCCGGTGAGGAGAAACACCGAGATGGTAGAGAACGATGAACAAGCCGTTTTGAATGCTCGTCCGCCAGGCGCCTTTGCGCAGATGGCGACGGGCAGATGACTGCACGGGCGGGTCGAGGACAGCGATTTTTCCGGCCGCGCGCAACCGACGGGAAAATTCTACGTCTTCCATCAGCGGAATCTTCGCGAAGCCACCCAGCTCCATGAAAACATCGCGCCGGACGAAGATAGACTGATCGCCGTAAAGAGTCCCGCCGTGCCGGGTCAAAAAGCGGGCCACCGATTCAAGCCACATTAAACGCGGGTGCCGGCCATCAAATTTTCGGAAGAACGCGCCCCCAATGACTTGCGGGTCGGACAACGCTGCTTCAATCGCCGCACCGTGTGCATTTTCCAGATCGGTGTCGGAATGTTGAAAGACGATCACATCGCCACTGGTGGCTGCCGCCCCGAGGTTCAGTTGCTCGCCGCGATTGGGGGCCGGAGACGGGACGAAGGTCGCGCCGCAGGCGAGCGCAATGCGCTCGGCTTCGCCGTCACCCGATGCGTCCACCACGATTACTTGATCCACGTGATCGAGCCGGGACAACCTCGGGAGCAGCGCCACAAGGTTTTCCGCGTCACGCCAGGAAGGAACGACAACACTGATTCGTAAACGGGTGCGCCCCTCAGCCCCGCCGTTCACTGCGACTTCTTCAAGAGACGAGCTCGGGCTCGGTCCAGCGCTCGCCGTTCCGACGCGGTCAAACTATTGATTCCGTGCTTGGAGATTTTATCTAACACCGGATCGATGGAGTCGTGCACATTCTCAGGCTCCACCACGCGCCGCGGAGCTGATCGCTGAACCACCTGAAACTTGGGCTTCGGCTGCCAGCGCGACTTCAAATTTCCCCACCACACCAGTTCGGGGCCAACACCGCGGAGCCGGATGAAAAAAAAGGCCGACGCGATGCTGAGCCACAGCACGGCCATGGCCGGCCAGTCGCGATAGGCTAGCAACTGCAACGTGGAAATAGCTGCCAGGACCAGTGCCACCCATTTCGTCTGGATGCGCAGAAGCAGCTCAACGCCCGGATAAATGGTCGCGAATGCAATAAAGATTCCAAAATGGAGCGCGGGAGAGCCGGCGATGCCAACACGCTGCCAAAGCCCCCAAATTGAGAGAAGCACCGTCGGGACAAAAAGCAGAGAGAGATAGAGAACGATAAATGCATTGCGGCCGATGAAACGTTCTACTTCGCGCCCGAAAAAGAAGAGCATGTACATTTCGACCGCGAACCAAAGGAGCGCCGACGGCGCATGGACAAAGGCGTAGGTCGCGAGCTGCCAGAATTCTCCGCGCTGCCAGACGAGCGCGCTGTCAAAAGAAAGATGTCCAAGAAGGCCGGTCCCCCCAAGGAAGCACGCCACGATTGCGGTAAAGGCGTGGAGGGCGACCAGAAGCGTCGTGACATGAACCGGATGACGTCCCACCCATGTCACCGGCTGGTAGTCATCGGAGGTGGTGACTCCGAACATGGTTCAATTAAGTGTGCGCGTTCATTCCGCGCAAGCACCGTATCGAGGATGCTTCGCGAAAATTTGCTTGGAGAAGCGACTAAAGCGTCGAAAATGGCCATTCTCCCTGCGCCATTCAGGTGGCGCAGAGGCCTAATCTAATGGATAACCTTGCGCCAGCCATTTCGCCGCCCGGCGGAATCGGGGATTCGAAACCGTCCCATCAGGCGGTTCTCGATTGGGTGCAGGAAGTCGCCCGCCTGACGGAGCCGGAGAACATTTTCTGGTGCGATGGTTCGGAGAAGGAGCACGACTGGCTCCTCGGGGAGGCGCAACGGCAGGGTGTGGTGATCAAACTGAACGAGGAAAAAAATCCCGGCTCGTATTTGCATCGCTCAAATCCAAACGATGTCGCGCGAGTCGAACAGTTCACCCTGATCTGCACGCCAACACAGGAAGAGGCTGGCCCGACCAACAACTGGGCCGAGCCGGCGGAGACCTACACAAAACTCCACGGCATGCTGGCCGGCGCCATGCGCGGGCGAACAATGTTCGTCGTCCCCTACATTATGGGTCCGCCGGATTCCTCTCTCACGAAGGTCGGCTTCGAAATCACCGACTCGATCTACGTCGTCCTGAGCATGCGAATCATGACGCGGATGGGCTCTATCGCCGTCAAGCGTCTGGGGACCGATGTGGAGGCGGAATGGAATCGAGGCGTCCATTCGCTCCTCGATGTGAATCCCGATCGGCGGTTGATCTGCCATTTCCCGCAGGACAACGCGATTATTTCGGTCGGCTCGGGCTACGGCGGAAATGTCTTGCTCAGCAAGAAGTGCCTCGCGCTCCGGATCGGATCCTATCTTGCGCGCAAGCAAGGCTGGCTGGCTGAGCACATGTTAATTCTCGGCGTGGAATCGCCGGAAGGCCGGAAGCATTACGTCGCCGCGGCGTTCCCGAGCGCCTGTGGCAAGACTAATTTTGCCATGCTCATTCCTCCGGCTCATTTCAAAGGCTGGAAGGTCACGACGGTCGGGGACGACATCGCCTGGATGCAGATTGGCCAGGACGGACGGCTCTACGCCGTCAATCCCGAGAACGGATATTTCGGCGTCGTTCCGGGAACGAGTTACAAATCGAACCCAAACGCGATGAAGTCGATCGAGCGCGACACGCTCTACACGAACGTCGCCCTGACCGATGACGGCGATGTTTGGTGGGAAGGAAAGGATGGCCCTCCACCGGCCTCCTGCATCGATTGGAGGGGGAACCGTTGGACGCCGGAGTCGAAAGAGAAGGCCGCGCATCCCAATAGCCGTTTCGCGGTGCCGATGCGGAATAACCCGGTGCTCGATGCCGACGTAGAAAAAGGGTCGGGTGTGCCGATCAGTGCCATCATTTTCGGCGGGCGCCGGAGCGACACCATGCCGCTGGTCTTCCAGGCGTTCGATTGGACCCACGGCGTTTATGCCGGCGCCACGATGGCTTCCGAAACGACCGCGGCGGCGACCGGCGCGGTCGGTCAGGTCCGGCGCGATCCGATGGCGATGCTGCCGTTTTGCGGATACAACATGAGCCAATATTTCCGGCATTGGCTCGAGATCGGTCCGCGCCTAGCGAATCCTCCGCTCATCTTTCACGTGAACTGGTTCCGCAAGGGCCCGGATGGAAAATTTATGTGGCCTGGCTTCGGTGAAAACATGCGCGTGCTAAAGTGGGTCCTCGATCGCTGCGAAGGTGGCCGAGGCGGCGCCGAAACCGAGGTCGGCATTATCCCACGTCCCGAAGATTTCGACCTCGCCGAGCTCGATATCACGCGCGAAACCATGCGCGAACTTTTTTCCATCAAGCCCGATGAGTGGAAAAAGGAGGTCGAAGCGCAGTCGGAGTTTTTCAAGACCCTCGGCCAAGACATGCCGCGTGAACTGAACGCGCAGCATGACAAACTCGCGGCAAAATTCGCTAAATAACGCGTTTTGACCCTTCGTCCCGAACCCTGCAGACGGCGGGGGACCCCGGACGCGCTCTTTCGCTACTGTTAAGCGGGGGGTTGATTTTCTTTGTGGAGTTGCGAGATCCGTCGCTTTGTGTGCGGCTCCGAATTGCAGGTTTTTACGCCCAAAATTTGCGAACCGCCGTGCTCAACCGGATAGTCTCCAGTGGGTTCGAAGACCGCCGAAAAATTACAGATAACCGCGCGGCCTAGCTCGCCTCAGGCGAGTTGCGTGGAGATTCGGGGGGCCCGCCAGAACAACTTGAAGGGGATCGATCTCGATCTCCCTCTGGGCCAATTGACCGTTATTACGGGTCCGAGCGGCAGCGGAAAATCGAGTCTCGCTTTCGACACGATCTACGCGGAAGGGCAGCGCCGTTACGTCGAGACCTTTAGCCCGTACATGAGGCAATTCCTCGACCGGATGGACAAGCCGCGCGTCGACGAAATTCGCGGCATTCCGCCAGCCATCGCCATCGAGCAAGCGAACCCGGTAAAGAGTTCGCGCTCCACCGTCGGGACGATGACGGAGATCAACGATTACCTAAAGGTCCTCATGCCGCGTATCGCCCGGGCTTTCTGCCCCGGCTGCGGCCGCGAGATTCGGCCCGAAACCGCGCAGTCGATTGCCGATGACGTGTTGCGCGACTTCGCGGGCGAAACGGTTCTCCTTACCTTCTGGGTCGGCGTTCCGACAAAAACCGAGCCGCGCGACTTTTTTCTGTTTCTCCAGCAGCAGGGTTACCTGCGAGTCTGGTTGAACGGCGAAGTGGTACGGGCCGACACCGACAAAAAAGTGGGCCGTCTTGGAGCCCGCGTGCAGGTCATTCAAGACCGTCTCACGATTGGGGACGGAACCGGTCAGCGGCTCGTCGAATCCATTGAGACCGCGCTCCGATTTGGGAAGGACCGGATCAATGTCGTGCCGATTTCGGAAACCGGATTTCGGCTGCAACGGACGCGAAGCGACGGCCAGGCTTTCAACCCGGAAAGGGAAGAATCACCGAAGCGACGCGAAAAAGTTCGTTCCGAAATCCGAAATCCCAAATCCGAAATGCCTTTTTCGACTGGATGGCATTGCGCGCATTGCGATCTCGATATACGTCCACCGACTCCCGGGCTTTTCAGTTTCAATAATCCGCTTGGCGCCTGTCCCAAGTGTCGCGGCTTTGGCCGAACGATCGCGATCGACCTGAACCGGGCCATCCCAGATCGAAGCCTGAGCATCGCCGGCGGGGTGGTGCGCGCTTTTCAAGGCCAGCAATTCGGCGAATCGCAAAAGGACCTGCTGCGCGCCTGCGCCCGGGAGGAGATCGACGTCCGCCGGCCTTTTGAGGACCTGCCGAAAGCGGATCAGGATTTTGTCATTAATGGCGAAGCGCGGGACGACGACACCGATGTGGAAGAGCTGGCGGAGAACGATCGTTGGTATGGTGTGCGCGGCTTCTTTGAATGGCTCGAGAGCAAAACCTATAAAATGCATGTGCGGGTTTTGCTCAGCCGCTACCGGGCCTACACCACCTGTCCCGATTGCAACGGCGGGCGTTTCCAACCGGCTGCGCTGAACTATCGCATCGTTTCGCCCGCGGAAGGCAAAGCCCGTGAGACTGCGCGAACGCTGCCGGAGCTCGCGCTCCTTTCGATTTCGGACGCACGGAAGCTTTTCGTTGATCTGGCTCTGCCGCCAAACGACTCCACCGCGGCGATGTTGCGCAAAGAAGTCGTCACCCGCCTGCGTTATCTTTGCGAGGTTGGGCTGGGCTATCTAACGCTCGGTCGCTCCACGCGGACTCTTAGTGGTGGCGAAGTCCAGCGCGTGAATCTCACTACCTGTCTCGGTGCATCGCTTGTGAACACGCTTTTCGTCATGGACGAGCCGAGCGTTGGGCTCCACCCGCGCGACGTTGGTCGTCTGGTTCGCGTGATGCACGATTTGCGGGACAAGGGCAACACGCTGCTCGTGGTCGAACACGAGGAAGCAATCATCCGCTCATCGGATCATGTGATCGACATCGGTCCGGGCCGCGGGGAACGCGGAGGGGAGCTGGTTTTCAGCGGAGACTTGGCAGACCTCGGTGTATCCCGCGGGGAGCGCACGGCCCACCACTCGCTTACGGCCGATTACCTTAGCGGACGAAAGCGAATTCCAGTCCCGCAGTCGCGTCGCAAATCACACGCTTCGATCAGAATTAATGGCGCGCGCGCTCATAATCTGAAGAACCTCGACGTTGAAATTCCGTTGGGAATTTTCAACTGCGTCACCGGTGTTTCCGGATCCGGAAAGTCGACGCTTATTCACGAAGTCCTTTATCGAAACTTGCTTCAGGCGAAGGGCGTAGCGTCCGAGCAGGAACCCGGTGCGTGCAAATCGGTGACCGGCGCACATCGTATTGGCGACGTGGTGATGGTGGATCAATCGATGCTCGCGCGCACCCCCCGCTCGACGCCGATTCTCTACCTCGGACTCTACGATCGTGTGCGCGAGCTTTTCGCCGCGCAGCCGGAAGCCATGGCGCAGGGACTAACGGCGAGCGCCTTCTCCTTCAATTCGGGCAGCGGCCGTTGCGAACGCTGCTGCGGCACCGGTTTTGAGAAGATCGAGATGCAATTCTTGAGCGATCTCTATGTGCGCTGCGCCGAATGCGAAGGCCGTCGCTTTCAGTCGCACGTCCTCCGCGTCCAGCTGCACCAGAGATCAATTCACGATGTTCTCCAATTGACCGTCAGTGAAGCCATCCAGTTTTTCGCGCAAATCGGCGAAACGGAAAAACTGGGGAATCCGCTCGACGTTCTGGACGAAGTGGGCCTTGGTTATTTACGGCTTGGTCAGCCGCTGAACACTCTTTCGGGAGGCGAATCGCAACGCCTCAAGCTCGTTCGGCACCTCGCGGAAGAGAGCCTCGACCCGAAGGAGAACGGGGCCGCAAGCGGCAACCTGCTCATCTTCGACGAGCCGACCACGGGTCTGCATTTCGACGACGTTGCGATGCTGGTGAAGTTGTTTCAGCGCCTGGTCGAAGCGGGCAACACCCTTATCGTGATCGAGCACAATCTCGAGGTCATCAAGTGCGCGGATTGGATCATGGACCTCGGCCCCGAGGCGGGCGACGAGGGTGGCAGACTCGTTGCTGCCGGCACCCCCGAAGCCGTCGCCAGGGTCGAAGCGTCGCATACGGGGAGATATCTAAGAGCCGTCATCTCGAGCGGAGTCGAGGGACCTCGTGGCACGTCGAGAAAAATTCCGCGGGTTCCTTCTACTCCGCTTCGCTTCGCTCAGGATGACGGCGAGGAGTTGCCGCGTGCGGCCGAGGAGCCGCTGGGCTACCACGCGAACGGAGGGGGGCAGGTCAACAACGCCATCCGCATTCATGGCGCGCGAGAACACAATTTGAAAAACATCTCCCTCGACATTCCTCGAGACAAGATGGTGATCATCACCGGCCTGAGCGGCTCCGGAAAATCGACCGTGGCCTTTGACATTCTTTTTGCCGAAGGGCAGCGCCGCTTTCTGGACAGCATGTCGCCCTACGCGCGACAGTTCGTGGAGCAGCTTGAAAAACCGGATGTCGATCTGGTGGAAGGCGTGCCACCGAGCGTCGCCATCGAGCAGCGCGTTACCCGCGGCGGCGGCAAATCAACCGTTGCGACGGTGACGGAAGTCTACCATTTCTTCAGGCTACTTTTTGCGAAAACGGGGACGCAGTTCTGTCCCGACTGCGATCTGCCGGTCGAGAAACAAAGTTTGGCGGCAATCGTGAAGCAACTGGAGACCGCGGTGAAGCGCGGCCCGCTCAAGGTCCTCGCTCCGCTCGTAAAAGCCCGCAAGGGATTTCATACCGATGTGGCGCGCTGGGCGGAGCGACAGGGTTTCGACACGCTCTTTGTCGATGGTGAACTCTTGCCGATCGCGCAATTTCGTAAGCTCGAGCGCTTCAAGGAGCACACCATCGACGTCGTGGTCGGAGCGATTGACGCGAGGCGAATTCTGAAAGCGCGCAATCTCGTCCAGCGCGCGCTCGAGATCGGACGCGGCACTGCGCACCTGCTCGACGCCAAGCATTGCCTCACGGTCATGAGCACGGAGATGAGCTGCCCCGGGTGCGGCCGCGCGTTCGAGGAGCTCGATCCGCGTTTGTTCTCGTTCAATTCACCGCACGGAGCCTGCGCGGAATGCGGCGGGTTCGGCGAGATCTGGAATCGGGCAAAGCAAACGGGCACAGAGGAAACCGGCGACTCCGTCCTTGAGAACGAGTTGGCCGCGGAACGCGAATCGGAGTGGATCGACGAAGATGAAGCGGCGCCATGCTCCGCTTGCCACGGGTCGCGGCTCAATCCCATTGCCCGGCACGTCCGGCTGCAGAGTCAGACGATCGATAATTTCACCGCTCTTTCGGCCGCCGAGGCATTGCAGTTGGTCGGCACGCTTCGTTTTCGCGGCAACCAGAAAACCGTGGCCGACGATCTCGTGCCCGAAATCACGCAGCGTCTTCGGTTCATGGACAACGTCGGGCTCGGGTATCTGGCTCTCGGCCGCTCGGCAAAGACCCTAAGTGGCGGCGAGTCGCAGCGCATTCGCCTGGCCGCGCAACTCGGCTCCAACTTGCGCGGCGTTCTTTACGTCCTCGATGAACCTACGATCGGGTTGCATCCGCGCGATAATCTTCGCTTGCTCGAAACGCTGACGGCCCTGCGACAGAAGGGGAATTCCCTGGTCATCGTTGAACATGACGAAGAGACGATGCGTCGCGCCGATCATATTATTGACCTCGGTCCCGGGGCGGGGATCCACGGCGGCGAAGTCGTTGTGCAAGGGACGTTGCGCGACATCGAAAGACACGCGAATTCGGAGACCGGCCGCTGTCTGAAGAACCCGTTGTGTCACCCTACGCGAAAGAGCCGGCGCTTGTTAAGCGAGGTCGAGCAGTGGATCGAGATTCGCGGAGCGCATGCGCACAATCTCAAGAACGTCGATGCGCGCTTTCCGGTCGGCCGGCTGTCGGTCATTACCGGCATCTCTGGTTCCGGAAAATCGACTCTGATGCGTTCGGTTTTGTTGCCCGCGGTCCGGGAACGACTGAAGAAAGAACGCGGTAAGCAACGGGAGTTGTTTTCGACCATCACCGGAGCCGAGTCGTTTGAAACGGTCTATGAGGTGGATCAATCGCCGATCGGGAAAACTTCTCGCTCGACGCCGGCGACTTACATCAAAGTCTTCGACGAAATCCGCAAGTTGTACGGCCAGCTGCCGGTCTCGCGCGTCCGCGGTTATTCGCCGAGCCGGTTTTCCTTCAACGCGGAGGGCGGTCGCTGCGAAACGTGCAGGGGCCAGGGTGCCATCAAGCTGGAGATGAGCTTTCTGCCGAGTAGTTACGTGCCGTGCGAGGACTGTGGCGGACGCCGTTACAACCCGCCAACGCTGGAAGTGCTCTATAATGAAAAGAGCATTGGCGACGTGATGGAGATGACGATTGAGCAGGCCGCGGCGTTTTTTGCTACCAACCAGAAGATCGCGCGTCCTCTTTCGCTCCTGGCCGATACCGGATTGGGATATCTGAAGCTGGGCCAGCCAAGCCCGACCTTGAGCGGCGGCGAAGCACAGCGATTGAAACTTGCGACCGAGCTGACGCGAGGAATCGGACGTGCGCAAAACGAGCGGATTCGCAAAATGCGCAAACCGAAATCGACGCTCTATCTGTTGGAAGAGCCGACGATCGGCCTGCACATGGCGGATGTGGAACTGCTCTTGAACGTGCTGCACCGGCTTGTGGACGAAGGAAATACCGTGATCGTGATCGAGCATAATCTCAGCATCATCGCGGAAGCAGACTACATCGTGGACATCGGACCGGAGGCGGGTGCGGAGGGGGGAGAAATCGTCGCGACCGGGACGCCCGAAGAAGTCGCGCAGAGTCGCCTCAGCCGGACCGCGCCGTTTTTACGCGAGGTCTTGAGGAGCACACCCTGACTCAGCGTTTTTGTTGCCGGTCGCGTAAGGATCGCTGAGTATCGCTCGCTCAATGCTCGCCTATTACCTGCACAATCTCGACCCATTCATCTTCAGGATCTGGGACAATGTCGGCCCGCGTTGGTACGGGATGGCGTATGTGCTCGCCTTCGTTGGTGGCTTCGCACTGTTGAGCCGGTTTTCGAAGAAGGGCTACCTGGATCTTCCCCAAGCCGCCGTCGGCGACTTCATTACCTGGACGGCGCTTTTCGGGGTGATGGTCGGTGGCCGCCTCGGCTACGTCATTTTTTACCGGCCCGAAATGCTCCAGGAACCGCTTTCCATCCTGCGCGTCTGGGAAGGCGGGATGTCCAGTCATGGCGGGATTCTTGGGGTTGTGCTCTTCACCCTCTACTACGCGCGCCGGCACAAGATTTCCTGGACCAACCTGGGCGATAACCTCGTCGTTGCTGTCCCGATCGGCCTGTTTCTGGGCCGTTGCGCTAATTTCATTAACGGGGAACTTTACGGCAGAGCGGCCACGGTTTCCTGGGCGGTACAATTTCCAAAGGAATTACTCGAGCCGGCGAACATCGCGGAAGCCGAGCGGGCGCTCGCTGCCTGCCGGCAGATCGATCCGTCGCTGGGGTCCACTGAGGCGATCGTGGAGGCGGTGCGAACCAGTCCGCAGATCGCAACAGCCTTGCGTGACATTGTCACGCCCCGGCATCCTTCGCAGCTTTACGAGGCGCTTCTCGAAGGGATCGTGTTGTTCGCGATCCTGTGGCTGGTGCGCACGCGCGCACGCACCCCAAACGGATTCCTGACGGGATTATTTATGATCTGCTACGCGGTTTTCCGGATCGTCGTGGAATATTTTCGCGAACCAGACGCGGCCTTGATTGGCATGTTTACGCGCGGGCAGTTCTTTTCGTTCTTTGTCGTCGTTCTCGGCATTGGGTTCATCGTGGCGGCGAAACGGCGCCCAACCTTTCCGCGAAAGCTGGCCGCGTAATCCATCTCGGTGCTTTCCCTTTTGCGGAAAGTCCGCTATTGATCGAGCAAGTTGGCGCACATGCTACTTCCGAAGATTCTCGCGGCCGGCGGTCTGCTCTTCGCGTTCGAACACTCGACAGTCGCGGGCAAGATCGTTCTCGCCCTTCTTTGCATCGTCTCGGTCTTCAGCTGGTCGATCATGATTACGAAGCTGCGCGTGATTCAGTTCGCGCGGAAACAGAATGCGCGTTTTCGCGCGGCCTTCCGCAAGGACCGGCAACCGCTGCGCTTGTTTGAGAATCACGCCCGATTCCCAGGGGCGCCGCTCTTCAACATCTACCGCGCCGGCTGCGAAGAAATGACCTTTCAGCTGCTCGGCTCGGCGGAAGTGGACGAAACATTCCGGGCCCGGCTCGGCATTGCCGAGAAAATCACGCCCGCGCAAATGCACGCGGTCAATGCTGCCATGGAACGTGCGGTAGGAGAGACGGCGCTCGGTTTGGAATCGCAAATGATCCTGCTCGCGACCGCGGTGAGCGGGGCGCCCTTCCTGGGATTGCTCGGAACTGTCTGGGGAGTGATGGATACGTTTACGGATGTGGCGGTCGCAGGCTCTCCGAGTCTGACGACAATGGCGCCCGGGGTCTCCGGGGCGTTGATCACGACCGTCATGGCTCTCTGTGTCGCGATCCCGGCGATGTTTGGTTACAACTTTCTCGTCACCAGTATTCGAGGGATGATTGTCGAGATGGATAACTTCGCGGCGGAACTGGCTTCGGAGTTTGAGCACAAATACGTGGATCACAACGCGCGCGATCCGGAATACCGGCGATGAGGGTCAAAAAAGGGGAAACTTTAGCGTCCCACTGGGAAGACTGAAATATGCGCCGCTATTCTCAACGCAACGCTCTCTCCACCTTGTCGGAGATCAACATCACGCCGCTGCTCGATCTGGCGTTCGTGCTTCTGATTATTTTCATGATCACGACGCCACTGCTGGAAAACAGCGTGAACCTCGTCATCCCCTCGAGTGGCGCGGCGAACACGCCGGTCAATCCTGCGCAAATCCAGACGATCTCGATCGGTCGAGACGACACGATCAAGTTCAACAACGAGCCGGTGGATGCGCCGACGCTCGCGGCCCGGCTCGCGGAATTGAAGCGAGCGAATCCGGAGGCGGCCGTCGTGATTCGCCCGGATCGGGAGTTGCCGGTGCAAAAGTTGATCGCCTTGATGGATGAATTGCAACGCGCGCAAATCACGAAGGTTGGGATTGCGACCAGAGCTGAGACGAAATAGCGATGCCCCGAGACGCACGCTTTTGGCGCAACGTCACGCTCATCGCGATCGCCCACGTCGCGATTGTAGCCTGGCTTGTTCGTTGGAATCACGAGACGCGGAAGCCAGACTCGCAGAGCATTGTCTGGATGAGTGCAGCGGGCATGGAAGCCGCGTCCAAGAGCTCGATCGGGCAAACGGAGCTGGCGATTGAAACGCCCCCGCCGGCAGAAGCTGATTCGCCGCGCTCCCCGGCGGAAGAAAACGACGAAGGCCCTGCCCTGACGCCTGCAAAAAGCGATATCCAGCTTCCGACCATCGCGCCGTCGCCCACTCCAGTCACGACACCGGCCCCCCGGGCGAGCGTGACACCTGTCCCAAGGGCATCGCCAAAACCGACCGCAAAGCCGTCACCAAAACCAAGCCCAAAGAAAATCGCCAACGCAAAAGCCACGCCAGGGCCTTCGCCGAAAAGGAGCGCCACTCCAGCTAAGTCTGATAAGAAAGGGGACGGAGCCAAGAAGGAGTCCGTCAACCTCGCGCCCGCCAACGCGGACACCGCTGGTGAAAAATCCGGACCAACCGGCCCCGGCGATGGCGTGCGAGCGTCGGAATTCAGTTGGTACGGAAAGATGCTTCACGACCGTTTCTACAGCGAATGGATCCAGCCTACCACCAGCGTGGCGATCGGAACGAAGATATCAGTGGTGGTACGAATTCGGATCGAGAAAGACGGGCGTGTCTCGAGTTTTAAGGTCGTGAGGCCCTCTGGAAATGTGGTGGTTGATGAATCGGTCGCCGCGGTCGCACAGCGGGTGATGCAGGTTGATCCGTTGCCGAGGGGCCTTGGGAGCGGCGCCTACTACGAGGTCAATATCAACTTCGAGTTAAATCCGGAACAGTAGCGGTGGCGAGGCTCGTCCGTCCCATTGTCATCCGGAGCGGTAGTCGAGGGATCTCTTACTTTTCGCGAGCGTCAGCGAGTACCTCGGGCGCTGGCGCGCCCTCGCAGAATAAGAGGTCCTTCGACTCCGCTTCGCTTCGCTCAGGATGACAAATGCGAAGATCGGTGTCCCTACAGAAGCGCGAGCGATTTTCCTTCGCGATGTTCCACCTGGTCCATGGTGCATTGCCGCGGCGCCTTGTCCGGGCGCCATCGCAGGATTTTCGTGCCATGACGGAAACGTCCGCCGGTGAAATGATCGTAGGTCACTTCCACGACCGTCTTCGCATCGACTGGCTCCCATTCGCCGGTGCGTTCCGTGCTCCAACGGCTCGGACCTCCCGGCGCATCGCCGGTGAATCCAGGTTTCTTTTTCAACGCCTCAAATTGTTTTGTCAGCGCAGGGAGGTCGCTCTTCTTGAACGCCGAGGTGAATCCGACGTGATGCAGCAGGCCGTCATCGCCGTATAACCCTAGCAACAGCGAGCCCAGCAGGCGCGACCCGGTGGCGTAGCGAAAACCACCCACCACGCAATCAGCGCTGCGAATCTGTTTCACCTTTACCATGGCAGTTCGCTCGCCCGAGGCGTATGGCGCGTCGATTTGTTTCGCGATCAAACCGTCCAAATTTCCCCCGGCCTTATCGAACCATTTCCTGGCCGTAACGAGCGCTGTGGTAGCCGGGGACAAACGGAGCGCACCTTTTCTGGTGAGGTTGTCTCTCGCGAACGTTTTCAATTTTTCGCGCCGATCGCGCAGTGGCAGCGAGAGCAATGATTTGCCGGACGTGTCTGCCAGCAAGTCGAACACAATCAACAACGCCGGATGCGCGGCCGCGAGTTTTTGGACGCGGCTTGCGGCCGGATGTAATCGCAGTTGCAGTTCATCAAAGGAAAGAGCCTTGCCGATCGGAATGACGAGTTCAGCGTCCAGGACAAAACACTTCGCCTTGAGTGTCAGAATCTGTGCGACCACATCCGGGAAGTAGCGGGCGAGCGGTTGGCCCGCTTTCGATTGCAGAAAAACATCCTGGCCGTCTCGAAAAGCAAGGCAGCGAAATCCATCCCACTTAGGCTCGTATTGCCAATCGCCGCCGACTGGAATTTCATCGACCGAACGCGCTTTCATGGGAGGGAGTGGGGGTTTAAGAGAGAGCGCCATGAGCTTAGCTATATCTTCGCGGCTCGAGTTTCGGCGGACGCTTTCCCTTTCGAACCGCGCCGGCCACGGAGATGTAATCGAGCTCGATGCCATCGACCGCCGAGCGGAGCAACAATCCGCCGCGGCTCATGTCTCCGCGCCCAACGAACTCGGCCGGGAAACGAAGGCGTTTCCCCAAGTGCATTAGGAGAACGTCGACATATTTTCCGGTCGCCACGCTTCCGAGCAGAACGACTTCACAATCGACGGTCAACTTTCTCGCAAGCTTCTTTACATCGCGCTCGAGCGGCCGGCGATAACGCGGGTCGTCTTCATCGATGTCCACCGTGCCGAACTCGCGAAGATCCTCGATCCCAATCGGTGAGGCCGCCGGGACCAACCCGCGATTTGGCGTGATGACGAGTACACCGGACGTTTTGGGAGCCGGCCGCGCGAAGACGTTTGCATAAGCGAGTTTTCCTCGAAAATAGAGGCCACTCAGAAACGTAAACACTTCGCCGAGCGTAGGGCGATTGTCGCCGCGCAGGCGGCGTGCGAGGTCGAATTGCGCCCGCTCGCTCATGATCATCCTGGCGCGCTGGCCGCCAGAGTAGGCCGGCGACAGAAGAAAAGTGCGGCTCATCCGAGCGAAGCGGAATGCCGGTTACTGGCTCAGTGCCAGTTCTCGTGTGGTTTGCGCGATGCGAGGTGGCCGATCCAGTTGGCGCGCGCGGGAGCGGTTTGCTTGCAACTCAGGCAGGTGTCTTTCCGACCACCGACAAAGGGTATGCAGAGGATCGATCAACGTGCGTCCGAGGCGGGTGAGCGAGTATTCAACTTTAGGCGGAACCACCGGATGAACTTTCCGGAGGACCAAGCCATCTCGCTCCAAACTGCGGAGCGTTTGCGTGAGCATCTTCTGCGAGATCCCGCCAATCTCCCGGAGCAGACCGCCGTAGCGTTGCGTTCCGTTCGCCAGAACGTGGATGATGAGTGCAGTCCATTTATCTGCGATCCGATCTAACACGATCCGCGACGGACATTGAGGTTTTAGCACCGAAGCGCCGGAAGACTTCATTTGCCATCTGTAGGAGCAATCGGGCGGGGTGCAAGCGGAGAGTAACGAACCAGGAGGGGCGTATAAGGTGGCGCCACTTCATGGGGGATTGCAGAAGTACTCACGGCTTGCGTTCATTCGATTTCGCTAGGACGATTCCGGGGCATGTCCTATCGGGGAACCTCACTGCTGTGAAAATTCTTGTGATCGGCAGCGGAGGACGAGAGCACGCCTTGGCGTGGAAGTTGAAGCAATCCCCCCGCGCAGGGCGGATTTTTTGCGCACCCGGAAATGCGGGCACAACGGAGGTAGCCGAAAACGTTGCGATCCCGGCCAACGATCTGCCTGGGTTGGTTCGTTTCGCCAAAGAAAACGAAATCGGGCTAACGGTAGTGGGACCGGATGATCCGCTTGCGGCCGGCATCGTGGATCTTTTCCAGGTTGAAAACCTGCGTGTTTTTGGCCCGTCGAAATCTGCAGCGCGCCTGGAATCCTCCAAAATCTTCGCCAAGGCCCTGATGCGCCAGAACAAGATTCCCACGGCCCGGGGCGCCGCCTTTTCCGAGCGCGAAGCTGCCTTTGCCTTCGTGGGAGAGGCCCGATTTCCCATCGTGATTAAGGCTGATGGTCTTGCACTCGGCAAGGGGGTGATCATGGCGCGCGATGCTAAAGAGGCGCGGGCGGCGATCGATTCGATGATGACGGAAAGGCGTTTTGGCGATGCAGGGATGCGCGTCCTGATCGAAGAGTGTCTCACCGGTTCGGAGTGCTCGTTACATGCGCTGGTGGATGGAGAGCATTACCGCATGCTCGCGACCGCTCGGGACCACAAGCGCGCTTTCGATGGCGACACGGGGCCCAACACTGGCGGAATGGGCGCCTTCAGTCCGGCGGACAATTTCGACGCCGACATGGAGGTGAAATTCGATCGGAGCGTCATGCGTCCGCTACTCGAGGGTTTGAAGGCAAGCGGCGTTGTCTTTCGCGGTTTGCTCTTTCCTGGCCTCATGATGACGGCGGATGGGCTGCGAGTTCTGGAGTTCAACTGCCGGTTTGGGGATCCAGAGACGCAAGTCATCCTGCCGCGCTTGAAATCTGATTTGCTCGGGCTCCTTGAGGCCGCGATTGACGGGACGCTGGCTCGTACGCCAATCGAATGGGATGAGCGGGTAGCGGTCACAGTCGTACTCGCTTCCGGCGGCTATCCGGGCGCCTACGATGTTGGCAAACCAATTCACGGTTTAGGGAAACTTTCGAAGGCGAACGATATCTGCGTTTTCCACGCCGGCACGCGGAAGGAAAATGGGTCGATTGTGACAGCCGGGGGCAGGGTCCTGGCGGTGACGGCGCTGGGAGAAAATGTGGCGACGGCCCGCGCCCGCGCCTACGCCGCGGTCTCAGAGATTGAGTTCGAAGGCTGCCATTATCGCCGGGATATTGCTCTTGGCGCAGTTGCAGCTAGAGTCCTGGGCCACTGATGTCCCGGCGCGTCTCTCTGTTTCTTTTCCTCCTTTTCGGCTGGAGTGCGGCGGCAAATTTGCTCGCGCAATCGCCCCCGAAGCCGAGCACCACTTCGCCGTCGCCAGTTTCCTCGGCGGCGCCTCAACCTTCCCCAACACCACGAGCCAAATCTCTGGTTGATTCGATGGATTCGACGGACCTGAAGGAAGCAATCCAGCTCCTGAAAAACAACTACATCAAACCGGAGGCCCTTCACGAAACAGAACTAAGTCGCGCGACATTTGAAGGAATTCTCACTCGCCTGGGGCACGGTGTGATTCTGCTTTCCGATCCCGGAGCGGAACCGGCGGAACCTGCAGCCCCGTTTTTCGGTGAGATTTTGGAGGGTCACGTAGGTTATCTTCGGTTCGGAGCCCTCGAGCGGCCGAACCTCGAAGCGCTCGATACGCACCTGCAAACTTTTGGGACGAAGAAAGTGGATGCCGTGGTAATCGACCTGCGGGCCAGCCCCGCCACGAATGATTTTACGACTGCCTCCGAATTCGCGAAGCGGTTTTGTCCGAAAGGAAAGCCGATCTTTAGCCTGCGCAAGACAACCGCCAAACAAGAGCGAACCTTCACCTCGGATCGCGACCCTTCGTATCAAGGTCTAACAATCCTCCTCGTAGACGGGGACACGGCTGGAGCAGCGGAGGCGATCGCCGGCGCCATCCATTTTTACAACAAGGCGTTGGTAATCGGCCAGCCAACCGCCGGGCGCGGGGTGGAATACACCGATCTGAAACTGCCCAGCAGAAAGGTCCTGCGGGTCGCGGTGGCAGAGGCAATTCTGCCGGAAGATCGGCCCCTCTTTCCCGGCGGCCTCCGACCTGATGTGCCGGTGGAGATGCCGGCGGCGGATAAGCGCGAAGTCTTCCAACAGAGCCGGGAAAAGGGGATGACGCCCTTTGTCGTCGAGCACGAGCGGCCGCATCTGAACGAAGCCGCCCTTATCTCCGGCAGAAATCCTGAGCTCGAAGCCATGGAAGCGGCGCAAAGGCGGGGGCGTGGTCCTGAGAAGACGACCGTGCGCGATCCTGTCCTGCAGCGCGCCCTGGACTTGGTCACTTCAATTACCATTTTCCAAAAGCGATAGAGGTCCGTCCTCTGTGACCTTGCTGGCAAAAGTCGCTCCCTCCGAGTAGGATCCCGTTCGTCGTGAATCCGCTGGAAGACCGCATTGGATACAAGTTCCGCAATCCACTCTTGCTTGCGGAAGCGCTCACTCATCCAAGCCTGAGACACGAAACGCAGCAGCATCACTTCGATAACCAGCGACTGGAATTTCTGGGAGATGCCGTTCTCCAATTGGTGATGACCGAGCATCTCTATGGGCATTTCAAAGATGAGGCTGAGGGGCAGCTGACCAAACTTCGATCGCGCCTGGTTTCACGCGAGGCGCTCACTGTTCATGCGGCTACACTTGAGTTGGGACGCTATCTGATGATGGGACGCGGCGAAGACGCGAGCGGCGGACGCGAACGCAATTCAACCCTTGCCGACGCGTTCGAAGCGCTCGTCGGCGCCATCTATCTTGACAGCGATCTCACCACCGCTCGGCGATTCATTCTGGAACAGGCTAGCCAGGATCTGGCGCAGATCGTCGAGGAGCCGATCGATATTAATCCGAAAGGTCATCTCCAGGAATTGCTCCAGGCCATTTCACCGCGCAGTCCCGCATATGAAGTGATTTCAAAAAGTGGACCGGAGCACGAAAAAACCTTCGTCGTGCGCGCGGTCTGGGAAGGGATTGAACTCGGAGAGGGATCTGGGCGAAGTAAGAAGCAAGCGGAAACAGCCGCGGCGCTGGCAGCAATGAAGGAGAAGCGGTGGGAACAAGCAGCGGAAAAGAACCTACCCTCAGCCTCTTAACGGTAGGGCAGACTTCGCCAAGCCGTGATTTTCCCGGCTCAACAGAGTCTCGCCCAACCATCAAGGGATGTCCGGCGAATGGTTGAGCGCCTGGAGAGACGTGCCTTGCGACGTTTCCCAGCTGTGATGATGGACAATTGTTGCCGTCACGAATTTCTTCGCGCGCCGAACAGCTTCTTCGAGCGGAAGACTGATTGCCAGTCCGGCGGCGATCGCAGCGGAATAAGTGCACCCGGTGCCGTGGGTAGCGATCCCGCGGAAAAAGGGCGCCGAGAATTCTGTGACGTTGCCATGCTCGAAAAGCAGATCGATCGCCTCCTCGCCGGCGAGGTGGCCTCCTTTTAACAACACGGGGACGCCGTATTTTTCCGCGAGTTCGGGGCCGGCTTTCCGCATGGCTTGCAAGTCCGCGATCGGTTCTCCAAATAGTCGGGCGGCCTCGCTGAGGTTCGGCGTCACGAGCGCGGCGAGCGGAAATAGCTCGCGCTCGTAGCATTCGATCGCGTCATCTTGCAGAAGGGAATGGCCGCTCGTCGCTACCATGACCGGATCGATTACAAGCGGCGGAGCCGAGTTCGACTTCACGGCGTGGGCGCGAAGTGCGTGCGCCACAACTAAAGCGATCTCCCCGGAGAAAAGCAGTCCCGTTTTGATGGCGGCGACCGGAAAACTCTCCAGCAGTATCCCAATCTGCGTGGAAACCGTCTCCGCCGTGACCGGTTCAATCTTCGAAACGAGGCCAGGTGTTTCCGCCACGACGCACGTTATGGCCGTCAGCCCATAAACGCCGAACGCGCTGAAAGTCTTGAGATCCGCCTGGACGCCCGCGCCCGCGCTGCTGTCGGAGCCGGCGATGGTAAGAGCGACTGGTGCGTTCGCCGGCATGGTATGCGAAGACGGGCCCCAGGCCCGCGGCCAAGCGGGCTAGCCGCCGTCGGCGCCGATTGCTTCAACCGGGCAGCCTTCCATCGCTTCTTTGCAGAGCGCGTCTTCTTCAGGCGTTTCCGGTTGTTTGTAAACGAAGGAATGCCCGCCGTCGTCGTTTCGTTTGTAATTCGCCGGCGCAGTTTCGCGGCAAAGATCGCAGTCGATGCACTGGTCATCGACGTAGAACTTGCCGTCTACGTTTTCCGGATATTTGTTTGCTGCGTCGGCCATAGGTTCCTGCTAAAAGCGAAGTGGAACGTAGGAAGAAACACCTGGCACGCAATGGTTTTTTACGCGGTTCCGCGCAACCGTCGGCCCCGGCAATAGCGAAGAGGGTGTGCTGCCCAGAAGAGCGGCACCTTCGAACCGCGACCTGATCATGACGCCACAAATCCTCCTCCTCCTCTGCCTTCTCGCGATTGCGCTCGTGCTGTTTTGGTGGGAGCGAGTCTCGTCGGAAGTCACCGCGCTCGGCCTGTTGCTCGCGCTCGCCTTCACCGGGCTGTTGCCCGCGAATCAAGCGTTCGCGGGTTTTGGCAGCGATACGGTCATCATGATCCTTGGTCTGCTCATCCTCACCGCGGCGCTCGAGCGCACTGGAGTAGTCGAGCTCGCCGGGCGGGCGGTGTTGCGTCACGCGGGCACTGATCCCGACCGGCTGCTTTGGATCGTGATGTTCGCCGCGGCCGGCACTAGCGCGTTCATGAGCAATACCGCTTCAACCGCCTTCTTTTTGCCGATGGTTTTTGGCATCGCGAAGAAGTCCGGCGTCAGAGCGTCCAAACTCCTCATGCCGCTCGCATTTTCTGCGATCGTCACCAGTTCCGTGACGCTCGTCAGCACCTCCACGAACATGGTCGTCAGTGGCATGATCAGCGACTATGGCCTGCCGGCCATGGGCATGTTCGAGCTGGCGCCCGTCGGTGTTCCAATCGCTGTGGTGGGGCTGGTCTACATGTTCCTCGCGCGCCGCTTCATCCCCGACCGCGGCGCGCCCGCCGGATTGACCGAACAGTTCGGGGTCCGCCCCTACCTGAGCGAGATTGTCATCCAGCCGGGCTCCGCGTTGGCGGGAAAAACGCTCGGCGGCGCGAATTTCGGACAGCAACTCGGGCTCGAGGTGTTGCGGATCATCCGGAACAAGAATCAAAGCATCACACCGCGAGCGATCACGGCGTTGAAAGAAGGCGACGTCCTGCTGGTGAAGGGAAGTCAGGAGGACATCGTGAAGGTCAAAGATACCGCCGGCGTGGAGATTAACGCGGACGCTCGCCTGTCCGATCCCGATCTCGCGACCGAGGATACTGCGCTGGTCGAAGCCGTGCTGTTGCCCGGCTCGCCCCTCATCGGCCGCTCATTGAAGCGCCAGCGCTTTCGCGAGAGCTACGGCTTGCAGGTGCTCGGAATCAATCATCACGGCGTCAACGTCGTCCGCAAGTTAAGCGAAGCGATGCTTGCGCTGGGCGACGTGCTGCTCGTGCAAGGCCGCCGCGAAGACATCGCCCAAGCGCACGAGAGCAACGCCTTTCGCCTTCTTGGCCCGATGGAACAAATCGAGGAAATCCGTCCGCGCCGGGAACGCGCGCCACTGGCGATCGCGATTTTCGTTGGTGTGATCGTGCTGGTGACCGCACGCGTGCTGACGCTGCCCATGGCGGTGATGCTTGGGGCGCTCCTGGTCTTCGTCACGCGCTGCATCACACCACCGGAAGCTTATGCGCGCATCGAGTGGAAGGCGATCATCCTAATCGGCAGCATGCTCAGTCTTGGCGCGGCGATGGAAAACACCGGCGCCGCGAAATATCTCGCGTTGCAGCTCGTCTCCTTTACCGGCAGCGCGGATCCCTTCTGGCTGCTCACGGTCTTCTTCGTCCTTACCGTTTTCCTGACGCAACCGATGTCCAACCAGGCCGCGGCGATTGTCGTCCTGCCGATCGCTATCCAAACCGCGCTCCAGCTTGGCCTCAACCCGCGCACCTTCGCGATGATGATCGCCGTGGCCGCGAG
>Ga0190272_10000451_pt1 | contig 21840 bp, 25 predicted proteins | sample Popmic504T_FD_133746 | JGI IMG/M metagenome (GOLD analysis project Ga0190272, IMG submission 133746) | Populus adjacent soil microbial communities from riparian zone of Shoshone River, Wyoming, USA - 504 T | ecosystem: Environmental > Terrestrial > Soil > Riparian zone | place: USA: Wyoming... | reverse complement strand
GCTGCAGGTCGCCGAGGTTCTCGACCCGGCCGCCGCAGAGGCGGAAGAGGGCGCCGGGGATGACGAGGCGGAAGACCGCCACCCACTTGACCACCTCCCAGGCGTCCATCAGCGGCCGGTCGCCGAACTTGGTGCCCTCGCGCGGGTTGAGCAGGTTGATCGGCACCGAGGTCGGGTTCAGCTCGGAGAGCTCGAAGGCCATCTCGACCCGCTGCCGCGGCGACTCGCCGAGGTTGAGGATGCCGCCGACGCAGGTCTCGAGGCCGGCCTCCTTGACCGCGTCGATCGTGCGTATGCGGCCCTCGTAGCGAACCGTGGTCGTGACCTCCGGGTAGTAGGAGCGCGAGGCCTCGACGTTGTGGTGGACGCGCTGGATGCCGGCGTCCTTGAGCTGCTTCGCCCGCTCCGTCGACATATGGCCGATCGAGGCGCAGCGCTTCAGGTTGGTCTGCTCGGCGACCAGCCGCGCCCCTTCGAGGATCTTCTGGAAGTCGCGTTTGGAGAGGCCCTGGCCCTGGGTGACCATGCAGAAGCGGTGCGCGCCCGCAGCCTCGGCGGCCCTGGCGTGCTCGAGGATCTGCTCGGGCTCCATCATCGCGTGCATCGGCGTGTCCGCCTCGGCGTAGCGCGACTGGGCGCAGAAGCCGCAGTCCTCGGCGCAGCCGCCCGACTTGGCGTTGACCAGCGAGCACATGTCGGTCGAGTCGCCGAAGTTCTCCCGACGCACCTGCCAGGCGCGCTCGACCAGGCCGCCGATCTCGTCGTGATCGGTCAGTTCGCCCAGCGCTAGGGCTTCGTCGAAGGTGATCAGGGGAGGCATTCGGCGCAAGGCTAGGAACCCGCCCGGACGTGCCGCGAGCTAGCCTCACGCCGTGGCTTCGCCGGCGGTGAAGAGACGCAGGCGGATCGTGCTGGCAGCCTGCTGCGCGCTTGCCGCGGGCGCTTTCGCCCTCTCCGTGACGCTGGGGGACGGCACGTCGCCCCCGAGGCCCAGCGTCGCCAGTCAGCTGACGCCGGAGCGGCTGGCCGGCCAGCGGGTGGTGGTCGGGTTCGCGGGCATCGAGTCGCCGGCCGCGTTGCGGCGCATGGTGCGCGAGGGACGCATCGCGGGCGTGATCCTCTTCGACGAGAACCTCCCGAGCCGAGTTGCCGCCCGCCGCCTGATCCGCGGCCTGCAGGGGATACCGCGCCCCGCCGGCCTGCGCGACCCGCTGCTGGTGATGGTCGACCAGGAGGGAGGGCTGGTGAAGCGGGTGGGTGGCGCGCCGGCCGTCTCCGCCCGCGAGATGGGCGCCCGTGGGGCCGCCTACAGTCGTGAGCAGGGCCGGCGCACGGCTCGCAACCTGCGTGGGCTGGGAATCAACGTCAACCTTGCGCCGGTCCTCGACGTGGCCCGGCCCGACGGCACGATCGCCGCAACCGAACGTGGCTTCGGCTCGACCGCGCCCGAGGTCGCCGGGACCGCGGTCCCCTTCGCCGCAGCGATGCAGGAGGGCGGCGTCGCCGCGACGGCCAAGCACTTCCCCGGCATGGGAGCGGCGCGGGAAAACACCGACTTCGCGGTCGAACGGATCGACCTCTCGAAAGAGGAGCTGCGACTGGTCGACGAGGCGCCCTACCGGCGCTTCGTCGCGGCCGGCGGCGAGCTGGCGATGCTGAGCAGCGCTATCTACCCCGCCTTCTCGCCCCGCCCCGCCGCCTTCGCCCGCCCGATCGCCACCGGCGAGCTACGCCGCCGGCTCGGCTTCGACGGCGTCTCGATCACCGACGCGCTCGAGACCGTCGCCGTGCGCGACTTCGGCGGCCCGGCCAGGGCTGCCCTGGCGGCGACAAGCGCCGGCGTCGACCTTCTCCTCTTCACCGACTACCGGGCAGGCGCCCAGGCCCAGCGCGCCCTGACTCGCCGGCTACGCGCTGACCCACCAGCCCGCGCCGCCGCGGAAGCCGCCGTGACCCGCATCCTGCGACTCCGCCGTCGCCTCGCTCTCTAGCTTTACGCGCCGTTCTCAAACGTCACAGCACGGCCTGGCTTGATGCAGGCGATCGAAACGAGCTCGATTCCGACTTCATTTGCGCTGCAGGCGAATTCATCGACGATCGGGCATGGGTTCGGTGCGCGATCGGCCCCAAGGCAAACGTTCTCCCAGATGTATGCCATGCGGCGTGCTGTGTCGCAGTCCACGCCGTTGCCTTTGACGTTGTAGGTGCCGTAGCCACCGTCGCTCAAGTCTCCGCATTCGACCTGGGTTCCACGGGGTGGGAGGGGTGGAGGGGGAGCACCGTCTGAGTGGGCTGCCGGCCCTAGGCTGAGCACTAGGAAGCGTCGACCTGAAGCCGAGCAGTGCTCCATCAGGGGGTGCTCTGCCAAGGGGTGGAAGTAGCAGGCCCACCCTTTCTCACGGGGCGGCTCCCCGAATCCATCTGGGTCCTCGATCGCGTTTCGTGTCTGCAGCGCGTAGAAGATTTCCTCTGCGTTCGAGCAGGTCAACTCGCTCGAGCGAAGGTCGAGCTCAACCTGTGATCGTTCTCCTGTGGGGTTGTGCTCGATCAGGCATCGCTTCGGCCCGCGACCGTTTGCCGTGCTTGCGGCGGGTTTCGCCGGGGCGTGCTCATCCTCGGTTGCGAGAACGAAGACCGCGATCCCAAGCGCGACCACGGCCGTGCCGAGCACGCCGATGAGCAAGCCACTCCTGAAACCCCCCACGCGTCGACCCTAGTGCCGCTGGCGGAATGTCGCCAGTTCTCCAGATTCACTCGACGGGGGTCGCCGCCAGCGACTCCCAGAGGTAGAGCGAGGCGAGGCTGCGGTGGGGGCGCCAGGGCTCGCCGACCTCGATCACCTTGGTCGGGGGCGGCATCTCGTCGAGCTCGTACGCGACCTGGATCGCCTTGCGGATGCCGAGGTCGCCGCCGGAGAGCACGTCAGGACGCTCGAGGTGGAAGAGCAGGAACATCTCCGCCGTCCACTGGCCGAGGCCGCGCACGGCGACGATCTCCTCGATCACCTCCTCGTCGGGGAGCCGGTCGAGGCTGTCGACCTCGAGCTCGCCGTCGATCACGTGGGTGGCGAGGTCGCGCACGTATTCCACCTTGCGCCCGGACAGTCCCGCGCCGCGCAGGTCGGCTTCGCTCGCTTCCAGCAGCTGCTCGGGGCTCGGCGTGGTGCCGCCGAAGATCTCGATCACGCGGCCGTAGATGGTCCGCGCCGCCTTGGTCGAGAGCTGCTGGCCGACGATCGCCCGCAGCAGCGCTCCGTAGGCATCGGCGGGACGCTCCTCGCTGCGCCGTTTCAGCCGCGTCTTCACGTCGAGCTTGCCGATCCGCTCGATCAGCCCCGCCATCACCGGGTCGGAGGCGGCCAGCGCTTTGCGGGCTTTGGCGCTCACTTCCCCTTCCATTCCGGCTTGCGTTTCTCGGCGAAGGCGCGGATCCCCTCGCGCAGATCCTCGGAGGAGAAGCAGGACTCGCGCAGGGCGATCAGGCCCGCCTCCTGCTGATCGCTGAGGATGGGGGAAGCGTTGAGCAGATCGATCGCGCTCTTGTTGCCGCGCATCGAGAGCGGCGCGTTGGCGGCGACACCGGCGGCCAGCTCGACCGCCAGCTCCTCGAGCCGCTCGTCGGGGACGACTTCGTGGACCAGGCCGATCTCCTCTGCCCGGGAGGCCTCGAAGTTGCGCCCGGTCAGGAACAGCTCCTTGGTGCGGGCCAGTCCGACCGTGTCGAGGAACTTGCGCAGGCCGGTGTGGCCGTAGACGAGGCCGAGCTTGGCCGGCGGCATCCCCAACTTGGCCCCGGCTGCGCAGATCCGCAGGTCGCAGGTGATCGCCAGCTCCAGTCCGCCACCGAGGCAGTGGCCGTTGATCGCGGCGACGGTCGGCCACGGGTGGGCGGCGAGTGCCTCCAGGGCGCGGTGGAAGGGGTGGGCGACGAGCGCCTCGGCGTCGCGCTCGAAGGTCTCGGCGGGGAAGGAGGCGATGTCGTAGCCGGCGGAGAAGACCGGGGGAGCGCCGGTGATCAGAAGGCAGCGGGTCTCGATGCCACGGTCGAGCCGCGGCAGGGTCTCGGCCAGCGCGTCGAGGATCTCGTGGTCGAGCGCGTTGCGGCGCTCGGGGTTGGAGAGGCGGATACGGACGACCGCCTCGGCTGGGGAGTCGAGAAGGAGCTTGCCGCCGGCGAGCTGCTCGCTCACTCTAGGACTACGAGGACGTCGCCTTCGCTGACCGACTGGCCCTCCTCGCAGCGGATCTCCTTGACGGTCCCGTCGTCCTCGGCCTCGACCGGGATCTCCATCTTCATCGACTCGAGGATGACGACGGTGTCGCCGTCTTCGATCTCGTCGCCGACCGCCACCGTGACTTTCCAGACGTTGCCGGTGATGTGCGCCTCGATGTCCGCCATGGGCGGGGACAATATCCGCCGTGCAGGACTCCCTTGCCCTGATCGTCGCCGCCCGCAACGAGGCGGATCGAGTCGGCGCCACGGTTGCGACGCTGCGCGAGGCCTTCCCCGGGGCGGCGATCTGGGTCGCCGACGACGCCTCCGAGGACGGCACCGCCGAGGCGGCGCTGACGGCGGGGGCACAGGTGGTCAGCCGCGGCCGTCCGCACGGCAAGGGCGCCAACGTGACGGCAGCGGCGGAAGCGGCGCTGAGCGCGGACCCCGCCCCGCAGCTGGTCCTGCTCTGCGACGGCGACCTCGGCGCCTCGGCCGGGAACCTGACGCCCCTGGTCGAGGCGGTCGAGCGCGATGAGTGCGACCTGGCGATCGCCGCCTTCGCCCGCCGGGTCGGCGGCGGCTTCGGCGTCGCCCTCGGCTTCGCCCGCTGGGCGATACATCGCCGCTGCGGCCTGGAGACGAGCGCGCCGATCTCCGGGCAGCGGGCGATGAAGGTCGAGGCCCTGCGGGCCGCACTTCCCTTCGCCCGCGGCTACGGCATGGAGGTGGGGATGACGATCGACGCCGTCCGCGCCGGCTACCGCCTGCGCGAGTACGAGCTCGACCTGAGCCACCGCGCCACCGGCCGCACCGCGGCGGGCTTCCTCCATCGCGCCCGCCAGCTGCGGGACTTCGCGCAGGTCTACGTGGCCAAGGGGGGCGAGTCTTCGCGCTCGGACTCTTAGAAGAGGCATGAGCCAGCCCGCAGCCGCCGTCGCCCCTGCTACCTTTACCTCAACTGCAATAGGTAAAGCAATGCCAAGGCTATCTCGCAAGAATCAGGTGACGATCCCCGTCGACGTGCTGCGCAAATCCGGCATCGAGCCGGGGGACGAGGTACGGGTGCGTGTGATCGGGCGGGGGCGGCTGGAGCTGGAGCGCCATCCTGATCTGGTCGATCAGTTTGCCGGCAGCCTTCCTGCCGGCGCATATCCCCCTGGCTACCTCGAGGGCTTGCGGTCCGAGTGGGAGCGGTAGCGCTCGACGCCAGCGTCGCGATCGGCTTCCTCGACCCAGCCGACGCGCACCACGAGCGCGCCGTCGCGAGTTTGCGCGAGGCCGATAGGGACGCGTTGCTGATCGCCGCCAGCGCCTACAGCGAGATCCTCGTTTGGCCGCTCGCCAAAGGGCACGCCAACCTGGTCGAGGAATTCATCGACGGCCTCCGAGTAGAGGTCGTGCCGTTCGACCGCGAGATCGCGCGAAGCGCCGCCGAGCTGCGCGCAGAGCACGGGGGCCTGCGCCTCCCCGACGCCGTCGTGCTCGCGACGGCCCGGCACCGCGACGCCGCTCTGCTCACCTTCGACGAGCGGTTGCGCCGCTTCGCCTAGAGCACCCTGGTCTAGGCCGGGTGCTCCCAGGGCGCCTGCGGCCAGCCGTCGCCGGCGCGCTCGAGGGCGCCGGCCAGTTCCAGCAGGGTCGCTTCGTCGTGTTCGCGGCCGAGCAGCTGGGCGCCGATCGGCAGGCCCGACGCCGTCAGGCCCGCCGGGACGCTGAGCCCGGGCCAGCCGGTCACGTTCCAGGCGAAGGCGAAGGGGCAGGTGGCGCTGGCGACCGTGCTGGTGCCCCAGTAGCCGCGTCCGTCGAGCGCGCCGACGCGGGGCGGCGGCTTTGCCGTGACCGGGGTGAGGACGACGTCGTAGCGGTCGAAGATGCGCCCGATCCGCCGGCGCAGGGCGGGCTCGGAGGCGCGGGAGATTCGCAGCGGGACCCCGCTGAGCGCCCGGCCCATCCGCGCGTGGACGCGGGTGCGGGGCTCGAGGCAGGAGCGGTCCGCGACGTTGGCGTTGAGCCAGGCGTCGACCCCGGCCATACCGCGCGGGATGATCGCCGGGCCGACGAGGCCGTACTCGGGATCGGCGGGCGAGACGTCGTGGCCGAGCTCGGCGAGCCGCTCCGCGGTCGCTTCGATCGCGCGGCGGTGCTCGTCGTCGACGGCGCCGGAGAGGCCGAACGGCGTCGCGAACGAGACCGCGACCCGCAGGCGCCGCGGCTCACGCGCCGCCGCCTCGGAGAAGGGCTCGGTCGGGGCGGGGGGGCGGTGGGCATCGGCCGGGACGTTGCCGTGGATCGCGTCGAGCAGGAGCGCCGCGTCGGCGACGCTGCGGGTCAGCGGCCCGTAACAGCTGAGCCCGTTGAAGGCCTCGGCGTCCGGCCAGGTGGAGACGCGGCCGCGCTGCGGCTTGAGCCCGATCAGGCCGGTCCAGGCGGCGGGGATGCGGATCGAGCCGGCACCGTCTGAGCCGACGGCGGCGGTGACGATCCCGGCGGCGACTGCAGCCGCCGCGCCGCCGCTGGAGCCGCCCGGCGTGTGGTCGGTGTTCCAGGGATTGCGAGTGGCGCCGTAGGTCGGGGTCTCGGTGAAGTGCCACTGCCCGACCTCGGGCGCATGGGTCTTGCCGATCACGATCGCCCCCGCCTCGCGCAGCCGCCGCACCATCTCGGCGTCGCGCACGGCGACCTCGTGCTCCCCCGAGCAGCCGAAGGGGGAGGAGAGGCCGGTCAGGTGGGCGTCGTCCTTGATCGCCACTGGGACTCCCAGCAGCGGCGCCCCGTTCCCTGCGGAGAGGCGGGCGTCCGCCGCGTCGGCCTCGGCCAGCGCCTCCTCGGCTCGCAGGACGCGGAAGGCGTTGAGGGTGGGCTGCGAGGCCTCGGCCCGTTGCAGCGAGGTCTCGACCAGCTCGCGCGAGGAGGCCTCGCCGGTTGCCAGCAGCGTTGCCTGTTCGACCAGGCCGTGGGTCTCGCTCGTGGCCTTCGGGTCTTTCGAAATCGTCTCGCTTGGCATCACGCCTCCTCGCAACCGTTAGTTCGTTCGAACGAACAATAGCCGGAACGGGTACCCTGGCGCAGCTTGACTCCCGCCACAGTCACCGACACCCGCGACCGCATCCTGCGCACGACGCTCGAGCTGATCGGCAGCGAGGGGATAGCCGCGGTCACCAACCGCAGCGTCGCCGGCGCGGCCGGCGTCTCGCTGGGCTCGCTCACCTACCACTTCGAGAGCCAGGTCGATCTCCTGCGCGAGAGCCTGCTGCTCTTCGTCGGCGAGGAGGTCGAGCGGCTGGAGACGATCGCGGCCGACATGCGCAGCCGCCGGCCCAGCGTCGAGGAGGTCGCCGGCGAAGTGGAGCGGATCGTCGAAGAATCGGCCAACCGGATGCAGCAGCTGGCCGAGGTCGAGCTCCACCTGCGCGCCGCCCGCGACCCAGAGCTGCGCGAGGCCTCGCGGCGCTGCTTCGAGGCCTACGAGGGGGTCGCCGCGACTGCCCTGGAGATGCTCGACGTCCCCGATCCTGAGCGCCACGCCGCCGAGTTCGTGGCGCTGCTCTACGGACTGGGGCTGCGCAGGCTCGGGACCGGGGAGGAAGACGCGGCGGGCACCGCCGAGGCGCTCTTGACGCTGGTGCGGGGCGCTCGCCGGTCGTGATCCTCGCCATCGACCAGGGGACGACCGGGACCACCTGCCTCGTCTTCGACGCCGAGGGGAGGATCGCCGGCCGCGCCTACTCCGAGTTCGAGCAGCACTTCCCGCAGCCGGGCTGGGTCGAGCACGACGCGGTCGAGATCTGGGAGACGACGCGGCGGGTCGCGATCCAGGCGATCGTCGACGCCGGCATCCAGGGGGCCGAGCTCGACGCGATCGGAATCACCAACCAGCGCGAGACCGTGGTTGCCTGGGACCCGGTGAGCGGCGAGCCGGTCCACCGGGCGCTGGTCTGGCAGGACCGCCGCACGGCGGCCCGCTGCGACGAGCTGCGCGCCGAGGGGCGCGAGGCGCTGGTGCGTGAGCGCACCGGCCTCACTCTCGATCCCTACTTCTCCGGGACGAAGGTCGAGTGGCTGCTGCGCAACGCCGAGGGGGCCGAGCGGGCGGTCTTCGGCACGATCGACTCCTGGCTGCTCTTCAAGCTGACCGGGCGCCACGCGACCGACTACACGAACGCTTCGCGGACGATGCTCTTCGACATCCGCCGGCTCGCCTGGGACGAGGAGCTCTGTTCGATGCTCGGCGTCGACCCGGAGCGACTGCCCGAACCTTTGCCTTCCGCTCACGTCTACGGCATGACCTCCGAGTTCGGCGGCGAGGTGCCGGTGGCGGGGATCGCCGGCGACCAGCAGGCCGCCCTGTTCGGCCAGGCCTGCCACGCGGCGGGGAGCGCGAAGAACACCTACGGCACCGGCAGCTTCGTCCTGCTCAACACCGGCTCCGAGGCGCCAGAGCCGGGCGAGGGGCTGCTCGCCACGGTCGCTTCCGCCCCGGCAGCGGAGGCGGCCTACGCGCTCGAGGCCTCGATCTTCGTCACCGGGGCCGCGGTGCAGTGGCTGCGCGACGGTCTCGGCGTCCTCGCCGAGGCGGGGGAGAGCGAGGCGATGGCGACCTCGCTCGACGGCAACGACGGCGTCTACTTCGTGCCGGCGCTGACCGGGCTCGGCTCTCCCTACTGGGACCCCTACGCGCGCGGGACCATCGTCGGCCTCACTCGGGGCACCGGCCGCGAGCACCTGGCGCGGGCCGCGCTGGAGGCGATCGCCTACCAGACGGTCGATGCCGTGCGGGCCCAGGAGGCGGTCGCCGGCGAGCGGCTGGTGGAGCTGAAGGCCGACGGCGGCGCCGTCGCCAACCGCTGGCTGATGCAGTTCCAGGCCGACGTCCTCGGCGCCTCCGTCGTCGTCCCCGAGGTCGCCGAGACGACGGCGCTGGGCGCCGCCTACCTGGCCGGGATCGCGACCGGTCGCTGGAACGGCGAGCAGGTGCGGGAGATGTGGCGGGAGGCGGCGCGCTACGAGCCGGCGATGGGCGAGGGGGAGCGTGAGGCGCTGCTCGGCGAGTGGCGGCGCGCGGTCGAGCGGGCGCGGCTCTGGGCGCTTCCGGAAGGCCCTGACCCGGCCGCGTAACCGCTGCCCCGAGAGGGGGTAGGCACAGCGACGGCCGTGCGGCCGTCCAATCCCATGTCCGATCTCAAACCACAGGTCTACAAGGACGAACGTCCTGCCGAGTACTTCGACCAGTTCCACGCCTTGGCGCGAAAAGAAGTCGGCTGGACCTACCCGCTCGTCCGCGCGATCGTCACGCTGCCGGCGCTTGTGCCCTACCGGACGCGGGCGATCGGGGTCGGCAACGTGCCGAAGTCAGGACCGGTGCTTCTCGCCCCCAACCACTTCAGCCAGATGGATCACTTCTTCACGGGCCTCTACCTGCGCCGCCAGGTCCGCTTCATGGCAAAGTCGCAGCTCTTCGGCCCGCGGGTTCTCACCTACCTCTACAAGCACGGCGGCGTCTTCCCGGTTCGCCGCGGCCACCACGACGAGGAGGCGTTCAAGACCGCCTTCACGGTCCTCGAGCGGGAAGAAATGCTGCTGGTCTACGCCGAGGGTGGCCGCTCGCGGAGCGGCGAGCTGGGGCAGGCCAAGCCGGGGATCGGGCGAATAGCGCTGGAGTCCGGCGTCCCGGTGGTGCCGGTGGCGATCCATGGTTCGGCCTCAGTGCGCAGATGGAAGCGGCTGCGCTTCGCGAAGGTGACCGTGCAGTTCGGCGAGCCGCTCTCCTTCCCGGTCGATGCCCAGCCGAGCCGCGAGCGCCAGCTCGAAGCGGCGAACGAGGTCTTCGACAAAGTGCGGGCGATGTACACGCGGCTCGAGGAGCAGGGCCGTCGCAACGTGATCCGCGCCCTGCGCGAGGGCCTGCCTTCGCCCGAGCCGGGCGAGCCCTCGCCGCGCGGCTGACGCCTACTCGTAGCGGGCGTCGAGGGCGGCGTAGAAGTCCGGGTCGTGACCCGGGGTGACGATCGCGTCCGGGAACTGGTTGCGGAAGAGCTTCAGCTCTTGCAGGGAGCGGCGGTAGTTGTGGGCGTCGAAGGGACGTGGCGCCAGCGGTGCGCTGCCGTCGAGCTGGCCCTGGGTATAGGTGGCGTCGCCGCCGATCACGAAGTCGCGCTCCTTCAAGTGGGCGATCACCGACATGTGGCCGGCGCTGTGGCCGGGGGTGTAGGCGAGGCGGATCGAGCCGTCGCCGAATAGGTCGAAGGTGCGGCCGAAGCTCGCGTAGGAGGAGATCCCGCCGCGGTCGAAGTCGACCGAGCGGTAATCGAAGGCGTAATCGAAGTGGGGTCGCCGGTAGCCGTTGAGGGCAGGACGCGAGCCGTGCGCGGCGGATTGCCACTCGGTCTCGCTGACGACAAAGGTCGCCTGAGGGAACTCGGAGATTGCCGAGGTGTGATCGAGGTGGAGGTGGGTCATGACCACGACCGGAACCTCGCCGGGATCGAGGCCGCGCTTGCGCAGCTGTGCCGGCACGTCTTCGCTCGCCGCCAGCGCCGGGTTGCCAACACGGGTTGCGATGCCGCCGAAGTTCTCGTGGCCATCGGTGGCGATCGAGGGGTGCAGGCCGGTGTCGACGAGGATCGCTCCGGCGCTGGGGTGGCGGATCAGGAAGGCCGGCACCGGCACGGTCATCGCCGGCTCGCCGCTGAGCAGGGCGCGCAGCAGCTTCAGTGTCAGGAAGCGACCGCCGGGAGTCTCCATCATCGTGCGCGGCCAGGTGACGGTGCCGGCGATGATCGGTTCGACGATCACGGTCGCGCCCGCCGTGCCGCCGGCCAGTGGCTCGTGCAGCGGTTTCGGCTCTACATGGACGCTCATGCGGTCAGGTTATGGCAGCGACCCGGCTATAGGCTGCCCCTGCGCATGACTGAGAGCGATCGCTCGCAGATATTCCGCGACGGCCTGCTCGACGGGCAGGTCTGCCTGGTCTCTGGCGCCGGCAGCGGCCTGGGCCGGGAGACCGCGCTGGAGCTGGCGCGACTCGGAGCCACCGTGGTCGGCTGCGGCCGGCGCGAGGAGCCGCTGGCGGAGACGGCGGCGCTGGCCGAGGGCCTGCCCGGCGCCTACGGGCACGAGGCGATAGACATCCGCGACGAGGAGGCGGTCGAGCGGCTCTTCGACGGCCTGCTGGAGCGGCATGGCCGGCTCGACACGCTGGTCAACAACGCCGGCGGCCAGTTCCTGGCGCCGGCCGAGTCGATCACCCCGAAAGGCTTCCGCACCGTGATCGAGCTGAACGTGCAGGGGACCTGGTTGATGACTCACGCCGCGGCGACCAAGGCTTTCATCCCGCAGGGCGGGGGCAAGGTGCTGAGCGTCACCCTCTCGCCCCACCACGGGATGCCGGGGATGGTCCACTCGGGTGCTGCCCGCGCCGCGGTCGAGAACATGATGCGGACGCTGGCGATCGAGTGGGCCCGGTTCGGGATCAAGACCTGCGCCCTGGCGGCCGGTCAGTTCGCGACCGAGACGCTGATGACCAAGTATCCGAAAGTAGTGATCGACAACCTCGAGCGCTCGATCCCGCTCGGCCGCGCTGGGCGGGCCGAGGAGATGGCCTGGCTCGTCGCCTACTTGGCCTCGCCGGCCGGCGACTTCTACTCCGGCACGACGATCACGATCGACGGCGCCCGCGACAACTGGGCCGGCCCCTGGCCGCCGGAAGCGATCGTCAGCGAGTCCGGCGACCCGGTCGCCGAGGAGCGCCGCCCGAAGGAGTAGTCGCTACTTGCGCGGCTCGAGGATGACGAGCGGGATTTCCCGCCCCTTGCTGCGCACTTGGTAGTCGGCGTAGCCGTGGTAGGACTTGACCGCCTCGGGCCAGAGGCGCTCGCGCTCCTCGGGACTGGCAACGCGGGCGTGCACCGGTACGTGATGGGAGCCGACCTGCACGGTCGTGTCGGGGTTGGCTTTGAGATTGTGGAACCAGGCCGGGTGCTTCGGAAAGCCCCCCTTGGAGGCGACGATGACGAGGTCTTCGCCGTCGCGGAAGTAGAGCAGGGGGGCGGTCCGCTTGGTGCCGCTCTTGGCGCCGACGTGGTCGAGCAGCAGCATCTTCCCCGGCACGCCGGGGATCTTGTGCCCGAGCCGCCCGCCGCTCACTTTGTAGAGGGCGGTGTGCAGGCCCATGAAGCGACGGAGGGCAGGCCAGACCCTGTCCGCTACGTCGAGGTAGCGGGGCGGTCGCCTGCCCTCTGTCGCCGTGGTGTTCAGGTGTACATCCCCCCGAACATGCCGCCGGTGACGTTCAGCACCTGGCCTTGAACGTAGTTGGCGAGCGGCGAGGCGAGGAAGAGCACCGGGGCGGATGCCTCCGCCGGAGTGGCCGGACGGCCGAGCGGGATGATCGCCGAGGCCATCGCCCGCATCTGCTCGGGGATGCCGAGCTCGATCTTCTCGCCGGTCGGCGAGGTCATCTCTCCGCCCTGCTCCTTGGCAGCGGTGAGGCGGGTTTCGACAAAGCCGAAGGCGACGGCGTTGACGTTGATCTTGAACTGGCCCCACTCCTTGGCCAGCGTTTTGGTCAGACCGACGACGGCCATCTTCGCCGCCGAGTAGTTGACCTGGCCGGCGTTGCCCATCATCCCGGAGGTCGAGGAGATGTTGACGATCTTGCGGAAGACCTCTTTGCCTTCGTTGCGCTCGGCCTTGGCTGCCTCGCGCCAGTGCGGCGCCAGTGCCCGCGCCACGCGGAAGGGGACGATCGTGTGGATGTCGAGCATCGCCTGGAACTGCTCGTCGGTCATCTTGTGGGCGACGTTGTCCCAGGTGTAGCCGGCGTTGTTGACGACGATGTCGACCTCGCCGAAGGCGCCGACCCCGGCGGCGATCAGCTTGTCGGCCGCGTCGGGCTCGGTCAGGTCGCCGGCGAAGACAGCGGTTTCGCCGTCGATCTCGTTCGAGGCCTGCTCGGCGACGTCGGCGTCGAGGTCGTTGATCAGGACCTTGGCGCCCTCGCTGACGAACAGCTCAGCGGTCGCCCGGCCGATTCCACGCGCCGACCCGGTGACGATCGCCGCTTTCCCATCGAGAAGTCCCATCGGTATTTCGCTCTCCTTTTGGCTTTGCTCTTGAAGTCGGCGGGAAGGCTACAGGGAAGGGCGCGGTCCTGGTTGACTGGCCAGTCGGTCGGCTGCAGCGCCTCTGAGGTCGCTTCGCAATGCCCTGGTGAGTGATCTTCGCCGTCCGGCGGTGTCTCTCTGGCATGCTGCGAGAGATGCCGGTCAGCAGGGGTCGGAGGCGCGCATTGTGGTTCGTCGTCGCCGTGGCGTTGGCCGCGACGGCCCTGCTCGCCTGGGCGAGCCCCAGCTCTCCGGCGGAGCAGATCGTCGTCCACGGCGCCTCTTCCGGCTCGACCCTGAGGCTGAGCGTCGAGGGAGACGCGATCGTCGTCGACGGTTTGATGAGCAGCGCCGCGCCGTCCGGGTGCCGCTTCACGCGAGCGCGCCTGGAGGCGGTCTGCCCGCTGCGCGGCGCCAGCTCGATCGAGGTCAGGATGGGCCCCGCGGGTGACATGGTCGAAGTGCTCGACCGGCTGCCGTTCCCGCTGACGATCTACCTCGGCGACGGCTCGGACAAGTTCATCGGCAACGGCGAGCGCGACACCTGCTATCCCGGCGGCGCGCGGCGCAACCGTTGCATCGGCGGAGGGGGCGATGACATCTGCATCACCGGGCCGCGCAACAGCGACTGCGTCGGCGGCTTCGGCAACGACTACTGCCAGCACGGCTCCGGCAGCGACGGGTGCTGGGGTGGGCCCGGGCGGGACGTCTGCCGGATGGGCTCCGGCCAAGACGGCTGCCACGGCGACGGCGGCCGCGACCGGCTCTACGGCGGCGCCAGTCCCGACCAGCTCTACGGCGGCCGCGGCTTCGACTACTGCGACGGCGGCCCCGGCTGGGGCAAGTCGCACACCTGCGAGGCGGGGCCGCGGCGCTGAGCTTTGCGTCGCTGCGGTCAGTCCTTCGGCGGCGAGCGCATCAGCAGCCGGTAGCGGTAGATCGTCTCGAACCCCATCCGCCGGTACACGGGCTCGCCCATCGGCGAGGCCTGCAGCGAGACGATCTCGCCGCCGAGGTCGAGGCCGGCATTGACCGCGGCCGTCGTCACCGCCTCGCCGATGCCCCTGCCGCGCGCCTCGGCCAGGGTGCCGACCCAGTAGACGCCGGCGACCCCGTGGCTGACGATCGTCATCGCGATCCCGACCGGCTTGCCCTCGAGCTCGGCGAGGAAGGTGGCGGCGTTGTCCGCGACGAGGCCGGCGTGGTCCTCGTAGTAGCTGAAGATTTCGGGCGGGAAGCCGTTGTCGGCGTAGGCGCTGGTCGCGATCTGCCAGAAGCGGTCGGCGTCGGCGGCCGACTCGACCCGGCGAAGCTCGACCCCGGGCGGGAGGGGGCGCTCCTCCGCCCGCCTCTCGAGCACCATCTCCGGCATCTCGAAGACCGAGTTGAGCCCGGCGGCTTGGGCAGCTTCGGCGATGTCGTCGTCCTCGGGCACGCCGGCCCGCATCCAGACGCTGAAGCCGCGACCGCGAGCGTCGAAGAAGCTCTGCGCCCGGGTCAGGAGCTCCTCCGCGCTGACGTCGCCGGTGCGGAAGGCCGCGTTCGAGATCGCGGGGTGCGACGAGCGGCCGGCGCCGAAGAGCCAGGCCGGCCCCGCCTCGATCTTTACGCCGGGGTCCAGTTCGAACAGCTGCCGCGAGCTGTCGACCAGGTTGAGGTGGACGTCGGCCACGCCTAGAGCTTGCCGACGGCGGCGAGGTACTCGTCGAGCGCCTCGGTTTTCAAGGTGTCCTCGTAGACCTCGTATTCGCGCAGCTTGCCCCAGGCGATGCGGCCCCAGATCACGTACCGGTTCTCGTAGACCCGCTTGCCCTCGGGCGTGTCGAGGTAGTCGTAGCCGCGAACGCAGATCGTCTGGTTCCAGGGGAAGCCCTTGAGGATCACCTCGTCCGGGTAGATCTGGAGGCCGGCGTCTGCGAAGCGCTGCAGCCACGCCTTCAGGTCCTCCTTGCCCTCCAGTTCGGTCGCCCAGGAGCTGTTGCCTGGGAAGCGGAACCTGACGTCCTCGGCGTCCATCTGCAGCGTCGGCCCGATGTCGCCTTCGCGGGCTTTCGCCATGTTGCGGGAGATCATCTTCTTGGCGAGCCAGGACAGCATCAGTCGCCACCGCCGAGCCTGACGCCGCCGTCCTCGGTGATCGTCCAGTGCGGATTGTGGGCGATCTCCCAGGGGTGGCCGTCGGGGTCGAGGACGACCGCGCTGTACCCGCCCCAGAAGGTTTCGGCCGGCTCGCGCCCGATCCGGGCGCCGGCGGCGCGCGCCTCCTCGGTGGCGGCGTCGACCTCCTCGCGCGAGGCGAAGTTGAGGGCGAAGGTGACGCCGCCCCAGCCGCCGCCGTCCTCGACGCAACTGTCCTCGGCCAGCCGCGCCCGGTCCCAGAGCGCGACGACCATGTCGCCGGCCTGGAAGAAGACGACGTCGTCCTCCGGGCCGGCGCCGGTCGTCCAGCCGAGCGCTTCGTAGAAGCGGCGCGACCGGCCGAGGTCAGCGACCCCGAGCGTGACCAGGTTGAGTCGCTGCTTCACCGGCTCCTCTCCCTCAGCCCATCGAGCGTTCCTCGACGACCTCGAAGATGCCGTCGGCGCCGACCGACTCGACGAACTCGTCGGCGGCGGCGCGGCGCTCGTCGTATTCGCCGCCTTCCTGGCCCGCCCTCAGCTCCTCGAGCGTGCCGTCGAAGAAGCCGAAGGTGATCACCTCGTTCTCGTCGTTGACGTTCTGCAGGGCGTAGAACTTCTTCCAGCCGGCGGGCACGTTCGACGTGTCGTCGGGAACGAAGGCGCGTTTGAAGTCCTCCATTGAGCCGGGCTTCAGCTTGCGGACGGTCAGTGCACAGAGCATGGCTATCTCCTTTAGTTGCCTATCGCGGCCAGGTCCTTCGGCCGCAGCAATGCGATCAGTGTCCCACCATCGACGATCGCCAGTCCACCCTTGCGCAGCTTGATCTTGCCGCCGGTGAGGCGCGCGACCTCGCCCGAGAAGTCGGGCTCGTGCCCGACGAGGAGGACATCGCCGCGTCCCCCCGCCAGCTCGAGCGAGTCGAACGGCCCGCCCCGCAGCTCCTCGGCGATCTCCGGCTCGATCCCAAGCGCCCGGCACGCAAGCCTCGCAGTGTCCGCCGCCCGCACCTTCGGGCTGGTCAGACAGGCATCTATCTCGGTGCCGAGCTTCGCCAACGCTCGTCCCGCAGCCTCCGCTTGCCGCTCACCCTTCTCAGTCAGCCGCCGCGCCGCGTCGTCGCCGATTCCGTCTTCGGCATCCCCGTGTCGGAGCAGGTAGATCATCGCTTTCGAAGAAGATCGCAACTCTTGATAGCCGAGCGGGTTTTCAAACGCCGATGATGGGCGGGGGCTGGATGCATCGAAAAATAACTGCTGTTGTCATGGCGATGGGGGCGTTCTCGTGTCTGGTGGGCGCGGCGTCGGCGGCAACCGTCGAGGTGCGCGAGTCGCATGGCGACGTCAACACGGCGCAGCTGGACTTCAAAGCCGCGCCCGGCGAGGGGAACCGCCTCACCGTCTCTATCGTCGGGGAAAGCGACACCCACTACGAGATGCGATTTCACGACACGGCGACGAGCATTTCGGCGAGCAACGGTTGCAGCGGCGGCGGAGAGCCCGGCGTCCCGGTCAGCTGCGCTGTTCGCAAGCCTCGTCCGCCCGACAGGGAAGGCGATCGGTGCTCCAAATTCGGTTGCGCTGAAGTTCCCGGCACGGAATGGCGGGTCTCTCTGCATTTCGCTCTCGGCGACGGTGGCAGCCACCTCGAAGCTGCGTCGATGCCAAAAATCCCACTCGAGGTGACACCCGGTGCGGGAGACGACGTCATCTCCACCGGAGCCGGCAACGACTTGATCGGTGCCAGCGCTGGCAACGACACCGTTCGCACCGGCGGGGGGGAGGACGAATTCAAAGGCGGTCCCGCGTCCGACGGCGCCGACGACATCGACCTGGACCCCGGATTCGATGCCTTCGACTACCGGGAACGCTCGAGCGCCATTGCCTTCAGCGACGACCAGATCGCGAACGACGGTGCTTCCGGCGAGCAGGACAGGCTGGTCGGCAGCGAGGAATTCTATTCGGGCTCGGGTGACGATCTGCTCGAAGGCAGCGCGGTGTCCAGTTTCGGCGACGTGATCGACGGTGGTGATGGCAACGATCTGATCCGAGGCGGGCCGAGTAGCAACATCCTCGACGGGGAAGGGGGCGATGACCGCATTTACGGCGAGTCGAACGGCGATCTGATCCGCGGTGGCGAGGGGGCGGATGAGATCTACGGCGGCGAGGGCAGGGATGAGATCGACGCCTGGTCGGGCGACGACCTCGTGCGCGGTGGCCCGGGCAACGATCAGATCGAGCTCGGCTGGGGCGACGACAGCGCCCGAGGCGGAGGGGGTCACGATGATCTCAGGCTCGATCACGGGGCCGACACCGCCACGGGAGATGCCGGCAGCGACCTGCTGCTTGGCGAAGAGGGTCGCGACGTTCTGGACGGCGGAAGTGGCGCCGACGGGCTCATTGGTGGGGCGGCGCAGGACTCTCTGGATGGGGGCTCGGGTAACGATGAAATCGTTTCCGGCGCCGAGCCGTACTCGTTCTCGCGCGAAGCCTTTCTCTACTCGCCCGGGCCGATCGAGAACGTGGGGGACGAGGTTCACTGTGGGCTGGGTCTCGACAGGGCAGGCATCGACCGAGTCGATGCGACGAGCGGCTGTGAGGTTGTCGTTCGGCTCCAAAGGCTCGAGCTCTTCGGCTTGACGCAGGCCACGGGCCACTCTCCCGCGCAGCTCGTGTACGAGGTCAGGTCGGCGGGCGTCGTCTCCATCGGCGCTCCGGGTCTGAAGCCTGAACGCGAGCGCGTTGATCCAGAGGTCGCCCCCTTCTACAGCATGCCTCTCAGCCCCACCGGCCAGGCGAAGCGAGTGCTCAACCGCAGAGGCCGAGTGACCATCCACGCCAAGATCGTCCTGCGCCTGAAAGCCGGCGGCAAGGTCACCCGCTACCGAACCCTGACCCTCGTCAAGCCCAGCTGAGGGCGGCTTACCCCTACAACCCCAGCTGCTTGCCGAGGATCTCCTTCATGATCTCGTCGGTGCCGCCGCCGATGGGGCCTAGGCGGGCGTCGCGGACGGCGCGCTCGATGCCGTACTCGCGCATGTAGCCGTAGCCGCCGTGGATCTGTAGGGACTCGTCGGCGATGTCGAGGACGGTGCGCTGGGTGGCGAGCTTGGCCATCGTCACCTCCTTGATGCAGTCCTGGCCCTCGTGGAAGAGGCGCAGGGCGTTGTAGGTGATCGATTTGGCCGCTTCGGCCTGAGTCGCCATCTCCGCCACCTTGTGGCGGATCACCTGGAAGTTGCCGATCGGGCGGCCGAAGGCCTTGCGCTCGAGGGCGTACTCGACGGTCCTCTCGATCAGGCGCTGCATCGCGCCGACGGCGCCGATCGCCATCAGCAGCCGCTCCCAGGCGAAGTTGGCCATGATCAGCTTGAAGCCCTCGTTCTCCTCGCCGAGCAGGTTCTCGTCGGGCACCTCGACGTCGGTGAAGGAGAGCTCGCCCGTGTCGGAGGAGTGCCAGCCGAGCTTCTCCAGCTTCGCCGCCACCTCGTAGCCCGGCATGTCGCGCTCGAGGACGAGGAAGGAGATGCCGTGGTGCCCGCCCTCCTGCGTCGTCTTGCAGGCGCAGACGAGGAAGTCGGCGCGGACGCCGTTGGTGATGAAGGTCTTGGAGCCGTTGACGACGTAGCCGCCGTCGACCTTCTCGGCGAAGGTCGTGATGCCGGCGACGTCGGAGCCGGCGCCCGGCTCGGTGATCCCGAGGGCGCCGATCTTCTCACCGGCGATCCCCGGCGCCAGCCAGCGCTGTTTCTGCTCGTCGGTGCCGAAGTTGAAGATCGGCGGCATCGCGATCGAGGTGTGGGCGTTGAGCCCGGCGGCGACGCCGCCCGAGCCGCCGCTGTGGGCCAGCTCCTCGACCCAGACCGCGTCGTGCAGGTGGGTGCCGCCCTGGCCGCCGAGCTCCTCCGGGAACTTCAGCCCGAGGAAGCCGAGCTCGGCGCAGCGCTCGTAGAGCTCACGCGGGAATTCCCGCGCCTCCTCCCACTCGTCGACGTTGGGCGCGATCTCCTTTTGCACGAAGCGCCGCACGGTCTCGCGCAACTCCTCGTGCTCCTCGCTGAAGGGTGGGAGGGTGGCGCGCTGCCCGGTGTCCTTGACGACCGTCATGCCTGCTCCGCGCTCTTGGCCGGCGCTTTCCAGTCCTCGAGCATGGTGTAGCCGCGGCCCTTGTGGTCGAAGCCGAGCAGGTCGCCCTGCGGGTTCTTCTTGCCGCCGTGGTGGTAGGCGCGCACCTCGGCGATCTTGCCGTCCCGGATCAGGAACCACTCGGTGCCGCGGTCGAGCCGCTGCGCGCCGGAGCCCGGCGCCCGCCAGGTCATCGTCCACTCGATCACGACTTGGTCGCCCTGCTCGATCGCGTTCTCGACGTGCCACTGGGCGTCGATGCTCTCGACTCCCAGGGCGGCGTAGCTGCCGATCGTCTCGGCCCCCTCGTGGGGACCGAGACGCGTGTAGTAGTGGACGGCGTCCTCGGTGAAGTGCGCCGAGACCGCGTCGGCGTCGCCGCCGTTCAGCGCCTCGTAATAGGAGCGGATGTGGTCGACGTGGGGCATCGACTCGAGGCTCGCGTCCGGTCTCCTCCTAGAGCCCGTAGCTGCGGCCGATTACCTCGAGCATGATCTCGTCGGTGCCGGCGCCGATCCGGTTGAGGCGGACGTCGCGGTAGGCGCGCTCGATCTCGTACTCCTTCATGTAGCCGTAGCCGCCGTGGATCTGGATGCACTCGTCGGCGACCTCGCAGGCGATCCGCGAGGTGTAGAGCTTGCACTCGGAGATCTCGCGCACCGGGTACTCGCCATTGGCGTAGCGCCAGGCGGTCGCGTAGGTGAACTGGCGGGCGGCCTCGATCTTGGTCGCCATCTCGGCGAACTTGTGGCGGATCACCTGGAAGTTGCCGATCGAGCGGCCGAAGGCCTTGCGCTCCTGGGCGTACTCGAGCGTGCGATCGAACATCCGCTGCGCCCCGGCTACGGCGCCGGCGCAGGCGACCATGCGCTCGCTCTGAAGCTCCCATGCGATGTGGTAGAAGCCCTTGCCTTCTTCGCCGAGCAGGTTCTCGACCGGCACCCGGACGTCCTCGAAGGCGAGTTCGGCGGTGTCGGAGGAGTGCATGCCCATCTTCTCCAGCTTGCGCGAGACGCTGAAGCCGGGCACCGTCTCGCCGTTCTCGTCGCGCAGGTCGACGACCAGCAGGCTCATCCCGTCGTGCGCTTTCGAGGGGTCGGTCTTGACGACGAGGACGATGAAGTCGGCGCGGGCGCCGTTGGTGATGAACGTCTTCGACCCGTTGACGACGAATTCGTCGCCGTCGCGGATCGCCGAGGTGCGGATGCCGGCGACGTCGGAGCCGGCCTCCGGCTCAGTGATGCCGAGGCAGCCGATCTTCTCGCCGCGGATCGCCGGCGGCAGGTAGCGCTTCTTCAGCTCGTCGGTGCCGAGCATCTCGATCGGCGGCAGCACCATGTCGGTGTGGACGATGAAGCCCATGTTGAGCCCGCCCGAGCCTGTGTAGCTGAGGCACTCGGCGCGCACCATCGAGTAGTAGTAGTCGCCGCCCTGCCCGCCGTACTCCTCGGGGAAGGTGAGGCCGAGGAAGCCGAGCTCGCCCGCTCGTTTCATGATCTCGCTCGGCCAGGTGGTCTCCTCCCACTCGTTGCGGTGGGGCCATAGCTCCTTCTGCACCCAGGCCTGCATCGACTCGCGCAGGTCTTCGTGCTCCTGCGTGAAGATCATGTGCTTGCGCTCGGCTTGGTGGTCGGGCTTGATGACTTTGGAGCCGTTGGTCGTCGCGGTCGCCACTGTCTCTCTCCTCGTTCGCTGGAATCCGATGGGCGGCGCCCGCCGCCTAAAAAGTCGAGTGGACAGTAGCACTTCCCACTTCCTACAGAGTCGGCTATGGTCCCGCTCCGGGATGGACTACGAGGTCGTCAAGTACGAGGTCGCCGAGGGCGTCGCCACGGTGACCCTCAACAACCCGGAGAAGCGCAACATGCTCTCCGGCCAGATGCTGGTCGAGCTGGTCGACGCGATGAAGAAGGCGCGCGACAGCGGGGAGGTCCGCGCCGTCGTGCTCACCGGGGCCGGCGAGAAGGTCTTCTGTGCCGGCGCCGACCTGGGCGGCTTCGCCGCTGACGTGCCGCTGGTGCAGAAACACTTCGCCACCGACCTCTTCCTGGAGTACTTCCGGCTGATGCCGCGCCTGGGCAAGCCGACGCTCTGCGCCGCCAACGGCCACGTGCTCGCGGGCGGTATGGGGCTCGCCCTCTCCTGCGACCTGCTGATCGCCAAGGAGGGCGCCACCTTCGGCACGCCGGAGATCAACGTCGGCGCCTTCCCCTACATGATCATGGCGATCATCTACCGCAACGTCCCGCGCAAGAAGGTCAACGAGATGATGCTGCTGGGCG
>Ga0190272_10000450_pt1 | contig 21863 bp, 16 predicted proteins | sample Popmic504T_FD_133746 | JGI IMG/M metagenome (GOLD analysis project Ga0190272, IMG submission 133746) | Populus adjacent soil microbial communities from riparian zone of Shoshone River, Wyoming, USA - 504 T | ecosystem: Environmental > Terrestrial > Soil > Riparian zone | place: USA: Wyoming... | reverse complement strand
TCGCCGGTCGAGGATTTCGAGCAGCTTATATTTATCGCCAACCACGGCCTGGACAAGCTGCTCGGCGAGGTCGAGCGTCAGGGCTATAGCACCGAGCAGCTTGATATAGCCTTCGGCCTGCGGAATAAAACCGAAAGAGCTTACGAGATAAAGGCATCTTTCCCGACGCTCGAAAAAAATTTCTGGCTAAAGCTTATAAACTTGCGCATCGCGCTCGATCCGCCCGAAGCGGGTATAGTCTCGGTGCAGATAGTTTCTTATTTCGCGCGCCCGCGCCCCGCCCAGGCCGGGCTATATGCCGTGTCGCGCCCCGACCCCGAGGCCCTGCTGCTGACGGTAAATAAGCTCAAAAAACTGGTTGGCGAGGAAAACGTAGGGGTGCCCGTGCTGGTCGATCAAAGGCTGAACAAGGAATTCAAGCTGGACGCGGACGCCATCCCCGCGGGCAAGGAAAGGGTCGAGATACGGGCTTGGGGAGGGACGATCGCGTTCAGCTATTTCACGCCCCCGGTCGAGGCCGAGGTAAAGGTCGAGAAACAGCGGCTTGTTTTTCTAAAAACCGCCGATCTCAACGGTTTTGTAAAGGAATACAGCGGTGTCTGGCGGCGGAATTCGCGTTGGTGGAGCAAGGGGTGGAAGACCGAGGAATGGGACGTCGAGCTGGAAAACGGCGGCGTTTACCGGCTTTGCAAAGCAGGCAGGAAATGGTATCTGACGGGGGAATATGACTAATTTTTTCGAGCTTCATACACGCTCCGCGTTCAGTTTCCTGTCATCGGGCTCGCAGCCGCAGGCCATCGCGCACCGGGCGGCCGATCTCGGCATGGCAGGCGCCGCGCTGATAGACCGCGACACGGTGGCCGGGGCCGTAAGATTTCATTTCGAAGCCCGCGCGCGCGGTATAAAACCGATAGTGGGCTCCGAGATAACGATGGAATGTGGCAGCCTGCTTCCCCTGGTACCGATGACCTTAAAAGGCTACCAGAACCTCTCCCGGCTCATCACCACCATCAAGCTGCGCCATAAAAAAGGCGAGCATTTTGCCGCCTGGGCGGATATCGAAAACCATTCGGAAGGGCTTTTGTGTTTCACGGGCGGCGCTGATGGGTTTATGCACCGGAGCATAAAGAATAATCGCGGGCAGGCCGACCTTGCCTGGCTCAAATATGTGTTCGAAGACCGCCTCTATATCGAGCTGCAGCGGCATCACCTCAGGCACGAAGAGGCCGTAAATCAATCGCTCCTGGGCCTCTCTCATAAGCTCCGCATCCCGTATTTCGCGAGTAACGGCGCCTGTTATGCCGAAAAATCTGACCGCGAGCTTTTCGATGTTTTTACATGCATCAAGAACCACTGCACCATCTACGAGGCCGGCAAGCTGCTCTCGGAAAACGCCGAGCGGTATCTAAAGCCGAAGGCGCAGATGCTGGGCCTTTTTGAGGACTTGCCCGGCGCGGTCGAGATCACGGAAGAGATAGCCGCGCGCATAAATTTCTCGATGGACGAGCTTTCTTACCAATTCCCGGACTACCAGGTGCCGCCGGGCGAGACGATGGATTCCTATCTTAGAAAGCAGGCGGAGCAAGGGGTAAGAGATAGATATAGACAGAAGTTTAATAACAAGGAGGTCGACCCAAATAAAGTATACAGCCAATTGTATAGAGAACTTGATTTGATAGAAAGAAAAAAGCTCGCCGGGTATTTTCTTGTTGTTTGGGATATATCAGATCATGCCAGAAATATACATATTCTCTCCCAGGGACGGGGCTCGGCGGCTAATTCGGTAGTGTGTTATTCGCTTGGCATCACGGCTGTCGAGCCGATAAAAAATCAACTTCTTTTTGAGCGCTTTCTCTCGGAAAAACATGAGAATTATCCCGATATCGACATCGATCTGCCCTCCGGCGACGATCGCGAAACCTTGATCCAGTACGTTTACGATAAATATACACGGCGCGGCGCCGCGATGACCGCCAATGTGATCTCGTATCGCGGGAAATCGGCCATTCGCGAGGTGGGCAAGGTGTTCGGCTTTGATGAAACAGCGCTCGGCCAGCTTTCAAGAATCAATTCGCACAACGAAACTTTCAAGGGTGAGGAACTGGACCGGCGGCTCAAGGAATCGGGATTCGACCCAACAGACAGCGTCAGGCTTCGCAAATTCTCAGAACTTTACACGCGAATTCTGGATTTTCCGCGTCACCTCGGGCAGCACTCAGGGGGAATGGTCGTTTCCTGGGGAGCCCTCGACAGCATTGTCCCAATCGAACCGGCTTCCATGATCGACCGCAGCATTATCCAGTGGGACAAGGATGATTGCGAGGATTTGAAACTCGTAAAAATAGACCTACTAGGATTGGGAATGATGGCCGTTTTGCGGGATACGATCACGCTCATTAGAGACCATCATGACGAGGAACTCGATCTTTATCAAATTCCTGACACCGATAAAATCGTATATGAAACTCTGCAAAAAGCCGACACCGTCGGAATGTTTCAAGTAGAAAGTCGTGCCCAGATAGCGTTTTTACCAAAGACTAAACCGGAGAATTTTTACGATATCGCCGTTCAGGTTGCGATCATCCGTCCCGGCCCAATAGCCGGTAAAATGCTCAGCTCGTATATAAAAAGAAGGCAGGGATTAGAACCGGTAACCTATCCGCATCCTAGCCTGGAGGCTAATTTAAAGAGGACGCTCGGCGTACCGCTCTTTCAAGAGCAGCTCCTCAAGATATCCATGGAGCTTGCAGATTTTAGCGGTGCCGATGCGGAAAGATTGCGGCGGGCCATGGGATTTAAACGGGCAAATGAAAAGCTCAACGAATTAAAGGCGAGTTTGTACGCCGGAATGGAACGCAAGGGCGGGATAGACAAAAAAGCCCAGGATAATATTGTCAATTGCGTCATGGCATTCTCCAATTATGGCTTTCCCGAATCCCATGCGATGAGTTTTGCTTACCTGGCCTACGCTTCGGCCTATTTTATGGTGCATTACCGCGCGTGCTTTATGACCGCGATGCTCAACAATTACCCGCTTGGGTTTTATTCGGCGGCCACGCTTGTAAAAGACGCCCAGCGGCACGACCTGCATTTTATCGCGATGGATATAAACCGCTCGCAATATATTTTTACGGTCGAGGAGGTGGCCGGAGATAAACAAGTGCGCGTCGGGCTCAAATACGTCAAAGGCTTGCGAAAAGAGACGGGCGAGGAGATCGTCGTGGAGCGTGAGGCGAATGGCTTCTACACGAGCGTGGAAGATCTTGTCCGTCGTGTTCCCGGTATAAATAAGCGCGAGGTGCGGGCGCTGAGCATGGCCGGGGCGCTCAATTTTGACGGCACGGTCCACCGCCGCGAGGCCCTGTGGCAATCGGAGCTGGCGATCCAGCCAAAGGGCGAGTTATTTGCCGGTGCGTCCGAGCAAGCTTCCGACTCAGCGTTTCTGAAAAAGATGGAGGGCCTGCAGCTGATCGAGACCGATCTCCGAAAAACCGGCATCTCGATCGGCAAGCATCCGATGAAGTTTATCCGCGAGGAGATGAAGCGGCGGAATATCCTTTCGGCGCAGGAGACGATTGGTTTACGGAAGGGCGATGTCGTATCGGTGGCCGGGGCGGTGATCATCCGCCAGCGCCCGATGACGGCGAACAACGTGGTCTTTATCACGCTCGAAGACGAGACGGGGCATTCGAATTTTGTGGTGATGCCGGATATGTTCGAGAAATTTCGCGCGGTCATCAATCAAAACGATTACCTGATAATAAAAGGAATTTTCGAGGAGCGGGGAATGCTCAAAGCCCTGTATTTCGAGGCGATACAGAGCTTTACGGCCGACGTGGCAGCCCACAATTTTCATTAACTGTAACACGGGCAACCGGGAGCGCGGGCGGCTCGCCCGCACTGAACGCCCACGGCGTTCAAACGTAACCCACCGACAACATCTATATGAACGAAAACAGCGCCATCGCCTTGGTCGATTGCAACAACTTTTTCGCTTCGTGCGAGCGGGTCGTTAATCCCGAGCTGCAAAAACGCCCCGTCGCGGTACTCTCGCACAACGACGGCTGCATCATTTCACGCAGCGACGAGGTTAAAAAACTGGGCGTTCCGATGGCCGCGCCGCTTTTCCAATACCGCGAGCTGCTGGAAAGGCACAACACCGCCCTGATCTCGGCCAATCACGCGCTTTATTACGATTTTTCGCACCGTGTAATGCAGGTGCTCACCGAGGATATGGGAGCGAATGCGCTGGAGATGTACTCGATAGACGAGGCCTTTCTCGACGTAGGCGTGCCCGACAAGCTGCGAATGATGGGCAGGCTGATCAAGGAAGCTGTGTTCGATAAGACCAAAATACCGGTTTCAGTAGGGATGGCGCGGACCAAGACCCTGGCGAAGCTCGCGAATAATATTGCCAAAAAATCGGCGAGGGCCGCCGGCGTGCTGGACCTGTACGATTCGCCCTATATCGACCTCGCATTAAAAAAGACGGCGGTCGGGAATATCTGGGGCATCGGGCCGCGTTCGTCGGTACACCTGAAGGATATAGGGATAAACACCGCCTATGAGCTAAAAACAGCCGATCCGAAGCAGATACGCGGGTATCTGAACGTTTTCGGCGCGCGGACGGTGCGCGAGCTGAACGGGATAAAATGCATGCCGATGGAGGTAACGGACCGCGATAACAAGTCGATCGCGCATACGCGCACGTTTGGACGCTGCATCAGCACGCTCGACGAGGTGAGAAACGCCATTTTTTATTTCACGACCCGGGCGCTCGAGAAAATGCGCTGGAACAATCTGACGACAAAGACCGTGACCGTCTTTCTAAAAACCGACCGCTTCAATCCGGTGCCGTATTATTACACGAATGCGGCGAGCTACAAGTCGGTCTATCACTCGGATGTAACGAGCGAGATCTATACGTGGGTGGCCGCCTGCGTCGACAAGATCTACCGTCCCGGGATGCAGTACAAGCGCGCCGGAATCGAGCTGAGCGACTTGAAAACGGGCTCGGTAATTGCCCTTCGGCTCTTTGATCAGAGGGATTTTGAGCGCAAGCACAAGTTGAACAAAGTAATCGACGAGCTGAATTTCAGGTACGGGCGAGACATACTGCGGTTTGCGGCGCTCGAGGCCGGGGGTGATTGGCAGGGGCGCAGCGAGCATCGCGGGAACGATTCATATCACGCCGTCGGGCGCGACACACTGGGCCTCGGAAAGGTGTTTAGTAAATCTGTCAGATTCCATTAACCCCTTTGGGCAGGTTCGCTTTCCCCGGATACCCGCGCCATCTCAAAACGAGGTAGGTAAGCGCTGAATATAAAATAATATTTGGGATCCACAATACCGCCATATCAAACCACGGGACTAGACATCGATGGTAATTCTGTGACATCCCGGAAATAGATCAATATGTAGGCCGGAAACGAGACCGGCAGTGTGATTAGCCCTGGGTATGTTTTCTTATCCGCTGTATGCAGGGAGACCATGGCGGATGGGAGCAGCCATAAAATAAACCCCAATAGGAAAGTATACAGGCTGGGGACCGCTATTCCACCCATGAGCGAGAACAATAGTCTTTTCATCGTTTTATAGTATACAACGCTGAAACATTCCGAACTCTCAACGCCGCCGTCCCCAGATCGTCAACCCAATTCCCCCAAGGATAAGGCCAGCCGATATAGCGAGCTGGACATTTGCCGCCTCGGTCAAAAATGCTACCCCAATAACGGCTGTCAGCAGCGGTACCGAAAGCTGGAGCACAGCGGCGCGGGTCGCGGTATGGTGTTTCAAAGCTGTGTACCAAACCGTGTAGCCGATCCCGGATGCGATCGCGCCCGAGAGCACCGCCAGGACCATTCCTTTGTTCGACAGGTGAAAACGCGGGATAAAAATGATCGAAATAATTATCCCCATCGGCACCGAACGGACAAAGTTGCCGGTGGTTTCGGCTAACGGGTCCGAACTGGCCCGCCCGCGTAAAGTGTACGCTCCCCACGAGATACCGGCGGCCGCCATCAACGCCGAGCTGGTAAGCGGCGGGGCCGCAAGGCCCGGAAAAACCAGATAGACAAGCCCGCCGAGGGCCGTCACCAGCCCGAGCCATTCGAGCATTTTCGGTTTTTCGCCGCGCGTCCAGGCGACAGCGATCATCGTCACCTGTACCGAGCCGAAAAGGATAAGCGCGCCCGTTCCGGCGGTCAGGCTGATATAGGCGAAGGAGAAGCAGACGGCGTAGGCAAAAAGAAAAAAGGCGGACGGCCAGCTGCCGGACGCCGGCTTTTTTGTCTTGCTGAAAAAATAACTGATCAGAATGAGCGTGGCCGCGCCCGAGATAAGCCGGACGGAGGTAAAACTGGCGGCATCGATCTCGTCGGCCCGCAAGGCGAGCCGGCAGAGGATCGAGTTAAAGGCAAACGCAACGAGTGCAAAAGCCGTGTATAAAATGATTTTAGCCACTGTTTAAATGAATAATGCAGGTTTACTATCGCAGATAGTAGCACGCGTGACGCCTTCCCGCATCGGGGAAAATACCGAACCGGTTTTTATTGACTTGCATTTCAGAATTGTGATAATTTCCAAACACCCGAAACACCTTTAAGATTAGAGCGGCCGCGATGGGGGATGATTAAATTGTTTGTTATCATTCGCTTCTTAAGCGGATATCATAGTTCGTTTTCACGTACCCACATCTTAAGTCGGATGATATAAGCGGCTACCGATGCAAAATAATGATGGTTTCCGGTGGCAAAGTCCGGATCGATGGGGGTCGGCATAAGTTCCGAGTGGCTCTATAAAATTAGGAGAAAGCTCGAATGGCAGAAGAAATTAGATCGGAAGGGCATAATTCGGATAGCCCGGAGAAGGAACCGGTATTGGAAAAAGTACGCCGATTTCTTTTTGGAGACGACATATTTATCTCATATTCGAGAGCGGATTCCACATACGCCCTGGCATTGGCAAATGAACTTATTAAAAATAATCTGTCCTGCTTCCTGGATCAGTGGGGAACGCCTCCGGGTGAGGAACTGCCGAAGAAACTGATTAATACGATCAAAAGATGCTCGACAATGGTGCTGGTCGGGTCAAAAAATGCCGGTGAGTCCGACAATGTAGGATTAGAGATCAGGGAATTTCTGGAAACGGAGCGTCCGATCATTCCCATCACATTCGTTTCCGACCATTTAGCCGTAAACACGCCGGATGACCTTAATCCTCAAGATCTAGCAGGCACTTTAGAACAGGCTAAGTGGTATTCGTCAATCGAGGGTATTGCTAAAACTACCGAGATTTCGAGCGCCCTAAAAGATCTTGTTACCATGATAGATGTTGTTACGGAGCAGGCAACGGATTCCGGCGAGTATGAGTTGTCCGCATCAGGAAGATGGATAATCATAGAGAGAATGAGCGGGAAGATCTTCTACTGGGACACACAGACCGGCAAGAAACGAATTTTGGATCAATGTTGGGAAAACCGGATATACACATCCGATGAGAATAGACTGGTCACTAATTGTGCCGACGGGACGATAAAGTTCTGGGACCTGCGGTCCGGTCAGGAAGTTTTGAGTATTAGCAACGACCAGCCGGACATAGACAGACAAAGTTTTTCGCCCAGGGAAGATTATTTGCTGACTGTTTCGGATAAAGCTGTAAAATTGTGGAGGATAAAATTCTAGAACCGTATCGTCGGCGGGCAGGGGTCTTTTCGGCTCCGGCCCGTGGATTGCAGGACCAGAGCGGTACAAAATATCGAACGCACAAGATTGATACGGGAATTTCCGTTAGCTAAAGTGAGTATTATTGGATCCGAAATGAGTAAAAGACCGGTCACATGGATTTCGGCCATTGATAGAAAAGAGAGGAAAAATGCAGAAACCACTATGTTTTGTCCTGATGCCGTTCGGTAAAAAGCCGGATGCCAGCGGCAACCTTGTAGATTTCGACGAAGTTTATAAGCAGATCATTAAACCCGCGATCGAAGAGGCCGATTTTGAGCCTATTCGCGCGGATGAAGAGGTGACGGGCGGAATTATTCACAAGCCGATGTTCGAGCGCCTTATCTTGTGCGAATATGCCGTCGCTGATCTGACCACCGCCAATGCCAATGTATTTTACGAGCTAGGCTTGCGCCACGCCGTACGCCCGAGCAGCACCGTCCTGATATTTTCAGGCAGCGAGCGGCTGCCTTTCGACGTGGCGCCTCTGAGGGCCTTACCTTACAAGCTCCGCGCCGACGGCATACCCGAAAACCCGGCAAAGGATAAAGCGGCGATCAGAGATCAATTGTTGGAAGCCGGCAAAGCAGCGACGGAGAGCGAGAATCCGGTAGCGGACAGTCCGCTTTACCAGCTGGTTAACGACTACCCTAAAATTGCGCATGAACCAGCTCACGTCGCTCATGAAAAAACTGATATCTTCCGTAGAAACGTTGAGTATTCCAAACAGATAAAAGACCGCCTCGAGGCCGCCCGTAAAGATGGGCTGGCTGCGGTCCGGGCGGTCGAAACGGATCTCGGCGAGATCAAAAAAGCAGAATCGGCGCCCGTCATAGATCTTTTCCTTTCATACCGTGCGGTTAAAGGGTGGCAGGAAATGATCGAATTGGTCGCTAAAATGTCCCGGCCCCTCGCCGCGACGGTTATGGTGCGTGAGCAGCTTGCGCTTGCGCTTAATCGTGCCGGACGGGGGGAAGAAGCGGAAAAGGTTCTCCTCGAGCTGCTCGATCAGCGCGGCGCGAGCAGCGAAACGCTCGGGATCCTCGGCAGGGTCTACAAAGACAGGTGGGAGAAGGCCGTAACGGCCAATGAGACATTGCGCGCCAGGGGGCTTCTCGATAAGGCTATCGATGCTTACCTGCGCGGTTTTGAGGCCGATTGGCGCGACGCTTATCCGGGGATCAATGCCGTAACGTTGATGGCGCTAAAGGAGCCGGCCGATCCGCGGCTCGAAAAGGTCTTGCCGGTTGTACGCTACGCCGTTGAACAGCGCGTCGCCAAGGGTACGCCCGATTACTGGGACTTCGCCACCCTGTTGGAGCTTGCCGTTTTAGGAAAGAACGAATCGGAGGCGATGGATTACGCGGGCAAAGCGATCGCCGTCATCAGGGAAAAGTGGGAGCCGGAGACAACCCTGCGCAACCTGCGCCTTATCCGCGAAGCGCGGGAGAAGCGCCAGGAAGACGTGGGTTGGATGAAGGAAATTGAATCGGCATTGACCGAAGAAACAAAATAAGAGCCTCCGGTGATGCGCTTTATTCTTCTTCCTCGACCGCCTGCTTCCTCTCCGGCCGGAGATGCGGAAACAGGATCACGTCGCGGATCGAGTGCTTGTTGGTGAGCAGCATCACCAGGCGGTCGATGCCGATGCCGATACCGGCGGCCGGCGGCATGCCGTAGCTCAGGGCACGGATATAATCCTCGTCGAGTATCATCGCCTCGTCGTCGCCGCGCTCGCGCTCGGCCATCTGGTCGACAAACCGCTCGTACTGCTCGCGCGGGTCGTTGAGCTCGGAGAAGCCGTTGGCAACCTCCATCCCGTTGATAAACAGCTCGAATCGCTCGGCGATGGCCGGGTTTTCGGGCGAGGCTTTTGAAAGTGGCGAAATGATCTTCGGAAAATCGATGATAAAGGTCGGCTGGATGAGGTTCGGCTCAACGTGATTATCGAAGATCTCGATCATATTCCGCTCGGTTATCTCGGCACCGGGCAGATATTTGAGAATAGCGTCGCGCATGGTGATCCGCTCGAAGCGGGTAAAATCGATCTCGTTCTCCTCGTATTTTACGGTTAAACCCCCGGTCGCTTTTTCAACGGATTGTCTCAGCAGTTTCTCCGCAAAATCCATCATCCCGTTCACATCCATATAGGCACAGTAGAATTCGAGCATCGTGAATTCGGGATTGTGCTTGAAGGAGATACCCTCGTTGCGGAAGTTCCGGTTTAGCTCGTAGACCTTTTCGAACCCGCCGACGACGAGCCGTTTCAGGTAAAGCTCGGGCGCGATTCGGGCGTAGAGCGTAATATCGAGCGCGTTGTGATGCGTCTCGAACGGCTTGGCGGCGGCGCCGGTCGCTTTCGGCGTGAGCATCGGCGTTTCGACCTCGATATAGCCGTGGTCCTCAAGAAATCGACGAACAGACGAGATAACCCGGGCGCGGGTCTCGAAGACCTCGCGGGTGGTCAGCCCGTCGTGCTCGACCTGCAGGCTGGAGCCGATCAGGTCGGCATATCTCTGCCTTTGGCGAAGCTCGGCGTCGGCGATGCCGTGCAGTTTGTCGGGCATCGGGAGCATCGCCTTCGCCAAAAACTGCAGCTTTTCGACGTGAACGGAAAGCTCGCCGGTATTGGTGATAAATAAATAGCCTTCGACCCCGATAAAATCACCGTGGTCGAGCAGGCCGAAAACGGTCCAGCCGTTTTCCTCGTCGAGCGAACTTTCCGCGTCGTTTTTTACCAGCGCGAAAGTTCCCTTTTTCGCATAGATCTGCAGCTTGTTTATGCCGTCGGTCAGGTGCACGAAATTGCCTCGCGGCGGGGTCGTCAGGCGGCCGGCAATTCTGACGGTACCGAAATCTTTGAGCCGGGCGTTGAGCGAATCCTTGAGCTCGGCGGGCGGCCGCTCGCGCTCCGCGAGGGTCGCGACCACGGCCTTGATCTCGTCGACGATCTCCACGACAGGCCCGAACGCGAGAATATTGGTGATCGTATCCTCGGTACCGCTGACACCCGAGCGGGAAAATTTGTTCGGGTAGACGTTGCCGACAAGCTCGCGCAGCGCGTCGAGGTGCTGGCTGCGGGCCTCGGTTTGGTCGTTTGGTTCGATGATCTCGTTAAACTCAGGAATGGTCATAATTTCTCCGCTTCGATAAACATTTGATTATAGAGAAGCGTAGCGTTCACAGCAAATTTCTACAGGTTTCGTAGTGGTTTGAAGTCGGGGAGAAGTTTGATACATTCGGAAAGGATATGAAAGAAATATTTCAGGTAATTAACGAGTTGGTTGCTGATAAGGTCATTGATACGTATGCTGTTGGAGGCGCTATAGCCGCTCATTTCTATATCGGGGCGTTTGCCACTTTCGATATCGATATTTTCTTTCCGGTCGCGGCGCGATCGACTTCACTCTTAGATTTAGGCCCGCTCTACGAACACCTGCGACTTAAAGGTTATCTTCCGAAAGGAGAAATGATCCAAATAGCAGGATGGGATATCCAATTTCTTCCTACCTTTGACGATTTGACCGACGAGGCTGTTCAAAATGCCGTATATTTCGATGTCGACGGTGAACAAGTTCGAGTGATGAAGGCGAAGTATCTGGTTGCGATCGCGTTAAAAACAGGCAGGAGCAAGGACTTGGCCCGTGTTAACATGTTTCTGGATGAAGGAAAAGTTAACAAGGAATCGGTCGAACAATTGGTTAAGAAATTTGGCTTGGAGACACAATGGCAGAAATACCAAAACCTGACGTAAAAATCTACCCGGATGTTTCCGAGATATTTCGCGCGAAAGAAAGACGTAGAAAAGAGCTTGCAAAGCTTCCTATCGAAGAAAAGCTGGCTATGGCCGAGAAATTACGCGATGCCGCGAAGCTGTTGAGAAACAGTAAGAGAATTGAGAAATAGCAGTGGATCGAAGTTTCCGGCTTTGTAAGAAAAATTAATAAAAAGGCCGGAAATGTTAGCAATTTTAAGAACTGAAATCACGAATAACACGAACTCACAAGAACAAACACGAATATCGTAAGCATCCGCTCATAAAGAAAAGTGGGAAGGACGACTAACCGGTAAGAACCCGGTCGCTACCGCTCCCGGTTCTGACTTGAACGCGATTTGTGGCAAAATAGAACTGACCGCAGGAAAAACGCCAAGTAGGGACCTACCCCCTATGCCGTGTTTTCTGCGGCTAGGTGTGTTTATGAAGCAGGAAATGAGCGCCGACATCGACCGGCTGGGAAAAGAGATCGGGAAGGGCACCCGGGTAATAAGCTTGAGGGGATTGACCTCGACCGCGGCAAAGGCGTTTGTCTTGTCGCAGCTGCAGGCCCTGACCGGTAAGAGGTTCGTCATTGTTACCGATTCGAACAAGGACGCGGAAGACTGGGAATGCGACCTCGACTTCTTTCGAAACTCAGTCCAAGGTCCAGGGTCCAAGGTCCAGGGTCAAAACGAGTCTCCTGTATTAGTACTTCCCTCTTTCGAGAGCGATGTTTACTCCGGTGTGTCGCCTCACGCGGAGACGCAGGAAAGGCGTGTGCTGACGCTTTGGCAGCTGACGCGCAATGCGCCGGGGTTTCTTGTCCTGCCGGGCCGGTCGCTGATCACGCGCACCGTTGCCCCGCCCCGTATAAAGAATCTGGGCGCGGAGCTGAGAGTCGATGAAGACCTCCCGCCCGAGGATCTTGTAGAAAAGCTGACGGCCTCAGGGTATGTGCGGGAAGACCCGATAAGCGGCGTCGGGCAATTCTCCCTACGCGGCGGGATCGTCGATGTGTGGTCGCCGAATGCCGAAAGCCCCGCCCGGATAGAATTCTTCGGCGACACAGTGGACTCGATCCGTTCGTTCGACGCGGAAACGCAGCTCTCAACCGCCCATCTGAAAGAGATCTCGGTCGCACCGATGCGTGAGTTAGCGGCGGTTTCGGGCGATTTTACCGACTGGGCGTTTTTCGCGCGGGAGCGGTTCACCGGCGAGAATTTTGCGCGCAATTTGAAGGACCGGACGGATTTCGCCGGCGAGGGTGAATCTTTCTCCGGCTGGGAGTTTCTTTTTCCGCTTGTAAAACCGCTCGATTCGACCGTTTTCGACTATATCGAGGACGCCGTTTTTGTGATCGACGAGCCCCTTATCGTCGAGCAGACCCTTGCCGCCTATTACGACAGCCTGCAAAACCGTTTTCGTGAGATAACCGAATCCGGTGACATCGGGCTGGAGCCGAAAGAGCTGTTTCTCGAGGCGCCGGAACTGCGAGACCGGTTGGGGCAAAGGCTGGAACTGCGGGCTCTCGGGAAAGGCGCGGCGGAGACGGGCGAGGGGTTGGAATTTGAAAATGAGGTATTAACCGCAGAGACGCAGAGGCGCGGAGGAGAGGGAAAGAAGGTTTTGCCGGGAGGTCCGAGTGTAAATCCGTTATTTTTGTTTCCAACTGTGGAAATTGAGGCGGAGCATGAAATTCAATCGCGCTCGACGCGGAAGTTTCATGGGGATGTTGCGGAGTTTGCGGCCCAGCTAAATTTTCACGCAAAGGCGCAAAGGGGAGAAGAGAGAACCACCCCAGCCTTCAGCCACCCCTCCTCCGTAAGGAGGGGAGCTTTGAGCGATGCCCTCCTTATAGTTCTCCAGTCTCAAGGCATGGCCGAGAGAATGGAGGAGATCCTGCGGGAATACAACGTTGCTTCCCGACCCGATTCCCTGCTTGTCGGCGACCTCTCCGGCGGTTTTGAAATACCCTCCCTGGACCTCATCGCGTATACGGAAACGGACATTTTCGGTGAGATCGTAAATCGCGAGTCGCGAGCCGAGTCCAAAAGAGGATCAAAAACCAAGAGCAAACTCGGCGCTTTTATCTCGGATTTTCGCGATCTGAAATCCGGCGATTACGTCGTGCATGTCGACCACGGTATAGGACGTTTCGAGGCCCTGCAGACCCTCGACAGCGGCGGTATAACGCGCGAGTTCATGCTGCTGATATATGCCGATAACACAAAGCTGTTTGTGCCGGTAGAGCGAATGGACCTGGTTTCGCGCTATTCATCGGGCGAGGCGACCGCGCCGTCGCTCGACCGCCTGGGCGGCCTGGGCTGGCAGAAGACAAAGGCCAAGGCGAAGCGCGCTATGCGCGACATGGCCGATGAGCTTCTGCGGCTGTACGCCGAGCGCAAGCTGGTCCCGGGCCACGCGTTCTCGCCGGACGCGCCGTGGCAGCACGAATTCGAGGACGCCTTCCCGTTCGATCTGACAAAAGACCAGGCTTCGGCGATCGAAGACGTCAAGGGCGATATGGAAACGGCGGTCCCGATGGATCGGCTGGTGATCGGCGACGTCGGCTACGGCAAGACCGAGGTAGCGATGCGCGCCGCATTCAAGGCCGTAATGGATGGGAAACAGGCCGCGATACTCGCGCCGACGACGATCCTCGCCTACCAGCATTACGAGAGCTTTAAGAAGCGTTTCGCGGCGTTTCCGGCAAAGGTCGAGCTGCTCTCGCGGTTTAGAAGCGCCAGGGAGCAGAAATCGGTCGTGGAAGCGGCCGGCAAAAGCGAGGTGGATATCCTGATCGGTACGCACCGGATCTTATCGCAGGATGTGAAGCTGCCGAAATTGGGGCTGGTCGTGGTGGACGAGGAGCAGCGGTTCGGGGTTGCGCACAAGGAAAAGCTCAAGCAGCTTAAGAAAAAGGTCGATGTGCTGACGCTTTCGGCCACGCCAATTCCGCGGACGCTGAATATGTCGCTGCTCGGTATGAGGGACCTCTCGGTGATCGAAACGCCCCCCCGCGACCGGCTGGCGATCAACACGCAGGTGGTGCAGTTTGGCGAGGGTGTGATCAAATCGGCCATCGAGCTTGAATTAGCGCGCAACGGGCAGGTATTTTTTATCCACAACCGCGTGGAAACGATCGAATCGATCGCCGCGCTGGTGCAGAGGATCGTGCCGAATGCGCGGATCGCCATCGGCCACGGGCAGATGAACGAGAAGGAAATGGAGCAGACGATGCTCGATTTTATCGACTACCAGTATGACGTGCTGGTAGCGACGACGATCATCGAAAACGGCATCGATATCCCGCGGGCGAACACTATCATTATCAACCGCTCAGACAATTACGGGCTCTCGCAGCTTTACCAGCTTCGCGGGCGCGTGGGCCGCTCGAACAGACGCGCGTATGCTTATTTGCTGATACCGAGCGAGCTGGAGCTGACACCGATAGCCCGGCGGCGCTTGTCGGCGATCCGGGAGTTCTCCGACCTCGGCGCGGGTTTTCGTATCGCGGCGCTCGACCTCGAATTACGGGGCGCCGGGAATATCCTGGGCGGGCAGCAATCGGGACATCTCGATGCCCTCGGGTTCGATCTTTATACAAAAATGCTCGAGCGCACTATCGCCGAGATACGCGGCGACGAGATAGCCGACGATGTGAGCGTTTCGATAAACCTCGGGATAGACGTTTCGATCCCCAAGGACTATATCTCCGAGGCCAGCCAGCGCCTGCGCACCTATAAACGCATTTCTTCGGTCGAGACCGAGGAAGCACTGATGCAGATACACAGCGAAATCCAGGACCGCTATGGAAAGATACCCGTGCCGGTGGACAACCTGTTTGAATACGGACGCCTGAGAAAGCTGGCCGAGGCGATACGGATAGTTTCGATAGATAAAACGGCCAACGGTTTTGCTATAAAACTGAGCGAAAATGCCAAGGTCCTGCCTGAAAAATTGATGGATATCTTAAACGAGAACGAGGGCTCGGGATTCTCGCCGAGCGGGATATTGAGGGTAGTTACGGACGGGGAGAATTTGATCGAAGAAGCAAGAAAGATATTGGAGAGAATAGGCAGTCAATAGTCCGTGGTTCGTCCGTTTATTTGCAGATCAGACAATTATCTTTTGGTGTAGGAATATAAGTGATTGAACTTATCAGGTCCTTAGTAACATAGATTTCCATTCCTACATCCTCGCAACTATAGACAACCTCATCCTTAATATCAGAAATAAGTGGATTTTTTTTGCATTTACCTATGTCAACCGCGAAATCCATTAAGGAGCGCGGTGTTTTGAAAATTCTCGTAAAATTTAAAACCGTTCCGATTGGGACGGCCCATTTCTTGCCAAACGCAGTTTCACATTTGCCGCTAGAATAGTCTATTGAAACCGATTCCGTTTCGAAAATATAAAATTCATGCGATGTTTTACAAGTGCTGACCTTCAAAAGTTTCTCAACATCGCCGCAATTTGAATGCATTGGGAAAATTTCCTGTTTGACTTGCGCCCCAGTGCGAAGTACAACAAATGAGAAAAATACGAGCAAAAAGAAAACTGTTCTCGACATAATTATTCTCGCCTCCTAAGAGTTGTTCGTGGTTCGTGGTTGGCGAGCATAAATGAACTAGCAACGAACTACCGACCACGAACAACGAACCTTCCTAGAAATTCAATTGCGAATTTACCGGCAAAGCTTTGGCAAAATCCAACATTTCGGCTTCGGTCAACGAAGTTATCTTCCCTTCTTTTTTCATCGCGTAAGGAAGGATATAAGTAGGAGTAGCTAGATTCAGGTCCCAGATCAGCATCCTCTTGCTTCCGTTATAGATCTCAAGATTGCCCCGGCTAAAGATAAATTCCCCAACCTTATTTCCGTTTGAATCGGTAATGTCTCTTATTTTGGCCCCTGCACTCTGATAAACTTTTTTCTCATAATCGTAGGTTGCATTTTTGACGTCATAAACGATCGCCTTCTTTTTATCGGCCGATTCATACAATGCTCCAAACTGCTTGCGGAATCCAAGAAAGCTTCCTTGGTTCATCAGATTTTGCGTTTTAGAAAAATTCCCGACCGCCTCCGGTAAATCATCTTTACCCGGCTTGGGACTTAAATTCCACCAGGCCATCCCCGCCAGGCCGATCACCGTAATTACCAAAATGCCTGCCAGACCGAAAACCGCATTTCGCATTATTGGCGATAAAAGCGCTTCTTTTTCGGTTTCAACCATTAAATTGCTTCCGGCTTGTTTATTTTGAAGTCCGGTGTAAAGTTGATTAACCGCGTCGGAGGTTTGCGAAATAACCGCCATAAAAATAAATGGGACGGCAACAACCGGTAACACAAGAAGTCCGCTCAGTAGCGTAAATATTGGAACGAGCATGTAAACCGGACTAACCAATCGCGGAACATTTAGTTGATGCCGTTCGATAAATTCATTATATTCGGCCGGGAAACCGCCCCACGCTTTGAAGATCCAATAGATCGAAAAAACCGGAATAAATAAAAAACCGATCGCTTTGCCGGTTGAGGTTGAAATTCCGTCCTGGATCGAGTCCCACATCTTGAACAAAATGTAGAACATAACGATTATGTGAACTACCAAAAACTGCAAGTATGCAACGCTTGCAATTGTGGCGCCTCCCACCAAAAGGCCTTCCGGCATAATGTCGGCACTGGCAAGGCTCATTATTCCACCGATAACGAGTCCTAAAACCAGCAAAACCACGCTGGCAATATAAATTCCGCCGATAAATCTCTTTCTCATTCGCGGTTTGTTTATTTGCGAGGCGGATAAAACGGGCACCTCTTGCGAGCTAAATAAAGGCGTCGCCGCCGGCGTTTGAAACATATCCGGAAACATCACCCCCAAAGTCTGCCATTCGTGCTGACCCTGTCCGATCGCCGAATCGTTCCGCGAAAGTTGACCCTTTTTTATCATTTCCAGGACCGCGTTTTCTTCAAGCGGTCCAAATTGTTGTCCATCCCTGACAATGTAAATTTGCATAAGTTAAGGCCCTCCTTGGCGATTGACAATGCGAATTTTCTTGACGGTATTGTAAATTATTTCTATTGATACTAAGAGTATTTTATTGTTTTTCGCGGTCTTTTTTTCTTAGTAGTTCGTTGTTGGTGGTTGGGTGGTTGGGTGGTTGGAATAAGGATGAACGAACAACGGACCATGAACCACGATCAACGAACAACGAACCACGGTCAACGAACCACTAACTATTCTTCTGTGCAGTCGCCGAATTCCTTGTCCGCGCAATTAAAAAGCGAGGGAACGTATTCACGGGTTTGGCGGCGGACGTTTTGCCAGACCAGCGAATTCCAATATTTTTCCTTTGTCCATCCAAGGCGCAGGCGATTTTTCCAGATAAATTCGTAGGCCTCTTTTTCGTCCTTACCCTGCAGGTGCTTAGCTTCGTGGAGAAGAATGGCCGCGCGCTCGGTATCGTCCATCGGGTAGGTGAAAAAATCGGGATAGATCGTCATTATCTCAAGCGGGAAATTGGTCGCGGCATAAGCGTTTTCCTTCGCCACCGAAGCGTTCAGCCAGTTGTCTTCGGCGCGAAATGCGGTCAGGTAATTGAGCATGAAAACTTCGTCCGAAAATCCCTTTTCGTCGAGGACCGCGATAGCTTTTCCGACCTCGACCGTATCGGCGTAGCTAAGACGGCCCGCGGACATGATCAAAGACAGGTAAAACCCGAGGACCGCGCAAATTATCACTACCAGGCAGACGACTATACGCCTCAATATTTTCGCGCCGGGCCCAATGCGCGGCGTCTCCGGCGCGTCATCGGCGGCAAGCGCACCATCGCAGCGGGCGCACTTTTCGGCCGTGGTGAAGTTCACCAATTTGCATATTGGGCATTTTTTTGACATCGGAAGGCGGCAGTTTTGAGGAAAACTGCTATTATTTATAAAAAGTTTTAATGCTGATTCTTTCCATAAACCGTAGAACATGCACTTAAAAAGAAACTTTGAAAGCTTTTTTTGCATCATAGTCGCCGGTTGCAAAAATCATATATATCGGACTAATATTTTTAGTTGAATTTTATTAGGAGTAAAAAATGAAACGTATCAGCTCCGCAATTTTTCTAATTGCAATTTTATTTTTGATGGGCATTTCCGCGTCCGCGCAGGAAAGCGAGGTCAAGGTTGTCGACGAGGTCGTGGCGCAGGTCAATGAGGGCGTGCTTACGCTCTCCAGAATACGGCGCGAGATGAAGGTCATCGTCGATACTTATGTAACCGAGGGGAAATCGCGGGAAGAAGCTCAGAAAATAGTCAATGACAAACAGCCTGAGCTTATCGTGAACCTGATCAATGAAGAGCTCATAATGCAGAAAGCCAAGGAGCTGGGGCTGGAAGCCGAGATTGAAGCGGGCATCAACCAGAGATTTCTCGAGATAATGAAGCAGCAGAACATCAAGAATCTCGATACGCTTTACGCGGAGATGGAAAAGGGCGGCTTGAACCCGGACGAGGTACGGGAAGGCTGGCGGAAGCAGGCGGCGCGCGAGGCGGTAATCCGGAAAGAGGTCCATTCGAAGGTCTACTGGGATGCCACGACCAAAGAACTGACGGACTATTACGAAAAAAACAAGGGGAAATTCACCAAGCCCGAAACGATCACGATAAGCGAGATCTTTCTTAGTTTTGCGGGTAAAACCGAGGCAGCCGTTCGCCAAAAGGCGGCCGACCTGGTGGCCCAGCTCAAAGCCGGCGCCGATTTTGCAAAGCTCGCGGCCGAGAACTCGGACCGTAAAACTCCTCCGCAAACGGTCAACGTCGCGGAACTGGACGAGAAATACGTGAAGATACTCAAAGATATCAAGGCCGGCGGCACCAGCGATCCGATCGAAGTAGACCAGGTCGGGATAAATATTTTGCGGGTAGATGAGCGGTCGCAAGCGAGCAGTGAGTCAAAATTCAATGAAGGCCAGGTACGGCTGGCGCTTATGCAGGAACGCGCGCCCGATGCGCAGAAGAAATTCATGACCACCCTGCGCGAGGATTCATATATAAAGCTCAGCGATTCATACCGGCCCCTGGTCGCCCCGATCCTGTTTGCCGAGGAACGCAACGCAACCAAGCCGAAAACGGACAAGTAGGTCCTTACCCGTCAACAATCTAAAAAAGGCAGAACTCGAATGTGAGTTTTGCCTTTTTCTAATTTAAACTCAGCTTAATATGCGCCTTGATCTATTTCTAAAAACGAGCCGGCTGATAGTCCGTAGAAGCCTCGCCCAGGAATTTTGCGATGCGGGAGCGGTCCATGTGAACGGGGCCGCCGCCAAGTCTTCAAAAGAGGTAAAGACGGGTGACGAGATCGAAATAATTCGTGCAAACAGCCGGATAAAAGTACGCGTTCTCGACCTTCCGGGCAAGAAACAAGTGTCCAAAAGCGAAGCTTCCGGGCTTTACACGGTATCGCAGGAAACCCGGACCGAAGACCCGCTTCTATCCTAGAATATCTTTGATCGCGGCCTCGAATATCTCGAGCTTGCGCTTGGCGCGTTTTACCTCGGGATGATCGTCGCTGTATTTAATACGCAGGGCCCACACATCGGTCTCGATCTCCACCTTGCGGACCATCAGCTTGCCCAGCGCCAGGGTAAGCTTGGAAACCTCGGCCGGCTTTACCGCCAGAAGACGCTCCATATCCTTTTGGATCACCGTTAATTGAAACCGGGCCTCCTTGATCTTCGGGTATTCCTCGGTGTAATCGATAAGGAGAGATTCCAACTGGGCTTCACGCTCGGTCTTGAGCAGCAGTATCTCGGCATAGGCCGGGGAAAAGCGCGCCGAATTGGCGGCGGCCGGTGCGGGGGTTTTAGAAGGCTCGGCCCCGCCGCTTTTCTGGCCAAAAGCGATACCGGCCAGGACCGGTATCATTAATATTGCGAGAAGCGTCTTTAATTTCATCGAATTGCCTATTGATCGAAGGTGCTGGCATCCAGCTTGGGATTAGGCGTAAAAGCCGTCATTGTAAACGCCCATTCGACCTCCGTAGTGCCCCGCTGGCCGCTTACCGAGAAGAGTATCTTGTACAGATGGGGCATCATCATGCCTTTTTCGTCCTTAAAGTCCGAAAAATCCTCGATCATCTTATAGCGGGTCTCGCTAAAGCCGCTCGATTCGTTCGGCGTCCGGCCAATCCCGGCGGACGAAACACGCTTGTATTCGGTCCTTACGTGGCGAAACGTGTCTTTTTCAAAGTAGAGGGTGATATCGACATCGCTGCCCTTGGTCGCGTAATCGACCACGTAAACCTCTTTACCATCGATCTTCTTCGATCCGCCTCCGCCGAATTTGCCTTTTCCCTCGCCCATATTAAGCGGTGTCCAGGCCGTTGAAAGCGCGCCGCTGAGCAAACCCTGCTCCAGCATCACGTTATTCGAATCGACCCAGTTGCCCAGCAATGAGCGCTGTGTAAGGTATGCAAAGCCCGTCCTTGCCTTTTTCCCGTCGAAAGTAAATTTCTCCTGGGTATAATCGGCACCGTTCAGGTTCAGCCCGATAAGCATCTTGGTGGCTTCCGAGGCCATCACCACCCGCCCCTGCGCGGTCTGGTTCTTTTGCGTGATAAAGGTGACCAGGACATCTCCGACGATCATCCGGCTTTTAGCGGCCGCACGAACCTCGGCCGTCCCGATCGAGTCGAGATGCTTCGCGATAATTTCGTCGGCCTTCAATTTTTGCGCGAAGGCTGGGAGCGTGAGAAAGAGCAGTATTAATATTACCGGGAATTTAAAAAGCTTCATTTTTTGTACCTCAAAAATATTTATGTAGTCGTTGCTACATTATAGGAATTTTGCTCGGGAGAGCAAGATAAATCTTTGTCCGGCGGCGATTCGCAGGATTCGAATTCAAGGTCGGTATCGCTTTCGACCCGGCCGTCACCGAATGTCTGATTTGTCGCCAATGTCTCGAAATATCTAGTAATATTATCTAGTATCTCCTCAGCCGAGTGCGAGTGATAGAGCGTTTGGCGAAATTGCGCACCGCCGACCATACCCTTCGTAAATTGACCCGCCAGCTGCTTCATTTTACCGAGCGCCGGGAGCTCCGGCATTTCCTCCCGCAGCATTTCGAAGAATTCGAGCAGCACGTCCTTTTTCTCCGCGACGTCGGGCTGGTAAGGCTCGCGGCCCGCCAGCACGTCGGCAAACTGCCGGAAGATCCATGGGTTCTGCATCGAGCCGCGGCCGATCAGAATGCCGTCGGTTCCCGCCTCGCGCCATTTTTTGATGCCGTATTCGATACTGGTAATATCCCCATTGCCGGAAACGGGAATGGAAACGGCTTCTTTTACCTGCCGGATAATGTCCCAGTTCGCCAGCCCCTTGTAACCCTGATCGCGCGTGCGGCC
>Ga0190272_10000449_pt1 | contig 21918 bp, 15 predicted proteins | sample Popmic504T_FD_133746 | JGI IMG/M metagenome (GOLD analysis project Ga0190272, IMG submission 133746) | Populus adjacent soil microbial communities from riparian zone of Shoshone River, Wyoming, USA - 504 T | ecosystem: Environmental > Terrestrial > Soil > Riparian zone | place: USA: Wyoming... | reverse complement strand
GTCCTCGTGACGGAAGCGCGCGTACTGGAGCGCCTTGTCGCCGCACATCTGCTGGTAGCCGGCGGGGATGTTGATGTAGGCGAACTCGGCGGTGTCGTTGTAGTAGCGCCGGTCGACGTCGGTGTAGATGCAGCCGATCGCGTCGATCGCCTTCTGGAAGCCGTGGAAGTCGACGTTGATGACGTGGTTGATCGAGAGACCGGTCAGCCGCTTGACGGTTCTCAGCGTCAGCTTCGGCCCGCCGATCGAGTAGGCGGCGTTGATCTTGTCGACGCCGTAGCCGGGGATCTCGACCTTCAGGTCGCGCGGCAGCGACATCAGCGCCGTCGCCTGGTTGCCCGGGTCGAGCCGGACGAGGATGATCGTGTCGGAGCGGGCGCCCGTTCCGGCGCCGCCGTCGGTCGCGTTGTCTGGCCGCCGGTCGGAGCCGAGCAGCAGGATCGTCTGCGGCTGGCCCGGATCGCTCTTGGCGAGCTGGGTGCCGAGCTTGAGATCCTCGTTCTGGTCGAGCGCGTCGACGACCTTGTCGATCTCGCGGAACGCGGCCACCGAGGTCGCCGATGCGGCGGCGAAGATCACCAGGAAGGCACCGAGCAGCAGCTTCTTCCAGAGGCCGGGGCGAGCGCTGTCGTCGAAGGGGGTCATTGGGCGAGCCGCAGCCGCCCATGTTGAGGGATCGACTCGACGAACTGGACGAGCGCGTCACGGTAGCGGCCGAGCGAGTCGATCGAGACCCACTCCTCGGGGCCGTGGTGACCCTCCCCCGCCGGGCCGAACTCGACGCCGGGCGTCCCCGCCTTGATGAATGAGATGACGTCGGACGTACCGTCACGGCCGACAGCGATGCTCTCCTCGAGCGTCGTGACGTTCAGGACGGACTCGGCGAGCAACTGGACGTAGGGGTTCTCGCGCTCGATGACGATCGGCTCGCGGTGGAAGACGTGAGTGACCTCGGCTCCGTCGAGCGCGCCGATCCCCGTGAGGATCTCCTCGGCGTCCTGGCCGGGCAAATAGCGGATGTCGACGTCGATCGCGCAGTGGTCGGGGACGCGGTTGATCGCGTCGCCGCCGAGAATCCGGCCGAGGCTGATCGACGGCCGGTCGAACATGTCGGAGGACTCGCGCGTGAAGGGAAGCGTCTCGATGCCGCGGAAGACGTCGACGGCCTTCAGCACCGCGTTGTCGCCGAGCCACGGCGTCGAGCCGTGGGCGGAGCGGCCGTGGACCTCGATCCGGATCGCCAGCACGCCCTTGGCCTGGATCCCGATGTGCAGGTTGGTCGGCTCGCCGGTGATCGCGAAGTCGCCCGTGTAGCCCTGGCGGACGATGTGGTCGGAGGCGCGAATTCCGTCCTCCTCGCTGGTCTCCTCGTCGGAGACGCAGACGAAGTGAACCTTGACCGCGTCCTGGGCGGCGAGCCGGCAGGCGGCGACCATCATCGCCGCGAGGCCGCCCTTCATGTCGTAGGCGCCGCGGCCGTAGAGCCGGTCGCCGTCGACGCGCGGCGTGAACTGGCCCGCGTCGCCGGGGACGACGTCGATGTGGCCGTGCAGCACGACGGTCGGCCCGCTCGCGGCGCCGACGGTCGCCGCCAGCACCGGGCGTCCGTTGTGCTGCTCGCCGGTCACCTCGACGTCGTGGGACTCCAGCCAGCCCTTGACGAAGGCCGCCGCCGCATGCATGCCCTCGATGGTCGCCGTGTCGTAGGTGATCAGGCGCTCGGTGAGGGAGCGCTCGTCCACTGCGGTCGCAGGATAGACCGTACGAGCGGCGCATCGCCGCTAACGTCGAGCCGTGCACATCCTCGTGCTGGCCGACCGCGACTGGACGCATCCGCAAGGTGGAGGGTCGGGGACCAACCTGCGCGAGCAGGCGCTGCGCTGGGTGGCGGCCGGCAACCGCGTGACGATCATCTGCTGCTCCTACGCCGGCGCGGCGGCGGTCGAGCGCGACGGCAACCTGACGATCCACCGCGTCGGCGGTCGCTCGACCGTCTTCCCGCGCACGATCTGGCGCCAGTGGCGTGGGCTGGTGCCCGACGCCGACATCGTGCTCGAGATCGTCAACGGGGTGACCTTCCTGACGCCGCTCTGGCTGCGCACGCCGCGGCTGGTGCTCGTCCACCACATCCACCGCCGTCACTACGTCGAGGAGATGGGTCGGCGGCGCGGGCGGATCGCCGCGTTCCTGCTCGAGACGCTGCCGCTGCGGCTGCTCTACCGCGACGCCCGCTTCCTGACGGTGTCGGAGTCGGCGGCGACCGAGATCGTCGAGCACGGCGTGCCGGCCGCCTCGATCGAGGTGGTGCGCAACGGTGTCGACCCCGTCCCGGCGGGGGACCCGCGCTCGGACGGGCCGACGCTGCTCTACCTCGGCCGGCTGAAGCGCTACAAGCGGATCGAGCTGGTGCTCGACGCGCTCGAGCGGGTGCCGGAGGCGCGGCTGGAGATCGCCGGCGAGGGCGAGCACCGTCGCGAGCTGGAGCGCGAGATCGGGCGGCGCGGCCTCGGCGACCGGGTCCGGCTGCACGGCCACGTCGACGAGCGGCGCAAGCGCGAGCTCATGAGCTCCGCCTGGGTCCACGTGACCGCGTCCTCGAACGAGGGCTGGTGCCTGACCGTGATGGAGGCGGCGGCCTGCGGAACGCCGAGCGTGGCGATCGCCGAGGGCGGGCTGCGCGAGTCGATCGTCCACGAGCGGACCGGCCTGCTGGCCGAGCGGCCCGAGCAGCTCGGCGACGCGATCGCACGGATCGTGGAGGACGACGAGTTGCGGACGCGGCTCGGCGAGCAGGCCCGCGCCCGCGCCGGCGAGTTCGACTGGAACCGCACGGCCGACGCCAGCCTCGCCGCGCTCGAGGCCGAGTACGCAGAGGGACGGCCGCCAGCGCGCTCGCTGTCGGACCTCGCCCAGACCGACTTCGGCCGGGCCGGCGGGCTTGCCGCCGCGGTGATCGTCAGCAACGTGATCGCGCTCGTCTTCACGGTCGTCTTCGCGCGCCTGCTCGGCGCCGGCGGCTATGGCTCGCTGGCGGCGCTGCTGTCGGCGTTCATCATCCTGATGGTTCCCGGATCGGCGCTGCAGATCGCCGTCGCGCGCGAGATATCCGCGGCCGGGCCGGGCGGCGGGGCGGGCGTGCGTCACTGGATCTCGCGGATCGCGCTCGGCGCCGTGCTGGTCGCCGTCGCGGCGGTCGCGCTGCGCGACGTGCTCGGCGCGATCCTCAACGTCGACCAGGTCTGGGCGGCCGCCGCGGTGCCGGTCTGCGCCTTCCTCTGGATGATCGTCTCGGTCGAGCGCGGGGCCCTGCAGGGCTATCGCCGCTACCGCGTCGTCGCCGGCAGCATCATCGGCGAGGCGTTCGCGCGGCTCGTCTTCGGGGTCCTGCTCGTGCTCGCCGGGCTCGACGTGACCGGCGCCTTCCTCGCGACGCCACTGGCACTGGTCGCGATCGCGCTGCTGCTGGCGCGGCCGCTCGCACAGGAGCTGCCCGGCCGCCGCGACCGCCGGCCGTTGCTCGACCTGCTCGCCGGCGCTTGGATCCCGGTCATCGGCCTGACCCTGCTGTTCGCGCTCCAGGAGGTCCACGTGATCGTCGTCAAGCACGAGGTCTCCGACGAGCTGGCCGGCTCCTATGGCGTCGCCGCGGTCGCCGCCAAGGCGATCATCTGGGTCGCCGTCGGGCTTGGCATGTACCTGCTGCCGGAGGCGGCTCGGCGCAGCCACGAGGGCATCGACCCGCGTCCGGTGCTGATGCGCACCCTGACCTTGATCGCGCTGGCCGCGCTGCCGATGGTCGCGCTCTACGCGGTCGCCGCCGAGCCGTTGCTGCGGACGGTGTTCGGACCCGACCTGACTGGGGCGGCCGACGCGCTGCCCTGGCTCGGGCTGGCGATGGCGCTGCTCGCCTGCGCCTACCTGTCGGTCCAGTACCTGCTCGCGCTGGGCCGGTCGAGCTTCATCTGGATCCTCGCGGTCGCCGCGGTGTCGGAGATCGGGCTACTTGTGTTCGTCGGCGCCAACCTGACTGAGGTCGCGATCGTGCTGTTCGGCCTGCAGCTCTTCTGCGCCGTCTCGATCCTGACGCTGTCGCTGCGCGCCCGTCCCAGGGAGACCCTCGCCGCGTGAGCATGCGTGAGAAGTGGCGGCTGTTCCGCCGCGAGAAGGAGGACCCCGAGCCGTTCTACTCGCTGCTGGCAGGCGAGGCGGCGGCCGACCTCGACCGGCGGCACGGCCCGCTGCGCGGCCAGCGGGTGCTCGATCTCGGCTGCGGGCCGGGCTTCTACACCGCGGCGCTGCGAGCGGTCGGGGCGGACGTCACGCCGGTCGACAACTCGGAGGAGGAGCTCGCGCTCGCCGGTGGGCCGCCGGCGGGAGCGCTGATCGCCGACGCCGGAGCGCTGCCGCTCGCCGACGGGTCGGTCGACGGCGTCTTCTGCTCGAACCTGCTCGAGCACACCCCCGACGCCGCGCCGGTGATCGCCGAGATCGAGCGCGTCCTGCGACCGGGGGGCTGGGCGTACGTCTCGTGGACCAACTGGTACTCGCCGTGGGGCGGCCACGACATGACGCCCTACCAGTACCTCGGCCCCGAGCGCGGGCCGCGACTCTACGAGCGCCGCCACGGCAAGCCGCGCAAGAACTCCTACGGCGAGGGGCTGTGGGCCTGTCACATCGGGCCGACCCTGCGGCTCGTGCGCGCGCGGCCAGCGCTCGCGATCGACCGCGTCGAGCCGCGCTACTGGCCGTGGGCGGCGCCGGTCTGCCGCGTCCCCGGGTTGCGCGAGCTGGTGACGTGGAACTGCGTGATCCGGATGCGCAGGCTGTGAGCGGCTTCGACGATGCGCTGTACGCCGTCCGAGGCGTCGAAGGCTGGATGACCGACGCCCAGTTGCGCCGGCTGTGGGACGCCGCGGCGACGGCTCCCGACGACGCGACGATCGTCGAGATCGGCAGCTTCCACGGACGGTCGGCGATCGTCTTGGCGCTCGGCGCCGGCGAGCGGGCGCGCGTCTGGGCGATCGACCCGCACGCCGGCAGCGACCGCGGCCCGGGCGAGATCCGCGGCGCGCTCGACACCGGCGAGCGCGACAAGGTGACCTTCCACGCCAACCTCGCGGCGGCCCGCGTCGCCGACAGAGTCGAGCACGTGCGCCGGTTCTCCGACATGGCCCACGCCGACGTCGCCGGCGAGATCGACCTGCTGCACGTCGATGGCGCCCACCGCTACGCCCCTGCCCGCGGCGACATCGCCGGCTGGGGAGGGCGGGTACGGCCCGGCGGCCGGATGCTGATCCACGACTCGTTCAGCTCGATCGGCGTGACCGGCGCGCAGCTGCGGCTGCTCTTCCTCTCGAACAGGTTCCGCTACCTCGGCCGTGACGGCTCGCTCGCCGACTACCGCCGTGAGGACCTGCGGGGAGCGGCGCGCCTCCGCAACGCGCTGCGCCAGCTCGGACAGCTGCCGTGGTTTGCCCGCAACGTCGCGGTCAAGGTGCTGTTGACCCTGCGTCTGCGCCGGGCGGCGCGCCTGCTCGGCGCCGACGGCTGGCCGTACTGACCGTCAGCGCGACGGCTACCGCGAACAGCACCCAGACCGCGACCGCCACCCAGTGCGCTCCGGTCAGGTCGGCGGCGAACTCGGAGTTGAAGCCGCCGGCGTCGTCGGGTGGGAAGAGGAGGTAGATCGCCGGCAGGACGACGGCTGTCAACGCGCCGGCCGCGATTGCGAGCGCCGCTGGGCCGACGCCACGCCACAGCAGCAGCGCCACCGCCGGCCCGATCACCACGCCCGCGCGCAGCGCGAACAAGAACGCGCCGGCGAGCCCCGCCACGGCACCGATCGCCGCCGCCAGCGGCCATCCGACTCCGTCGTCCGCCGTGCCAGCTCCAGCGAGCCAACATCGATGTCGACGTTGCGGCGACATATTCGCCGTAACGTCGACATCGATCGAAGACGGATGATCGGCACGGGCTCGGTGGACTGCTCCGACGACGAGCAGGGCGAGAAGCATGGCGCAGACGAGCGCTGAGACCGCGAAGCCGGCGTTCATCGTCTGTTGGGGCGCGAATGAGAAGTCGACGTGGCGGCAGTCGCGCGGCGCGCGCCAGCCGTTGGCGAAGCCGTCGATCGGACGTGGCTCGCCGAGGTCGTGGCCGTCGCACGCCGCGCGCCAGCCGCGGTTGAAGCTCTCAGCCAGGACGAGCCAGGCCGGCGCGGTCAACTCGATGCGGACTCCGTCGCGCTTCCCGCGGTCGTCCTCGCCGCGATCGAGCACTCGGCCGGGCGCGGCTGGCGCGGGAAGCGGGCGCGGCGCCGGCGAGCGCAGGCGCAGAAGGTCGGCGCGCAGGGGACCGTCATCGGTGGTCAGCGTCGCCAAGCCCGCCGGCAACGCGACCGCGGCGCCACAAGGCCGCGCGCGCAGCGGCCGTCCCGCGAGCACGTCCGCGGCCCTTCCGACCGGTCGCAGCGCCAGGTGCGAGCTGCCGGTCGGCGCCTCGGCGAAACGCCGGGCTTCGCCGGTTGCGACCACAGCCGAGATGTCCGCCCCTTCGCCCGCCGCACGGCCGCGCGTGGCCGTGCGGCGAACCGTGACGCGAGCCACGACCGCACCGCAAGGAATCTCGAGACGGCCGCTCGCGGCGGCGTAGCGCCGTGCTGCGGAGACTCGCCGTCCCGGCGCGACCGTCACCCAGCCGTCAGCGCGCCAGCGCCGCGCCGCCGGCAGCTCGAAGCGGCGGGCGATCGACGTCTCGCCGTCGCCGGCGGCCGCGACGAGCGCGGCGCTCTGATTGTCGCCCGACGGAACCGACGTCGAGTCTGGATCGATGCGGGCGCGACGGTGGAACGGATCGTTGCCCGTGGTCCGCTCGAAGACGAAGGCGAGCGGCGCGTGGGTCAGGTCCTCGTCGGCCAGGGCGTCGGTTGCCACCACCGGCGGTCGCAGCCACTCGCGCACTCGCACGCCCGGGATGCGCAACTCGGCGATGGCGCCGGGCCCGCGCGTGCGCGTCGACGGCGGACCCTCGACGCCGGCGATCGCGACGCGCAGGCGATCGACGTCGCGCAGCGCGACCGGCAACCGGTTCCAGCCGCGCTGGAGCTCGTAACGCCGGCCGGCGATCTCGACCTCGGTCAGCTCGGTGCGCGCCTCGCGCCGCGGCAGCAGCTCGAGTGACGGAACGTCGATGCGCCGTCCGAAGTCGATCTCGATCCAGCGGCGGTCGTCGTCGAAGTTGCGCTCGGCGCTCCACCACGTCGCCGGGTCGCCGTCGAACGCCGCATACGGCCGGTACTCGGGAAACTGGACGAACGACGGCGAGAACGGCGCGGTCAGCGCGGCCGCGCCGTCGTAGACCGCGACGGTCTGGGCGTCCACGCCACGATCGGCGAACGGATTCAAGACCGCGCCGTCGCGCGGGACATCCGCGTCGGCGGCCAGCGTTGCCCCCTCGGCCTGGCGCGGCTGCGACGGCAGGATCACGCGGCGGCGGTTGGAGTCGCCGACAACGATCTCGGCGCCGCCGCGGGCGGCGCGGCGCAGCGCGGCCGGTGCCTGGTCGGCCGCGTAGAGGATCGCCCGCTCGCGCGGCAGGGCGTCGAGCGCGGAGAGACCGGCCAGAGTGGCGGCGGAGCCGTCGACGACGAGCGGCGCGCGCAAGGGCTGGACGCGCACCAGTCCCGGCGAGCCGGTGACCGGACGGGCGCGGACAGCTCCGAAGAAGCGCCCAGGCGACGAGAGGTCCGCCCCACGCTGGAGCTGTGCTTCCGCGAGCCGCGGATCGACCGCACCGCTGCGATCGCGATCGTCGTCGCTCGCCGAGATCACCTGGCCGGCGCCCATCAACCGGATCAGCGGCCCGAGCTGCCCCGGCAGCACACGCTGCTGCTGGATCAGCGCATCGGTCCCCCAGAGCAGGTCGGCAGCGCGCAGGTCGGCATACGGCACCACGCCGCGCACCGCCACGGGCCGGTCGGTCAGCGCCGGCAGCAGCGCGTCCTGGGTTCCGCCCCAGCGGTAGAACGGGAAGACCTGTCCGGGCAGGACCAGCGCGCGCGTTCCCCGTGGCAGCTCGTCGTCGACGGCCGCCGCGGCCCGCTCCCAATCCGCGGGCACGGCGTCGAAGGAGATCTGCCCGTCGACCGCCCGGCCGTCGAGCAGCGGCCACGCCCAACCGGCGACGAGCGCGGCGGCCACCACCGACGCCGCGACCGTCCACGCGACCCGCCCGCGCAGTCGCTCCCACAGCGCGCCGGCCGCCACTCCGGCCAGGCACGCCAGCGCCAGCGCCAGCAGCGGCCCCACCTTGTAGGTCGTGCGCAGGAACTGGACGAGCTCGACGCGGTCGTAGGACCAGTGCAGGGCACGCCGCAGCGGCGCCCCGTCGGGAAAGCCGGTGAACATCACCAGCAGCGCGAGCAGCGCCAAGCCGGCGAAGAAAGGCCCGTAGCGCCAGCGCCGCGTCCAGGCGAAGCCCGCGAGCGCCAACCCCGGGATCGCGAACGACGCGACGATCGGCCCCGGCGAGCCGAGCAGCGTCGGCGCCGTGTCGAACGCCGGGCCGAGCTGGTCGCCGTAACCCACGCCGAGGTAGGTCACCCAGAAGCCCATCAGGCGCAGGCTCTCGCTCATGCTGGTCGACGTCCAGATCGCGCCGGCCGGCTCGGTGAACGGCAGGAAGTCGACGCCGTAGCCGATCTGGACGAGGATCGGCGCGATCCACCAGGCCGAGGCGAGCACCGTCAACGGCAGCGCCCGGACCAGGAAGCGACCGGCGTCGCGCCACGCGATCTCGCCGAAGGCGGCCTCGTAGACGATCAACAGCGCCGGCCCGAGCAGCGCCCAACCGGCGACGGCGGCGTTGACACCGCCGCCGAGCGACGTGACCAGCAGCGCCAGCACCGCCGGCCACCACCAGCCGCGCGGGTCGCGCAGCCCGCGCTGGACGCAGAGCAGCAGCCACGGCAGCAGCGCGTAGGCCAGCAGCGTGACGCTGGTCCGGTTCGCGAACACGACCACGTACGGGTTCGCGATCGCCAGCGCGCCCGCGACGAGCGCCGGCACGCCGCGCGGTCGGTCGTGCAGCGCGTCGAGCAGCCGTACCGTCCCCCACGCCGCCAGCGCCAGCAGCGTCCCCAGCCAGAGCCGGTGAACGACCCACGGCGCCAACCCGATCAAGTCGCCGAGCGCGTGGAACGGCCCCATCGGCCACAGGTAGCCGGCGTACTGGCCGGCCTGCACCTGGCCGAGCCCGCCCGACGGCGCCCACGCCGCCGCGGCATCGGCGAGGAAGCCCAGCGAGTCGGTGTGCAGGTCGATCTTCGTGTCGGCCACCAGCTCGCCGGGCCGCTGCGCGAAGGCAAGCGCGTAGGCCGCCACCGCCAACAGCGGCGGCAGCAGCCGCCAGCGGCTCCGCCGCGGGCTATCGTTGGCCGCGATGCGGTCGACGCTCATCGCCCGCCTGCTCATGGTCGCTCTCGCGATCGCCGTGACGGTGGCGCTGATCGGGCTCGAGCGCGATCACGACGGCTGCCAGGACGCCGCGCGTTCGGTCTTCCTCTCCAGCAACGCGCCCGAGTCGCGGTTGCGGAGCAGCGCCGATGTCCTCGCGCGCGAATGCGGGGGAGCCGAGCCGCTGAACCGGGCCGCGCTCGGCCTGCGGATCGAGCGCCCGTCGATCGCCGCTCGTCTCGCCCGCACCGCCGCCGCGCGCGAGCCGGAGAGCTACGTCGCATGGGGGATCCTCGCGGTCGCCGCGCCACCGAGCGAGGCGGCCGCGGCCGCCCGGCGTGCCCGCGCGCTCAACCCGCTCTCCGCCACCACCGCACATCCTTGAAGCGCAGCAACGGCCGCTCGACGAAGTAGAAGCTGAGCGCCGCCGCGGCCACCGTCGCGGCGGCGCCGATCGCGAGCAGCGGCAGGAAGCCCTCTACACCGCGCGCCGCGAACCAGTTCAAGAGATCGGCCTGCCAGAGATAGAGCCCGTAGGAGACGAGTCCCAGCCACGCCATGAACGGCAGTGCGAGGAAACGCCGGACGGCGCCTCCCGCGCGGTCGCCGACGATGGCGGGCAGCGTCAGCAGGACCGCGACGACCGGGGACAGCACGTTGATCGCGTGAAACACGAGCTCGCTCTGCGGGACCTGCGTCGATGGCGCCGGGACGACCGCGACCAGCAGCAGGAAGACAGCCAGCGCCAGCGTCCAGCACACGCCTGGGCGACGGCCGATCCCGACGGCCCAGCCGGGCGGCCGTTCCCGTTGCGACAGCCAGACGCTGGCGATCGCCAATGCCATCCCGGCCGCGAACCAGTCGAAGAGTCCCAGCAAGGTGAAGGGGAGCACGCTCGGACCTGTGCCGATGATCGCGACCCTGAACACCAGGCAGGCAGCGGACAGCACCGCGAGAACCGTCAGCTCGAGCGTCAGCCGTCCGGTCCTGCCGAGCCTCCGGCCAGCCTGGCGCACGGCGAACGCGTAGGCGGGAAGCATCAGGTAGAAGCTCACCTCGACGCACAGCGTCCAGGCCTGCGGGATGCCATCCCCGAAGGTCGCCTGGCTGTAGATCTGGCCGAAGCCGTAGAAGACCCACCAGTCGTCTCCGAACATGCCGGGCAGACCGGGATAGATCGCGAGCACGGTCAACGCCACCCAGTAGGCGGGCACGATCCTCAAGACGCGCCGGCGCAGGAAGTCCCTTGCCCGCGGCGGAGGCCGCTCCGCGTAGTGCGCCGCGAAGTACGGCCGGTAGAGCAGGAAGCCGCTGATCGCGAAGAAGACGGCGACGCCGATCTCGAAGCGCCCGGCGACGTCTCCCCACCAGGCGCTGTCGAACCCACCGGAGAAGAACGCCGCGTGAAAGAGCAGCACGCTCAGCGCGGCCATCGCGCGCAAGCCGTCGACCAGCGGAAAGCGCGGATTGCCGGGCGGCGGCGCGACGACCGGCTCGACGCGCTCAGCGACCAGCACGCGCGATCACCAGCCCAGCCAGCAGCAACCCGACCAGCCCCAGCGCCGGCATCTCCCAGTCCCAGTCGATTCCGGCATGCAGCGCGAGCGCCGCCAGCGCGGCGCACGGACCGGCGGCCAGGGCGGCGTCCTCGGACGCCAGCCGGCGCGCGCAGAGCGCGATGCCGACGAGGAACGCGCCCAGCAGCGCCAGCCCGGCGAGGCCGAGCTCCGCGGCGGTCTCCAGATAGAGCGAGTGGGCATCGACCGCACCCTCGGCGATGTCGCGCTCGCGCAGCCACCCGACCTGGAAGCCGGCCGTCCCGACGCCCAGCAGCGGCGCGCCCTCGAACGAGTCGACGGCCACGCGCCAGTAGTCGGCGCGGTTGCTGCCGATGTCGGCGAACCGCTGCGCCGTCGCGCCGCGCGCCGGCGGCGACGAGCGATCGGCGACGACGAGCACGAGCGCCCCGGCGAGCACGACGATGGCGCCCCACGCGACGACGAGCCGCCAGCGACGGCCGGCGCGCGCCCACAGCGGTCGGGCCTCGGGGGCGAGCAACGCCAGCGCCACCAGGCCGAGCCCCGCCGCCGCCAGCGCCCCACGCGAATAGGTCAGGTAGAGACCGGCGAGCAACGGCAACAGCGCCGCCGACGCGGCGACGCGCAACGCCTCCGTCCGCGTCCGATCGGCGGCGATCCGCGCGCAGAGGATCACCCCGACCGCGGCCAGCGCGCCCATCGCGTTCCAGTAGCTGAGCGGCTGGTCGAGCCGGCCGTTGGCGGCGAACGAGTCGTCCAGGTCGAGCACGCCCAGGTCGCCGAGCAGGCCGTAGCCGACGACCACGAGCGCGAGCAGCGCGATCGCCGCCTCCAGCGCGCGCGCCGCCCAGCGCTCGTGGAACGCGGCGACGGCGAGCGGCAGCGCGCTGGCATAGAGCGCCATCCGCCAGACGTCCTCGCGCGCGGCCTCGCCGAGCGGCGCCCACGACAGCGACAGCGCAGTCAGGCCGAGCAGGCCGAGCAGGCCGGCGATGGCGATCCGGCCGCCGCCCGACTCCGGCACCAGCGCGTGGGGCATCAGCGCCGCGACCAGGGCGACGCCCGCCCACGCCGCGATCGCCAGCGTCGCGCGCGGCTCGTGGAGGAACCCGCCGGAGCGGAAGCAGAGCCATCCGGTGGCGCAGACGAGCGCCGCACCGAGCAGCGCCTGCGATATTGGGCGCCGTGTCGGCGCCGCGCTCACGGGTCGGGCTCCTCGGGCTGCTGTTCGCCGGCGCCCTCGCGATCTCCGCGTTCACGCTGCGTCGCGGCGGCGCGGAGTTCGACGAGGGCCTGGTCCTCCAGGCGGCCGCACGGATCGCCGGCGGCCAGACGCCGTACGCCGACTTCGCCTGGCCATACGGACCGGCGCATCCCTACCTGCTCGGCTGGTCGTTCGATCTGCTCGACCCGTCGCTGATCGGCTGGCGCGTCCTGCGCAGCCTCGTCGACGCGGCGGTCGCCGTCACGGTCTACGTACTCGCGCGACGCGAGGGAGCGCCCCCCTGGCTGGCCGTGACCGGGTGGCTCGTCGCGGCCTGCGCGATGGCCCAGCCGACGAGCGCCACCCCTTTCGCGCCGGCGCTGCTGCTCGCGCTGTTGGCGATCCTCGCGGCTACCGGCAGGGGCGGCCGCCGGGCGACGTTGGCCGCCGCGCTGCTGACCGCGCTCGCCGCCGCCTGGCGGCTCGACTTCGGCCTCTATGCCGGCGCGGCGGTCGTCGTGGCGCTCGCGCTGCGCCCGGCGCCCGGCGGCGTGCGGTCGCGCGCGGTCGCCCTCTACGCGGTGACCGCGGCCGGCCTCGGCCTGCTCGCCTACCTGCCCTTCCTGGTCGCTGTCGGCCCGGCCGATCTCTATGACGCGCTGGTCGGCGACTCGCTGAGCGAGCGCGACTACTGGACGCTGCCGTTCCCGCTCTCCTACGACGGCTCGCTGCATGCCTGGCCACCGGGCGAGGCCGCCGAGGAGGGCAAGGATCTGCTCGGCTTCTACGCTCCGCTGCTCGCGGTCGCCGGGCTGGCGCTGCTGGTCCTGCTCAGCGGCCTCCGGGCCCGTGCCGAGGGACGCATTCGCCAGGGCACGGCCGCGCTCGCGGTGCTTGGCGGTGGCTGTCTCGCCTATCTGCTGTCGCGCAGCGACGAGTTCCACGCCACGCCGCTGATCGTCGTCCTGGCCGCGGCGCTGCCACCCACGATCGCCTGGAGATCGACCCAAGGCGCCGGATGGCGACCCCACCCACCGCATGCGCGCCGCATGGCCACCGCGCTCACCGCGATCGTCCTGGCGCTGCTGCTCGTCTACGGCGCCGCGAATCGCCTCTCGGCCCTCCTGCGTCCGCCCGAGCTCGCGACGATCGACCTGCCGATCGCCGACGGCGCACAGGCGCCCCCCGCCGAGGCTCGCGCACTCGCCCGGATGGCCGCGATCGTCGATCGTCAGGTCCCCTCCGGCGCGCCGATCTACACGATCTCCCGCCGCTCTGACCTCGTTCGCTTCAACCAGCCGCTCGTCTATGTCGTCGCCGACCGGCCCAATCCCACCCGCCACGACTACGCGATCCAGACGTCCGCGACCGACCAGCGCTCGCTCGTCGCCGAGCTGTCGCGCGAGCGCCCGCGCGCAATCGTGCGCTGGACCGATCGCGCCTCGACCGAGCGCGAGCCCAACCTGCGCGGCCAGTCGACCGGCGTGCGCATCCTCGACAGGTGGGTGACCGACCGCTACCGCCTCCTCGCCCGTGCGGGTGACTACGAGATCCTCGTTCCCCGTGCTGGCCGCCGGGCGCCCGTTCCGCTGTGACCGTTGGACGTTCCGTTGCCGCCGTTCGCCTGGGCGCCGACCCCGTGACGGTCGAGCAGAGCCGCGTCGACCTCACGCGGGAACGTCTCGCGGAAGATCGCCCTGTCGAAGCCGCGCGCATTTTCGACACAGGCCGCGGGATCGACGCTCAGCGCGTCGAAGTCGGCGACGGCGGCGGCGAGCTCCTGGGCACCACCGCTCCACAGCGTGCCCGTGACTCCCTCGACGACGGTCTCCAGCGCGCCTCCGTCGCCAGCGGCGATCACCGGGCGACCGGCCGCCTGCGCCTCGACGGCCGCTATCCCGAACTCCTCGATCGAGGTGACCACGACCGCCCGCGCGCTCGACAGCAGCCGGGCGGCCCGCTCGTCGTCGACCCGCCCGGCGAAGCCGATCGTCGGTCCGGCCAGCGACCGCAGCCGGCCCTCGTCGGGACCGTCGCCGACCACGATCAGCGGCAGCCCGAGCCGGTTGAACGCCTCGATCGCCAGGTCGATCCGCTTGTGCGACATCAAGGCCGACAGCAGCACGTAGTGCGAGCGCACCGTCCCGGTGGCGAAGCGGCGAGTGTCGACGGGCGGATATACGACAGTCGAGCTCCGTCCCAGGTAGTCGTGTATCCGCCGCTGGGTCGTGCGCGAGTTCGTGACGTAGCGGTCGACGCGGCGCGCGGCGCTGCGATCCCACTCGCGCCAGCGCCGCAGGAACGCGCCGAGCAGCGCGCGGCTCACAGGGTCATTCCGCTCGGCGAGGGTGCGGTCACGCTCGTTCCACGCATAGCGGAACGGGTTGTGGCAGTAGCAGACGTGCGTCGCGTCGTCGCCGCGACGCGCGGCGTGCGCCCAAGCGCTCGAGCTGGAGATCACAAGGTCGTAGCCGGAGAGATCGAACGAGCGGATCGCCGCCGGGTAGAGCGGCAGCAGGCCGCGGAAGGTCCGCTTGCCGGGGTGCATGCGCTGGAGGAGCGAGCTTTGGACGTTGCGGTCCGCGAGGCGGCCCTCGGTCCCCTGCTCGTCATAGATCGGCGAGAAGACGTCGGCCTCGGGATAGAGGTCGCAGATCTCGAAGAAGACACGCTCGGCGCCGCGGACTCCGATCAGGAAGTCGTGTACCAGGGCGACCCGGAAGCTCGAGCCGGGTCTTGTCGATATACGCACACTCCGAGTGTATGCGTGTCGTGGAGACGGCAGACACGGGTTTATCCGCAACGTACATCGCTACCCTCGCCGTTATGGACGAATCAGGAGCGCGCCCTCGGACGCGCCTGACAGCGCTTGCGATGCTCCCGATCCTCGTTCTCGCACTGCCCTCCGTCGCGCTGGCCCAGAGCGCCGGCGACCGCCAGTACGCCGATCCGCTCGTGACTGACGGCGGTGGCCAATCTGGCCAGCAGTCGCCACCCGCGGCCACGCGCGACGACGCTGGCGCGCCTGAGCCGCCGCCCACGCCGTCACCCACGCCCGACGACGCATCGGCCACGGCGAACAGCGAGGCGCCAGCCGCGGGGGCCCTGCCGCGCACCGGTGCCGAACCGCTCGAGTTGGCCGGGATCGGCGCCGTGCTCACCGCATGCGGGGCGCTGGGGCTTGCATTGCCGCGCCGCGCACGGCATGCTCGCCGCTAGCGGGTGGCGCAGCTTTCGTTCTCAGACCGGGTTCTCACTTTGATGCGCAAATCCCTCCGTCTGACGTTCGCCGTCATCGTGGTCTGCTTCGCGGCCAGCTCGTGGCTCGCCCCTGGCGCCGCGGCGCGCGTGCCGTTCGGATTCGCCGGCGTGATGATCGACGGGCCGATGAACGCGCCCGGCTACGACCCGGCGCCCGAGATGGACGTGATGGTCGCCAGCGGCGTCGAGAGCGTGCGCTTCGCATTCCACTGGGTCGACAGCCAGCCCTACGGGAGCCTCACCCAGATACCGGAGGCCCAGCGGCCGGAGTTCGCCGACGTGGACGGCATACCGACGACCTTCTCGCGCTTCGACCCGATGGTCGCCGCCGCGGCCGCACGCGGCCTGACGCTGCTGCCGAACGTCACGACCGCGCCGGGCTGGGCGGCCAAGCAGCCGGGCGTCTTCGGCTCGCCCCCGAAGGGGACGGCCAGCTTCGCCCGCTTCGCCCGGGTGCTCGTGCGGCGCTACGGCCCCGCCGGCCGTTTCTGGGCCGAGAACCCTGGGCTGCCGCGCCGGCCGATCCGTAAGTGGCAGCTCTGGAACGAGCCGAATCTGCGCTACTCCTGGACCGAGCGCAGGTGGGCGCCGGGGTACGTGAAGCTGCTGCGCGCGGGCCGCGCCGCGATCAAGGACGCCGACCCCGGCGCGCGCATAGTGCTCGCCGGACTGGCGAACGTCAGCTGGGCGGACCTCGACCGGATCTACCGCGTCCCCGGCGCCCGTCGCCTCTTCGACGAGGTAGCGATCCATCCCTATACGAAGCCGCCCGAGGGCGTGATCGCGATCCTCGAGCGCGTCCGCAAGACGATGGCCAGATACGGCGACCGCCGCAAGCCGGTCACCGTCACCGAGTTCGGCTGGCCCTCCTCGAAGGGCGAGGTCGAGGGCATCGGCGTCTCGACCGACCGCCGCGGCCAGGCGGCACGCCTGCGCAAGGCCCTCCCCCTGCTTGCTCGCAACCGCAAGCGCCTCCACCTGACCAGCGTCTACTACTACACCTGGGTCACCAACGACCGACCCAACAGCTCGATCTTCTTCTACGCCGGCCTTCGCCACCGCCTCCCCTCCGGCAAGATCGTCCCCAAGCCCGCCTTCCACGTCTTCCGCACCACCGCCCTCCGCCTCGAGGGCTGCCGTGTCAAGGCCTCCGTCGCCACCCGCTGCGCCCGGCGCTGACGTCACCAGCGGCGGCGCAGGCCGAGGGCGGTGCCCTCGAGCAGACCTCGGAGCTTCGCCAGGGCGATGCGGGCGCGTAGGGGTGACCGCCGGCGTGCCGCGCTGGCGGCCATGTCGAGGACGTCGACGAGGCCCCAGGCCCAGAGGCGGAGGCCGCCGCCGGCGCCGCGGCCGAGGTGCTTGCAGGCGAAGCCGGCCCAGGCGCGCGAGTAGCCGCGCTGGAGCTCGACGACCTCGTCGGGCGAGCGCCACTGGTCGTGGACGGCCCGCACGGCGGGAGATAGGACGGCCGTGCCGCCGGAGCGCAGCAGACGGTGGTTGAAGTCCATGTCGTCGGCGGCGGGGAGGTCCGGCACCCCGGGTCCCAGGCGCTCGTCCCAGCCGCCGAGCCGCTCGGCCGTCGAGCGCCGGACGCAGAACAGGACGCCGAAGCCGATCGCGCCGGGCAGGGTTCGGCCGCCGCGACGGACGAGCGGCCTGTCCACGGGGAAGGTCGTCACCGGCGGCAGGTCGTCGTCAGCGCTCCACACGGGGCCGGCCCGCACGTCGCCGGCGATCCAGTCCGCCGCGGGATGAGCGGCGATCTCGGCGACCAGGGCGGCGCCGAAGCCCTCGGCGACGAGGCAGTCGTCGTCGACGAAGACGACCCAGTCGCCACCCGCGGCGGCCAGCGCCAGGTTGCGTGCACGCGACAGTCCGCGACCGCCGTCGTGCAGGACTCGCATCCGCGAATCGGCGGCGGCCCGCTTCGCGAGTGCCGCGTCGGGCAGCTCACCCTGGTCGACGACGATCAGCGGCAGACCCGGCGCGCCGCGATCCAAGGCGTCGAGCGTCGCCCGCACCCTGCCCGGCCGGCCGCGCGTGCAGACGGCGACCGTGAGAATGGTGGTCGGTTCGCTCATCGCTGCCTGTGCCAATGGTAGGTTCGGCCGGAGTGTCAACGCCCCCGCAGGCGCTTTTCGTCAGCTACACCTCGCTGCTCGGCGGCGCGGAGCGAATTCTGTTGGACCACGCTACGGCGCTCCCCGGACCGGTCGCTCTCGCCTGTCCCGAGGGACCGCTGGCGGCGCGGGCGCGGGCGGTCGGGATCGAGGTCGTGACGCTTACCCACCGGCGCGTGGAGCTGCGCGCCAGCGCTCGCGACCGGCTCGCGATGCCGCTGCGGATGGGCGCTCAGGGCCGCGAGGTGCGCCGGATCGCCGCCCAGCTGCGACCGGGCTGCGTCGTCGCCTGGGGGATGCGCGCGCTGCTGTCGGCCGCGACCGGCCTGCGCGGGCCGCGGCCCCACCGCCCACTCGTCTTCCAGCACAACGACCTGCTGCCGAGCCCGCTGGTCGGCCGGGCCGTGCGTGCGGCGGCGCGACGCGCGGATCTCGTGGTCGCGCTCTCCCAGGCGATCGCCGACGACCTCGACCCGGCGGGCGACCTCGGCGTACGGATCGAGGTCGTCCGTCCCGGCGTCGACCTCACGCGGTTCAGGCCGTCTGGCGACCCCGGCCCAGCCGCGCCGACCGCCCTCCTGCTCGGGGCGATCGTCGACTGGAAGCGGCCCGGTCTCGCGCTCGAGACCGCCGCGCTGGCGGCGCGCGAGCTGCCCGATCTGCGCCTGAGGATCGCCGGGACGCCACTCGCCGCGGCCGGGACGGAGCTGCTGGCCGAGCTCCGACGGCGCGCCGCCCGACCCGACCTGGCGGGACGCGTCAACTTCGCCGGCCAGGTCGAAGACGCTCCAGCCGCGCTTGTCGCCGCCACCTGCCTGCTGCACTGCGCCGACCGCGAGCCGTACGGGATGGCGCTCGTCGAGGCGCTTGCCTGCGGCCGCCCCGTTGCCGCCCCGGCCGCCGCCGGACCGCTGGAGATCGTCGACGCGAGCTGCGGCGTCCTCTACCCGCCCGGCGATGCGCGCGCCGCCGCCATCGCGCTGGTCGACGTCATCCGCCGCGCACCGGAGCTGGGCCGCCAGGCACGGGTACGCGCCGAGACGGAGCTCGACCGCGGCGTGGCGCGCGACCGCTTCCGAACGCTCGTCGAGGAGATCGCCCGGTGACGGCGCCGATCGCGATCAACGCGCGCGCCGCGCTGCGCGCCGATGTCGGCGGCGTCGAGCGAGTGACGCGGGAGCTGGTGAATCGGCTGCCGGCACTCGCCCCGGACCGCTACCGCGTCGTCGCGCCACCGCCGGCCCTCGCCCACCGCGCCGGACACGCCTGGGAGCAGCTCGCGCTGCCGGTAGCCGCCCACGGCGCCGAGCTCGTCTTCTCACCCGCCAACACCGCCCCGATCGCCGGGCGGCGCAACGCGGTGCTGGTCCACGACCTCGCCCCGCTCGTCGGACCCGGCTGGTACGGCAGGGCCTACGGCGCCTGGCACCGCGCGCTGCTGCGCGCGATCGCTCGCCGGGCGCAGCTCGCGATCGTGCCCTCGGAGCTCGTCCGCGGTCAGCTCATCGAGCTGCTCGGTATGCCGGCCGACCGGATCGCCGCCGTCCCGATGGGCGTCGACCCGATGTTCGCCGCGGCCGCAGACCCGGCGCCGCTGCTCCAGCGCCTCGGTCTCGGCCAGCGCCCCTACGTGCTCGCCGTCGGCACCGCGATCGCCCGCAAGAACCTCGGCCTGCTCGACCGGATCGCCCCCCAGCTCGCCGCCGCGGGCCTCGACACCGCGATCGCCGGCGGCGGTCGCGGCTACATGCGCTCCGAGGCGCCGGCACCCGGCCCAGCGACCGCCCGTCGGCTCGGCTGCATCCCAGAGACCGACCTGCCCGCTCTCTACGCCGGAGCCGCCGCGTTCGCCCTCCCCTCCCTCTACGAGGGCTTCGGCCTGCCCTGTCTCGAGGCGATGGCCGCCGGCACGCCGGTCGTCACCACGACCCGCGGCGCGCTGCCCGAGACCTGCGCCGACGCCGCTCTCTACGCCGATCCCGACGACCCCGCGGCCTTCGCCGCGGCCTGCATCGCCGCCGCCACCGACCCCGCCACGCGCAACCGCCTCATCGCCGCCGGCGGCGAGCGCTCAGCCGCATTCACGTGGGATCGGACCGCCAAACGGGTAGATGACGCGTTAGGCGCGCGCTTGCCACTACCCTGACCCGTGGGAGGCGCCTGCTGCCCCGCTAAACAGCAGGAAGGAACGCCAAACATGAATCGCACGCTCGGGCGCCGCCTACTGGCCGCCCTGCTCGCCGTCACGGCGCTCGCCGCGATCGCTCCCGCCGCCGAGGCCAAGAAGGCGAAGGCCAAGCAAGGCGACTCGAACGTCACGGTGATGACGCGCAACCTCTATCTCGGCACCGATCTGCTCAAGATCGCGACCGCGCCGAACCCTGACGCGTTCAAGGCCGCGGTGACCGCCGGCTTCAACCAGGTCAAGGCGACGAACTTCCCGGCGCGCTCGAAGCTGATCGCCAAGGAGGTCAAGCGAACGAAGCCGGACCTGATCGGCCTCCAAGAGGCCGCGCTCTGGCGCACCGGTCCGAGCGACGGATCGACGGCCCCGAACGCGACCAAGGTCGAGTTCGACTACGTCAAGCTGCTGCTCAAGGCGCTGAAGCAGAACGGCCTGAGGTACTCCGCCGTGCGGACCACCAACGAGGCCGACATCGAGGGCGCCAGCAGCGAGGGCTTCGACGTCCGCCTGACGATGCGCGACGTCGTGCTGGTCAACAAGGCGCGCAAGGGACTGAGGGTCACCGGCAAGGGCGGCGCCAACTACACGGCGACGATTCCGTTCCCGACCCAGGGCGGCGTCTTCAACGTCAAGCGCGGCTACGCCTACGCCGACGTGAAGCTCAACGGGAAGAAGCTCCGCTTCGTCGATACCCACCTCGAGGCGTACCTCGAGGCCACTCGCGTCGCCCAGGCGACCGAGTTGGTGGCGCCCGGCGGCCCGATCAAGGGCCAGCGGGTGATCGTCGTCGGCGACATGAACTCCGACCCCAACGACGCCGGCGGCTCACCGTCCAGCGCCTGGGACGTGCTGACGGCGTCCGGCCTCAAGGACACCTGGCCGTGGCTCTACAAGAGCAAGCCGGGCTACGAGTGCTGCCTGAAGACCGACTCGCTGACCGATCCGCCGAAGCCGAGCCCGTTCGACCACCGAATCGACCAGATCTTCGGCAAGGGCAAGGTCAAGCCGCTCAACGCGAAGATCGTCGGCACCAATCCGGCCAACAGCCGCACCAAGTCAGGCCTCTGGGCATCGGATCACGGAGGGGTGGTAACGAAGCTGAAGCTCAAGTAGCGTTTGGGGGCAGATGAGCATCTCCTCTGCCCCCAGCTGCTCGACCCACGACGTCTTCAACCAGACGCCGCCGCTCGCGCCCTACAACGTCTTCGACGCGGACGTCGCGTTGCGCGAGGCCGTCGAGCGCGAGGGTGGCGGCTGGGGGGTCGATCGCCTCCGCGACGCCGGCGAGCTCGCCGGCAGCCCGGAGGCGATCGCCCACTCCGAGCGCTCAGAGCGCAACGAGCCGATCCTGCGCAGCCACGACCGCTACGGCAACCGCGTCGACGAGGTCGAGCTCGACCCGTCGTGGCACTGGCTGCTGCGCCAGGCGATCGAGCGCGAGTGCCACGGCCTGCCGTGGCGCGACCCTCAGCCGGGCGCCCACGCGGTGCGCGGGTCGCTGTTCATGGTCTGGTCGCAGGTCAGCGCCGGGGTGATGTGCCCCGTCTCGATGACCCACGCGATCGTCCCGGCACTGCGCGAGAACCCCGAGCTGGCCGCCGAGTGGGAGCCGCGCCTGGTCAAGCCCGACTACGACGGCGGCGCGCTCGCCGGCATGGCGATGACCGAGAAGCAGGGCGGCTCCGACGTTCGCGCCAACACGACGACCGCCAACCCGGTCGGCGACGGCTGGTGGGAGGTCACCGGCCACAAGTGGTTCTGCTCCTACCCGCCGTGCGACGTCTTCCTGACGCTCGCCCAGACCGACGCCGGCCTCTCGTGCTTCCTGATCGAGGGCCCCGGCCGCGAGGGCGGCCAGCCCGGCTTCCGCATCCAGCGGCTCAAGGACAAGCTCGGCACGCGCTCGCTGCCTTCCTCGGAGGTCGAGTTCAACGCCGTTCCAGCCCAGCTCGTCGGCGAGGAGGGTCGCGGCGTCCAGACGATCATCCGGATGGTCAACCACACGCGGCTCGACTGCCTGCTCGGCTCGACCGCGTCGATCCGCTGGGGCACCGCCCAGGCCGTCCACCACGCCCGCCACCGCTCGGCGTTCGGCAAGCTGCTCGCCGACCAGCCGGCGATGCGCAACGTGCTCGCCGACCTCCAGCTCGAGTCCGAG
>Ga0190272_10000448_pt1 | contig 21999 bp, 14 predicted proteins | sample Popmic504T_FD_133746 | JGI IMG/M metagenome (GOLD analysis project Ga0190272, IMG submission 133746) | Populus adjacent soil microbial communities from riparian zone of Shoshone River, Wyoming, USA - 504 T | ecosystem: Environmental > Terrestrial > Soil > Riparian zone | place: USA: Wyoming... | reverse complement strand
ATGGCAATGGAGAGGTTTCGACTTCGTCATGACAGGTAATTACATCGGCGACTTCCGGGATGATCCGCAATTCGACCAGATTGTCCGCGACGAGCCCCGTAATGTGCCGAGCTATATCACACTCGATATGCAGTTGAGCTACGAGTTCATCAAGCCGGATGCCGAGGCGCCTCCGGTTTACGCGAAGGATTCGAAGGACAGCAAGAACGTCATGCAGCCAGTGGCAGACAGTTCAACGATCTGGCAGCGAATGCTCTGGGGCACCACCCTCCGGGTTGGCGTGGTCAACGCGTTTGACCGCCAGCCGCCATCGGTGATTGGTGCGTTTAACGACAACTACGACACTTCGCTCTACTCGATCCGTAACCGTTACGTCTACGTAGGCTTTAGCAAAAAGTTCTAGACCGGATTCAGTGATTATCGCGAGGCGGGTGGCAGAAATGCCACCCGCCTTTTCCGTTTAGTGACTGCGCCTCGGAACGAACACTGCTCGTTTCGTTTCAAAGGGATGGGGTGATGCGCGTGCAGGTCGCTATGCCACCCCGTGAACCAACTTGTCTTTGGCGACAATTTGAACTATCAAACGCAGATGGCGACGAACGTATTGCCGCGGGCGAAGATGTCCAAATCGATGGCCCGCGCGAAGACGGAGGCTCCGTCCTCGGTGCCTGCGAAGTCATCGCCGTGGATTTTGGACCGTTGGCGCGACTTGTTGCTCTTCGTTGGCACGCCCGTCCTTCTCATCCCGATCTTTACGGCAGCGCAGTCTCGGTGGAGCGCGCAGGACATCTTCCTTTTCGTGGGTGCCTTCGGCGCGATGGGTCATCATTTGCCGGGCATGATTCGGGCCTACGGCGACCGGGCTCTGTTCGACCGCTTTAAGATTCGATTCGTCGTCGCGCCGTTGGCCATCGTGGCGGTCTGTATCTGGTCATCTCTCTACAATATTCAGGCGGTGCAGCTCGTGGCGATGGCCTGGGGAATCTGGCATGGGATGATGCAGACCTACGGGTTTTGCCGGATTTACGATGCGAAGGCTTCCGCTCGGGCCGCGTCCCGAGCGCGCGTGGATCTGGCGCTCTGTTTCGCGTGGTTCTCGGCCGCCGTTTTGCTTTCCCCAATGCGTTTCAGGACTTTGTTCGAACTATACTATGAAAGCGGGGGCCCCGTCATCGCGTCGGCGGCTGTCGCGGCGATGCGCACTGCAGTGGTGGTTGCGCTTGGGCTGGTGACGATTGTCTTTCTGTGGCGTCAATGGAGTGATTGGCGTGCTGGTCAGGGGGCCAGTCCAGTGAAGATGGCGCTGCTGATCAGCAGCATCGGTTTCTGGTGGTACTGCAATAACGGAGTTCAAAATATCCTCGTGGGCATCGCACTCTTTGAGGTGTTTCACGATGTGCAGTATCTCGCCATTGTCTGGATCTATAATCGTGCTCGCGTGGAGCGCGACAAAAGTATCCGTGGATTCATGCGCTTCGTTTTTCGGCGCAGCGGTGCGTTGATCGGCGTTTACGTTGGTTTGGTTATGGCCTATGGCGCAATCGGCTTTACTCAATCCGCCATTACCGCCGAATGGATCCGGCACGGCCTAATCGGCATCGTGACTGCTTCGGCACTGTTACATTTTTATTACGATGGATTCATCTGGAAAGTCCGTGAAACGCAAACGCGGACGATGCTTGGAATCGACGGGGCCGGGGGAGGCGGCGTAGCCCCTTCTCGGTTTTGGCCCCCGTGGATTTGGCACGGCCTGCGGTGGGCCGCGCTGGTGATTCCATTTGGAGCGCTCTGTGCGACACAACTCGTAGGCCGCGTCGTTCCACCGATCGAGCGAACTGCGAAGGTTGCGGAAGTTCTGCCGCAGGATCCCAAGGCCCAACTCAATTACGGAAAAGCTTTGCACCAGGCGGGACGTGTCGAGGAAGCAATCGTCAAATATGAATTCGCTCTAAGCCGCGATCGGTCGTTGGCCGAGGCCGAGTTTTACCTCGGACTGGCCCGCAAGGATCTGGAAGATCTCGATGGAGCAATCGAACACTATGAGCGCTCCCTCCTGCTGGATCCGAAGTCGATGGACGGCAAATGCGAGTCGAATTTGGCCAATACCTTGCTTGCAAAGGGACTGCGGGCTGAAGCACGCCGGCGGTACGAACGCAGCTTGTCAGTTAACCCGAAGCTGCAGATCGCCCATAAGGAGCTTGCGGACATACTCTGCGGTGCTCTCGAATACGATTCAGCCATTGCTCATTACGAAGAGGCCCTCCGCATCCAGCCGGACTTTGAAGAAGCGAAGCAAAACCTAGCCTTCGCGCGCACCTTATTAGGGCGTTAGGATTGAACGTCGATCATTTTGCCGGTTCCTAAGCTGACAGGTCCGGTCTCCTAATGACCATCAGTATGGTTTCCATAGGTATTCCGCCACTGCGCTTGAACGGTTTTTTCTCGTCGGAGCTCTCTCTGCCTCTACTCCGCCATCTCCTTTGCTGACGCGGTCTTGATGAGCGTGTACGTCGGATGATGGCTATCCGTTTACCGGGTTCGCCCTAATCAATTTATCGGGGTGGAGATTTGCAGAATTCGGAAAGGAATCTCCTGGCGCCTGTCGATCCGTAATTCGCCACTCGTGAGTGACCCGCCTGGCGTAAAGCCACCAAAAGCGAAGCGCTCTTATCTTGCCTCGGGCGTTTGGCTAAAAATCCCGTTCCAGTGTTCGTCGGCCGTGAATAAAATTGGATTTCCCGCGTAGTGAATTCGAGTCCGCGAACATCCTGCACTCGGAGATCGAAAAAACTGTCCTCAATTGGAGAATAGCCTCGCCAAAAGCCTCTGGCTTGTGGCAATATCCCCTAAGAGATTGGCCCTCCAAAAAAAAATGTCTCCTTGGAAAGATTTTTATTGCGGAAAAAAGCCAAACGGCCTAGCATCTTTTTTGTGGATATGGAAATTATGAAAACACTTACCTCTTACCTTGGCAAAGCTCTTAGCTCTGGGTGCTGCTTTTTTCTCGCTGCTTCCAGCGTGTTCGCTGCGGATGTAGTCTTGAAAGAAGTCCACGCTCCGGTTACGCCCGAGCGTGCTCAGCTCGGTCCCCAGGCCACTTTTGCTCTGGTTAATTATAACTTAAGGGATACTCGCAACAAAGCGCGCGCTCTCTACGTGAGCTCCGGAAACGATCTGAAAGTTGCCAATAGCATGATCGACAATCAGGTCGCGACCTCGTTTGGTTTCTCGGTGGACGATAAGTCTCCGACAGCAGTGATCGACCTCGGAAAAGTCTCCACAGTCCGCCGCCTCTCGGCAGTGTATTCGGCCCGTCCAGGCAGTATCGACTTTTATGTCATGCAAACCCTGCCGGGCACCGAACGCGACAATTCTGCCGGCACCGTGAAACTCGACAGCAATGCGTTGGGGAATTTGAAGCGTGTGGGTTCGGCAGTCGACGATGGTACGCAGGGCCGCGCTGCAGTAGACTTTCCAGCGACCAGCGGCCGGTACGTGATGTTGCGATGGATTCCGGCATCACACGCCGATAGCTCATTCACCGTAGCTGAGGTTACGGCTTTTGGCCCGGGAGGCGGAAACCTCTTCGCTGCGAACGTAAATGTCTCCAGCAACCAGACTGAACGCACGGTTGCTGCAGACTCCAAGGACATAGCAGACTCCAAAGATATTTCCGACAGCAAAGACATCGCAGAGGACGTCCCAGTGGATCCTCCCGCTGAAGGGCCACCGCCCCGGCTACCGGAGCCTCCGCCGTTTACCTTTATCCCGCAGCTGGTTCCGGTTAGCGAATAACGGTCACTATTTTTCAAAAAGCCCGTCCGTCGGCCTCAGCCGATCGACGGGTTTTTTGTTTTGGCCTGAGCTATCCAGAGTTTCAGGTGGCTAGTGAGATGGTTTTCAGGTGCGGTGCAAGCCGCCTTCAACCGATGGCAAGATACGTCAAAAGTTGTCGCGAATGATTTGAAATAGCGTGGTGTTTGGCATCGATCCGCGTAAATTGTCCGCACCGGGACCGGATCCGAAGGCGATCATATCATCCACCGTGGGTAGCGCGATTGGTGCGTAAAACGCGCCCGGTTCCTGAGGTTGGTCGGGCGGCGACACCGGAACTATTGAGGGGGGTTCCTGCGAGGCTGCAAGTTTTGCCGTTCCGTAATATCTCCCGCCGGTGGGTCCCGTTGCCCACGATAACCAGGGATCGCCCACGGAATTCAGGCCGAGCACGGCAATTCCACGGTCTTTTCGAAATGGATAACCATTCAGACTCAACCCGCCAATTGCCACATCGCCGCAGACAAATATTGAGGATTTCCCTCCGGAGTACCGTTGCGCGACTGCGAGGGCCCGGTCCAGTTCCGCGGTCTCGGCGAGGGTGTATTCGCCGTTGCTCTTCTCTGCTGCCTTTCGCATCAAGCCGGCATCCACCACCAGGAAATAGCCGGATCGATTGAATTGAAGGAGTTCAATCGCGCGGCGGACCATATCTGAAAGGCTCGGCTGTTCGCTTCGCGCCTCGATCTGGTCAGCATGCGCCAGTTCGGCTTGGCTAAAGACGCCGAAAAGCTTCGGGCGCCGCCAGTCCGGTATTGCCTCGAGTTCTGCCTTCGAGCGCACGAGTTCAAAACCGTTTCGGCGAATCTCCAACAGTAGATCGCGCTCGTCCCGGCGCTGCCCACCTTTCGACTCCGGGAGGAAATCGTCAGCGCCGCCTCCCAGGACCAAATCAATCCCGGGCTGTTCCGCAAGCTGGCGGGCTATCGCGGGTTTATCGTGCTGATCCGCCGTGTGGGCATAAAAAGCTGCGGCGGTCGGATCGGTGATGCGCGCGTTCGTCACCAGGCCAGTCGCGCGACCAGATTGGCGGGCGAGTTCGATCAAGTTTGGAAGAGACCTGCCTTCCGAGTCTTGGCCGATCAACCGATTATTTACCTTCACTCCGGTGGCGATAGCGGTGGCGGCGGCCGCCTGATCGGGTACCGCAAAATCGATCGAGTAGTTGGTGAGCAAGGCCATGTGCGGCATGGCGTCGAGCGCCAGAGGGGTGTCGGCGCCAGCGGCGTAGACGCGGGTCGAAGCCAAACGGCCCGGCGTCAGGCCTTCGCCGATGAAGAGGATAATTCCGAATGGTTTCTGGACGACCCAGTGCTGGAAATACAAAACGCCGCCGGCGCCGAACGCGATCAGGCAGAAAAGCGCGAGTAACTGGTTGCGCCACTTCATGAATCCGATGTAGGAGCGCGCGATTCCCATTGTCAACGAAAGAACGGCTTGTGCGCGCGACTGTTCGTCGTCACACTGCCGCCACCGTGGCGAAACCGATCATGCTTATCATTCGCGACGGCTGGGGCATAAACCCCGACGGAAAGGAAAAGCGCGAAGAAAACGGCGACGCCACTTTATTCGCGCACACCCCATTTCACGACCAGCTCTACCACGAATATCCTGGCGGCAAATTGAGTGCCAGCGGACTTGACGTCGGATTGCCGGAAGGGCAGATGGGAAACTCAGAAGTGGGCCACCTTAATCTCGGGGCCGGCCGAATCGTTTATCAGGACCTTACCCGAATCAATAAGGCGATCGCGGAAGGCGAGCTCGCCCGTAATCCAAGCGTGCGGGAGAGTTTCAGGCATGCGCGCGGTCATCGGCTCCACTTTCTTGGCTTGGTGTCCGATGGTGGCGTTCACAGTCATTACGAACACCTCGTCGCGCTTGCCCAGGAGGCGAAGACCGCGGGAGTAACAGACATTCTCGTTCACGCCTTCACCGATGGACGGGATACCTCTCCGATTGGTGGCGCAGGATTCCTCGATTCTTGCACGGGCGAATTGGCAAAATACGGCGGACAGATCGCCACCGTGGTAGGCCGATATTTTGCAATGGATCGCGATCGCCGCTGGGAGCGGACGAAAAAAGCGTGGGACGCGATCGTCCTTGGCCGTGGCACCTACTCTAAGGTGTCGCCGGCTGAGGCAGTGCGCGGCCAGTATGAACAGGGCGTGACAGATGAATTCATGCCGCCGCTCATTTTCGCTCAGGCAGATGAACAACGGATTCGCGATAACGATACCGTCTTCTTTTTCAATTTTCGCGCCGATCGCGCCCGGCAACTTTCGCAGGCTTTTCTCCTGAAAGACTTCGACGGTTTCGAGCGCGAGGTCTGGCCGAAGATTAATTATGTCACGCTCACGCAATTCGACGCGACGTATCCATCTCCATTCATCTTCCCCCCTCAAGAGTTGGGACAGATCTTGAGCGAGGTTGTCAGCGGAGCGGGCAGGACCCAATTGCGAATCGCAGAGACGGAGAAATACCCCCACGTCACTTATTTTTTTAACGGCGGCATCGAGCGCGCGTTTGCCGGCGAAGACCGAAAGATCGTTCCTTCACCGAAAGTGGCGACCTACGATCTGAAACCGGAAATGAGCGCGCGCGAGGTCACGGACGAAGTTCTCGCGCGGATCGCGAGCTACGACGTGATCATTCTGAATTTCGCGAACCCGGACATGGTTGGCCATACGGGAATTATCGCGGCCGGCATCAAAGCGGTGGAGACGATCGATGAATGTGTCGCGCGAATCGTCCCCGAAGTCCTGACTTTGGACGGCGCTTGCCTGATCACGGCCGATCATGGGAATTGCGAGCAGATGCGGAACGCCGACGGGTCGCCCAATACTGCGCACACCACGAATTTGGTTCACTTCATTTATGTCGCGAAGAATGCGGAAGACTTTCGCGTCGAGGACGGCATCCTTGCCGATGTGGCGCCGACCATCCTTTTTCTGCTTGGGCTGCCTCAACCCAAAGAGATGACGGGTCGCAACTTGTTAGTCCCTGAGTGGAAGCGCACTTTGAGCTAATTTTGCGGTCGTCACGATTTCTTCTCGAGTGATCCCGAGTGCGCGATTGAATTGGCGGGTGCCGGCGGTCGCGATTCGTTGAAGGAAACGCAAGCGGGTTTCCGCGGCGTTATCGTGCCAGATTGGCTTTCGCACGAGCGACAGGGAGCCATTTGTTTCGACCAGCGCGCCCCACCCGAAAGGGACTTCAGAGGCGCGAAATAAATCATTACGCAAAACAAGAAAAAACAAGTTCGCGCATCGGTAGCGAACCAGACACTCAAATTTCATTCCGCCGTTCAAGTGGTTCTGCAAAGCCGCCAGCTCGCGGAGAACCCGGCCGTAACTGCGGTGTCCGATGGCGGAGAAATCGTGCGAATCGTATTCCGGGAAGAGCGAGTCGCCGGTGCGCAACGTCGGATAATGGACGCGAAGATGTTTCTCCAGCACCTCGCGGCGCCGGCTGACCGAAAGGAGCCGCTCGCGCGTCGCGGCGCTGCAACAATTGTCCCGGCGCAAGTCGGCTCGCGCTTGTTTGCACTCAAAAATCGCGGTCACGCCTGGTTGTTTCGGCTGTGGCCGATAGGCCGCTACGTCAGCGCGATAACGGCACTGCGGCAGGCTGACTTCCGCCGCGCACGCTGAATATCCGTTCGCTTGCGCCCAAAGAAGAGCGAGGCGTTTGAGGCGAAGGTGCGTTTCCGTTTCGCCGCGGCGGACCGTTACGGGCGCGTCCATTCGGCAAGCTCCTTCGCCCAGTAGGTGATGATTAAGTCGGCGCCCGCGCGCTTTAAAGAAGTCATGATCTCGAGGACGGCCGCGCGCTCTTCAAAAATCCCCTTTTCCACGCCGGCCTTCGTCATCGCGAACTCACCGCTCACATGATAAACGGCGGTCGGTTTTCCAAAGCGCTCGTGGACTTGCCAGAGAATGTCGAGGTACGCCAGCGCCGGTTTCACCAGCACGATGTCAGCGCCTTCCTCGATATCGAGGGCCACTTCGCGCAGCGCTTCTCGGGCATTCGCGGGGTCCATCTGATAGGAGCATCGGTCGCCGAATTGCGGAGGACTCTCCGCGGCTTCGCGAAACGGTCCATAGAAGACCGAGGCGAACTTCGCGGCATAACTCATGATGCCGGTTTGGTCGAAGCCATTTGCATCCAGCATCTCGCGGATGGCGCCGATGCGGCCGTCCATCATGTCGCTGGGAGCAACGAGATCCGCACCCGCGGCCGCGTGCGAAAGCGCGGTCTTCGCCAGCAGTTCGACCGATTCGTCATTGAGGACATGAAAGTGGCCGCCATCCATCCGGGTGACGCCGCAATGGCCATGACTCATGTATTCGCACAGGCAAACATCCGTGATCACGACCAGCTCGGGGCACAGGGCTTTGATCGCGCGGACCGCTTGCTGCACGACGCCATTTTCTGCATAGGCCGAACTGGCCAGTTCGTCTTTCTGCTCGGGAATGCCAAAGAGCAAGACGGCTTGGAGCCCGAGATTGCTGGCGCGCTGAGCTTCGCCGGCTGCCTCCGCGACGGTGAACTGAAAAACACCCGGCATGCTCGTGATCGGTTGCCGCGACTTCACGCGTTCGCTGACAAAAAGAGGAAGCACGAAATCGTGCGCACTGAGCTTTGTCTCGCGGACGAGATTTCGCAGACCTGCGCTCTGGCGCAAACGGCGCGGCCGGTGGACCAATTTTCTCACGGGCCGAGGCTAAGCGTTACGCCAAAGGGTCGCAAGCTCGCCGCGGGACGATGTAGGTCAGACTGGCGGACTTGACGCGGCGCAGCGTTCCAGATAGCGCCTGAGGGGCAGGACTTTCAAATCATGCGTGCCGCTGGGAATCGGGCGACCGACTATTTGTTGATCGATATCAGCAATTCGTACACGAAGCTTGCCTTTGCCACCAGGCGGAGGATCGCGAAGCCGATACGTCATCCAACGAAGGAATTGACCTCCGCTTTTCTGCGGCGAATTCTGCGAGGCCGAAAGGTGGGGACGATAGTTGTTTCTTCGGTTGTGCCCCTAAAAAACAAGGCGATCACCGCGGCGGCCGGTTCGCGGCGAATGCTCTTCCTAAACCCGAAACTTGATCTCGGCGTGGGAGTTGATTACCCGGCGCCCCGATCGATCGGCGCTGATCGGCTCGCGAACGCCGCGGCGGTGGCTCAAATCTACGGCTACCCGGCGATTGTCGTCGATTTCGGGACGGCGGTGACTTTCGATGTTGTCTCGGCCCGCGGCGATTATGTCGGCGGGGTCATCGCGCCGGGTCTGGAGGCGATGACCAGTTTTCTCTATCAGCGAACTGCCTTATTGCCGAAGCTGAACCTCCGGGAGCCAAAACGAGCCATCGGAAAAACCACGCGCGACGCGATGATGTCCGGCGCCGTTTTCGGTTATCGCGGCCTGGTGCGCGAAATTCTCTTCCGCGTCAGTCTCGAAAATTTCGGTCGAAGCAAGCCACGGATCATTGCGACGGGCGGGTATGCCCAATTGATCGCGCGCAAGCTTCCCGAAATCGAGGCGGTCCATCCAAACCTGACGCTGGAAGGGTTGCGGATTATTGCGAACCGGAACGTCACGACGACAAGGTCCCGCTGAACCCAGGGCGCCATCGGAGAGAGGCCGGAGCGGTGGCAGGCGGCCCATCTCGTGGGAGCGCCATTTTTTGTGAAAAAAGCGCGTTTTCTCGGCTAAAACGGCAAAAATAGGCTTGTCATCAGGCACGGGCATAGCTTGTATGCGTCCTGGCATGAACATTCGTAAATTCGCGACGATCACGGTCTTAGTTCTCAGTTCCTTTGCGGCGACCAATGTCGCCCCCACAAAGGCGGAACTGGAGTCGATGTATGACAAAGCATTCCGCGAATTCAACGCCAACAATTATCCGCAGGCCCTGAAGGAGCTGGACGCGATTGATGCCCGCCAGCCTGATCTGGCTGAATCCCAAAACCTGCGCGGTGTTATTTTGATGCGGCAGTCGGAGTACGATCAAGCCGAGGTTGCGTTGCAGAAGGCGCTCGTCACCGATCCGAAGTTCTGGAATGCGCGCTTTAACCTTGCGGAAATTCCGTTCCTGCGAAAAGACTGGACGGAAGCGCGGAAGCGTTTCGACGCCCTGCTTCAGGGGAACGCGGCCGAGTTGCAAGGGGAAGCGGCGCAACTCATCCAATACAAGATCCTGCTGACCTACCTCCTCCAGGGAAATGAGAACATGGTGGATTCCATTCTCGCGAAATTTGAGCTTTCGCCTGATACGCCGGCGGCCAACTACTCCCACGCCGCCATTGCTCTCCAGCATAAGAATGAGAAGGAAGCGAAAAATCTCCTGGCCACCGCCGAAAAGAATTTTTCCCCACAGCTAAACAAGCTCTTCGCCGAATCGCTTTACGAAGTGGGCTGGCTGCAAAAACCGGTGGGCCAAACGCGGGCGGCTCTCGAGTTGACTTCGGCGGAGGATCGGGCCGCGAAAGCAAAGGCCTTGGCCACGGAAAAGTATGAACAGGCCGAACAGGCCTTTCAGCAACGTGATTTGACGGCCGCCCGAAGGCTGGTGGACGAGGCCGACGCGGCGGATCCGAACCAACCGGCAACCATCAACTTGCGGGGCGAAATTCTCCTCGCGCAGAAAGATTTCGAAGGTGCGGAGATCGCCTTTAAGCAGGCCCTGAAACTCGATCCCAAACTTCCCGAGGCCCACTACAATCTGGCGCAAATCCCGTTTAAGAAAAAGGAATACACGAAGGCCCGCGACCGGTTTGAAGCGCTCTTCAGCGCCACTCCAGCACCGGGTGGCGATAAGAACCAGGCAGCGCAAATCATCAAATTCAAAATCTATCTGACTCTGCTCCTGGAAGGAAAAGATAGCCGGGCGCAGAAGATGATGGAACAGTTCCAGTTCACCGGCGACACACCGGCACTTTATTACGCCCAGGCCGCCTGGGAGTTCAAACATAACAACGCAGCCAAAGCGAACGACTGGATTGTCTCAGCTCGGAAAATCTATTCGCCTGCTCTGAATCTCGTTTTCGCCGATTCTTTCTACGACCTCGGCTGGCTGCAAAAGCAGGCGGCGGCTACTGTGACGGCTTCAACCGAAACGGCGAAAACTGACGCACCGTCGATCGAACCAAGCCCAATCCCGGCTGCCGGGTTGACCAAGACTGCCAAGCAACCGGCCGAAAGCGTGCCTGCGACGTCTCAGGCGCTCGTCGCGAAAAACGACAACGCCGCTACCGCCCCGGAGTCGTCGCCCAAAGTGGAAATGCCAGTGGCCGCGAACGCGTTGCCCTCGGAAACCCGCGCCCCTCTCCCGCGTGAGCCTGAGCAAGCCCCTGTCACCGTTCCAGCCGCCTCAACAGAGGTCGCGCAGCAAGAAGTCGCGCAGCAAGAAGTCGCGCAGCAAGAAGTCGCGCAGCAAAGTCCGGCGAACAGTCAGGCTAACGCTCCGGCGGATGAGGTTGCAGCCACTACCACTGTGAGCACGCCCGCCACGGTGCTCGCGCCAGCCACCGTTCGGGAATGGGCTCAGCCGAGTGGGGGCTTCGCCAGTTCAAACACTTTGCTCTTCAGTGTTCTGCTTTTGGCGGGCCTCGCTCTCATCGGTTGGGTCATCATCTCAGAGGTGCGGCGTCGCATGAATGTTTCGGTTTATCGTTCTCCCGCGCCCGCGATGGGACCGCGTTTTGATGCGGTTGAGCAAGAGACCCCGGCGCAAAAAATTGCCGCGGCCGCCCACCTCGCCGGTGGACCGCCGCAGGTTTCACTTCAGCTCAAAGCGTCGGAGCCATCAGTCCGGCGTGCCGCGGTTCCTTTCGGTAAGATGAACCGCCCGTTTGGCGCAAACGGCGGGGCTGTTGCCCCGGCCGGTAACGGTGCAGTGGTTGAAAATTTTGTTCCACGGGAAAAGGCGCTTGTCCACCAGCCGGAACCGTTCGCTGCCCCTGTGTCGGAGCCGGTTGCGGAAAGCGCTCCGGCGCTTCTTCCGGCCACGGAAACACGGTATGCCAGCGATTTCACACCGGCGCCAGTCGCGCCCGCGCCGGACCTCGCCTCCGCTCCGGAATGGGAGTTTGCCCCGGCTCGAACAGAAATGGCTCCGACCCACGAGGACGTCGCGCCCGCGCCCCAGGAAATGCCCATGTGGGCCGAAGCACCTGCTGCCTCTGATGCACCGCCCGCATTTGAAGAGCCGGCGATATTTGAAGCACCGGTCTTTACTGAGCCAGCGCCAGTCGAAGCCTTCAGCGAAACGGCCACCTTCGAAGCTCCAGTGTTTGAAGAGCCGGCGGCGCCAGTCGAAGCCTTTAGCGAAACGGTCGCCTTCGAAACTCCCGTGTTTGAAGAGCCGGCGTCAGTCGAAGCCTTCAGCGAAGCGGCCGCCTTCGAAACTCCAGCGTTCTTCGAATCCGCCAGTCAGCCAGTGCCAACCGAAATTGTCGCGGAATCCGCTACCGCGCCGGAGGCTGAAATCTACCAGGCTGAAATAGAACCAGTTGCACAAGGCCAACCCATCCCTTATCAAGTTCCCGCGTTTTCAACCGATTCAACCATGGCCGAAATCACCAAGCCCGAGCCGGAATCGCTCCCCACAGGAGCGACCGCGGGTTTGGGTGACGTGCGTCATTCAGTCGAATCTCCCTCGTTTGCGCCGCAAGTAATTTCCACCGAACCTCTAGCCCAGCAGCCAACAACACCAGCCATCATGTCTCAACCGACCCAACCAACACCCGCTCCCGCAATTCGAACTGCTCCAACGACTGGGGGCGCTCCTCAATCTCAACCAGCCAGCGGCATGCAGACCGCTGTGCAATTGACCTTCTCGTTTGAGATCGCATCGCTGCAACTCACTCCGAGTTTCAAGATGGGCGCGCTCCAGCTGAAGCCAACCTCCAAGATCGTCACCATGCGCCTTGCTCCTTCGCAACAGCCGCAGCCGGCGATGAATCTGCAGGTCACCTTCGAGGTCGCCACGGTCCAGCTGGCCGGCAACGCGATTGGCATGATCCGGCTTACGCCCTCGCAACAGCAGCGTCCGAGTGTGATCAGCTCGCCTTCCTTCAATATCGCGGGTCTTCAGCTCTTATCCGGCGCGGACAGCGGTGCGGTCCAGCTCACTCCCTCGCAACAGGGGCAAGCGTCCGTTCATGTGACGGGTCGTTTCCAAATCTCGACTGTCGAATTCTCACCTTCCTTCGAGATCGCGTCGATCGTGTTGAACTCGACATCCAAGAATGTCTCCGTCCAGTTGCCGGGCGCGGGACCCAGCGCGGTCGAGGGTGCTCCCGTGTTCGAGATCGCCAATATCCAGCTTGCTGGAAATGGCGAGATCGGGATGATGCAACTTACCGCTCAGGGCGCGGCTCCAAAGCCAGCTTAAGAGTCCATCGCAGTTTATTCCCGGACGCGAGGAGGCAGTTGCCTCCTCGCTCTGCGTACAGCGGACCCGCCCCTCTTCCTCTGTTGCGGAGGCGTTACCGCTTGATGAATCGGCCGCGGTTGAGCGAGCGCAAGGGCGCTGGCAAAAATTCGCCGTCACGGCGAATGAGTTTGCCGTCGAAATAAACCTCGCCGCCGCCGTAATCGGGACGCTGAATATTGACCATGTCCCAATGGACCTGGCTGCGGTTTCCGTTATCGGCATCTTCATACGCCTGACCGGGCGTAAAATGGAACGAGCCCGCGATTTTTTCGTCAAAAAGAATATCCCGCATCGGATGCAGGACGTAAGGGTTGAAGCCGAGCGAAAATTCTCCGATGTAACGCGCTCCGGGATCCGAATCGAGAATCTTGTTTAGTTTTTCGGTTTGATTGCTCGTCGCCTTCACCACCTTCCCCTCCTTAAACTCGAGACGAATGCTGTCGAACCCGATGCCCTGGTATATGGTGGGCGCGTTAAACAAGACGTGCCCCTGAACGGAGTCCCTGACCGGACAACTAAAGACTTCTCCGTCTGGAATGTTGCGATCCCCGCCGCAAATCACCGCGCCAATGCCTTTGATGCTGAAGCGCAAGTCTGTGCCGGGACCTTTGATTTCGACGCGGTCCGTTTTGTCCATCAACCTTTTGAGCGCCTTCATTCCGGGTTGCAATTTGCGGTAGTCGAGGGTGCAAACATCGAAATAGAAATCTTCGAAAGCCTCCGAGCTCATGCCGGCCAGCTGCGCCATGGAGGGGGTCGGCCACCTCAGCACCACCCATTTGGTCTTTTGAACTCGCTGGTCGTTCACCGGGCGCATTTTCTTTGCCACTAACTTCATCTGCTCCGCCGGGACATCCGATAACTCCGTGATGTTGTTGCTTCCGCGAATGGCGATATAGGCGTCCATTTTCTTCATCCGGGCTAGTTCGTGGATGGCGGTCAGGTTTAGTTGCCGTTCAGTGGCGTTGAGCGCGAGTTCCCGGGTAACGCGCGCCCGCTGAATTTGCGTGAACGGAATTGCGCCCGCTTTTCGCGCCGCGCGCACCAGCGCGACGGTCATCTCGTCCGGCACGTCGAAGGTCTCGATCAGGACGGTTTCATTCCGCTTCAGTCTCGTGGAATACTCAACGAGGATTTTCGCGAGTTTATCAAAGCGCTGGTCATGCATAGAGGGTAATCATTCCACTGGCGATGCCGGATGCAAACGGCTCGAAGGAGGTCGTTGCTCTACGCCTCTCGAATTAGCTTCGCGGCGTACGCGCCATCAAAGTTGTCCCGAAACGGAAGCAACGACACCTGGCCGGCCAGTTTCAGGAAAGGAAATTCCTGGGTAATGGCTTTCACGACTTCTTCATTCTCTTCCGGTTCGATGCTGCACGTGCTGTAGACCAGAGTGCCCCCGATTCGAAGCAACGGAAGTGTCGCGCGCAGAATACGAAGCTGTTCCTCGCGCATTCGCAAGAAGTCCTTTGCCGCCAACCGCCAGCGAAGGTCCACGCGGCGGCGCATCACCCCCGTATTGCTGCACGGCGCGTCGACCAGGATTCGATCGAAAGGGGAGAGCACCGCCGCGTCCGGAAAGAGGTGGCCGCTGGTCCAGTCGTGCCGCGCGAATCGGGCCATCCCGGCGCCGAGACGCTCCAAATTATCCCGGAGCGTTTTGATTCGGCCCTCGTCGCGATCGCAGGCCATTAGGGCACCTTGGTTTTGCATCAGCTCGGCGAGGTACGCGGTTTTTCCACCCGGCGCGGCGCATGCGTCGAGCACTCTTTCACCGGGCTTGGGATCGAGCAGTAGGCATGCGGCGGCGGTACTTGGGTCCTGGATGTAACAATCTCCGGCGGCGAGCGCGTCACTAGGGATGGTAGTCAGGCGCACGAAGTTTTCTGGGCGCGACAATCTTTCGGCGTCCGGATGCAGCGACAAGAAATCTTCGTCGGAAATCTTGAGCCGGTTAATGCGGCCATAGATCAGGGCCGGTCGATTATCCCAGTCACAGAGAGCGGCGGTGTTCTCAGCGCCGAAGTTTTGGATCCAGCGATCAATCAGAAACCTCGGATGCGAACTGCGGGTGCTGAGATCCTGCCTGTTCGTGTTCTCGAGCAGTTCTTCTTTTCTGCGGAGTGCGGTCCGGAGAACCGCGTTGATGAGAGATCGAGTTTTCGGGCCTGCCAAATGGACCGTCTCGTAAACGGCCGCGTGCCCCGGGGTCTGGAGAAGAAAGAGTTGATAGAGTCCGAGCCTCAACAAGTCACGAGAATCGTGATCGAGATGGCCCGAACGAAGCATTGCGATCCAGAAGTCGAGCAAGGTCAGGTGGCGGAGGACTCCGTAGAAAAGCTCTGTGGTAAAGGCGCGATCCGGTGAACGGAGATCACTGGAACGCAGAAGGCGCGCGAGGACGGCGTCGGCAAATTGTTCGCCCGTGCGCCATTCTCTTAGCGCCATCAGCGCGAGAGCTCGAGCGGACGAATGCAATTAGCTGGGCTTTACGCTCGCCCGTCCGATCGAATGGTATTGGAAGCCAAGCTTGGCCATCGTGTCCGGGTCGAATAAATTGCGGCCGTCGAAAATTATCGGCGTCGTCATCTTCTCTTTCACGATGGCGAGATCGACGTTGCCAAACTCCGCCCACTCCGTGGCGATAATCAACGCTTCCGCGCCTTCGATCGCCTCCATGGCCGAGTTCGCGAATTTTGCTCCGGCGATCGCTTCGACTTCCTGCGCTTTTTCCATGGCCTTCGGATCGTACGCCGTCACGTCCGCTCCCTCCTTCAACATGTCTGCCACCAGTTCGATGGCGACGGAGGATCGGAGATCATCGGTATTGGGTTTGAAAGCGAGTCCCCAGACGGCAATTTTCTTGTCGCGCAAAACCCAGAGCGTCTCGCGAATCGTTTTTAAGAAGCGGTTCTTTTGCTCCGCGTTGATTCGCTGGACTTCCTTTAGCAAATTGAAAGGGACACCGAGCTGGTCGCAGATGGTGATGAATGCGGCGATATCCTTTGGAAAACAGGAGCCGCCGTAACCGATCCCGGCGTTCAGAAAACTGCGGCCAATTCGCCGATCCATCCCGATGCCATCCGCGACTTTTTCAATATCCGCGCCGCTCGCTTCGCAAATCGCGGAGACGGCGTTGATGTAGGAAATCTTCAAGGCCAGGAACGAATTCGCGGCGTGCTTGATCAACTCGGCGCTGTTGATGTCCGTGACGAGGATCGGCGCCATGAATGGTTCGTAGACCTTTTTCATCAGGTCGATGGCGTGTTCGCTCTGGGCGCCGATGACGATGCGGTCCGGATGCATCAAGTCGGCCACCGCGCAGCCTTCCCGCAAGAATTCAGGATTGCTCACGACATCAAATTCAGCGCCGTGCCGGTTATAACGTTTGATGGACTCGCGGACCTTTTCGCCTGTTTTGACCGGCACCGTGCTCTTGTCGACGATCACGCGATAACCGGTCAGCACGCCGGCGATTTCCCGCGCCACTTTTTCGATAAAGCTAAGATCGACGCTGCCATCCGGCTGTTGCGGGGTCGGGACGGCGATGAAGACAATCTGCGAGTTTTCGACACCATCCTGAATGCTGCCGGTAAAACGAAGCCGCTGCGCCGAAACATTTCGATGAATGACCTCTTCGAGTCCCGGTTCGTAGATGGGCACCTTTCCCGCCTGGAGCGCCTCGACTTTTCGCGGATCGTTATCCACGCAGATAACATTGTGGCCGACGTCCGCAAAACAGGCGCCGGTCACAAGACCGACATAACCGGAACCGATGATGGAAATATCCATGGAGAGGAAGGTGATGCCGCGCTTCAGGCGCGGCGCGGGAAAGAACGGGCAATGCGCGGGAATTGCAATCGAGATCGCGCCACGTCGCTTATTGAGTTTGATCCGCGCCCGCCGGATCGAAGTTTAAATCGAAGCCGAGCTTGGGCAGCGCCTTCAAGGTGAAGGTGAAGAGCACGCCGTATTCCTTCACTCCGCCGTTATCGCGGATGATCGCGCCAACCGATGCGACCCAGCTCGTCAGGTCTCGATAGATGGAATAGCGCTGCTGCTCCAGAATGCCGGTCGTCCCTTCGTACTGTTCCTGGATCCCGATGCCCCAGTGATCGTTAAATCGATAATAGCCACTCAGGACGTAAAGGCTGCTGTTCTCAAAGAACGGGTTTTGGTTCAAATAACGATGTCCGAAACTGACCTGCAGATTAGCGATCGGTTGAATGCTCACGTGCGTGTTCACTTCGGTGAACCCCTTCTCAAACACGGGAACCTGCGAAGAAACTCCGAACGCAGCCCAGGGCACGGGGGTGAAATTGATTTTGTTAAACAGATTCGAGTATTGGGTCTTATCGAACGGGTTGTCGAAATTCACGTCGATGTAGGTCTCGACATCCATCCAGCTCACGGTGATGTCGTCCCGGCGGGTTTGCAGACGGTTGCGCACGCCGAGACGCCCGATTGACCAGCTGTCGATCGAATCGACGGTGGTGAATTGCGGAAAGTCGATTGGCCGCAACTGGGTGGACGGTTGGTAACGATCGAACTGCAGGATGGAGGCGGGATTTGAGTTGGAACTGGAGACCCAGGAAAAATTCGTAAAGGGTTGGATGATATGACGCAGGCCGTCGAGGCCCAGCGAACGGGTCTGCGCCTCTTCCCAGGTCCGTGAAATCTTGAAGGACGATTCCACCCCTGCGTTCACCACCGTTCTGAAGGTGTTGCCTCCTTTTTCCAGGGGCATCGCCAGGGTCGGGTCGGGCAAGAGAAAATCGGGGATAAAGGGGTTTGGATTGGGCTCGAATATGGTCTTACCAAGATCGCGCGTTTCATCGTAGTACGTGCCGCGGAACCCGACGCGGGGCACGACGGACAGCCACCCGAAATAGGTGTTGGGATAGAGGAATTGATGGAACGAATCGAACCGCAAGGTGCCGTAATCCTGGAAGCCTGAATCGCGCGCAAAGTTTCGATGAAGGTCCGCGACGCCCGTTTCACCTTCGTAAAAGATGGGTCCTCCGAGGATGGGGGTCCTTGGTATGTCGAGCACGATCTCTGGGAGCCGCTCGGTTGCTTCGAAGAAGCTGTTAGCCTGAAATCGGCCGATCGCGGTGAGCGTGTAAATCGGATGCGTTTTCGTGACCGCGAGCAAGTTGTCCGGCTTTGGATTGATCTGGAATTCGCCGGGATAGAAATCCTGGAGCAGGAATTCATCGCTCAGTTTGGTGATGTCGACGATACCCCGAATATCTTCTGTAAAATTAGTAACATTCTGGACTGAAACTCGATAGCGGTCTTTCGGCACGCCCACCCGAACCTCCGAAGTGCGGTTGATATCGGGATTCGCATCGCGCAGAAAATACGTTCGAAGCCTTGCCCAGCTTTTCTTCCCTTCCCCATAGCGGATGTCTGGTTCGAATCCGACCGCCACACCCCGCCGCGATCGGTAATCCAACCGGATTTGCATCTGCATATCATCCGTGATGGGCATGCTGACTCGAGAGAGGATCGACGGCCCCCATGAGCTCAAATAGGCCGGGGAAACCATGTAGCTAAAGGCATCGTTCAGTGACTGGTACATGTACGGCCACCAAAAAATGGGGACGTTCTTGACGTAAAACGTGACGTTCTGGAAGACGACGCGATCGTTTTCGTAAACTCGAACAGTCCGAGCCTTCAGCCGAAAGTCTGGGTTCGACGAATCGTGTGTCGTGAAAGTGCCCTTGGAGACAAGAAAAGCCCCCTCAGAGATCGTCGTGACATTTTCGCCGCCGATCAGGTACGGAGTCTTGTCTGTCCGCATATCAACCGCCCGGATTTCTTTGGTGTCGACGTTGTAAATCGCGCGGTCTCCGACAAAGAGGCCGGTAGCGCGGTAGATGCGGACATGGCCCTCGACCAGGATTTCACGCGTCCTGGAGTTGTACTGGGCGGAATCGGCGTAGATATCGCTGTCGCCCGAATGAATGACGACATTGCCGTGAGCGGTCGCGAGACCATCCTTGTAGTTGGTGTCGCCGGTTGCCGTGATCTCGATCGGCTGCTTCTCCGACGCCAGTTGTGCCTGCGCCAGCGTGACCGTGCAAAGCAGGCCAAAAATAGGCAAAAACAGCTTACGCATGGCGGATGCCGAAGCTACCGGAGCGCGCGGCAGTTGCAAAGGCAAAAGCAGGATTGAGAAGGGTAACGGCCCGTCGGCCAGGCCCAATCCGTGAATGTGTCAGTTCTTCGCGAGTCGCAGGCCGGCAACCTGTTGATTTAAGCCACAAACCGAAACAACGGCGTGGCGAAGCTGCCCCGCCGGAGGGCTCGCTTTTCCTTTCTCCCGGTAGAGCAAATCCGCCGGTACGAGTTGGGTGCGAAGAGACTGGGCGCCGCAGATGGTTTGCCAGAGACTGCTTGCGCCTACGCTTTCACCAAGGGCCCCTTTTATTGCCAGGACCTTCGAGCCTGGGCAATTCCTCTTGATGGCGGCGTGTTCAGCCGCATCGACGAAAGTCCCATTCGCGCTGGCGACGACCAGATCCGTCTCGGCCTGACACAGCTCCGCGAAAATCTTCTGCACCGCGTCGCCTGCCTCACGTTGTCTCCAAAAGTTTGTGCCGGCCGCGATCTTTTCGAGCTGAATGGAGCCGTTCCGGCTGAGCAAAATCGCGCCTGCGCCTTCGCTTAAGATCGTTCCTCTTGGGGGTGTTTGGAATGGCTCGATCGGCGGAGCGGAACGCAGGAGCCGCCATTTTCGATAGGCGTCGCAAAGCAGCCAGTCCGCTTCTTCCGCGCCCACCACCAGGCAATGATCGAACGTTTCATTCCGCATCAAATCTTCCGCCATCTTCAATGCCAGAATCCCGACCGCCCCATCGCCGACCAGGGTATAACTCGCGCCGCTGATTCCAAGAATGGCTGCCAAATGGCTGGCGGGTGCGTTAAAGACCGTTTCGGGGAAGAGCAGTGGGCTGGCGGCTTGAGAGCCTGATTCCACGATGTCGTGGTAAAACCTTCTTGTGTAGATGACCCCGCCATTGGAGACCGCGAAGACCAGAGCGGTGCGGGCTGCCGTGTCGGCGTCGAGTTGTAGTTTCGCGTCTTCCAGCGCAGCCAGTCCCGCGACTGCCGCGAACCGCGAAATCACGCTGGATCGGCGCAGCCGCGGGTGCGTCGGGGCTTGGGCGGTCGCCCCAGCGGGGACCGGAAGCACATTACACGCGGGACCTAGCGGACTCGAAATTGCTTCGACTGCCGCTTTGTCTCCCCCTAACAGACGCTCCCAAACACCGGCCAGGCTGCTCCCAAGCGGCGTCACCCAACCCATTCCGGCGATACCCAGGCTCATCCCTTGATCGCCCGAATGATCACCGAAGCGTTGGTTCCTCCGAAGCCAAAGGAGTTCGACAGAACTGAACGCAGCCTGCCGGGCTGAGAATTTTTCTCGATAATGTTCAGGTCCAGTCCTGCATCTCCGTTTCGGAAGTTGATGTTGGGAGGCAGAAATTGATTCTGTAAAGCCAGAACGCTGATGACCGCCTCGATCGCGCCGGCTGCGCCTAACGAGTGCCCCATCATTCCCTTGGTTGAGCTGACGGCCACGCCATCGAACAGCTCGGCGATGGCTTTACCTTCCGCCGCATCATTAAACGGCGTGGCCGTCCCGTGCGCGTTGATGTAGTCGATTTCGGCCGCGGCTATGCCCGCGCTTTGCAACGCCCCTTCCATGGCCTGCCGCGGTCCGCTACCGGATGGGTTCGGCTGGGTGAGGTGATGATTATCGGTCGAGAGGCCATATCCGGTTATCTCGGCCACGATTTTCGCGCCGCGGTCTCGCGCGGAGTCGAAATTTTCCAGTAAAAGAATCGCGGCGCCCTCGCCCAGGACGAGGCCGGAGCGCTCGCGATCGAAAGGCCGGCATCGCTCCGGGGTCGATGCCTGGAGGGAGTCGAAACCGACGAAAACCAGCTCGGAAAGCGCGTCGTAGCCCCCCGTCAGAACCCGTTGGTAGCGCCCGGACCGGACGCACTCGAAGGCATGGCCAATCGCGTTCGTCCCGGAGGCGCAGGCATTCGCGATGATCTGGCACGGGGCGGAGAGGCCGAACGCTTCCTGCGCGTCCATCACGGGCTTCTGAGGCGTGTAGTTCGCGATCAGCGAAGCCGCGCTTCGGGTGGAGACGCGGCTCCCTTTCAACCCACGGTAGTACTCCTCGCCGAAGGTCATGCCGCCGCTGGTCGTGCCCACCACGCTCAGTTCAGGTTGGAAACCGGGGGCTTGAGCAAGCGCCTCGCCCAGGGCGAGAATCATCATTTGGGCGACCCGATGCAGCCGCTCGGAGCGGAGCTGAGGCTCTCCGGCCCTGGTCAGACGCACGTCGGAAACCTGCCCGGCGGTCTTGCATCGGCAATGCTCCACCGAAAAGCGGGTGACCGGCGAAACGCAATCCCGTCCCTCGCGCAGAGCGGTGAACGTCTCGCCTAGTCCGAAGCCCAACGGGCTCACAATGCCAGTCGCGACCACCGCCACACGGGCGGTGTCTGCCGGTCGGTTTTTTGGGGAAATTTCAGGCATTTTCAGTGGACGCCGGGAGCCTCGATTCTATTTGCTTTCACGGGCGAAAGCCTCTACTAATCACGCCGATAAAGAAAACGGAAGCTCGGTGCGTTGGTAGATTGTCAGTTGAGTTTTTCAGTGGCGATTTGAAATCCGATGAGCGGGAACAGTGACCAGGCGGCGTTTT
>Ga0190272_10000447_pt1 | contig 22007 bp, 27 predicted proteins | sample Popmic504T_FD_133746 | JGI IMG/M metagenome (GOLD analysis project Ga0190272, IMG submission 133746) | Populus adjacent soil microbial communities from riparian zone of Shoshone River, Wyoming, USA - 504 T | ecosystem: Environmental > Terrestrial > Soil > Riparian zone | place: USA: Wyoming... | reverse complement strand
GGTGATGGTGCGGATCACCAGCAGCACCGCTTCGCGGCAGGCGTTGAAGATGTTCACCAACGTGCTCACGATGACGATCACGGACCCGATGCCGCGGCCGAGGGACTCGAACGCGAACTTCAGCAGCGGCCCGAGCAGCGGCAGCACGGTGGTGGCGATGAAGTCCGCGGCCTGCTTAAACCCGGAGTACAGCTTGTCCAGCTCGGGACGGTTGCGCTCGATGGCGCCACGGACGGTGTCGATGGCCGAGCGGACACCGGCCAGCGCCTTGTCCCCGACCTCCCGTAGAACCGGCAGCACCCGATCTTGCAGGTAGTCGCCGAGCTCGCGCAGTTTCGGCACGAGGGTGTCGGACACCCAGCCGCCGGTGGAGCGCAACGCCGGGATGACCTTGTCGTTGAGGAAGCCGGCGAACTGTTCGATCTTGGGTGCGAGCTTCTCGGCGGCCTGGCCGAGCTTGTTCGCCAGGGCGACCGCGAGGATCCCGACGATCGCGACGACGGGGCCGACCGCGGGGGCGAGGGCGATGAGGACCTGGCCGAGGTTGTCGGCGATGGCGGAGGTGGCGGCGAAGAACGACCGCAGGGCCTGCTGGCCGCCGGCGCTGTTGACGAACTCGCGGATCGCGGCGGTGCCGGTCTTCAGGGTCTCGACGAGCCCACCACCGCCCTGGTCGGCGGCCTGGAAGACGCCCTTCAGGATGCCGCCGACGTTGCCGGCCACCTTGCCCAGATCACCCAGGATGGACAGACCCTGCGACATGATCTCCTGCAGCCGGCCCGACTCCCGCGCGGCCGACACCATGGCAGCGAACCGCTTCGCCGCGTCCCCCGCACCTGAGGTGAGACCGTCCAGGAAGGTAGACCCGACGGCGGTGACGTCGAGCAGCACACCGAGCAGGGGCCGGGCGGCACCGATGATGTTGTTAAAGGCGAACGCACCCTGAGTGCCGATCCCGGCGATGTCACGCTGGAACCCGTCGGAGGAGAAGTCGGCGAAGATCCCCTTCAGCTGGGCGTTGGCCTCCACTGCCACCAACTGGAACGGGGTCCGCAGACCAGACAGGATTTTCGACCCGACGGTACTGATGTCGCCGGCCAGGCCGGCGAACAGTCGTTCCTGCACCGAGGTGCGCAACTCGTCGAACTGCGGCTTCAGCCCGGCAACGGCCTTCGCCGCAGCCTGCGCCGCCGGGGCAAGCCCCTTGATCGACTCGGCAAACTTCGCCGGGTCACCCATGTTGGAAAGCGCCTCACCGAACCCGGACAACCCGAGCTTAAGCGCACCGAACCCGATCCCAGCCGCGGCCAGCACGGCCGGGAACAGCAGCATCGCCCCCGATGCGGTACCCACCACGCCGGCCAGGGCACCGAACAGCGAGACCAGCTTGGCCGCAGTGACCGCAGCCAAGACACCCTTCACGGCCACCGCGGCCAGTGCGAGACCGATCTTGGCGGCGCCGGCGGCCACCCCGCCGGCCATGCTGCGCACCCGCCCCAGCGACTCGCCGAACCGGTCGATGTCCCGCTCACCCTGACGGGCGGCGCGACTCAGCCCCGCGGTGGTGCCGTCGAACCGGATCCGGACGGTGCGCGACTCCTCAGCCACCGGCCGGCCCCCCGCTCGACCAGTCCTTCAGCACGTCGTCCGCGACCGCGCGCCACGCCGCGCTGATCTCGGGAGCGTTCTCCTCGACGGTCTTGAAGAACCAGTAGCTGGCGCGGCCGCGGTGCGGCCGGAACTGCCGGGCCTTCGACCCCCGGAACCGGGACAGGGCATACCAACCAGTGCGGCGGTTCATGCCGAACTCGGTGCCGTACAGCAGGTCCCCGGCCCGCGCCTTCTTGCTGCCGACCTTTTTGCCGCCACCGGCGGCAATGGCCGGCACCCGGTCGCGGCGGGCCCGCACCGTCGGCGCGACCAGCGCCGTCTGCCGGGTGTCCGCCGCGCCGGCCGCACGGACCCGATCGGCGAGCGTCTCGGACAACTCCAGGGTGCGCTTGCGCAGGACCGCCGACGCGCCCTTGTCCAGCCGGCGAAACGCCGCCAGCGTCTCCCGAACGCCGTCAATGCGGATCGTGACAGTGAGCGTCCCCATGGGTGCCTCCTCTCACCCCGACATCTGCGGCCCGGGCCGATCGGCGTGCTGCTGGCGCAGCAAGAGGTGGAAGGCGGTGGCGATCGCGCGGTCGCCTTCGTCGGCCCACACGCTCGGTGCTATGCCACTGGCCAGTGCCAGCACCACCAGCTGCCGGCTCAAGGAGCCGGCTGGGTAGGGCCCCCCTCGCCGTCCTCGTCGTCGCTCTTGTCGCCGAGCTCCTGGATGTCGCAGGAGGTCTCGAAGCTGTCCAAGTCGCCGGCGTAGAGGCCGGTGCGGCGGGCGGTGATGTGCGCCAGCCGGTACAGGTCGCCCATCTGCGGGTTGTCCTGCAGCTGACCGAGGGACTTCCCCTTGGCGGTCCGCTCCCACACCAGGATGTCGCGAGACCCGACGTCGACCACGAACGGGTCGCCAGTGTCCGGGGTCACCTGCAGCTTGATCATGCGGACGCTCCGATCAGGATGATCTGATACTTGACTTCGGTGCCGCCGGCGGAGTTGGCGACCTTGAGCAGGTCGGCGGTGGTGGCGGTGACGGCGTAGGCGGTGGTGTCCGGGGCGATGAACGCGACGGTGCCGCCGGGGCGGACGGTGATCGTGTGGGCGGCGCCGCCGCACCAGGAGACGAACTGGGTGGCGCTGGCACCACCGACGATCACGTTGTTCGTGTTCGTCGCGAGGCCGTGGAAGATCATCGCGCGGATGCGGGCGAAGGTGATCGCGGCTCCGAACCGGTCGAGTAGCACGCCCGCGACGTCGAGGTCTTCGGTGGCCGACGCCGCCAGCGTGCGCTCGTCGCTGAACAGGCGGTCGGCCTGCCCGGCGGCGGTGCCGCTGGGCCAGGAGTAGTCCTTCAGGTAGGACAGCGGGTCGGCTCCGGTGGACAGGTCACCGACGGAGGTGAGCGAGGCGATGACGCTCAGCGCGATCTTGGTGGTCAGAGCCATGATTACGGCACCTCGGGGGTGAGGACGGGCAGGCCGATGATCGTCAAGGTCACTTCGCTGGGCTCGGTCTGGCGCCCTGTGCCGTCAACCGTCGGCGCCTGGACCAGGACGGTGCCGGTCCAGGTGACGTGCTCGGCCGGAACGTCGGGGTGGTGGTCGAGGGTGAACGCGATGTTCTCGCCGTCGTTCTGCCACAGCCAGCGGGAGATGCCAGCACTGCGCCAGTCGGCGTACAGCTTCAGCTCCAGCGAGTAGTCCGGATCGACTTCCTCGACGAACTCGCCGGCCGGGCACTGGGCGTACCTCCGCTCACCGGCGGGCGTGTTGTTGTTGATCTTCCAGTTCTCGACCTGGCACTCGTACTGGGTGGCGCCGAGCGCGAACTCGATCAGCTTCACGCGGCGCTTGTGCACGGACATGGGGTCTCACCGCCTTTCAGGGTTCGAGGGTCGCCTCGACGGCGAGGGTGACGTCGAAGCGGGAGCCGTGGCCATTGGCGTTGTTGGTCAACTGCTTGTGCGCCCAGCTGGCCAGCTCGGCCTGATGAATGAGGCCGGTTGTTTGCGGGGTCCCGGCCAGCTCCTGCTGCAGCTCGGCGAGCAGCTGGGCAGCGCGCCGGTCCGCGTCCTCCTGACCCTCGCCCTCGGTACGCAGAACCTGGATGACAACCTTCACCGCGTATGCCTCGTCGACCGACACCGGCCCCGGACACTGCGTGACCAGCGGAGTCAGATCGGTGGAATCGGCGTCGCCCAGCCAGATCGCCTCGTTGTGCAACTCCGCCTTATCGACGGAGTACAGGACCTGCACACCGGCCAGGCCAGGCCGGGCGGCCAACCGATGGACCAGCGCCCAGCGGAACTCGAACAACGTCGTCCCGGTGTTCACCGGTCACCCATCGGCATCGGGTCCTGGATCTCGCCCGGGAACATCTCCCGCACCGACCTCGGCACCGTGAACGTGGGGAAGATCGACTGCGGTACGTCGAACTCGTCGACCTGGCCGGTGCCGTCCTGCACCGACCGCCACAGGTTCTTCAGCATCAACACCCCGGCCCTCTTGAACCGTTCGTCGACGCCGGCGGTGTCGACGAACCGGCCCGCCACGTAGACGAACTCGACGTTGCCGCGGCCGGCGGCGAACTCGGCGTCGACCCCGCCGATCCGCCGGTGCACCACCGACGACAGGTAGGCCGGGTCGGCGCTGTAGCGGTCGACCTGGTAGCCGTCGGCCGGCTTGACCAGGTTCGACTCCGCCACCAGCACCGTGGCCCTCAGGCCGTCGTACTCGGTGACCGTGGTGATCGACGTGTTCGGGTGGGTCGGCAGGTGGATGCGGGGCTGCCCGCCGTCCAGCGCCGCGGTGGCGTCGCGCCGCACCACCGGGCCGACCAGCCGGTCCAGGCGCAGCGACACCGCGGTGATCCACCCCGGCAGCCGGGCATCGTGCGCGGAGGTGGCGGTGGCGTTCACCGCCGACTTGCCCTCCTGCAGCGTCAGCACATCCAGCACGTCAGCCACGGCTCACCCGTAGACCAGCGTCGCCGACGGGGTGGTGCCGGTGAAGGTGGCGTGCACCCCGTCCGAGAACAGAGAGCCGTGCAGCGTCACCGGACGGGAGGTGTTGGCCACCGCCGACACCCTGAGCTTCACCTCGCCGCCCGAGCCACCGGCGCGAAGAACCAGGGTGGCCGTGTCGCTGGTGGCGGTGAGGATGACCTCGCGCAGGTAGGTGTCGACCACCGTGACGTCACCGGTGGCCGACACCTCCTTGATCGCCGAGGAGCTCACGTCGACGGCTCCACCCGGAGCATCGCCTGCAGCGGCTCGACGACACCGGTCCGCGGCTCGGCGCGGTCCTGCTCGACGTCCAGCGCGGCCGAGGCGCGGTGTACGTCGTCGCCGACCCACGCCAGCAGCTCGTCGACGGTGCCGTCGGGCACGGTCGCCGGATCCACCACGAGCAGCTGCGTCAGCGGCTCGACCACGCCGGCGCGCGGCCGCGGCTTGGCCTGCTCGGCGGCGAGCGCCCGGGTCGCCTTGTCACGGTCGTCGCCGACCCACGCCAGCAGGTCGCTGACGTTGCCGGTGGGGACGGCCGCCGGGTCGGCCGGCGCGGCCGCCGGGGTGCGGGCGGGCCGGTCGGGCTTGAGGGTGCCGGGGGCGTCGCGGTTGATCCACTCGGCCTCGGCGGTGGCGACCTCGACGGTGGCGCCGGCGGTGTAGGGGCCGCGGCGGGCACCGTCGGTGTAGGAGGTGTAGTCCTGCGTGACGCGGTACGGAGGCATGCGGTCAGATCCCTTCGAGGTGCAGCAGCACCCACACGACGACCACCAGGTCGGCGGTGGTGGCGTCCCAGGTGCCGTCGGTGGTGATCTCGGCGCCGATCAGGTCGCCGGCACTGAACACCGCGGCGCCGCGGTTGGCGGTGTCCCGCGCGGACTGGGCCGTGGTGATGGACAGGGTCGGGTCGGTCTTCTCGGTGCCGCCGACCGTCGGGCCGACGGTGAGGGAGCCGGCGGTGGCGGCCGCGGACAGGCGGGCGGTGACCGCGACGATCTCGCCCTCGAAGGGCATGACGTAGCCGTCGACGGCGTTGTTGGCGGCGGAGGCGACCTCGGCGACGAGCAGCTGCACGTCGGACTGTGAGGCTGCGACGGCGTCCTGCATGAACACCAGGGGCACTAGCTGGCCCTTGGCGATGACGCGCTCGATCTGAGTGGCGCGAGACATGGGGTGCTCCAATGCGAAGGGCCGGACCCCGGTCGGGGTCCGGCCCTCACTCGTGGGAACGGGTCAGATGGCGATGTTGTAGAGCACCGCGGTGGACTCGATGCCGGACGCGGCGCCGGTCGGGGTGAACCGGCCGAACCCCTTGCGCAGGCTGTAGACGATGCGGGTCTGGTCCGAGCCCGGAATGCGCTCGGTCTCCACCCGCACCCGGCGGCGCCAGCCCACCTTGTAGCCGCGCCGGTTCAGGGTCGCGACCTGGCCCTTGATGTTGTTGGCCGGGGTGGTGGACACCTTGCCGTCCGCTTCGGTCTTCGACATGGCGATCGAGGAGATCAGCCGCACGCCCATGGCGCGGGCCAGCTCGCCGTTGAAGATCGTCGCGCCGGCGCCGTACTTGTCCAGCGTCAACACGTCGTCGAGCATGGCCGCCTTGTCGGCGGTCTCCGGGTCGAGGATGTGCACCAGGTCGTCCATGTCGACCGGGTGGCCCCAGTCGACCAGTCGCGCGAGGTCGATCATCTTGCCGCGCTGGCCGTGCAGCAACGCCAGGGTGAGCGCACCGGCGGCGTCGACGGCGTTGCCGGTGTTGTCCACCAGGGCGGCGTGGCGGATGCCGTCGTAGGCCAGGTAGTGCTTGGTGTCGGCCGGGTCGGCGTCGTCGAGGTTGATGTTGCCGGTGCCCGCGTTCGTGGTGTCACCGTTGAGGACCGAGCTGTCGCAGTAGTGCGCGACGGACAGGCCGGCCTGGCGCCGCAGGAACGGCACGTACGGGATGAGGGAGTCCTCCTCCATCTCACCCGACCACATCTGGTGGATCACAAACTTGCGGGCGTCCACCTGCACCCGCTGCGATCCGGTCTTGCTGGTCGCGTAGTCCGCGCTGTTGCTCGCCGTGGACTCCGGCACGAACAACATCTCCGGGATGTCCACCTCGACCGGCAGGTACTCGGTCGGGAAGCGCATCTCGAACGAGTCGATCAGCGGGAAGATCCGGCCGAGCTTGCGCGGCGCCTCCCACAGCTCCCCGACGTAGCCGGCGCCGACCAGCTGGGCACCGAACCCCGACTCGGCGGTGTCCATGGCCAGCACGGCCCGCTGGTAGGCGCCGGTCAGCTCGTACTTACCCTTCCGGGCGAGCTTGCGGTCCTTGCCGTGGAACTCCGACAGCGGGATCCGCGGGAACAGGTCGTCGATCGCCGCGCGGTCCAGCCTGCGAATCTCCTCCTGCGGCACGTAGTGGGCGTCCGACACCGCCTCGAACGTCTTGGCCAGCGACTCCGACGGCCCCTCGTACACGCTGCTGCTACCCGTGTCGGCGTTCACCCGCCGCTGCCCGCGGAGGCTGTTCTGCAGGTCGTGCAGCCACTCCACGTCGGACAGGGACAGGCCCCAACGGGCGTACTTGGTGCCGACCAGCTCGCGGTCCGGGCCGTCCTGCGCGTGGCGCAGCTTCTTCACGGTCTCGGGGTCGGCGAGCGCGCCGTCCAGCTGAGTCCTGATCAGCTCGGTGAGCCGGACGTCCGAGACCTGCTCGGACACCTGCCCCTGCATCGCATCGAGGCGCTGCCGAATGTCGGTGGCCAGCGCCTCCAGGGTGACCGGTGCGGTCATGTGGCGGGTCCTTCCAGGGTGATGGGGGCGAAGGCTGCGAGCACGGTGGCGGCCGCGGCCCGGTCGACGGTCTGGACGTCGTCGCCAGCGGGCGCCGGCGACGGGATCGTGGGCAGCGCGATGCCGAGGCGCTGCAGCTCGGCGGCCACCTGGGCGCGGACTGTGTCGGCGTTCTCGGTGCCGTGTTCCTGCTCGTCGTAGGCGTCGGCGAGCTCGTGGCTGAGCCGGGCCAGCGCCAGCCGGGACTGCGCCACCACGGCGCGGGGGTCGCCCGGCACGGTCACGCCGGAGACCTCTTCGAGGTCATAGAACGCCTCGTCGCGGACCTCATCGTTGGACAGCCGCCACCAGTCAGTGATCGGGGAGCCGTCCTCCTTGACGTAGCCCCACCCGACGCTGACGGCGGACAGGAACCCGCGGCGATACTTGGACTCCACCGCGCGGGCCAGCTCGTCCTCGCTGTCGAACGTGACGTTGTCGAGGATGATCTGGTCGCTCTTGCTCAGCGCGAGGCCGCGGCCGATAGGCGGCTGGAACGGGTTGTGCATCCACAGCAACACCGGGTTGGCGTTGAAGTTGTCCAATCGCCAGCCCTCGTTGCGCAGCGCGAACCCGTACCGGTTCGGCGCGGTCGAGCTGGCGACGAACGTCAACGGCCCGCCGTCAGCCAACACAGTCCGGTCGAGCTGTGCCCGCCCGTAGGCGCGCTTGGTCGTCACCGAGGACCTCCTCGTTCCAGTGCGGCCAGCAGGCCGCGCATGCCGCGCTGCAGCTCGGGGTCAACGACCTCGCCGTCGATGACGTCGTCGTCACGGGCGCTCGGGATCTGCGTCGGAGACGTGTCGCCCTGCGGCCGGCTACTTGCCGACGTCACCGCGGACTTGTTCACCGGTGCCCACCACACGTCGCCCCAGGGCACAGGTGGCATGCCCTGCCGGGTGCGCCACTCGTTGATCGTCATCGAGCCGACCTCGATCGCCTGCCGGTCCCGGTCCCAGCTGGCGGTGTGCGAGGTCTGCAGCGCGGAGATCTGCGAGAAGTCGTACTCGCAGTGGTCCGGTGTGTCGTACCCGTACCGGCCCCACCGCGGCAGGTACTGCTCCCGGATGTCCCCGGCCCGCAGCTTCATGTCGGGCACCAGCGCGTTCTCCCACGCGATGGTGGTCAGCTCGCGCAGGTTCGCCAGGGTGGCGTGCTGCAGGTCGTTGAGCAGCGGTGCCGGGATGCCGTAGGCGTTGTAGATCATCCGGGCGGTGATGCCCAGCCCGTTGATGTACTCGGCGTCCTTGGGCGTGATGTTGACCGGCTTGAACTCCGCCTCGTACCGCAGCACCGCCCACTTGTGGGCCCGGTCGGCGCCGGCGAACCGGCGCTGCAGATCGTCCTCCAGCGCGCCGGCCTGCTCGGCGGTGAACGACACCTTGTCTGTCTTCGGCGCCAGCACACCGGCGATCTGCAGGCCATTGACGTGCATGGCCTTGTTCGACTTCATCGCCGCAGACCCGGTGTCGGCGGCCAGGCGGGCGGCCACGATCGGCGACAGGGCGGAGTATTCGTCGAGCGGGTTCGGGTAGCGGAACCACACGATCTCGTCCGGGGTGAATGGGATCGTCTCCCCACCCACATTCGACTCGTACAGGAACCCCGCCAAGTACTTGTCCGGATGCGGTACCGGCTTCAACCTCGACGGCTTCAGCCACCAGATCTCCGCCGGCCGCCCGTCCTTGCCAGGCTCCAGCGCCCACGCGGTCGCGCCCCACACGCCCATGGCCAGCTCGTCCATCCGGGCCAGCCGCTCGGCCGACCAGAACGGGTTCACGTGCCGCAGCAACTTCGCCGCCGGCGACAGCGGCAGCTCCCGCTTCGCAGCGTCGTTACCCCGGTACAGCCGCAGCGACGGCAGCGACGCCAGCCGCGACCGCAGCAGACACGCCGAGTACACCTCGTTGCTGGTGACCAGGTAGTCGCCGTAGGACTCCGGGACGTGCCGCTCGGAGTCGTGGCCGTAGACCCGCTCGAACGGCTCGACCACCGCACGCCCGACCGGCCAGTCCAGCGCGCCACCGCGGCGGCGCGCGGCGATCCGGTCGACCAGGCTCACGGACCGCTACCCGAGCTGTCGCCGCGCGCCGAGGCCCACCCCTCCTGCCCCGCCGCCACGATCCACGACCCGGCCAGCACCACCACCCGGTAGCCGCGGTAGGCCAACCACCCCACCACGAACGGCACCACCGCCAGCACCAGCAGCAGGAACCGGCCCAGGTGGAACGTGCGGGCATGCTCGCGGGCTCGGGTCTGGATGCGGTCGCCCGTGGCCGACACGGCGGCGGACAGCGTGGTCACGGCCTCTCCTCTCATGCCATCAGCGATCCGGTGAGCACCTGCGAGCGGTCTTCCAGGGCGCCGGCGGCGATCGCCAAGCTGCGCCCATAGGTGCCCAGCGAGCCAGCCACGAACCCGTCGATGGGCTCGAGGCCGCGCTTGCCGTACCGCTTGTAGCGGTCGGAGGACAGCGACTCGTCGTCCTCGCGCGCCGGCTTGGTCTTGCCCGTGAGCACGGCGGTGGCGACCGCGTGGTCGGTCAGCACCTGGTCGCCGTCGTGGCCGAGCTCGTCGGTGCGGATCAGGGCGTCGACCATCTCGACGACCTCATCCATGCGGGTCTCGGCCACGGTCGGAAAGTCGATCACCGTCGGCTTGCCCGCCGGGTTCTTCTTCAGCCGGCCGGCCCACCGGTCCAGCGCCGCCTGCCAGTAGTACGGATCGGCAACCACGTGCCACACCACATACGCCTGCGCGGCGTCGTAAAGGACCTGGTCGACCTCGCCCTCCGGGATCTTCTTGCCCGCCAGCAACTTGGGGTTCCAGATCTTCAGCGGTGTCCACAGACAGTCCGACAACCGCACGGCGATCATGGCCGTGCAGTCCCGCACCCGGCTGCCGTCGAACCCGATCGCGATCGCGTCCTTCGGCTGCAGCCGGGCACCCGGCCGGTGCAGCACCTCCCACCGCGCGGGAGTAACAGCGACCGTCTGGCCGACGGTGATCTCGTCCAGGAAGTAGCGGCGGGCTTCAGCCTCGCCGGTGTCGGTCGACTGGACCGAGTCGACGATGTCGTCCTCGACGACCCACCCGCCCTTGCTGCGGGCGCTGTCGCCGTACTTGATCACAATGCGCTCGCGGACAGCGCGGCGGTCGGTCAGGTCGGCCACCGGCGGCAGGTCCGGCTCACGGTGATCCAGCCAGATCCGCTTCTTGCCGGACTTGACCGACCCGGCCGCGGCGGTCCGCTGCGCCACCGAGAACTCGGTGGGGTCCCAGGAGTTGGTGGCCTCCATCCACCCGCCGCCCATGGCCTCGACGCCACGCTTCATCGCCCGGGCCAGGCGCAGACTGCCGTTGGCCTGGCGCATCAGGTGCGGCTCGGTGATGCCCAACCAGGTGATCGGGTTGCCCAGCCGGGCGTCCGCCGAGGCGGTGACCGGCTCGATCCAGCCGTCACCGTTGGGCAGCTTCACCCGGGTGTCGCCGATGTCCAGCCCGGGCAGGTCGGCCAACGGCCCCTCGCGCAGCATCCGCAGCAACGGCCGGAACGTGTTGTCGACCTGGTCCAGCGCGTTCGCCGCCAGCTGGATCCACGGGGTGTCCACCGGCCGAGCGACCGGCTCGCCGTTGGCGTCCCAGCCGTCGAACTGCGTGTCGCCCAAGGCATGCGCCGCGGTGCACGCCGCCATCAGCGGGTCCTTGCCCCACTTCTGCGAGCGCCGCAGCTGGCGACCACGGTGCACCAGACCGTCGTAGGGCTTCGGATACTTCGGGTGCACCCGCGCGCTCGGCCGCAACCGGTAGGCGTGCACCAGGTGCCGCCACATCTCGTCGGTCAGCAGGTACGGCCGGCCCCGCTGCGGGCCGTCCGGGATCGTGCAGTACTCCTCGATCCACTCGCCGATCAGCCACCCCAGGGTGGGGAACTCGCCAGGCTCGGACGGTCCACGCCAGGGCATGCGACCTCCGGCCTACTTCGTGTCGACCGCCTTGACCCGCTTGCGCACCGCCGCGGCCCGCCGCGCCGGCGCCGGCGCCACTGCGCGCGGCCGACTGCCGGACCGCTGCGCGGCGAGCTCGTCGACGACGACCTCCCAGCGCAGCTTCTGCATCGCCGTCGGCGACAACCCCAGCCGATCCGACAGCATGCGGGCCTCTTTGCCAGCGTCGAGCGAGCCGCCCTCGGCCTTCACCGTCCACCGCACGTACAGCGCGACCGTCGCCGGCGGCGTCTTCTGCCGCTCCCAGGCCACCGCCTGCGGCAGGCTCCACAACTCCGTCCACAACTCGAGCTCCCGGGCCGCCGCGGCGCTGTCCCGCGCCGCCGAGATCGGCCACACCGGCGGTTCACCCTGGCGACCCTCGGCCGGCAACTGCGTCATCGGCACCACAGCGTTACGCCGGCGACGGGCCCCGTCAGGCTTCGGTGCCGGCCCCGTACCGGCCATCCCGGAACCCCCTAAACGATCCCTGTCAAGTGCGTTTCCGCAGGTCAACCCCCCAGACCCGTACAGATCGTCAGGAAGGTGGGTTGTGGGTCTGCCGGTGACCCAGGGGTCGTGATTCCGAGGGGGCATCCCCTCAGCGGTTGATCAACCGCCGCCCGCACCACGGTTGCATAGGGCGTGCTCGATGTGATCCGCACGGCTCGACGGATCCGCCGCGCGAGGCCGACCGAGCGGGTGACCGAGGTCGAGGGCCTGACCCTCCAACATCAGCCGCCCACACCGTGGACACGGTGTGCCGATGGCCAGCGGCAACAGCTCGGCGCGCAGCGCCTGATGCTCGGCGTCGTAGCTCCGCTCGTGCGCCGTGCCCCGCTGCGCGTCCCGCGCCCGCTGACGCCGACTCACGCACGGACCACACCGCGACCCGCCCGAGGTGAACGTCACGCAACCAGGCTTCCCGCGGTCGAGGCAGACCCGGCTCACCACCACCGACTCCCGACACACCACAGCCCCGACCGAGGTCGGGGCTGGCTGCGGGCACACGTGTACCCGATGGCGGGATTATGCACGATCGAGCACCTGTTGATCGACAGCGGTGTCACCACGATCGCGTGTCGCCTGACGCTCACTCTCGGCCCGCCGGAGGGCGGCGAGCACATACGGCAGGACGGCGAAGAACCGCCATGCCGCGATGCGGCGGCACTCAGCGCGCCACTCATTGACCTCGGCGATCAGCCGCGCGGAAAACTCGGCCGGCCACGCCGACTCACAGCCGCGGCAGCTCACGGACCTGTCGCGCACGTCCAACACCAGCGCGTCCACCTGCACCCGCTCGCCGGTCGACGGCTCCCAGCGCGACACCATCCGCAGGTCGCAGTGCGGGCACTGGTGCGCCACGGACACCAGGTGCTCCGGCGGATCCAGCTGGGCCTGCACCGCGCCGAGCATGCGGCCCACCGCCCGCACGACCGCCGTGACCTGCTGCGGCGACCGCCAGCCGTCCACCTCTGCAGCGATGCCCCGCAGGTGCTGCTCCACCGTTCGATCCGACCGGGACAACACCCGCGCGTGCAGCACCCGCGCCGAGCCTTCGAGCTCGGTCAGCACATCCACCGCGGCCGGGTTGATCGGCGCCGGCGCCCCACCCCCGCCGCGGCCGCCGTTCCGCGACGCCGACACCGACTCGCGCAGCTGGTCCATCCACGACGGGATCACACCCACCTCGGTGCGGCCGTCGACGAGGATCGGCATCCGCCGCGGCTCGCAGAGGTCGCGCACCAGAGCGGCGAGCTGGGCCTGCGCCTCGGCGAGCTCCGCAGGGTCGTGCTGGTTGGTCAATGACGTGCCCTTCTACGTCGACAAGTCGGTTTCCGGGTCCGGGTGCGCAGCTGGGCGCACGTCGGGTGCGACGCGAAGTGCGTCTGGTACAGCCGATCGGGACTGTCCGACTGCCGAATGGCCGTCGCCTCGGCCGCGGTGAGCTGGACGGCGCCGAGCCGATGCGAACCACGGTCGAGCAGCTGGTTACCGGCCGGGTCGGGTGTGGCGTCGAGCGGCACCTGGTGGCCGTGCACCGTGGTGGCCCACAGCAGCCGGCCGTGGCAGACCGGGCAGATCCCGTTGATCGGCTTCTGGCCGGTCACATCCCACCGTCCGGTGGGTCGGCGGCGGCCAGCGCGTTGCAGTCGCACCAGCTGGCGAAGTCCCGGATCTGTCGGCAGGCGGCCCGGTGGGACACCATCTCGACCGCCGGGCCGGTGACGGTCTCGCCGACGATGGCCGGCGCGTACAGCTCGGCGAAGTCGTCCTCGTCGACGGCGAAGAACTGGCCGGTGACGCCGCCGATGATCCACCAGCCCTCGTAGGCCGAGATGCCGGCCGGGCCGATGTCGCGGATCACCTGGTCGCTGCCGATGTTCTCGATCTCGCCGCCGCACCAGGTGGCGATGGCCGGCCAGTCGGCGTCCTCGGTGAGCTGGACGGCGTGGACGGTGGCGGTGTGGGTGTAGGGGCGTGCTGGTCCTGGGGTGGTGGTCATGGCGATGGGGCTCCTGTGGGGTATGGGGGTGTGGTGCGGCCACGACGTGCCCGACGGCGAGCGCGAACTGGCCGGGGGGTCTGTGTTGTTCCTGGACCCGACCCGTCCCGATCCCGTCCCGACCCGGCGGAGCCGGCTCCGGCAGTCGGTGCACCTGCTGGTTCCGGCGGAACCGGTGGTGGCGCGGTAGCTGAGTTGGGCTCAGGTCGCGGGGTGGGCGCGGGGGCCGGCCGGGGCCGGGTCGCGCGGTGTGCGGTGTCCGTCTGGGTGTCGGGTCGCGGGGTGGTGCGGGGCGCGGGGTCCGCCGGGGTGGCGGGTCGCGCTGTCGCGGTGGCCGGCTGGGTGGCGGGTCGCGGGAGTGGGGGCGCGGTGCCGGGCTGGTTGCCGGGTCGCGGGGTGGTGGTGTGCGCGGTGTCCGGCTGGGTGGCGGGTCGCGCGGTGGTGGCTGAGGTGGGGTGGCCGTTGGCGGTGAGCCAGGTGGCCGTCTTGCCGCAGTAGTACGGCTGGGCGGGTACGGGCATCAGCGGGTAGGCGGCGTCCGCGCCGAGGTCGGTGCCGCGGCCGGCGTTGCAGCCGCGGCAGCTGACCACCACGGTGTCGAGGGTGCCGCGCTGGCCGGGTTGGCGGTGGTCGTAGGTGCCGCCCCGCGCCGAGCGGGTGTCGCCCCAGGTCACCACCACGCCGCAGTAACGGCAGCCGTCGCCGTCGCGCAGCCGCACCGGCACCGTCAGCGCGAGATTCGACGAGTCGGCCTTGCGTTGGGCCTCCCACTCCTTGGCCGCCTTGGTGCGGATGTGTAGGAACTTCGGGTCGTCGATCAGCACGTACCCGACGCGGCCGCGGTCCAACGGCACCGTGTCGGTGAACAGCCCCGCCCACAACGCCACCTCGATCAACGCGGCCGCCCGCGACGTCCCCCCGACCTCGATGGCGGTGCCGCGGGTGACGACGTAGTCCTGGTCGTGCGCCGACGCCAACGCCGCGCAGCCGTGCAGGAACCCACGGACCTCGTTCAGCAGGCGGTCGTCGTGGTCCGGGTGCTCCCGGACCGCGAGCAACGCGGGGTGGGTCCCTGCCGTGTCGCCGCCACGTACCCATGACACCGGTCACCCGCCCACGGGTGCGCCAGGGGCCCCTGTGGCCCAACTCCCGCCGGCGTCCGTGGCCCGCCGCCGGGCGTCATCGTCTAGACCAATTGGGTGGTTTCGCTTCGGGCGCTGTCGCCACGCTGTGTGGTGCCTATGTTGCCTGATGGACGCGTGACCGGCGGCCAACAGATGCGTGCCGGCGGACCGGTCACAGTGGACAATGTCTGGCCAAAACGTGTAGTGACGAGATCGGTCGCGGAGCGTTGCGTGGCTTGCCGCCGTCGCGCGACCGTTGACCGCCGTCGACCGCCCGATCGAGGGAATCGGCCGAACGGGTGGTCGATGAGTGGTCATCCCGGCACGTCGGGCCGCAGGAGGTGACGCGTCGGGCCGATCGGTCTCCAACCTCCGAACGACCGACACGACGTCCAAGCCGGCTGACACCGACGATAGGTAAATCATTACGCGCGACAAGGGTAGTTTGTCACCGCGAGGCGGAATGGGCTTCTCCGAATTCAATTGGAGGCCTTCTATGGAACGGAATGGGGCCTCTACTGTCCGTGACCCCGTACCCTCGAACGTATGATGGCTCTGGCCTTCGCGCAGGTCAACGACGGTTAGGATCATCCAGCCGTGCGTGGCAGTATCGGAACCTGCGGCGGCGGCGACGGCACAGCCGAACAACCAAGACGTAAGGACGGCCCTCTGTGTCACCAGAGGGCCGTCGGCGCCCCGTACCTCGCAAAATGGCATATTCCTGGAGGTCAGAGCAGTCATGAGCTTAGTCGAAGCCGGCGGTACCGAGCCAAACGAACCCAACAACAGCCCCCTCGGTGATGTCACCGAGTTGGTGAAACACGCCATCGACAACACCGGGCGCGCGTTGCGGCTCGCCCTGCTCCTGGTCGCGGCCGCCGCGCCTCTCGCGTTGGCGGTGTGGCTGTGGATCCACCTGGGCATCGGCAGGTAGGCGAGGTACGTGGTCACCCGGCCTCCCCGAGGTCATGCTGGGCCGGGCCGGGCCGGGTGCGCTCGACCCGCTGCCGGGAGCGGCGTCGCCGAGCCGTCGCCGGGCGTCGCTCCGCGGACGGTGGTTCGCCGTGGCGGAGTACTCGACGGTCGTTGCCCCAGGGGCGGGACGGCGCCTCGCCTTCGTGCCACAGCCGCAGGACCCGCTGCCGGGCGCGGCCGAGCCGGGCCAGGTAGGCGTCGTAGGTGAGGCCGAGACGGTGGGCGGCGGCCAGGTGGTCGTCGGTGTCGGCGAGGGCCTGGACGGCGGCGAGCTGGCCGTCCGGGATGCGGGTGAGGATTTGCCGGATGGCCAGCTGGTCGACGATGTGGGGGGCGTGGTCGCCGGTGTGCCGGGTGACCTGGGTCCAGTAGACGGTCGCCCTGGGGGCGTCGGTGTCGCGGTGCTCGGCGCGGGCCACCACGGCGACGGCGTTCTGGCCGGCGCGGACGAGGTCGTACCAGTCGGGTGGGTCGGCTGCGGCGACCAGGTGCTCGACCACGGCCAGCCAGGCGGCTTCGAGTCGTTCGCTGTAGTCGCCGGTGTGGGAGTACGAGCTGGTGACGGCGTAGGTGGCGGCCTTGGCCAGCCGATCGAGGGAGTAGCCGTGGTGGACGGGGTCGGTGCCGGCCGGGAGACGGCAGAGGTCGCGGCGTTCGCGCAGGGTCATGTCCCCTCCGGCGCCGGGATGGCGTCCAACAGCAGCGCCATCGGGTTGCTCACCGGGGGGCGGCTGATCCACACCACGGCGTAGGCCACGGACGCGGTGTCGGTGGGCCAGGGGGCGTGTTTGACGGCCTGGCGGATGGTGCCGCCGCGGGCCTCGATCTGGTCCAGGCCGACCCGGCGGGTGTGGCCCTGGCCGATGGTGTTCGTGGTGATCAACCCGAGCTGACCGCGGTCCGGGTGGACGAGGTCGAAGGCGCGCAACACGAAGTAGGCGGCCAGGTCGGCCTGGCCCGTCACGCCGCCGGCGATGTGCCGCACAAGGTGGTTGCGGTAGTCGGTGCCGAACCGGCCGGTGATCTTCAGCCCGCCCAAGAACGGCGGGTTCCCCACAATGGCATCGAAGCCGCCGGCCCGGTCGATGTCGGGGAACGCCGCGGCGAAGTCCAATCCGGACATGCCCTGCCCCTGGGCACCGAGGCCGAACCCCGGGCCAACCAGGGCGTCGCCGCGCACCACGTGCGCGTGGACGTCGTCGTCGACGTCGTCCAGCGGCACCAACAACGCCAGGGCCAGCCGGGCGAACTCGACCGCCAGCGGGTCGAGGTCGACGCCGTACACACTGGAGCGCACCACGGCCAGCCGGGCCGCCCGCCGCAGCTGCGCCGGGTCCAGCATCGGCAGCGTGCCCACGACCAGCTCCGTCAGATAGGCCGCCGCCGCGAGCAGAAACATCCCGGATCCGCAGGCGATGTCCGCCACCCGCAGCCCCGCCACCTGGTCCAGCGGCCGGCCCCGCCACAAGCCGGTGTCCCAGGTCTGCATCGGACCCGGCTCAGCACACAATGCGTCCAGGGTGTCCCGGGTGACCCGCTCGGCCATCCACCACGGCGTGTAGTGCACACCGACACCCGAGCCCGCCACCACCACCGGGTCACCCCGGCCGGGGCAGCCCACATGCGGACGGGCGCACCAATGCCCGCCCAGCACCGTCACGCCGCGCGGCCGCCGGGCCAGGATCGCCAGGCCGGTCGCCACCGCACCGAGCAGGCCCCGGGCCCGGCCGGGCCGGCTGTGCCACAACTGGTCGGCGCTGGCGGCGATCGCCGCCGCCGCCCGATCGGCCTCGTCGACCACCTGCTCCTCCGGCCAGCCGGCCACCACAAGCAGCTGCTCGTCGACCAGCTCGGGCAGCGCCTCCCAACCCGGCGCCGCCGTCGACGCCTCGGCCGCGGCGGTCACCCGTCACCGGCCGCGGGTTTGCCCCACCGCTGGTGCGCGGCCTGCCGGGTCATGCCGGTGCGCTTGCCGATCTCGGCGTAGGACCACCCCTCGGCGACCAGCCCGGTCACCGCGGCGTGGATCTCCCGATCCAGCTCGGCCCGGACCTGCCACAGCGCGGTCAAAGCCTCGATGTCGCCGTGCGCGACCCGCTTCCTGAACGCCCGCAGGATGCGCAGGAAGAACGACCCGAACTCGTCGTTCTCCACCACCCGAGTTCGTCGATTCGGCGTCAAGCGCTGCTTGACGTTCGGATGGCTCATCGGGGACCACCGTCCTGCGGCTGCCAGCCGCCCCGATCGGCGATCGTGTCGATCGCGTCGTTGAGCAGGTCGAGGACGAGCTGCCAGGCACGCCGGCGGGCCTGCCACAGCTCGTGCTCGTGGTCACCGCGGATGTAGCCGGGATGCCAACCGCCCGGGTTCGGGTACAGCTCGAACGGCCGCGTCAGCAGCCGCCACCGCGGGTCCGGAAGGTCCGCCGCCCACGTCGCGAGCTCCGCGCGACGCGGGTCCTGACCGACCAGCGCGGACAGCTCGGCCCAGGTGACCAGCTGTGCCGGGGCGCGGTTCCATCCCCACGTCTCGCCGCGGACGTACGCGCCGGACCACCACTCGTCCGTGGCCTCGAACCGGAGACCGGCGCGGCACACGCAGTACGCCCACGGCCTGCTTGCCCGCGGGTCGCGGGTGTCCTTCGGCCACCGGTACGCCAGGTCGACCACGACCTCCAGCGCCTCGGGTACGGCGTCACGCAAGCAGGTGAGTGCGTCGCGGTGACGCTGCCGCTCGGCCGACAGCACGTCGCCGAACAGGTCGAGCTGCGTCCACGCGGTCACCGCCGATCACCGCCCGGCGGCCGCCAGTCGCCCAGCAGCTCGGCCACCGCGTCCCGCAACGCCCGGTCGCCCAGGCTGGTACGGACGTTGCGCGGGTGGGCCTGCAGCCGGACCAGCGGCACCTGCACCACCGCTGGCGGAGGGCCTTGTAGCTCACGCATCGGGAGCACCGTCCAGGTCGACGATCTGCAGGCCGGTCCCGTGTCGCAGGTCGACGGCACCGTCGTCGAGCGTCGGCTGGTCCCCGCCGCGGCCTGCGATCACCTTGGCGAACTCGACCAGGTCCGGCCGCCACAGCCCGTGGCGCTCGACGATCGCGGAGAACTCCTCCAGATCGTGGCCGACGAGCACGAGCTTCCGGTCTTCCTTCGGGTCGTCCGGGATCGCCACGTAGAAGTGACACAGCTCGTGATCGACGAGGGCTGTCCGCTGGGCCGGGGTCAGGGCCTGCCACGGCATGTGCGGCACCTCGATGACGAAGAAGTCCGCCGGGTCGTCGCCGAGGTCATCCCGGCGGACCAGGCCGACCAGGTGCGCGTTGAGGCCGGCGATCTTCCGCGCCTTGCCGAGGACGATCTTCCCGCGGGACTTCGCGGCCGTGTCCCGGAAGACACAGCGGATCGTCACGTCCTGGCGGTCGAGGTGATCATGATGCTCCGGCACCAGCTTCTCGACGATGTCCTCGACCTCCCGGGCGCGCCAGTAGCTCGTTGTCATGCGCATCTCCTGGTCGGTGTGAATGCCGGCGCCCGCAGCAGGACCGCCGCGGCGGTGAAGTCGGCGGCGGTCCACCACGACGACGTGTCGCAGCATGGGTGAACCGTCTGGCCGCAGCCCTCCGGGCGCGGCGCGGTGATCACCGGATCCAGCCGGACACCGCACAACCGACACAGCGTCGGACGGGCCGCTGGGGGCTCGTTCGGCGTGGTCACGGTGTGCCCGGCGATGGACCGACGCATCAGTCCGCGCAGCACGTCAGACACCGGTCACCGCCGGGCGCTCGGTGTGCTCGGCCGAGGAGGTGGCGGCGCGTTCGACGGCGTCGGCCGTCGCCAGCAGGCTGGCCGCCCGGTCACGCGCCTCGGCCACCGACAGCCACCGAGCCGGGCCCGGCCACACGCCCTGGTAGTCCTCGCGCCACTCGGGCGGCGCCATCAGCACGCGCCCGATCACCCGCCCGCTGTGGCCCTCGAACTCGACCGGGGAGTCGGGCAGTGGCTCGGCCTCGACCACCTGCGGCAGGCGCACCACCACCTCGCCGGGTCCGGCCACCCGGTAGTCGGCCGGATCCTCCCCGCGCGCATCAGCAGCCAGCGCCACGAGCGACGGCAGGAGCACGCCCCGGGCGATCTCGTCGTAGGCGGGCCGGCCGCCTCCCTCGCCATGCTCGCCGTCCGCGTCGAACAGCGCTTCACCGAGGACCTCGACGACCCCGGCCAGTGGGACCACCACATCCCCCGGCCCGGCCAGGGAGTAGCCGGCGCGGTCCGTAGCGCGGAGCCACCACCCTGCCTCCTGGACGGACTCGGCACGCTGACTGTCGGTCAGGCTCGCCCATGCCGGGACGTAGCCGACGGCGTCGTGTGCGAGCGCTTGCCGTGCCTCGGCGATCGCCTGGGTGGCGCTCTCGCGCACGGGGTCCGGGGCGCTCACCGGGCGTCCCATTCGTCGTCGTGGGGCGACGGGACCGCGTCCCAGCACGTCTGGCACGGGCCGCCAGCAGGGTCTCCGGTCGGATGGCCGTCGGCACCCATCGGGCAGGGCCAGTAGTCCGGGTCGTCGGTCTCGGTCAGGTAGATGGCCATCACCGCTGCACCTCCGCAGCAGCGCGGACCTCAGCCGGGTAGGCGTCGTGGGTGCGGCCGTCCAGCTCGCGGCCGGTGGCCTTCTTGCCCGGCCGCGCGACGATGTGCGCGCCGCGGGCCGCGATCGCGGCCGGGGCTTCGCCCAGTCGTCCGTGGCACGGCCCGCCGAGCTCGACGACGTGAGTGCCTCGGGCGTCCCCGGCCGTTGACGGTGCCCACTCGCCCCACTGCTTGAAGAAGAACGGGGTCCCGGCCGTCGCGCACTGGTCGCGCAACGAGCGCGCCCAGGCCGGGTGCATCGGCCGCGCGCCGGGGCCGGACTCGCCTCCGACCACCACCCAGTGCAGGCCGGGGTCGCACGCGAGGAGCGCGTGTGTCGGCCCGCACGCCCACTCGGTCCACGCCTGGCCGCACTGTGAGCAGCGGCGAGGCCGCAGGTACCGGTTCAGGTCGACCGGGCCCAACAACGGTTCGCACGACAGCCACCGCACGGCGGCCGGGGTGTTGAGCAGCAGCGGCACGCGGATGTCGGCCCACCGCTGGTTCTCGACGGACACACCCAGCCACACGTTCGGCAGCGGGTACCACGAGCCGTCGTCGGCGAGCGGCACCTCGGGTACGCCGTCGACCACGTTCATGCCGACGACGTCCTGGGCTACCTCCGACCAGAACTCGGCGTCGGCCAGCAGCGACCGCATCCGGGCGGGCCGCTTCGTGGTGATCTGCCAGGTGTGCCGAGGCGTCACGGCCATCACCGCGAACGCCTGGACCAGCAGCTCGTCAGGCACGGCCTCGTGGAACAGGTCCGACAGCGACGGCATGAAGATCCGTCGAGGCCGCCGCCACCGCAGAGCCTGCGCCAGCCGCTCCGGGTGCAGCTGCACGCCCGTCGTGCTACCGGGGCCCTGGCCGTCGAACTTCCGGCTGGCCATCCGCAGCGCCGGAGTCCGCTCGATGTAGCAGTGGTCGCACCCCTCCGACACCCGCGTGCAGCCGGTAACGATGTTCAGGGTGGCGTCGGTCCACTCGATCTTGCTGTGGTCAGCCACAGCCACCGCCTCCCGGCCGCAGCAGCACCGACCGCAGCGGCGCCAGCAACGCCGCGTCCACCTGGGCCGCCAGCTGCGTCACCTCGGCCGCGGCACCGCCCAACCGCGCCGACAGCTCGGCCACCTCACGGCGCAACGCCACCGCCTCGGCATCCGCGGCCGCGAGAAGGCCGGCGTTGTCCTCGCGGAGCCTCGCCAGCATGTGCTCGACGTTGCGGCGGCGGCCGGCCATCGCCACGTCCACCATCCGCAGCAGCAGGCGCCGGTCGAGACGGACCTGCCCGAGGTCGTCGACGTCGCTCTCGGCGCGGATTCGGATCGCCGGGAGGCCGGTGCTCTCCCGCCGCCAG
>Ga0190272_10000446_pt1 | contig 22011 bp, 19 predicted proteins | sample Popmic504T_FD_133746 | JGI IMG/M metagenome (GOLD analysis project Ga0190272, IMG submission 133746) | Populus adjacent soil microbial communities from riparian zone of Shoshone River, Wyoming, USA - 504 T | ecosystem: Environmental > Terrestrial > Soil > Riparian zone | place: USA: Wyoming... | reverse complement strand
TGCCCAATAGCGAGGGCAGCATTCGCCCCCCGGCCAGCAGCGGCTACGGCGAAGTGGAATTCAAAATCCCCGCGATCGACCAGGACGTGACGGTGGTGGTGCGATTCCAGGACGCGGAAGAAAAAGAAGAAGAAAAAGACACCGAGCCCCCGATCCTGAAAGTCATAGCGGAGCCAAACGGGCAGAACGGCTGGTTCGTCGCACCGCCTGCGCTAGTCGTCGCGCGCGCGACCGACCCCGCGATCGCCACCCTCACCTGCGAAGCCAACGGCGAAGGCATCGAAATCGAGCCCACCGCCAGCCCGGGTGCGCTCGAGATGGAATTCGCCTTGGAGGAAGGCCGCCACAAAGTCACGTGCGGAGCGAATGACGCGAGCGGCAACTCGGCGCAGGAGACGATCGCGGTCCTGATCGATGCCACGCCGCCGTCGCCGCCCGTGCTGAGCGCCGACCGCGAACCGGACTACGCCGGCGCCGGTGGCTGGTACCGCGATGAAGTGACCGTCTCGTTCTCCGGTGCGGGAGACCCCGACCTCGCCGACGAAACGCCGGGGAGCGGGGTGGACCTCGGCAGCGTGCCCTCGCCGGTGACGTTCTCCACCAGCGGCGCCCACGAAGCGTCGGGGGCGGTGATGGACGTCGCGGGCAACGTCTCCAGCGAAACGGCACTGACGGTCAACGTCGACGCGACGCGGCCGTCGAGCGCCTACAGCTGCCCGGCCAGCGTCGCACTCGGCGCCGCGGCTAGCGCCACCTGGGAAGACGGCGATGCCGAGTCCGGTCTGCAGGGTCCGGCCACCGGCTCCGAGCCGCTCGACACGAGCTCCGTCGGTACCCGCGAAAGCGCCCATGTCGCCACCGATCAGGTCGGCCACACGACGACCAGCACCTGCCAGTACGAGGTCGTCTACGCCTTCGCGATCGAGGGCAACACGAAACAGCCCCCGGCCTTCAACAAACGCGGCAACAAAAAACAGCTGTCGATCAAATTCAGCCTCGGCGGAAACCAGGGGCTCGACGTCTTCCGCGAAGGCTTCCCCGCCGTCCAGCCGATCGACTGCAAAGACGGCCAGCCGACGGGCTCGTCCTCCCCAGCCACGGCGGTCAAACTGCTCACCTACAACGCGAAAAAAGACTTCTACGAGTACCTCTGGAACCTCAGCCCCCTCGGCAAAAAAGGCTGCGTCGCTCTGCAGCTGGGCTTCGACGACGGCACGACGCCGGAGATCTGGCTCACCCTCTAGCCCCGTAGAATCGCTCCCGAGCAGTCCCCGGAGGGGTGCCGGAGTGGTTGAACGGGGCAGTCTCGAAAACTGTTGGCGTCGCAAGGCGCTCGTGGGTTCGAATCCCACCCCCTCCGCTCTTTTCCCGTCCTGATTCTCCCGCCCAGGAGAGACATCGGTTCTCAGCCCCCAGCCCGCCTGGGCATAGACCCCAGACATGCGTATACCACGCGTGTTCCTTGACAAAGCCAAACTCGTATGTTTATCTTGGCGCTGTCGCTTTAGGAACCCGAGTGTCAGGACAGGGAACCTGCTCGTTTCCGGGCGGCCAGGGACAACAACAGGGACCACAGGGACAGGAGAGATTCAATGTTCTCGACGCTGCGCAACCGCTTCGGCATCCCGGGAGTCATCTCGGTCATCGCCCTCGTCTTCGCCATGTTCGGCGGCGCCTACGCCGCCAGCAACTCAGGCGGCAGCAATGGCGCCACCGCTTCGGCGAAGAAATCCGCCAAAGGTCCTCGCGGTCCCAAGGGACCGAAAGGGGCCACCGGAGCTGCGGGCCCGGCAGGACCCGCAGGACCGCAGGGTCCCGCTGGCGCCAACGGCAAAGACGGCGCCAACGGTGCGGCAGGGGCAACGGGCGCCACTGGAGCAACAGGAGCCACCGGAGCAACGGGAGCCACCGGCAAAAACGGCACGACGGGATTCACGGCAACGCTTCCGTCCGGCAAAACCGAGATGGGCGTGTGGTCATACGGCAGCTATCCGGCAGAAGCCAAAATCCCAATAGCGAACTCCAATGGAGTTTTTGTCCCAATCTCCTTTTCGATTCCGCTCGAAGTCGGCCTGGATGGCAGCAAAGTTCACTACATCAACGCCGAAGGCAAAGAAGTGAAAGTAAAAGAGGACAAAGATTTCAACCTTGCAGGAGAAGCGGTCAATCAGGCAACGCCCAAACCGTGTCCTGGCTCAGCGAGTGCGCCCGAAGCCGAAGCTGGGCATCTCTGCGTCTACCAGGGAAAGCTCAACGAAGGCCTGCTGGGGAGTGAGCTGATCGGAAAGCCAAGCTCAGAATTTGCTCCACCAAGCCCGCTGTTCAACACTGGAACAGATCCGAGCGGCGCTCTTCTCAACGTCTATTTTCCACCTTCGACGGTCGGTGAAGTTTACGGGTGGGGCACCTGGGCCGTAACGGCCGAATAGAGGCGCTGAGAATGATCAGGAGAAGACAGGTATCGGCGCTGGCAGTGGCCTCTGCTGCGGCGTTCCTCCTCTTCTGTTCCTATGGCTCTCTGCCTCAGGCCGCCGCTCTCCCGATGCTGTGGCAGAAGTGTCTCCCTGGCTCGGGCGCGGGAGAGTGCTCCAAGCCACAAGGAATAGCGGTCAACTCCGACAGCGGCAACGTCTACGTGGTGGACAACGCCAACAGGCGAATCAACGAGTTTGGCCCGTGGGGCACTTTTGTGAAGTCATGGGGCTGGGGAGTCGCCAATGGCGCAGCGGAGCTTCAGACCTGCGGCCCAGGGGCAACCCCGCCGACTGCCACCTGTCAAGCCGGCCTCCGCGGTGGCGGGTCTGGGCAGCTGGCTTACGCAAGGGCTCTCACGATCGATTCCGACGGCAACCTCTACGTGTACGAATCCAAGAATTGCTCAGGTGGGATTGACTGCGAAATCCAAGTACACACCAACCGTGTGCAGAAGTTCAGTTCCAGCGGAGACTTCATTCTCATGTTCGGGAAGGAAGTAAATCTGAGTAACGTCGCGAAAAGGGAAGCGCAAGAAGGGGCGGCCGAACCTGTGACAGTCACCGCCGAGCAGGAAAACATATGCACCGCGAGCTCCGGTGATACGTGTGGACCGGGAACTCAGGGCCCCGCAAATGGAGAGTTCGGAACGGGACCCCTTCTGCTGATCGACACGGAAGGAACCTTCATCGACATCGGCCCAGGGGATCAAATATACGTGGGGGGGCAAGAACGCATCCAGATCTTTGATCCTGAGGGCAGCTTCGACAAAGCTATCCCCATTCCGGGCAAGATCGTTCGAGCGTTGGCTGTCGACGCTAATGGCAACTCATTTGTTGCCTTTGCAAAAAAAGAGCTATTCGCTAGCGATCCAATCGTAGTGAAGCTAAGTCCTACGGGTGTCGAAGTGTGTCAGGTGGCCGTCATCGATCCTCGGGCACTGGCCATCGACGGAATAGGGCGAGTATACGTTGGGGCTGGCTCCGGGGAACCGACTGGTGAAACTTCTGGGGTAGTTACTTTCCACCGCTTTTCCTCAAGTTGTGCTGAGGACGAGGCCTTTGAGTTCGCGGCGACTGGCGTGACGGTCTTTAGCGAGATCGGCGGCATAGCCACCAGCTCGGCGTGCGGAATAGAAGGCAACCTGTACTACGCCAATGCTCCTACCGCTTCCTTCCTGCGGGCCTACTATCCCAGCCCAGATCCTGTGATCTGCCCGCCCCCTAGCGTTCCCCCCGTGATCGAAGAACAGTACGCCGAAGCGGTGACTGCCGACAACGCCACGGTCCGTGCTGAGATAAACCCCCATTTCTGGCCTGATGCGACCTACTATCTGCAGTGGGGAACCGAAGATTGCCGGAGTCAACCCGACGCTTGTGAACAGACCGAGCTGGTCCCGGGGGAGCCCCTGGCAGGCGAACAAGACGTAGGGGTGAAAACGGCTCCGGTGGTTCTAACGGGCCTACAGCCTGACACGACCTACTACTACCGTTTCGTCGCATCCAGCGGCGGGGGTGGCCCGGCCTACGGCATAGCCCCGGATGGTGGGGAAGCCACGCTGGAAGACGGGCTGCCTAACAGCTTCACGACGTTTCCACATCTGCCGGCCCCTAAGGCTGACTGCCCGAACCAGCCGCTCAGAGGCGAGCTCTCAGAGCGCCTGCCGGATTGTCGGGCCTTCGAGATGGTCTCTCCTGTGGACAAAGAGGGGGGCGAGATCAAAGTGCTCATCAACAGTGCCAGTGATCCCGCTGGCTTGTTCCAGAGTGCGGCGGACGGCAATCGCATGACTTACTCCTCGTACCGCGGGTTCGCCAATCCGAAAAGCGCCCCTTACACCTCGCAGTATCTTGCGAATAGAACCGACGCTGGGTGGTCGACGACCTCTATCTCGCCGCCGCAGGAAGGCCCCGACCTTCTCGAAACCGAGGTGCTCGAATCGAGCTACAAGGCATTCAGCGACGACCTTTGCAATGGCTGGGCACTGCAGGGCTTTGACGGGAAAATCGCCCCAGACGCGCTGATCGGCTATGCAGACATCTATCGCCGGTCGAACTGCACACCGACGGCGGGAGACTTCGAAGCAATCACGAGGGTTGCGCCCGAGTGGGAACCCAGCCCGGGGTCATTTGCCCCTTTGGGTGTCCTTGATTTCATCCCGTCTTTTCAGGGCGCGTCGAAGGACGGCTCCCACACCGTCTTCCGCTCGACCGGCCACCTCGCACCGGGTTCTCTGCCCTGCACTCCGGCAGAGAAAGTAGAAGCCGGAAATAAGTGCCTTCGCCAAGCTTATGACTTCCATAATGGTGAACTGTCTCTGGTTTGCGTGCGACCCAGCGGGGTCCCGCTGCCCGAAGGATGCTCTGTGGGAACGCCCTTGGAAGCCGAGTTCAAGAACACGCATAACAGCGTCTATCGCGCCGTTTCGGAAGACGGCAGCCGGATCTTTTGGAGCGCCTTTCGGAAAGAAGGGTCTCCTCCTCCTGGAAAGCCAGTGCTGACCGGCCCAGGCCCCCTTTACGTGCGGATCAACGGAACGGAAACCGTGGCCATCTCTCCAAGCGCCCCCGCGCAGTTCTGGACGGCTGCGGTTGATGGCTCGAAGGTGATCTACAACGTGCCGACCAGCCCGTCCGCCGGCCCAAATGGGACTTTGTTCGCGTTCGACGTGGACACGACTGCTAAACAAATCATCGCGAGTGGTGTTAGCGGAGTGATGGGAGCCAGCGAGGACGCGACGAAGATCTACTTCACCTCAAGTGAAGTGTTGACCTCGGCAACGAACAGCGAGGGTGATAGTGCCAAAGCAGCGCGGAACAACTTGTACCTATACGACAGCGATGCAGATGCCTACGGCTTTATTGGTACCCTCGCCGCGGATGACGTCGATGGAATCAAGGGGCCTATTCACCTCGCGCCCTTCAAACGAACCTCCAGGGTGTCTCCAGACGGGACGTATGTCGCTTTCACCTCCTCGGAGTCGCTGACGGGAGCGGAAAACCTCGATATCCAGAGCGGAGAGCCCAACGACGAGGTGTTCCTCTACGACGCCGACTCGGAATCCTTGCGCTGCGTCTCCTGCAGCGCAAGCGGTATCCGCCCACGTGGGCGACGCGTCCGGGTCAACGACGAGCCGATCGGCCCGTGGATAGCAGGAGAAGTCCCAGGATGGACCAACCAGACTCATCCCTCGCGCGCGCTTGCCGCCGATGGCAGCCGCCTGTTCTTCAACAGCACCACGCCGCTGCTGCTTTCCGACACCAACGACGACAAGGACGTGTACGAGTGGGAGCCCGGATCCAGCCAGGCCGATTGCGAGGCCAAGGGGGCCGAGCTGTACTTGAAAAAAGAAGGCGGCTGCCTGAGTCTCATCTCCCGCGAGGGCACCACCGACTCGGAATTCCTCGATGCGGGATCAACCGGGCGCGACGTCTTCTTCGTAGCTGAAGCGAGCCTGGTATCTCAGGACTCGGGCGGACTCGATGTCTATGACGCCCGCGAAGGGGGCGGCATCGCCGAGGCTTCTCCTCCGCCTCCTCCCTGCGTTGGGGATGCGTGTCAGCAGGCGCCCTCTCCGCCCAGCGATCCCACGCCCTCTTCGGCGACCTTCCAGGGGCCCGAAAGCAGGTCGATCGCGCCACGCAAAGGGTGCCCGCGCGGAAGAGCTCGTCGTAAAGGGCGGTGTCTCAGGAAAAAGCAGCGAGCCCATTCACGGCGTGCCCAGGCCAAGCGAAACAGTGGAGGCAGGCGATGAGTCGGGTCGTTCGATGCCAAGTTGCGGTCACGCTCGCTCTCTGCCTGGTGCTCTCGCTCGGCATCAAGGGGAGCACGGCATCCGCATCCTTCGGCTTCTCCAATCTGCGCGTCTCCTTCAGCGGAATCCAGGCGGGCGATCCGATCCAGGCCGGTATTCACCCCTACTCGATGACCACGACGGTGGAGTTCAATACGAAGCCGTTTGGCGGAGGAAAAGTCGTTCCGGACGAGGAGCCAAGGGATGTGATCGTCGATCTCCCACCGGGGTTCGTGGGAAATCCCGATGCCGTGCCGACTTGCGCAAATGCTCAGTTCGCGAAGGTGAGCCCCTCGGAGCCCTTTTCGGCCTGCCCGGATTCGAGCGTCGTCGGGCTGGCGGAGGTCGCGGCTTCTTTTACGGCGGAGAAATCGACCGAGGAACTCTATGAGTTGAACCGCAAAGGAGGAACGTCTCCGAGCCCCGTATTCAATCTCGAGCCTCCCCCCGGCGTCGCCTCCAAGCTCGGCTTCGTCGTCCTCCAGGTTCCCGTCACCATCGAAGTGATGGTCAATCCGGATCCCCCCTTCAACCTGATCGCGGAGGTGACCAACATCTCCAATGTGGTCCAGGTCTTCGGATCGAAGGTGACCCTCTGGGGGGTGCCGGCGGATCCGGACCACGACTCCGAGCGTGGCGAGTGCGCCACGATCGGCGGCCTCTGCGAAGTCGACTTGCCGGAAGTTCCGTTCCTCACGCTTCCCGCGAGCTGCGATCCGATGATCACCGCCTTCAAAGGGGATTCCTGGGAGAACCGCGGCGTTTGGGCCGAGCCGCCCGGCGTTGCTGCGGATGATGGCGGCAAACCGCCGCTCCCTGCCGATCCCGTCGACTGCGAGGGGTTGGAATTCGACCCCGGGATCGGGGCCGAGCCGAGCAATCGTTCTGCTTCCAGCGCGGCCGGGCTCGACTTCGATCTGCAGATGGACAACAAAGGCCTGACCGAGCCGGATGGGCGTTCCGAAGCGACGATCGAGAAAGCCGTGGTCACCCTTCCGGAAGGGGTGACTGCCAATCCCTCCGCGGCGGCGGGCCTGGCGGGCTGCTCCCCGGCCGAGCTCGAGCGAGAGACGGTGCAGGGCATCCCCGGCCAGGGCTGCCCGGAGGCAGCCAAGATCGGCGGCGTCGAGGTTGAGACCCCAGTTCTCAAAGACAGGCTGGTCAAAGGCGACGTCTTCATCGCAGCGCCTCACGACAACCCCTTCGACTCGCTGCTCGCGGTCTACGTCGTAATCAGGGAACCGGAGCTGGGCATCCTGCTCAGACTCGCCGGAAAGATCGAGGCCGACCCCCGCACCGGCCAGCTCGTGACCACGTTCGGAGGCTCCGCCGCAGAGCTGCCGCAGCTTCCCTTCTCCGACTTCCGCTTCAACCTCCGCGGCGGACCGCGCGGACCGCTGATCACGCCGCGAACCTGCGGGACGTATGAGACGGCAGCGGTCCTTACCCCGAGCTCCGGCAACGCGCCAGAGGTCGAGACCGCGACCTTTCAGATCGACTCGGGCCCCGGTGGGTCTCCCTGTCCGCCGGAGGGCATGCCGCCTTTCGAGCCTGGCTTCGAGGGTGGCTCGCTCGGCAACGACGCCGGCTCCTTCTCGCCCTTCCAGATGCGCATGACACGGCGGGACGGCGACCAGGACATCACCCGCTTCTCCGCGATGCTGCCGCCGGGCCTGGTGGCGAAGATCGCCGGCACCGCTCAGTGCCCTGATGCCGCCATCGCGCAGGCCCGCGTGCGGAGCGTCGTCGACGGCGGCGGGGTAGAGCTGGCGAGCCCGTCCTGCCCGGCCAGCTCGCTGATCGGACGAGTCCTGGCCGGGGGCGGCGTGGGGTCGCCGCTCACCTACGTGTCCGGCAGGGTCTATCTCGCCGGCCCCTATAACGGGGCGCCGCTGAGCGCAGTGGCGATCGTTCCCGCGGTTGCGGGGCCCTTCGACCTCGGCACGGTGGTGACGCGCTTCGCCCTCAGGCCGGACCCTCGCACCGCGCAGGTGCAGATCGACGGTTCGGCCTCGGACCCGATTCCACACATTCTGGACGGCATCCCGCTCAAGGTTCGCGACATCCGGGCTTACGTCGACAAGCCTCAATTCATGCTCAATCCAACCTCGTGCAACACGTTCGCGGTCGGCGCGACGCTGTGGGGCGGCGGCTCGGACCCGTTCGGCTCGTCTGACGACGTGGCTCGCTCACCCGCCGTGCGCTATCAAGCCGCCGGGTGTGCGGCCCTCGACTTCGCGCCACGTCTCTCGCTGCGACTGAAAGGCGGGACTGAGCGCGGGGACTTCCCGGCGCTGCGCGGGGAATACAGGCCACGGCCCGGCGATGCCAACCTCGAGAAGCTGGTGGTGCGGCTGCCGCGCTCCGCCTTCCTGGAACAGGGCCACATCCGGACAATCTGCACGCGAGTGCAGTTCGCCGCGGACGCCTGCCCCAGGGCGGCCATCTACGGCCAGGCGACGGCCTTCACCCCGCTGCTCGAGCAGCCGCTGGCAGGGCCGGTGTACCTGCGGGCCTCCGATCACCAGCTGCCGGATCTCGTCGCCGACCTGCGTGGCCTGATCGACGTCGAAGCGGTGGCGAGGATCGACTCCAAGCGACGCGCCATACGTGCGACCTTCACCGAGATACCCGATGCGCCCCTGGCCAGGGTCGTGATGGAGATGCAGGGCGGTAAGAAGGGGTTGATCATCAACTCGACCGACGTCTGTTCCACCCAGCCGCGCGCTCGCGCCCTTTTCGTCGGTCACAACGGCAAGCAGCGCACCTCCCGCCCGGTCCTTAAGGCCAAGTGCGGGAAAAACCGCAAGGCGCGCTGAGCGGGCCCTCGCAAACACGGACTGAGCTGGCGCGGCGCCTTCGCGCCCGCAAAGCCGAGATCGAGGACGCGATCGTCACCCGCGTGCGGGCAATCCCCGATCCTGACGACGCGCAGGATCCCGCTTACACCGAAGGCCAACGCGCTGCCGTGGCCGCCGCGGTCGAGTACGGGCTGGCGGCGGTCGAGCGAGGAGAGAGGGACGAGCTGCTACCGGTCCTGCTCACCCAGGCTCGGCTTGCCGCGCGCAGCGGGGTGAGCCTCGACACCGTTATGCGCCGCTACCTGGCCGGTCACACCCTTTTCGCCGACTTCGTGATCGAGGTGGCCGCCGAGTGCGGCCCCTCTGCCGGCGCGGCGCTGAGGGACGTGCTGCGCTTCCAAGCAACCGTCTTCGAACGCCTCCTCGCCCTCGTCACCGAGGAGCACGGCCGCGAGCCATCCGGCCGGCTGACCTCAGCAGAGGCGCGGCGGGCCGCACATGTGGAGCAGTTGCTCGCGGGCGAGCCATCAGGCGAGGCAGAGCTCGGGTACGACCTCGATGCCCACCATCTCGCGGTCGTTGCGGGCGCTGGGGCGGACGCTGCTCTGCGTGAGCTGGCCACGGCGCTCGACCGTCGCCTGCTCACGGTGCGGCGTCGAGAGGGAGTCCTGTGGGCGTGGCTGGGGGGGCGCCGTGATATTCGCCGCGCCGATCTGACTCGAACGGTCGAGCGCGTCTGGCCCGGTGGAGTCCCCATCGCGTTAGGAGAGCCCGGTCGGGGCCCGACCGCCTGGCGATTGAGTCATCGCCAGGCCAAGGCGGCCTGGACGGTGGCCGAGCGCTCCGGCGAGGGGATTGCGCTGTATACCAGCGTCGCCCTGCTCGCTTCGATGCTGCGGGACGAGTTGCTCTGCACCTCCCTGCACCGGATCTACCTCGCGCCCTTGAAGGAGGAGCGCGATGGTGGCGAGGTCGCGCTCGAGACGCTGCGCGCCTACTTCACCGCCGGACGCAACGTCTCCTCCGCGGCCGCGGCGCTGGGAGTGACAAGGCAGACGGTCGGCAACCGGTTGCGCGCCGTCGAGGACACTCTTGAACAGAGCCTTCTGCAGTGTGCCGCGGAGGTCGAAGCGGCCCTCCGCCTCGAGGGCCATCTCAGAGACTGATCGAGCGCGGATAAGTCCTTCGACACATTGTCAAGCGAGCGCCCATCTGGTTTTCCAGCTTGACCAAGCGACCCGCAGGCGGCACCGGAGAGTGTTAGGTGGGGCCGCGCAAAGCGGCCTGGCAGGGAGGGCTGATCGTCGGTCCTCGATAGCTATATCGGGAAAGGATTTACATAGTGAAAAGAATTAAAAGACTAGGCTTGCTGCTCGCGGCCGCCCTGTGCTTGGCGACGGCCGTCAGCGTCCCAGCAGCTTCCGGCTCCGCATTCGTCGCGAACAACGACCCGTGGTTCGCGGAGTACACAGGCACCTCTACGGGCAAAGGGCTGAGGATGGAATACGGCGGCCATGTGAACTGGTGCACGTTGACCTTCAGCGGTGAAATGGAAAGGGCTACGGAAAGCCTCGATCCGTCCAGCACGAACCTATCCAGCTGCAGCTTTCCCACCAACCTGAACGGCTGCGAGTTCGTCTTCTCCGGTGGCGCCGCGGGCGAACCAGGTCAGTTCGGCGGCTCTGCGAAACTCGGGCCCCCGGGATGCGGACCGATCACCGTGAACCACGGATTTTACGTGGCGAGTATCTACCCGTCGTCTATCAGCGTCAGCTACACGAACTACACGAGCAGCACAATCACGGGGTGGATGAGCGGGGGTGCGAGCTATCTGATTCCTAAACCCTGGGGCTCTGGAAAACTGCAGGAAACCGGATCGATCGAATCCGGCCTCGAAATAACCGCAAAACGACTCGGTGCATCCGTGCCCTTCTCGATGCAGGCTGAGCTGCCGGTGGGGGTCGGCATCGAAGGCGGCGCTTCTGCTCAGTTCGCGGCGGAGAGCTATCCGGTGAACATTCGCACGGCAACCGGCTGGTCCCCCGAAGCGATATGGACACTCAAAACCACCAGCCAATTTCTGGCGAAGTGCAAAGGCGTGCAGTACTCCGCAGCGATGTCTTCCGCATCGAAATCGTTGACTGTTCAGCCGACGTACAGCGGCTGCATCGTCGGCGGTCTCTATGGCGCAGTACGGATGAACGGCTGCAGCTACGTCCTCACGCTGAGCAGCGAAACATCCGGAACCACGGGAATCACATGTCCAGAAGGCAAAGTGATCGAGGTGCTGGCCTTCCTAGACAAAGCTGCGGAGGAAAAAAACAACTACCTCTGCAAAGCAGAAATCGGCCCGCAGACTGGAGCGCTCGAAACCAGTAACTGGTATGCGGGCTTCCTTGGGCTGACGAGCTCGATAGCGAATCTCAAATTCACGTGGACGCGAAAATCAGCGGCCTGCCTCGGGTCCAGTGGAGCGTATGAAGGCGGCGACTACAAACACGAAATGAGGCTCGCCGGCAGTCGCTAGTGGCAGGGCCTTTGGAACCCCTCGGGGTCGCCAAAGGACACGGGGCCGGTTGGCCCCGTGTCCTTTTGGCTGAACCGCGGCTTGATCGTCCGCCCGGCTAAGATCGGACACGGTCCGCCCAGGTAGCTCAGTTGGTAGAGCACTTCCATGGTAAGGAAGGGGTCACGAGTTCGAGTCTCGTCCTGGGCTTCCCCGGTCCCGCCAAGGCAGCCGTCGCTCGGCACAGATTTATTACTGATTTGCGGCACTTTCTTAATCCACCGCAACGTTCTGTCCGCTAGGGTCCGAGCATGGACACGAACCGCCAGCTCGACGATCTCAAGCGTCGGCTCGACTTCGACTCCAGGCAGGCCGATCGCCGATCTGACCGCATGGAAGGCGACCTTCGAGACCTGAAGTCCGCGGTCAGGGACGAGTCTCGTGCGATCCAGATGCTGATCTTCCAGTTCACCATCTACGTCTTGGTCGCCTTGCTCATCGGCCTCAGCGCAATCGCGTCCCGCCTGTAGTTCGCCTGGGGGGAGGTTTCGCCCTTGCAGTCCTTGGACGGGCATGGTGATCGATTGCCATGGCCGTCCGACGCTCTCCGGGTTCGTCGACGAGGTCTGGGGCGCCTCGCGCCCGACGCCGCCTAGCGCCCAAGACGTGGGAGCGCGACGCCGTCATCTACAGGAAGCACATCCTCCCTCCGCTGGGGGAGCGACGTATCGACGTCCTCGACATCGAGGACCTCGTCGAGTGGCAGGATGCGCTTGAACGGGCTCGGGTCGGAGCTCCAACCATGATCAAGGCGATCGGCATCCTCTCCAGCATCTTCCGTGAGGCGGCGAGGCGGCCGCGGTCGACGGGTGTGCAAGGCAATCCCGTCATCCCTTCTCGATCGCCCGTCAGCCGGGGGCCGGCATCGGCCGCTCGTCTGGGGCCCGGTGGTGGTCGAGCGCGTCCGCTGGCAGCTGGTCGTCAACTCGCGTCGAGTTGGTCCAGCCAGGGAGCTGATGGCGCTGCGCGACGCGCTTTTGGTCGGCCTGATGGAGATGACGGGATGCCGGCCGGGGGAGGCGCTGGCGTTTGCGCTGGAGAGACATAAGAGATAACGGCATCGCGATCGTCTGCAGGCTGAGCGGGAGGAAGATCGTCGACGGGACGAAGACAGGGGTCGACCGCAGCGTCCCGCTCCTGGCACCTCTGCGCTCAGACCTCGCCCTACTTCGAGGGCGCAGCGGCGATAGCCCCGAGGACTATGTCTTCTCCACTCCTGCCGGCAACCACTGGCTCGAGACCGACTGGCGCAACTACCGTTCGCGCCACTTCGTCCCCGCGCTAAGACGAGTCGAAGCGGAGTGGGGAAGCTGGCGCGAAGAGCTCGAGCGACCGGAGGACGTGCGCGAGAGCGTCGCCGGTCTCATCTCCTCGAGGCCATATGACCTCGGCCGGCACACGCACTCGGCGCTGATGCTTGCCTCAGGGATGAGCCTCCAGCGGCTCGCCCGTATACAGGGCCACAGCATCCGCGTGCTGGATCAGATCTACTCCGAGCAGCTCACCGAGTTCGCGGATCGCGACGAGCGGATCGACCCGGTGCAAGAGATCGAATGCGCCCGGGCGCTGGTCCATGGCTGTTAACGTATCCGCTATGGAAACCGACCAGGCTCCCGTTTTGGGGCGACTCCTGCGCCATGCGCGTCTCCGCGCCGGCGTCTCCCAAAGCCAGCTCGCGATCCGCACTGGACTCGCGGCCCCGGCTCTCAGTCGCATCGAAAACGGGCACGAGTCGCCTTCCTTCGAGCGTTTCTCGGCATGCCTGGTAGCTCTTGGCTTTGAGCCCACCGTCGAGCTGCGTGAGTTGGGCGTCAGCGAGGCCGACCCAGTCCATCTCGCCGCGGAGGCGCAGCTTACGCCGGCCCAGCGCCTCGAAAGCTTGTTTGAGTGGATGCGCTTCGGCGACCGGCTCGCTCGTGCTCAGCTGCGACCACTGTCCGATCGGTAGCGCCGATGCTCGATGACCTTTCGTCCGAGGCCGACCGAGGCCCGCTTGACCCGCTTCGTATTTTCGAGTCACTCCAGCGGCATGGGGTCGAGTACCTGACGATCGGCGGCGTTGCGGTCAACGCCCACGGGCACGTTCGCAACACGCGTGACGTCGACATCTTGATCGAGTGCAATGCCGAGAACATGCAACGCCTCGCGGCAGCCCTGAGCGAGCTCGACGCCAAGCTTGCCGGGGTGGACGCCGATCTCCTCGACATCGATCCTCATGACCCCGACGCCCTGCTCAACGGCGGCAACTTCACACTGCGCACCGCCGCCGGCGGGCTCGACCTCTTCGATCCAGGTGAGATACCGGGCGGCCGTCCCTACGAGGAGATGCGCCCACGTGCGGTGGAAGTCGTCGTCGATGGCGTTGCCATCCGTGCCGTCGGTTTCGACGACCTGATCCGCCTCAAGCGGGAGTCCGGTCGCGACCGCGACCTCGAGGACGTCGCGACCCTTTTGGCCGCCAAACGCGAGGCGAGCCAGGGAGGCTAGGCGGATCGCCTCCCGTTAGGCTCCCCGCGTGGACTTCTCGCTGACGGACGAGCAGGAGGACTTTGTCGACGCGATCCGGGGCTTCTGCGATCGCGAGCTCGGCACACCGGACCAGCGCGAGCGGCTCACCGAGAGCTACGCGATCCACCACAACGACACGATCTACTCCCAGATGGCCGAGCTGGGCTGGCTCGGCGTCACGATCCCCGAGGAGTACGGCGGCTCGGGCGGGTCGATGCTCGATGCCTGCCTCTTCATGGAGGAGACCTCGCGCGGGCTGGCTCCGATCGGCGGCTACGCGACGACGCTGATCGTCGCCGGCGCCACCCAGCGCTTCGGCAGCGAGGACCAGAAGGCGGAGATCCTCGGCGGGATCGCCGGGGGCGCAGTCGAGGCGATCGCGATGACCGAGCCCGAGGCCGGCTCCGACGTCGGTGCGCTCACCACCTCGGCGAAGCGGGTCAACGGCGGCTTCGTCATCAACGGCCAGAAGGTCTTCTGCTCCAACGCCCACATCGCCGACCACATCCTCGTTGTCTGCCGCACCACCAAATCGGCCTCCAAGCATGAGGGCCTCTCGATGATCTGGGTTCCCCGCGAAGCTGACGGTCTCGAGATCATCCCCATCGACACCATGGGCGGGCGCGAGACCAGCCACCTCTACCTCACCGACGTCGAGGTGCCCGAGGACGCCGTGCTCGGCGAGGTCGACCAGGGCTGGACCCAGCTGATGGCCGGCCTCAACGTCGAGCGCCTGATCCTCGCCGCGACGATGCTGGGGATCGGCCAGCGCGCCTTCGACGACCTGATCGTCTACGTCAAGGACCGCAAGCAGTTCGGCCGTCCGATCGGCTCCTTCCAGGCGCTCCAGCACCGCATCGCCGACATCGCCACCGACCTCGAGGCGGCCCGCCTGATGACCCGCTGGGTCGCCTCCCTCACCGACGAGGACGCCGATCGCATGCTGCCCCGTGAGGCCTCGATGGTCAAGCTCTTCGTCACCGAGGTCGCCAAACGCGCCGCCCTCGAAGGCATGCAGATGATGGGCGGCTACGGCTACGCCTCCGAGTACGACATGGAGCGCCTCGTTCGCAGCACGCTGGTCTCGACCATCTACGGCGGCACCTCCGAGATCCAGCGCAACATCATCGCCAAGACGTTCGGGCTCTGACCCGGCATAATCTCTGGGCAGGGAGTACGAGCGCCCGTAGCTCAGTGGTCAACGGGGTTTTAACGAGCCCCAAAGAGCGTCGGTCTTTCAAGCCGAAGGTCGAGAGTTCGATTCTCTCCGGGCGCACTACCAAGACGGAAACTTCTTGAGCCGCTCAGCGGCCAGCTCTTTGGTCTTCTCCGTGAAGAACCTGTGGTACGGCTTCTGCTCGTCGAGGACGAGCGCCTCGACCGTGAGGAGCGGCTCGTCGTGTTCGAGGATGATGTCGAAACCGCCTGTTTGTCGGCGGCAGAGTTTGCGCACCAGTTCGAATGGGTCGCCACCGTCCCGGGCGCGGTTGATGCCGACCAGAAATCTGGTTGGACGGTAGAGTTTCCCCGCTGGAGTAACCATGTCCTTGGCGACGGTTGCGTGGTAGATCTCGTAAAGGTCATCAAGAAGCTGCTGGCGCTCTTTCTCCGGCTTCGATCTGACCGGTGTTTCGTTGAGCCGCGTTTCCAGCTTCCGAATCTGGCGGCGTTGGACCTGGGACTGGTTGATCATCGTCAGCCATGAACTCCACACCACGGTTCCTTCAACATCCTCGAGGAGGTGGGAGCCGGCCGTGAGCTCGATGAAACGCTCCTCCTGCTCGGCTGCCTCCTCGCTGGTAGTGGGCAGCCTTGTCAGCTCGAATTGCTCGTCGTTGTCTTCCAGGCCTCCTTGCGTGAGATTCCCCGACCCCGAAAGAACGGTGAGCTCGCTCTCGCTGCGGGCCAGCCAGAGCTTGGGGTGGAATCGCATGGACTCACGCCCAATTGCAACCGAAACCTGGGCGCCAAGCTGATCGCGAAGCATCTGAAGGGCAGCAGGCGTCGTTACTCCTCCGGCCCGGGCGACGATCTCAATCTCCACCTCGCCAGGCGTCCCAATGAGCTCCGCCAGCTTCATTGCGCCCGCCTCAGTGACAAATGCGACAGCCACGCTGACGGAGCGCGCGTCCTCTAGCACCGCCTCCAAGGCCGCGAGTCCATTTGGCCAGCGGCCTGAAGGAACGAGGTCGTTCACAGTACTTACCTTCGGTCGAACGACCCCCACTGTCAAGTTTCACCTCCGTTTCAACTTTATGGTTGGCTTTAAGGGGTGAAGGGGAGCACTGATTCTTGTGCTGGGCCTCCTGGGTGTGGCGGCGATGGGCTGTGTCGCTTCGGCCCAGGTCGATAGCTCTACTGCCCGCCCGCATGTGTCGCGATCGCAGTGCAATCCGGAGGGTAGTCATCATGTCGCGACGCTTGAGGGTGCCAGCGTTATCTGGCTTCTCCGAGAGAAAGGCGCCGTCATACTCGGTTGCCTTCTGCCCGGAGGGCAGATCCAGGCGCTCGGCTGGGGCAACCCGGACCTGAGGACCGAACTCACGCCCTTCTCCCTGGATCTGAAGACCCTGATGGGCATCCGCCTTGGGTTGCCTACGTCAAGTACTTCCTCACGGCCCCCGACACGTTCATGTCCTATGTCGTGGCCAAGAACCTGCGCACCGGGGCCGTCAAGCGCTGCCCCACGGCAGAAAGGGCAAACGGGTATGGGCCCCGAGATCTTCGAGTTCGCCTTGAAGGCCAAACGGCAGCATTGCCTGGACGATTGAAAACTCAGAAGCCCGGGTCGATCACGAACGGTCGGTGGGAGCATGCGACTCGGCTGGGCGCGCGATCCTCGATGCTGGCGAGACCGTCGACGTACGCTCCCTCGAGCTGCGCGGATCCCTGCTGACCTGGTCCAATGCGGACGTCCTCCGCTCCGCTCAGCTCGACTGAGGAATCGCCCTGCAGCCGCCCCGCCCCAACCCCCCGCCTAGCGCTATCCTTCGGCGAGCCTCGCGCTTCGGCCGGGGTTTTCTCTTGTAACGGCGTCCCTACGCAATCGAGGAGAAGATGGCTCGCGGAGATGTCCGCATCGCGGTGACGCTGGCTTGCGAAGACTGCAAGCGGCGCAACTACCAGACGAACAAGTCCCGGCGAAATTCGCCGGACCGGATTGAGCTGCGCAAGTTCTGCCGCTGGTGCGGGCGCCACACCCCGCACAAGGAGACGCGCTGATGGCGAAGTCCCGCGCCCAGCGAAAGGCTGAGCGCCGTGCCCGCGAAGCGCAGGCGCAGAAGGGCTCCGACGGCGCTCGCGAGAACGAGGCCCGCGCCCAGCACGACACCCAGGTCCCCGTCTCCGGCGACATCGCCGAGATCGAGGCGGTCGAGGCCGGGATCGCCGCCGGCGCGGCCGAGTCCCAGCTCGAGACTCCCGACGCGCCCAAGACCTCTTCCCGCAGCGAGAAGCGGGCCGAGGCCAAGCGCCTCAAGGAGAGCGAGAAGCGCCAGCGCGAGGACCGCAAGCGCAAGGAGCAGGATCAGCTGGCCAAGCGCCAGAAGCAGGCGCAGGCCGATCGCCAGCGCCGCGGCGTGCTCGGCTTCATCCTCTCCTGCTGGGCTGAGCTGAAGAAGGTCCAGTGGCCCGACCGCGACACCCTGGTCCAGGCCAGCGCCGTCACGATCATCTTCGTCGCCGTCGCCGCCGCTTACCTCGGCGCCCTCGACGCGGCCTTCAACTTCGTAATGCAGCGCATCCTCTAGAGAGCGAGCTAAGTCGACTATGTATCGCTGGTACGTGATCAACACCTACTCCGGGCACGAGAACAAGGTCAAGCACAACCTCGAGCACCGGGTGCAGACGATGAGCCAGTCGAGCAACGTGCGCCAGGTCGTCGTCCCCACCGAGCAGGTGATGGAGATGGGCAAAGACGGCCAGAAACAGCCGAAAGAGAAGCGCACGATGCCCGGCTATGTCCTCGTCAACATGGAGATGACCGACGACGCCTGGGGTCTGGTCAAGAACACCCCCGGCGTCACCGGCTTCGTCGGCTCGCGCAACAAACCGGTGCCGCTCTCCAAACCAGAGGTCGACCGCCTGCTGCACCGCGAGACGGCGGAGCGCCCGCGCACCCGCGCCCAGTTCTCGATCGGCGAGTCGGTCAAGGTCATCTCCGGTCCGCTCTCCGACTTCTCCGGCGAGATTGCCGAGATCAACGAGGACGCGGCCAAACTCAAGGTGCTGGTCTCGATCTTCGGTCGCGAGACCCCAGTCGAGGTCAACTACGACCAAGTCAAGAAGATCTAGCTCCGGACCGCTACCCTCTCCGACCCGATGGCGACGAAGAAAGTCCTCACCCAGATAAAGCTGCAGATCTCGGCCGGCTCGGCCAACCCGGCCCCGCCGGTGGGCCCGGCGCTGGGCCAGCACGGGGTCAACATCATGGAGTTCTGCAAGGCCTTCAACGCTCAGACCCAGTCCGAAGGCGGCACGATCATCCCGGTCGAGATCACGGTCTACGAGGACCGCTCCTTCAGCTTCATCACCAAGACCCCGCCCGCCGCGGTCCTGATCAAGGAGGCGATCGGCCTCAAGAAGGGCTCCGGCGAGCCCCACGTCAACAAGGTGGGGACGATCTCGATGGACCAGGTGCGCCAGATCGCCGAGCGCAAGATGCCGGACCTCAACGCCAACGACCTCGACGCCGCCTCCAAAATCATCGCCGGCACCGCCCGCTCGATGGGCGTCGACGTAGCCGACTGACGCCATGGCCCACGGCAAGCGCTACCGCAAACAGAGTGAGAAGGTCCGCAGCGACCACGCCTACCCGCCGGCCGAGGCCGTCGCCCTGATCAAGGAGACCGCCAGCACCAACTTCGACGAGACGGTCGAGCTGCACATGCTGCTCGGCGTCAACGTCCGCCACGCCGAGGAACAGCTGCGCGGCACCTTCGCCCTGCCCCACGGCCTCGGCAAGGACGTGACGATCGCGGTCTTTGCCCAGGGCGAGCAGGCCCGCGATGCGGAGGCGGCCGGCGCCGATTTCGTCGGCGGCGACGACCTCGCCAAGAAAGTCGAGGAGGGCTGGACCGACTTCGACGTGGCTATCTCCACCCCGCAGATGATGGGCACGGTCGGCAAACTCGGCCGTGTGCTCGGCCCGCAGGGCAAGATGCCGAACCCCAAGGTCGGCACGGTCACCGACGAGGTCGAGAAAGCCGTCAACGACTCAAAGGCGGGCAAGATCGAATATCGCACCGACCGCCAGGCGATCGTCCACCTCGCGATCGGCAAGGCCAGCTTCGAGCAGGAGAAGCTGCTCGACAACCTCAGCGCCGCGATCGACGAGATCGTCCGCGCCAAGCCTTCTGCGGCCAAGGGCCGCTACATCCGTTCCTGCACCGTGACGACGACGATGGGCCCCGGGATCAAGGTCGACGCCGGCAAGGTTGCTGACCGCGAGCTCACCGCGGCGACGCCGGAGGCGGCGACCGCCTAGACTGCCTCGCCGCTAGCCCCAGACCGTCGGCAGGCCCCGCGCCCGCAAGACCGACGCAGGCAAGACGATGAACCGCGAAGAAAAGGCCACAGCCATCGAGGAGATCGCCGCCCAGATCGAGGGGGCCGAGGCGATCTTCGCCGTCGACTACCGCGGCATCAGCGTCCCCCAGGCCGCCGAGCTGCGGGCCAAGCTGCGTGAGGCCGACGCCTCCTTCAAAGTCGTCAAGAACCGCCTGACCAAGATCGCCGCCGAGAAAGCGGGCGAGGAACGCCTCGCCGGGCTGCTCGAAGGGCCAACCGCGCTCACCTTCGTCCGCGGCGACACCGCGATGGCGGCCAAGGCGATCACGACCTTCAACAAGGAGCACGAGGTGCTCACCTTCAAGGGCGGCTTCATGGAGAGCCTCAGCCTCGACGAGGACGCCTTCAAGTCGATCGCCCGCCTGCCCGGCCGCGACGTCCTCAACGGCCAGCTCGCCGGGGTCGTCGCCAGTCCGCTGACCGGCCTGGTCCGTGGGCTTGGCTCGATGATCCAGGGGCTGGCGCTGCAGCTGGGCCAGATCGCCGAGCAGGGCCTGGTCTCCGGCGAGGCGCCGGCAGCAGCCGAGGAGCCCGAGGCACCCGCTGAGGAGGAGCCGAAGGCCGAGACGGAGGCAGAGGCCAGCGCCGATGAGCCCGAGGCCTCCGACGATGAGACTTCCGAGGGCGAGAGCCCCGACGAGGAGAAAACTTCTGACGACGACGATGCGAGCAAGGAAGAGGAGTAGATGGCGACCAAAGCAATAACCACAGAGGACTGGATCGAGGAGCTGAAGAGCATCTCGGTCCTCGAGCTCTCCGAGCGGATCAAAGCGCTCGAGGAGGAGTTCGGCGTCTCAGCGACAGCGGTCGCAGCCGCCGCCCCGGCCGCAGCAGGCGCTGGCGCCGGCGACGGTGCCGGTGGCGAGGAGGAGTCGTCGACGGTGGACGTGGTGCTGACCGAGGTCGGCGGCCAGAAGGTGCCGGTGATCAAGGTCGTCCGCGCCGCCACCGGGCTCGGTCTGAAAGAGGCGAAGGCCCTCGTCGACGAGGCCCCGAAGGCAATCAAAGAGGGCGTCGAGCGCGAGGAGGCCGACAAGCTCAAGGCCGAACTCGAGGAGGCCGGCGCCACCGTCGAGCTGAAGTAAACCGCTTGTTTCTGCAGTCTCCGGGCATGCCCAGCAGCCCGCGGTCCGCGTGTGTTATTTTTCGCGGTCGCGCGCCTGTTGTCCCCTGCCCATATATCTGCGCTGTATCCACGTCCCTCTGACCGTCTGAGGAGTCGCCGACTTTGGCACGTTCAAACGCTGCCCCCGTAACCCGCAGGAGTTTTTCCCGACTAGAGAATCCGCTTGACGTCCCCCATCTGATCGATATCCAGCGCCGCTCCTTCGAAGAGCTCACGGATGCGAAGAAGGGCGGGCTGCGAGAGACGATCGACGACATATCGCCGATCGAGGACTACACGGGCAACCTCGCCATCGTCTTCGGCGAGTACAAATTTGAAGAGCCGCCGCACTCGATCGAGGAGTGCCGTGAGAAGGACATGACCTACTCGCGGCCGTTGACCGCGACGGTCGCCTTCCAGAACAAGGAGACGGGGGAGATCCGCGAGCAGGCGGTCTTCATGGGCGACTTCCCGTGGATGACCGACCGCGGCACCTTCATCATCAACGGCACCGAGCGCGTCGTCGTCACCCAGCTCGTGCGTTCCCCGGGTGCCTACGTGATGGCCCCCAAGGACCCCGAGAAGCAGGTCTTCATCGCCAACCTGATGCCGGCCCGCGGTTCCTGGCTCGAGCTCGAAATCGAGAAAAAAGGCCGCGTCTACGTCCGCATCGACCGCAAGCGGAAGCTGCCGGTCACTGTCCTGCTGCGCGCCATGGGCTACGTCGAGGACGAGAAGCTGCTCTCGATGTTCAACGACTCGGTCTACATCCGCCACACGATTGAATCGGACACCGAGGCGACGAAAACCGAGGAGGGCGCCCTGATCGAGCTGTTCAAGAAGCAGCGCCCCGGCGAGCCGCCCTCGGTTGACGCCGCCCGCGCCCTGCTCGAGCAGCTCTTCTTCGACCCCAAGCGCTACGACCTCACACGGGTCGGCCGCTACAAGCTCAACGCGAGGCTCGACCTCGATATCGACCTCGACAACCGGGTCCTCACCCACGACGACATCATCGCCCTGATCAAGGAGCTGGTCAGCCTGCCGAAGCTGCTCGGCATCTCCGAGCAGATCGACGAGGAGAACCCGATCAAGGACTACGCCGCGGAGGCGCTGAGCTATCCGCGCGAGCCGGTCAACGAGCACCTCGACGAGTACGAGCACTTCGGCAACCGGCGCCTGCGCACGGTCGGCGAGCTGA